>ERZ1292625.562-Hain-H41-01um-R1-562-length-54467-cov-8_pt1 | contig 54467 bp, 47 predicted proteins | sample MGYA00564400_ERZ1292625 | MGnify/ENA primary metagenome ERZ1292625 (study PRJEB36523, sample SAMEA6512639) | groundwater metagenome | collected 2019-01-08 | study: AquaDiva: Metagenomics assemblies of 32 groundwater samples | reverse complement strand
AGAATGCCTCGGCATTATTAACCACCGTTTACACAAAATCTAGGACACCCTCTGCTGGAGCATCGTATTTTCGATACTCGAAACACTGCTACCTAGTTTGCCCAATCTGAAAGATCATTTGCAATCCCTCAGCCAAAAAGGCTGGATTGGATACAACAAAACCACCGCTTCATTCAAATGTAGCCCGGTGATCCAGGAAATGGTGCAACAAAAAAATCCCAATCTACGGCGGGATTGCACTGTAATAGTGGGGGCTCTGATAGAAAAATTGGAATATGATGGTGACCATCATATTGGTGCAAATTACGATGATGGAGTTGTTTATGCAAAATGCGCAAATAGATTGTTGGCTCTTTTTCAAAATGACATCGTTCCAAATCGTGAACTTGCAGATCTGAATGACCGCACAGCTCATTTTTATCTTAATGTAGGAGATATCGATCAAAGTTTAAACATATTTGCATCGGGCAATCGACTCGCAACCGATTTTTTGGAAAAGAACCCAACCAATATACAGGCCAAAATAACCAAAGCTATTTCGCATCAAATGCTCGGCGAGGTATACAAAAAGAAAAATGAAATGGATTTAACGTTATTTCATTTTCAAGCGTTCCATTCTTTAGCAAATGATCTTTATAGCAGCGCAAATTCTCCAAAAGGTGAATTCCCCACAAGTATGTTAGCCGCTTCGTATGAAAAACTAGGAGACTATTTTTCTTTAATAGGAGAAAACAAACCTCAAGTTCTCAACCACTACGAAAAAAGTAGCGATCTATTAGAGCATTTTCTGAATAAAGAACAATCTTCAAATGAAAGTTCTTTTAAGAGAATCAGAAAATCTTTAGCCATTTCATACCGCAAAATTGGTAACGTGCATCGTTCGCTCGGTGCTCTGGATAAGGCACTAAAACAATTCAAGAAAAGCCATTATCAATTAAATGGTTTACACCAACAGTTGAAAAGCGACCCAGAAATTATGGGACATTTAGCGAGCTCATGTCAGGATCTCAGCGAAATCTATATTGAGCTTTCAGTTTTAAAAAAAGCACGTTTCTATTTGATGGAATTTAACCAACTATTAAGAGACATCCATTTAAAATATCCAGAGAATCCCCAAAACAAGCTAGGCTTGGCCATATCGTATAAAGATCTAGGTAATTTTTTTGAAAATAATCTTAAAGATATTAATCAAGCCAAACAGAATTATTGTTATTCAAAAACATTGTTTGAGCAGCTTATTGATTACTATCCAAACCATTCCTGTTACGAGGAACACAGAAGTACCTTGAATTGGTTAGCTGATAGATTAAACCGTGATTAAGCTGGTAGTTTCTTCTGTTTTGCGATTTTTTACATTCAGTAGTTTGTGATTTTATTAGCGCTATTTATATCACTCTGAGAAGATGCAGATTGAATATACGCAAAATAACACCTAACTCACTAGATATGCTTAGGCACATGACTTCACTTCCTTGGAAAGGATAAAAATAGCTGGCTTAATCAAATCTTCCTAAGATACGCTTGCTTTTTTTGTCTACCATAATTAACCTCAATCACTATTCATTCCAGAGTTTGTCTGTCCATTGCTAGTTTTTGGATAGCATTTCGCTTCAAAATTGAGCAAAAGTTAGTTGTAAATGGGTTGTGTATACGCCAACGCTAAGATTCTAAGGAGTTAACAGGGCGCTGAAAAACGATCTGCGTTACCGTTGCGGTGTTAAAAACAGGCTCAACATGCCCGTATCGTGCATAAACTGCGCTTTTTCTCCTGTTCTTGCCTAGCATCGGTTGCCTCGAATACGTTTTTCAGCGGCCTGTTAGAAAATATAAAGACTCACCACATAAACGAAGGGAGAATGAAACCATGGATGACTTTTTTTTCCAAATTGTTTTTCGGCTTGTCAATAGATTCCCATGGATTGGCAGGATTGCCTCACGCATTACATGGTTGCGGCGATTGATTAGTGATATTTTTGTCAATTGGCAGGCCTATGCCACAAACCCTCGACCCCGGCCATTCTCGATGGCTTCGCCGTATACCACATGGCAGTCATTGACGGATAGAACATTCACCGGGCGTCATTTGCCAGAAGCGGAGGGTGACCAAAATCTCCCGAATCTGGAGCGAGTCGTTAATCTGTGGAAAAGAAAAGAACATAAGGAAATACCTTCGGTTGACACGAGCATACTGTTTTCTTTCTTTGCTCAATGGTTTACCGATAGTTTTCTGAGGACAGATTTTCGTGACCGCCGGAAAAATACGTCAAACCACGAAATTGATCTTTGCCAAATCTATGGCTTGCGTGAAGAAGTGACCTATCATTTACGGTTAAAAAAAGAGGGGAAGCTAAAGTATCAAATGATTGATGGAGAAATGTATCCCCCTTTCCTTTTTAACGTTGAAGAAACAACTCAGGGCAACTGGGTGTTCGCGAGTGAAGAGTTTGAAAAATTGCACCCCCGCTTTGCCTTGGATTTCGTTTTTAACAACGTTCCTGAAGAGCGGTTGAAACGCATGTTTGCGACTGGTTTGGAGCACGGCAATTCATCGATTGGCTACACCATTATGAATACCATTATGCTGCGAGAACACAATCGAATTTGTGATTTACTGAAAGAAACCCATTCACAATGGGATGATGAACGCTTGTTTCAGACCGCCAGAAACATCATGATTGTATTGCTGATTCAAGTCGTCTTAAAGGATTACGTTTCGCGCTTTACACAGTTTAATTTTACCCTCGATCCCACACCTGGCATGGCGGAAAAGCAGAGTTGGTACCGCACCAATTGGATTTCCTTGGAATTTAACCTCCTCTACCGATGGCACTCAATGGTACCGGAGCATTACCTAGTCGGAAATAATTCATACACGCTCGATGAATTTCGCAACAATATACCCCTGGTAATGCACTATGGGATTGGGCCATTGATAACGGCTGCTTCGACGCAAAAGGCCGGGCGCATTGGCTTGTATAACACCCACGGTTTCTTTTTCGATCCGCTGCCCTTTGGCACTGAAAATCAAAGTGTCATGGCGCGCACCATTGAGATGGGACGTCAGGCCAAGCTGCGCTCATTTAATGACTATCGCGAAGCATTCAGCATGCCGCGCTTGAGAAGTTTTGAGGAATTAACAAGCGATGCCGAACTGCAACGAGAACTCAAGGAACTCTATCGTGACCGTATCGACGATCTCGAATGGCAAGTTGGCATATTTGCCGAAGATCATGATGAAGGTTTTAGCCTTGGCCGCCTGATGGTACGCATGGTCGGTTACGATGCGTTTACCCATGCCCTGACCAACCCATTGGTCTCGACTTACGTACACAACGAAGCGACGTTTTCGAAAATTGGACAATTGGTTATTGCGGAAACAAACTCACTTGCGGATATTGTGCAACGTAATGTAAAGGACAGTGATAAGGTCGTTGCCAGCTTAAAAACAACATCTACGCGGCCATCGGTTAACTAAGGATCGCGCGGCTGAAATAGGTAAGTTAACGAGTAAATAATCCCAGCAACCAAATGGATTTTATTTTTTGTAGAGGGGTACCGCATCATGAACAAGCTACCACAACATGAAGAAAATAGTCACGCAGTAGAAAATCGGAAGAGCTATCTTCTGCATAGGCAGACTCAATATCAATACGCTTATGAATATGCCCATACGATTGCCGTCGTACGCAAATTGCCCTGTCGGGAAATACCTGGCATTGGCTATTGGTTGCGCGGAGGAATAAATCTGTTGCAATTGATTCCCAGCTTACCGAATCTATTGGTTACCTTTTCGCGCTATTTGCTAGGCAAACCCTTAGAAAATTACCAAGACTATGTTTTTTATCCGTTTAGTCCGCCAAATCCAAGGCTGGTTGATACCTTCCAACAGGATCTGACATTCGGCTTGCAACGTGTCATTGGCGTCAATCCTGTGGTATTGCGCGCGTTTACCCGTCAAAATCCCCTGCCGGTAGCATTGCCGGAATCTGAAATACGGCGCATTTTTGCAGAGCAAATTACCGAGGTTGATTATGCGGCTGCCCTTGAACAAAAGCGCGTGTATGTCCTGGATTATGCATCCTTGGAGATATTGCAGCAAAACCCCGGATCTATCGACGGTGGCCGCAAACAATATGTCACGACCCCGATCGTGGTGTTATTTTTGCAATCGGATGGCTTGTTACAACCGCTTGCCATACAGTTATACCAAGATGCCCGGCCTGATAATCCAGTCTATACGCCAAAGGATGGCAATCTTTGGCTGGCAGCCAAAATGTTCGCCCAAATCGCCGATGGTAATCACCACATCCTGTATACCCATGCCACTCGTATTCACTATGTCATGGAAGCCATCATTATGGCGTCACGCCGTCAGCTTTATAAATCCCATCCGCTTTCTGTGCTCTTAAACCCACATCTGCAACATACACTCAATGTAAACCACCAGCACACTTTCCTACGGAATCAAAAAGGTCAACCTGGCCGGTACGGTGAATTATTTGCTGGAGACTATGATGCAACGACTCAATGCATGGCTAATGCTATGACAAGCTTCAATTTTAGGGCATCGGCTTTTCCTAACGATATTGCAAAAAGGGAAGTCGACAATCCTGCGCTTTTCTACCCCTTTCGCGATGATGGTATGTTGTTATGGAATGCAATTCAAAGTTTTGTAAAAGAATATATCGATGTCTATTACCGCTCTGATGCAGATGTTATCGAAGATTATGAAATCCAAGCATGGGCAAACGATGTCAGTGCGCAGGATCGTGGCAGAATACCTGGATTTCCTGCCAGATTCGAATCTAAACAGGAATTAGCTGAAACGTTTGGTCATGTCATTTTTCTATGCACGGCTTTTCACTCGTGCATTCACTTCAACCAATACAAATATCCGGGATTTGTTCCCAATATGCCACATTCCGCTTATGCGCCACCACCGATGGGCAAAAATACTGAAATTGATGCCGCTGGACTATTCAAACTTCAACCAGCATTTCGCGCAGCTAATTCGCAAACCTGGACCTACTTTCAGACAAACTTTACCGTCAATCGCATTGGTCAATACCCATTACGACGATTTGATCCGGCAGCACGCGATGTGATCGAACGATTCAGAAGCCAGCTAAAAGAAATAGAAGGACAAATTGATCAAAGAAATAGCAACCGTTCTGTGACTTATGACCGGATGAATCCAAGACTCATTCCAAATGGTGTAACTGTTTGATGTTAGTTGTAGATACTTCGCCAGCTAAAAGCTGGCGGGGGATCAGCGTACGGATCTGTGTTGAAAACAAATTTCGCTGATTGAGGGAATTGATCTTGATTTTTCACTTCATCGCTCATCATGCACAATATCCACTCGCATGATTAACTGAAGTTTCTAGGTTTAAAATAAACTGCTCGTTAACCTAAGTTAGTTATTATGAATGATACCCCTTTCAATACACCCCCAGCCGATCAGTCGGCTCGAAAAAGAATTTTCAAGAGTGCCGCAGAAAAAGCCGGATTACCCCCTGGCGCACTGGTTCATGTCGGCAAGGAGCATGAGTTAGGTTGTAAAATATCTGTCACGCAATATTCCAAAGATACCCTGATACAGCGTGAAATTTGTTCGATTACAGAATTAGAGCAATTCAAAAATGACCAATTGATTACTTGGCTCAATGTAGATGGTTTAAGCGATATAGATACGATCGAAAGCATCGGGCAATTTCTTAGTATTCATCCGCTCGTACTCGAAGACATTTTAAGCACGCATCAACGCCCAAAAATAGAAGAATATGACAATTTCTTATATCTTGTTATCAAAGATATCGAAATAGGCTCAGATCAGGAATTTGATTTGCAATATGAGCAGATTAGCGTGCTTTTATTAGCTAATTTTGTCATTACTTTCAAAGAAAAGACAGACGATACATTTACACCGATATACGGGCATTTAAAAAACCGGAACAGTCGTATCCGGCAGTACGGTAGCGATTATTTAGCTTATGTCATTATTGATACCATCGTCGATAAATATTTTGCTATCGAAGAGTATCTGGATGAAATGTTAGGGCCGTTAGAAAACAATGTTTTTTTTAATTCAGATACAAATTTCTTGCAAACCATTCAACAAATTAAGCGAAACCTGATTTTCATGCGTCGTAATATCGCGCCTGTACGGGAGTTGTTGGCTGCAGTGCAACGCTCAGGTTCCGATTTGATTCACGAAAAAACCTTTCGTTACTTTGGTGATGTGTACGATCATGTGCTGCGTGTTATGGACTCATTGGATTCTTTTCGCGACAGGGTTTCTGATATGCATGATATCTACCTATCCAATATCAGTAATAAAATGAACGAAACCATCAAAATTTTGACCATTTTTACGTCGATTTTCATACCGTTGACCTTTGTTGCCGGTGTGTATGGCATGAACTTTGAATACATGCCGGAATTAAAATGGCGTTGGGGTTATCCAGCCATTTGGGTGATTTTTATTTTCCTTGGCATCGGCATGTTCATTTTCTTTAGAAAAAAGAAGTGGATCTAAATCTGTAGTGGTATCCCCATAATTGTTTCGGCTTTTCGTCGCAAAATTGCTTAGATACCATTTTCAACCTTCCAGCTAATTCAATTGTCGCTTATGATCTAAATACCCAATTACGGAGCATGAAATTGTTTTTATTACGTGACGATCGCAGAATCAGCATTATCAGTGGTTTTCTGTTATTAGGATTGACGCTGACGACTGGGCTTGCGGTGTACTATACCATGCGGCAACAAATTGAATCAGTACTGGGACGCGGGCTTAGCGTTGCTTTACAAGGCAAAGCATTGCTGCTTGAAAACCAGGTAGAAAAAGCGCTTACGGATACACGTGCTCTGACGCTTCGTCCTTTCTGGAATCAAGCATTACAAAGGTTGAATATAGCGCCCAATGATACAAAGACCTTGGAAAATTTGCGGCGCAGCACAGAATCGCTACTTCAATCTGGTTTTTTGGGTGTCACCTTACACAACGCCAATGATACTTTATTAATACAAACAGGCCATTTTTCGTTCAAAAAAGAACAATCACTCACTTTAAATAAAGGCAACAAGACTTTTTTATTTTGGGATGGGCAATTCATCCTGCATACGAGTAAAGACATCTTGGATCAGGAAAAGCGTCGTATTGCCAGGGTAACAGTAGAGATTGCGCTACCCAAATTAACCAGACGGTTCGGTGAAATTCGTTTAATTGGCGAAACGGGGGAATTTATTTTATGCGCGCCGCCCAATCCGGGAGATAGTGAAATGCCTTGTTTATTCAGCCAAACGGATGGTGTGAAGTTTAAGCGCTTAAAACAATTCGCTGCAACAGAAATGCAGCCAATCAGTTTCGCATTCGAAGGGAAAAATGGTGTCGTTGCTGTGAGAGACTATCGCGATATTCCAGTTATCGAAGCTTATCATCCGCTTCGCACCATTGGATTAGGGATGGTTTTAAAACTAGATGAAGCGGAATTATTCAAACCCGTCAATAAAGAATTAAAAATCATTATTCTTTATCTTGCCAGTTTAATCATCGCTGAAATATTGTTGCTTAACTGGTTTGTAGGCAAACTCATTACATCCGAACAAAAAGCGCGTAACGCTAAAGAAATAGCCGAGAAATTCTCTACCGAATTAAGCCATAAAGAAAGCCAGTTGCAGGAGCGACTTAAAGAAATAACCTGTTTGTATGAAATACGCAGCAATATTAATTTGGAATTACCCGTCCATGATCTTTGTCAGAGAATCTTCAAGTATTTAATTCCCGCTCTACAATATCCCAACGATGTTTCAGCAATAGTCGAATTAGATGGAAAGCAGATTGCATCTGTCAATGATGATATCAAAAGCTTATTGCAGGAATTGAATTCTGCCATCATCATCAATGGCAAAACATGTGGCCAACTTAGAGTTTTTTATCCTGCGGATAAAAAGTTTCTTGCTGAAGAACAAAAACTAATGGATGCGATTACAGCGGATTTTTCAAGATGGCTAGAGCGCAAGCAGGTCGATGAATTACTGCATATACGCCTAAGAGAAATCACGTGTTTATACCAAATTAGACTTGGCCTAGCACATGATTTGTCAATAGAAAGTGTTTGCCAAAATATTTTTGAATTTTTGATTCCTGCCATACAATTTCCTGAGATCACTACAGTAATCATTGAAATTTATGAAAAACGTTTCAATTCTAAAGATTATCACCTGAGTTTTGATAGTAAATCTTTAGCGATCTTACCTAATTACGAAAAAGTATGCCTTGAGTGCTACAGGGAAAGTGACGTGATTGGGTCATTCCTGCAATCAAAAATTATAGTGGATGACAAATTTTGTGGTTATTTAAGTATATTTTACCCTGACAATCAGCCATATTTGGTGTCAGAAGAACAAAACTTGATCGATGCAATTGCTAGTGATTTATCTAAGTGGTTAGAGCGCAAAAGAGTGGATGAATTATTGCATGAACGGTTAAAGGAAATGACCTGCTTGTATGAAATCCGTCGAGGAATTGGCGCTGAGTCCCTAATCGATAATGTGTGTCAAAATATTTTTACGCACCTGATACCTGCTTTACAATTTCCTGAAATTGCCACTGCTGTTATTGAATTGAATGGATGGCGCTTTACCTCAGGAAAGCATGATCAATACACAGCGCAACGAATTCTTTCCAAAACTAAACTAGTCGAACAACAATCACGGCCTAGGCGTGCGGAACGAAATCCTGCATGCACTTGTTGGTCTACGATTAGCGTCAATGGCAAGGTATGCGGTCAACTGCGCGTCTTCTATCCCATCGACAAACCTTTACTGCTCCCAGAAGAGCAGAAATTGGTTAACGCAATCGCCAGTGATTTGGAAAGCTGGCTTGAACGTAAACGACTTGAACAAGCACTGGTTCTAGTCGCAGAAGAGCAGGCACATACCCTTGGACAGGAGTTACACGATAATCTCGGGCAACAGGTTGCTGCAATTAGTTATCAAACACGAGCCCTTGAGAAACAAATTGCTGCGATAGGCGATGACAATATGTCGGCCACTGCCGCCTCGATTGCCTCACAAGCACAAACAGCTGTTATACAGATTAAACAGCTTGCGCAAGGTTTGCTGCCGTTTGAATTAGAAGCCAATGGATTAATTCCAGCATTAAAGACTTTAGCAGCTAGAATAACAACAACTTATAAGATTGTTTGTGATTTTACTTGCGAAGGTAATATCATGATCGATGATAATATTTTGTCGCTAAATTTGTATCGCATTACGCAAGAGGCTATCAATAACGCCATTCGTCATGGCCAAGCGCAACATTTATATATTTCCTTGGTACTTGACGGCGATATATTACGTTTATCAATCCGTGATGATGGAGTAGGCTTATCTAGTTCAAAGGACGACCATCAGTCAACTTCAGGAATGGGAATTAAGATTATGCAATACCGTGCTAAGCAACTGGGTGCGAAATTCGAAATTTTACAGCCAGATGAAAACGGAATGGAAATTCGGCTAGAAATGCAAATGACTTAAAGTATTTTATGAAAACTAAAGCCAAAATCATGTTGATTGATGATCATGCCATGCTCCGTCACGGTATGGCGATGTTGATTAATATGGAACCGGATATGGAGGTTGTTGCTGAAGCGGGCGATGGTAATGAAGCGATCGCCTATTTGAAAAAAAATCCTCCTCCCGATTTGATTTCCCTAGATGTGACGCTAAAAACCGTTTCAGGTTTCGAAGTCATAAAGAGCATACATGCATTGATCCCTACAGTTCCAGTGCTATTCATTTCTATGCACGACGAATCTGTATATGCAGAACGTGCGTTACGTGCTGGCGCTCGGGGATATGTGATGAAACAAGAAGCAGGTGATGTAATGTTATCTGCGCTACGTGATGTACTGAAAGGCAATGTTTATCTGAGTAAACAAATGAATGAAAAGATGTTGCAGCGGTTCGTCTCTGGGGGAAGCGCTACGCCCGAAGATTTAATCAACACGCTCACTCCGAGCGAGTTTGAAATTCTTCATTTGATTGGGCAAGGACGAAGCAGTCAGGAAATTGCAGATCTTCTATGCCGCAGCATTAAAACCATTGAAACACATCGATTCAATATTCGAACCAAATTAAATTTAAAGGACGGTGCTGACCTGATACGTTACGCCACTCGCTGGATTTCTGAAAAGCACTAAGTGCTAAGAAAGCAAGTTTGAAAACCCAGCTTTAAACAGAACTTCGAAAAAATCATCCGCGCCATAATGAGGAGGGTTAAGGAGGGGCGGCGCGGATGATTACGAGGGACAGGTAGTAATCGAAATCTGAGTAACATTATGAACTAATCAATAGGCTTTGAGAATGTGACAGATTGTCGCAGCTGCTAGTTCAATATTATTCGTAGGTGACTGGTATTTTGTAATCGCATCCTCTATCAGGGGTTGCCCATTTGCAGCGAATCGCGCAACATCTCGTTTGAAAATACCAATCCCTGCTGAATAGCATGCAAAAGTTTATCAATTTTGGATTCCAATTGAATATTCAAGCGAAAATCCTGTCCGTTCTTGACGTTTGGATTGTTGCCCAGTAAAGAAAGCTTAACATTCAGATCATGTGCATCGGATTTATTAAGATTCAGTGTTAACTCTTTGAAATGAAAATTCTCGATTGCTTGCAACAACAGGTCGACTTCTTTTCCTTGATTTACCAGTAATTCCTTTGCTTTTTCTGATTGAAGGCTTAATGTCCCTGGTGCCTTGGCTGCAAGGTGCCCATTTGTGATGGCAATGCGATCGTGACCCAGAGTCAGCGGGATTTTTCCTGATAGCTGTCCATCACCGGTCAACCCATCCATTTCGATCCATTTAAAAAATGTATTCAAATCGATATTGTTGAGATGCACCTCGATTTGGGACGCCTCTGCATTAGGATCAAGGTTGATGACAACAGGGTTTATTGTCACTTCGCCACCCAAAATAAGAAAATGTACTTGATCTAGCAAAACCTGCGGAATGTCGCGTGTGTTAATTTGATAAGAAACCAGCAAATCCTGTATTGGTATGCCAAAATCGAGTGCTTGAATAGAAATATTTTGTTTGGGTTCGCTTCGGATTGGCAATAAATTATTTAAACTGAGTTTGGCATTCAACCCCTTTACTTGCGTACTGCCATACGCAAAAGAAAAATCTTTTGCAGAAATCACGGCATTATTTTTTGAAACACCCTTTTTCGACCACCGAATAGTTGCTTTGCCACGAATTTGGCCGTTCACATTTCCCAGTGCAGCTAACGGCGGAAAAAGCTGCTTTGGTTGCAATTTACTGCTGGTAAATTTTATGGGTAAGATTTGTAAGATTAATTGACCATCGCCATTTTCAATTGCATATTCGCCATCCATTTTTAGATAGCTTAAAGATGATGTGCCGGCAGTAAGACTCAACAAGTATGGTGCCCGTTTATCCATGTTAGCTTGCTGCGTAGCATTTCCGGAAAGAGATAAGGGTACAAAAAAAGGATCTTGAGCAAGATGCTTAATTTGCTTAATCGAAAAATCCGCAATCCGATTTGTAATGGCTGAACCTACCAACCAATGTGCAGAAATACCATCCAGCTTCAATTGATCTTCCGGCAAGATTAATGTGGCCTCATTGAGTAAGATACTGCCACGATATCCATCATTAAAAGATTGCGTGCCAGTGCCAGTGCCAGTGACATTGACTGATCCCGCTTCAAGCTGAATTTCACGGATGATTGATTTTTTACTGCGCGTATCTTGATAAAACGCAGAAAATTTGCTCGGATTAACTAAAATATCGTGCTTTATATTGATTCCCGATCTGTTTTTTTCTAATTCAATGTTCGCTCGGGTAATTTCGAGCGATAACGGTTTTTTGATAACTACAGGAAAATCGGCGTTTAATTGGTTAAAATGCATTTGTCCGGCATTACGCAGACCGATACGCCAGATATCCTGCTCATTTTTGATGTGGAGGGGTAGCGATACGGAAATCTTTTCTATATTCAGGTTATGATCAGCAACAAACTGCCCTTTATTAAGTTGCAAATCTAAATTAGCTTGCCAGGATTCATTGATTTGTCGAATATCACTTTTGAGAATGAATTCATCTGCTTTTAACATTCTGAGTTGCGAAGCTTTTGACAATGTTGTTTGTTGGATACCAGCCATAATCAACTCTGTTTGTAGTTGCTGTAATGTCAGATCTGCCAAAGTAAATGTTGCATGGCCTGTCAAACCAGTGATTTGAATTTCAGGTAAATTAATCACTCCCTTAGAAACCACAATATGACCTTGTATATTACCTTGTGTATCTAAGGTCGCTTGTAATTGTGCTTTTATTTCTCCCGGTGCCCCCAAAGCAGCAACATCCAAATGAATGGCTTGCATTTTTGGATTCTCATGCGGTCTGCTCTGACCCGATAAAAGTATCGTGACAGCACGATTGCCATCATTGAGTTCGATAACTAAATCATTGATAGATAAAACTGGCAGTTTCGGTATATGAGCAGCTTTTTCAGTGAATAAAGACAAAGATTGCGAATTTGAAGCTGTAGATTCTGTATTTGTTTGCTGTAGATTGGGTGAAATGTGTAAGCCATCTAGGGTTAATGAATCAAGGTTGCCACTCAACAAGCCCGGCCAATTCCAATTCACACGAATTTCATTCAAACGCAATTCTCTATTATTGCCCGCGATTAAATTACGTATGGTAAGTTGATTAATCGTGAGATCAATTACAGCGATGGATTGTAATGGATATCCCAGCCTACTCAATTGACTATTGAGAAAAATCTCAGCGAAATGATTACGAGAATGGTAAAACCCGGTACCAATTACAAGCAACACAATCATTATCATTGAAAATCGGATTTTCCAGTGATGATTAGGTACGCTAATTTCTGACATTGCGTAGTTCATAAATTCAACGGAGTACCAATTTTTTCTGGATTACTTTGTGTTGGTACGTGGTTACAAAAGAGATATCATAACCGAACGATCTTTCTCCTCTTTTTGATTTTCAATTATTATGGATTTGTTCACACAAGGTTTATTAGGTGCCACGATGGCACAAGCTGGCGCTCAGCAACGTGAAACTCGCATTGCTACCGGCATAGGTTTTGTTGCGGGAATCGCTGCGGACGCGGATATCTTGATTCAATCAGAACAAGATCCACTACTGAATATCGAATTCCATCGCCATTTCTCGCATTCGTTACTTTTCGTTCCATTCGGCGCTTTAATCGTGACGCTGGTGCTATGGTTTTTATTAAGACGACGCTTATCTTTTACGCGGTTGTATTTTTTTACACTCCTAGGGTATTGTTTGAGTGGCGTGCTTGATGCTTTTACCAGTTATGGCACCCACTTGCTATGGCCATTGAGCAATGAACGTGTCGCATGGAGCATCATATCGGTCATCGATCCAATTTTCACATTGATTTTATTGGTAGCCGCAATCATTGCTTTCAAAAAAAACAATCGACTAGCTGCTTATCTGGGATTATTTCTAGCAGCTACTTATCTTACACTCGGCTGGGTACAATCCCAACGCGTTGAAGCTTTTGCCAAGACAATCATTGCTGAACGAGGACAAACAGCGGAAACATTATTAGTAAAACCGACACTTGGAAATATAATATTGTGGCGTTCAATTTATCGCTATCAAGGTTCATTATATGTGGATGCTATTCGCGTCGGTTTAATAACAGGACCGCAACTTTACCCAGGGGAATCAATTGTGCAATTTGATCGGTCACGCGATCTGAGCACTGTCCCGGATTCCTCGGTATTGGCGAAGGATATTGAGCGCTTTAGTCATTTTTCAGCTGGATTGATTGCAATTCGCCCCGAACAACCCAATATACTTATTGATGTGCGCTACTCCAATTTGCCCAATACGTTTGCGCCGCTGTGGGGAATAGAAATCAATCCAGAACAACCCGATCAACACGCGAAATATAATCTCTATCGGGATTCATCTAAACAGACACGGGAAAAGTTTATTGCGTTGTTGTTGGGGCGCAATGATGTTAATTAACAGGATACTTCAGAGTGATAAGATGCAAAAAGACCTACGTTAGCGATTGAGTTATGTCGGCAAGCATAGTAGTCAACAATCTTTTGGGTTAGAATCACGGATTATTTTCAATAGTCAGTCGCATTTGGATTTCTAAAACAACCTATGATTCTTATTCTTGTTCCCAATACGCAGCCGGATAGTCCGGAGTATAAGCAACTGATGTCTCGATTGGATACTCTTCCTGGCATTTCTACCCGTATTCATAGAGAAATGGGGGCGGAGCAATCTTTGACAGAAGTCTATTTGATTGGCAACACTAAAGCCTTATCGACCGAAGATGTAAGTGGATTTCCTTGTGTTGATCGTGTTGTCCGGGTTTCTGAAGAATATCGCGTGCTAGGGCGCCATAAGGATGATGATCGGCCAACATATTTCACATACAATGGTGTGAATTTTGGTCAAGATACGCTCAATGTATTTGCCGGATTGTGCGCTGTCGACACGCTGGAACATGTAGAGATGATGATGAAAGCGTTACGTGAAAACAATCAGGTGTGTACGCGGATGGGAGCCTATAAACCGCGCACAAGTCCTTATGCTTTCCAAGGGCATGGGAAAGCTTGCCTGCCCTATGTGTTCGATTTGGCTGGCAAATATGGCATTAAAGTGATTGCGATGGAAATAACCCACGAGTCTCACTTGGAAGAAATACGTAATGCATTGTTTCAAACTGGCAATGCAACCGGTGTTATGCTACAAATTGGCACGAGAAACACACAAAATTTTGAGTTACTCAAAATCGTAGGCCGACAACAAGATTTTCCTGTCCTGATAAAACGTGGTTTTGGAATTACTTTGGATGAGTCATTAAATGCTGCCGAGTATTTAGCTTCGGAAGGCAACCGCAAAGTAATCTTTGGATTACGTGGAATGAAAACCAATATGGGAGATCCTCATCGAAATTTTGTCGATTTTTCGCATGTGCCTGTAGTCAAACGTTTAACACGTATGCCTGTGTGTATCGACCCTTCACATTCCGTCGGAACGCGTGCGGAATCGCCAGATGGTTTATTGGATATCATGCAGGCAACTGCGCAAGGTATTATCGCCGGTGCTAACATGGTACTGGTTGATTTTCATCCAGCTCCTAGTAAAGCATTGGTTGATGGACCGCAAGCGCTTTTAATGAAAGAGTTCCCACATTTCCTAGAAGATATTCAGTTGGTTAGGGAAACGTATGAGAAACGTGTCGCACTAGCCCAACGATATTTGGAACAATCAGCACTTAATTAAAGTCTTATTTGATAATAAAGGCCTGCTACAAATTAGCTCAATCTATTCTTAGACGTTCTTTGCATCGGGAAAAATATGATCAGAGTATTACTATCTAATCCAAGAGGTTTTTGCGCTGGCGTTGATCGCGCCATTGAAATTGTTGAACGTGCGCTTAAAATGCATGGTGCGCCAATCTATGTTCGGCATGAAGTCGTGCATAATCGTTTTGTTGTTGAAGGACTTGAAAAAAAAGGTGCTGTTTTTGTAGAAAACCTCGATGAAGTACCGCAGGACAGCATTTTGATATTTAGCGCGCATGGTGTATCACATGCCGTACGCCGTGAAGCAGCCGATCGAAAATTAAAAGTCTTTGATGCAACTTGTCCACTAGTGACCAAAGTTCACGTTGAAGTGGCAAAAATGCACAAAGAAGGTAAGGAAATTATCATGATCGGTCATCAGGGCCACCCAGAAGTTGAAGGAACTATGGGGCAAGCGGAAGGTAATGACAGAGGTATGTATTTGGTTGAAACTGAAACTGATGTCGAGAATTTACAAGTTAAAAATGAAAGTAATTTGGCTTATGTGACCCAAACCACTTTGTCTGTAGACGATGCAGCGCGTATTGTAGATGCCCTGAAACGCCGATTCCCTAAGATAATTGGTCCGAAAAAAGATGACATTTGCTATGCCACGCAAAACCGCCAAGATGCGGTAAAAAAAATGGTCAACCAATGTGATTTGGTAATTGTAGTGGGATCCCCTAATAGCTCGAATTCTAACCGCCTCTGTGAAGTTGCAAGAAATGCTAATGTCGAGGCTTATATGGTTGATCGTGCAGAGCAATTGCAAGAAAAATGGTTTCTTGGAAAGAAGATTATCGGTATTACCGCTGGTGCTTCAGCACCAGAGATTTTAGTACAACAAGTCATATCCAGGCTTAAGGAAATTGGCGCTAAGCAGATTGGCGAAGAAGTGGCAATCGAAGAACTTAGCGGCGTAGTGGAATCAGTGGTGTTTCCTTTGCCAAAACCTTGAGTTGTATTTTATATACCGAATTTTGTATTTATAAGGAGAGGAAAATAAGGTAAATCGACCTACTACAATCCAGTATGAAAATACATAAAATAGAAGCTGTATAATATTCAGACAATTCAATAGAATTTTACCTATATTTTGCCCGACATCATGAGTCACTCACCATTTCCAGTACCTGATCCCGATTTATATACCGAAGAAGAAGTGGCAGCACTGGTTCATCATTTTTATGCAAAGGCCAGAAAAGATCCCGACCTAGGACCTATTTTTGAATCACACGTGATTGACTGGGATGCTCATTTTGTGCAAATGACCAACTTCTGGTCAGCACAATTACGTGGAACTTCGCGTTTTCGAGGTGCGCCGATGCCCAAACATATCGCTTTGCCTGATCTTAATGCTGAATTGTTTGAGCGTTGGTTACAGCTTTTTCATCAAACAACAGAAGAATTGGGCAATGCCAATCTTCAGCATCATGCCAACACCATTGCCGGATTTATTGCTACACGGCTTTGGCAAGGCTATCAAATGAATAACTATCCAGATAAAGACTTCATACCGTTACGTATTAATTAATGTTTTAATCTTGCAAGCAGTGCTTTATCTTAATAAAGCTATTGATATGTTGAATATGCAAATTATTCGGTATTAAATATCAGATAATTTGGCAATAAGAAGAACAAAAATAGCCTTATTCGATCGAATCATAGAGTGACGGAAGCGTAGTATTGTTTTTCATATGGGGATCTTCTTACTTTGAAAAGCATCAGAAACAAAATTATTGTTTTCTCCATCCTAGCCACGCTAATTCCTTCAATTGGGTTAGGTATATTGTCATTTTATCAAAATGAAATGATGATTAAAGAAAACCTTACGCGCGAATTACGTGCGCTGACCAATTATGCTGATCACGAATTAGCCTTATGGATTAAGGAACAAATTTATACGGTTCGTGAACTTTCACACTCTAAAATCCTGACCGAAGGAGTTGTGCTGGCCAGTCAATCGCAAAAAGATAAGTCTACAAGACAGAAAATTTTCATCGAGAACTATTTAAAATCAGTACACAATAAACTGGATACTATGCTTGCATTGACAGCAATCGACACCAACGGACAGATACTGGCAAGTACTATCGATTTTCAAGATACCATGCCATTTCCTCAAAACTGGACTGAAATGGCTTCAGTCCAAGGAAATGTCATTATTCCGCCTCATTGGAATAAGTACTATGCGACCGCCACACTTAGTGTTCTAGTCCCCATATTATCAGTGGATGATTATATTTTAGGCGCACTTGTTGCAACTTTTGATCTGAAAAATATTCATGCCATTCTTAAAGATCCCATAAAGTCACCGCTAGGTGAAATATTAATATTGGATCAGGAAGGGCAAATCATGCTGTCGAGTGATGACAGATTTCTACATGATAATAAAAACGACATGAGATTGTCTTACGATGCCGAAGATTTAAAACAATTACAGATAAATCCTGAGATATTACAAATTCCTCAGGGTTTAGGTAACGAAAAAGTCATTGGTCTGGCTTATGTATCCAAAAACCCACCCATTACTATCATTGCACACAGAAGTTACGATTCTGTCTATGCTGCTTGGAAACAACAGCGTGACCTATTTATCAGCTTAGTCAGTGCCATTCTAGCCATCGTCGCCATCATTGCCTTTAGAATGGGCCACGCGATCGTTGTCCCATTGCGAAAACTAATAGCCGCAACCGAAGATATTGTTAAAGGTAATCTCAATGTCGACTTAAAAACTTCACAACGTGATGAATTAGGCAAACTAACTCAAATGTTTAATCAGATGGCTGATAAATTACAACAAAATCAGGCAGAAATTACGAGTGCAAGCCGTACCATGCAGGAAAAAAACAAATTACTCGAAACGCTCTCTGTAACCGATAGCCTTACGGGTCTTTTTAACCGTAATAAACTCAATTCAATTATCAATGATCAATTGGCAAGATTTTCTCGTAACAACCGTCCCTTTGCAATACTGATGATTGATATTGATTATTTCAAATCCTTAAATGACAATCTCGGGCATATTGCAGGGGATGAAATTATTGTGTCTGTAGCGCAAAAAATATCGCACTGTATTCGCAGTGTTGATTTTGCAGCTCGATATGGAGGAGACGAATTTGTGATTATTCTGACCGAAACGATTGCTGAAGAAGCCATCAAAACTGCTGAGCGAATACGATCGCATGTAGCTAATATCCAGTATAACGAACCTAATGAGCTTACCAAAACGATCACCCTAAGTATCGGTGTTATACAAAGCGAAACCGAAGATACTTCTTTAACTCATCTGCTTTCCAGGGTTGATAGTGCCCTATACCAAGCTAAGCATGCCGGAAGAAACCAAACTTACTGCATACGGCCAAGACTAATGGCTGCAAACGGTTAAAAATTATTGTTGCTACTAGCGATAGATCACTCTAATTCAAATCCAGTATTTTGGATCCATCCTTGATTCTTATCGGTCAATACTTTTAGCCAAGCTCCCTGGCTCGCCGTTGCCTTCAATACAGTATCCTTTTTAAGCGATAACAGTACTTGAGACTGAGCGTCAGGTGTTTTGTACAGTTTGGAAACTTTATTCGTACGCAATTTTACTGGAATATGAAAATCAAGCTGTGGATAACCAACATTTGCAGCTTTCTTTTGTGTAAGATTAGATTGAATCGATTTAACAAAGTTGTTTGCTTGACCGACGTAATTCATGGCTGTGGCATATTGATCTTTTGAATAAAAGATTGTGGAAATCTCTAATAAGCGCTGTGCTTGGATTCTTAGTATTCGATCAAAAGATGTGTTCTTTTCCTGATTGAATTGCTTCAAAGAAGCTTCCAATTCAGCAATTGCAGACGCAGTACCTGGTTTTGTGGCTAGGCGATGCAGTTTTACTTGCGTACGCGCTACTTCTTTATGTGTTTCTCGAATGACATTAGCTTGATCGATTTGATGTACTTTTTGATTTTTGATGAGCTGATCTTTTTCTGCAACTAACTTCTCAAGTCGCGCAATTTCTTTCTTCCAATTTTGCTCATTTTCAGAAACTATTGGCAGTTTTGGCTCATCAGCTGGAATCAGTATTTTTTCGTGAAAAACGCATCCTGAAATAATCACAACCACCAACAAACAAAAAAACTTAATCATCAAACCATCCAACCGAGTTTGCGATACCCAATAATACGTACTTAATAAGGAAGATTGTGTCATTTCAATAGATTCTCTCGAAAAATTATTTCTATCAGATAATTACCAATCAGTTATGACATTCAGCAGGTCAAGAATGAAAGCTTCATGTACAAGGATTTAGCGATTTAGAATAATTTCCAATACAAATTTGCTACCGATATAAGCCAGTAACAAGATCATAAATCCGGTTAGTGTCCAGCGAATCGCAATACGTCCTCGCCATCCATAAACTTGTCTGCCCGCAAGCAGTGCAGCAAAAACACTCCAAGACACAACACCAAAAAAAGTCTTATGGGTAAACGTGAATGGTTGACCGAAAACTTCGGTGGAAAAAAAGATACCGCTGACCAATGTCAACGTCAGTAAAATAAAGCCTGCCCCAATAATACGAAATAACAACCGTTCCATGACCAATAGAGGCGGTAGATTGACCAAAGCCAGATGGCCTGCAGGGTGATGCAGATGTCGTTCTACCACTATCATCAACATTGCATGAAATGCGGCTATCGTCAGCAAACTATATGCCAGCATTGCACCAAGCAAATGCGCCTTAAAGGCAGGTAACTCGGTATTCCCGAGAACGCGAGAAGATGGAAAAATAAGCGGCAACAAAACTGCAACCGCCGCGACGATTGCAATTGGAGCAATCAAGAATTGCAATCCCTGAAGCCGATTAAAAAAACTTAAAATCCAATAGATAAATGCGGTCAACCATACAATTAGAGACACCGCATTCCCCAATCCAAATCTTAGACCTTCATCGGCAAGTATCGATTGGTATAATATCCATGCATGAAGCACCAACGGTATTAACAACACATAACGCATCCAACCACTGATTGCTGACTTTTGGCCATTGTTTTCAGGATTAAGATCGGTTTGTGGCTTCCTCCATTTATTTTGCCAAAAATAGGCACCAACAAGTGCATACAGCAAGAAAGCAACGAGATCAGTTAAAATGATGGGCATTGGCATCACAGGCATTAAAAACACAAGTAACCAAGGTAGTCTACATTGCGCTACAATAAATTCAAAGCGCTAATCCAATTTTATTTAACAATAGTGTCGCAATAAGCGATGCATTTCATATATTTCGGGATTTACTAATAACCATGTTTGATAATTTGACGAACAGATTCACGGGCATTATTCGAACCTTACGCGGTGAAGCGCGATTAACTGAAAGCAATATCGAACAAGCTTTGCGTGAAGTTCGCTTAGCTTTACTAGAAGCGGATGTCGCATTAGCGGTAGTCAAAACTTTTATTGCACGCATCAAAGAGAGAGTGATTGGCCAGGAAGTCATGGCCAGTTTGACACCGGATCAGGCTCTTATCGGGATCGTTCATCAAGAGCTTATCAATATCCTGGGAGGAGAAAAATCTGAGATAAATCTCGCGACTACACCACCAGCCGTTATTCTGATGGCTGGTTTACAGGGTGCGGGTAAAACCACGAGCAGTGGCAAATTAGCTAAGTGGCTCATGGAAAACAAAAAGAAGAAAGTATTATTGGTTTCTTGTGACGTTTATCGTCCTGCGGCGATTCAGCAGCTTGAAGTGCTAGCCAATCAAACGGGAGCAGATTTTTATCCGGTTATCACAGGACAAAAACCAGGAGAAATCGCCGCTAACGCTTTAAATTTTGCACGCATACAGCACCACGATGTCATGATCGTTGACACCGCCGGACGATTAGGTATTGATGAAGTGATGATGCAAGAGATCAGGGAATTAGAAACCTTATTAAAACCGATCGAAACTTTATTTGTGGTCGATGCGATGCAAGGTCAAGATGCTGTCAACACAGCCAAAGCTTTTTCTGATGCATTACCGTTAACCGGCGTTATTTTGACGAAACTGGACGGTGATGCGCGTGGCGGCGCGGCATTATCGGTAAAAGAAATTACCGGCAAACCGATCAAGTTTGCCGGTGTCGCAGAGAAACTAACAGGGCTAGAGCCTTTTTATCCGGATCGCATGTCTTCACGCATACTCGGGATGGGTGATGTACTAGGGTTGATTGAAGAAGCGCATCGCAAAGCAGATCAGCAAGAAGCTGAAAAGCTGATGAAAAAAATGAAATCAGGCAAGGCTTTCGATTTGGATGACTTCAAAGCCCAGTTTCAGCAAATGCGGAATATGGGGGGTATCAATGCATTAATGGACAAACTGCCGGCGCAATTCAGTCAAGCAGCGCAAAATGTCAAAGTCGATGACAAAGTCATTAATCGTACCGAAGGCATCATTAATTCGATGACCAAACTGGAGCGTAGAAAACCTGAAATTCTAAAAGCCTCGCGTAAACGTAGAATTGCAGCCGGATCTGGTGTTTCTGTACAGGAAGTTAATCGTCTTCTCGCACAATTTGAGCAAGCGCAAAAAATGATGAAAATGATGAATAAAGGCGGTATGGCAAAAATGATGCGTGGTCTAAAAGGAATGATGCCGCGTTTAGGATAAAAATATCAAGGGAGAATGGCTACTATTATGCAGTCTCAAAAGACAGCTTTAATTAGTGCTTGCCTGTACTACCAAAACCATCTTCACCACGAAAACTTTGATCAAAGCTCTCGACTTGATTAAATTCAACCTGAACGATAGGAACAATCACCAATTGTGCAATTCGTTCCAATGGATTGAGCTGAAAGCTATCTTGTCCCCGGTTCCAACATGAAACAAGAATTTGCCCCTGATAATCGGAGTCAATTAATCCAACCAAGTTACCCAACACGATGCCGTGCTTATGGCCAAGCCCAGATCGTGGCAAAACTAACGCTGCCAAATGAGCATCAGCCAAATGAATGGCGATGCCTGTAGGAATAAGACAAGTATCTCCTGGATTCAGTTGAATGGTTTCCGCAATACAAGCGCGTAGATCCAAACCTGCAGAGCCCGGCGTTGCGTAGGTTGGAAAACGCTCATTTAAGCGATCATCAAGAATTTTAATAGCGATTTTTTTCATACAGGAATTCAAGTAGCGTTAATTATTGTTTAAAAAATGTGCTGATGTGTTTGATTAGATGTTTCGCTTGTTCAATTTTTGGCGCTCTCGGAAGAACGTGTTCGCCCATGTCATCTAAAAGTATCAATTCATTATCATCGGAACCGATTGCATTTTGCGCCCAATTCGCAACCATTAAAGGTAATCTTTTTTTGATCCGCTTTGCTTGCGCGTTTTCCAGTAGATTTTCAGTTTCTGCAGCAAAACCAACGCAAAACGGAGGATTCGGCGCAGTTGCTATGGTCATAAGAATATCCGGATTAGGTGTCAATTCTAAGGTTAAATTGTAATTGGTTTTTTTAATTTTTTGCGTATTCATCGTTGCGACACGATAATCAGCAACAGCTGCCACACTGATGAATATATCCACGGATGGGATTTCATGCTGTACAGCAGCCAACATTTCATTGGCGCTTATCACAGCAACAAATTTATCAACCGCAGGTGGTGTTAAACCCGTTGGGCCTGACACCAATGTTACGTTTGCGCCAGCTTCTACTGCTGCTTGAGCAATAGCATAACCCATTTTTCCAGAGCTTTTATTTGTAAGGCCTCGCACAGGGTCGATTGCTTCGAATGTAGGCCCGGCCGTGATCACCATTTTTTTATTGATCAATAAGCATTTATTTTGCCAAAAAGCAGTGATTGCTTCCGCTAACTCAGCCGGTTCTACCATTCGCCCCATACCAATTTCACCGCAAGCCTGAATACCACTAGCCGGGCCTATTATTCGGATACCGTCGTTGCGCAATATCGCGAGATTACGCTGCGTGGCGGGATTTTCCCACATTTGGCGATTCATTGCTGGTGCGATCAGCAATGGGCAATTACGTGCAAGGCATAAGGTCGAGAGCAAGTCATCGGCAATACCATGTGCAAGTTTCGCAATGAAATCAGCACTGGCAGGAGCTATCATAATGACATCAACTTCCCGCGACAAATTGATATGTGCCATAGAACTAGACGCACTGCTCTCCCATAAATCCGTATGAACAGGATTGCCTGTCAGCGACTGGAAAGTAAGTGGTGTAATAAATTGGCACGCGGATCGTGTCATCACTGTTTGTACAGTAACAGCGCTTTGTGACAACGCATGTGCTAATTCCGCAACCTTATAAGCCGCGATACCACCGGTAATACCGAGCAATACCCGTTTTTTTTCATTGCATAATGATTGCCGGAAAGATGATTCGTGCATGGTCATGGAAATAAAAATCGCTTCTAGGAAAACAGTTTTTTCGCGGTTATGGTCAATAATTGTCAATATGGGTGATTCAATCCCTCGTTCATCATGCCGCTAATAACCAAGCATCAGGAGGATTACTGCAAATTTTACTTCTGAATCTGTGTTTGGGGTATTAATTCTTTCTATCATCATAACATTATGACTATTATTCATTGGCCTGTATCCGAACGCCCACGGGAAAAACTATTACAAAAAGGTGCCATGGCTCTTTCTGATGCCGAGCTACTGGCTATTTTCTTACGCACCGGCATTGCAGGCAAAAGTGCAGTAGATCTTGCGCGAGATTTGCTGCAACATTTAGGTAGCCTCGGTAATGTTTTTTCGTCGAGTCAAAGTGAATTCTGTCAACTACCCGGTTTAGGCAGTGCAAAATATGTACAGCTTCAAGCGGTATTGGAAATGTCTCGTCGTGCGTTAGAGGAAGAACTGAAATGCAGCAACGTACTCAATTCGCCGCAATCGGTACGCGATTTCTTACGACTCAGCCTTGCTCGAAAGCCTCATGAAGTTTTTATAGGCATTTTTTTGGATACTTGCAACCAGATTATCGCTAGCGAAGAACTCTCCAGCGGCACTTTGACAGAAACCAGCGTTTATCCTCGAGAAGTCATTAAACGCACATTACACCACAATGCGGCGAGCGTCATTTTCGCGCACAACCATCCTTCAGGCAAAGCAGAGCCTAGCCAAGCCGATCTACTATTGACGCAAATATTAAAAGAAGCGCTCGCGATTATCGATGTCAAGCTGCTCGATCATTTCATCATCACCACTAACAAAGAAATCCTGTCCTTTTCCGAGCAAAATCTTATTTAGAATTCGCCAATCCAAATCGCGTTTTACTCGTTGCATTGTGCTTGAGCAGCTTGTGTTAGACCGATGCATTGAATATTTTCGTGTGAATCGGGCAAGTTTGTCATACTATTGCGGCTATTTACTCCTTTCACAGTATATTGCATGACGATTCCACTCCATAAACAGTGGGCATTATTTGCAGGACCTTTGTTAGCAATTCTGCTTGCCATTATCATGCACTTATCTGGCTGGCAGCAGCAAGCCTGCTGGACTGGCGCAATTTCCATACTGTGCGTTATTTGGTGGATTTTCGAGCCCATTCCGATTCCGGCTACTGCGTTGGTTCCGTTGACGGTATTACCGTTGGTAGGCGTTTTGTCGCAAGAAAAAATTGCTTTGGCTTTTGGCAATGAATTAATACTGTTGATGCTTGGCGGTTTCTTGATTTCTGCAGCCATGGAGCGTTCGGGCGCTCATCATCGCATTGCGCTCGGCATGATTCGTCTAATAGGTGGCGATAGCAGTCAGCGCATCGTGTTTGGTTTCATCGTTGCTAGTGCCATGTTGAGTATGTGGATTTCCAATACGGCTACAGCACTGATGATGCTACCGATAGCACTTGCGGTGATCCATCAAAGCCCCGACAAAAAATTGGCCATTCCACTATTGCTATCAATTGCTTACGGTAGCAGCATCGGCGGCTTGGGAACCCCGATTGGAACACCGCCCAATTTGGTTTTCATGCAACAGTATGAAAAATTCACCGATCACTCGGTAAGTTTTGTACAGTGGATGAGCTGGGGGTTGCCAGTGGTTTTAGTGTTTATCCCGATTACCGCATTATGGTTGACGCGCCACCTAGATTATCACGGAAAATTAACGATGCCGCCGGTGGGTAACTGGAGAGCAGAAGAACGCCGAGTGTTGGTCATTTTTGGCTTGACGGCCATCGCCTGGATGACACGATTGGAACCTTTTGGTGGCTGGAGTCATTGGTTGGATTTAAAAAACGCCAATGATGCCATTGTGGCATTGATCGCGGTAATTATCCTATTTCTTGTTCCCAATGGTCGGGGATCCAAATTACTCGATTGGCAATCGGCAGAGAAGGTGCCTTGGGGTATCTTGATTTTATTTGCGGGCGGCATTGCCATCGCGCAGGCATTTGCTGAATCGGGTTTGTCAAAAGCCATCGGTGATCAATTAACGGTGCTTGCGAATTTACATCCGCTGGTAATCATCGCATCTATCGCGTTGATGGTTACTTTTCTTACCGAAACTACCAGTAACACCGCAACGACATTGTTATTAATGCCGATTCTTGCACCGGTGGCGATTGCGGCCGGACTTGAACCAAGTTTGTTAATGGTTCCAGCCGCGATGAGCGCCAGTTGCGCTTTTATGCTACCAGTTGCCACAGCACCTAATGCGATTATTTTTAGTAGCGGACATCTTTCGATTACCAATATGATTCGAGAAGGGCTCATACTCAATTTTATCGGTGTCATCGTCATTACGTCGGTGTGTTATTTTCTAATCAATTAATTAATTAATGGCCTATTTCAGAATGAATCAATCAAAAAGACCGATGATTTATGCACTCATGAGCATGATCGTTTTCCTCTTCGTAGGATACGGGACTTTAAATACCATTAATTCCAGCATCAGCCTTGATTAAACCTCTCATTTGAATTTCTGACAAATTTCCTGCTGTGCGCATGAGTGCCGCCAAAGAACAACACACACCAATGATGCAGCAGTATCTGCATCTCAAGAGCCAGCATCCTGACATGCTGATGTTTTATCGCATGGGAGACTTCTATGAGTTATTTTTTGATGACGCGGAAAAAGCAGCGAAATTACTCGGTATTACTTTGACACAGCGAGGTTCTTCTGCTGGAGAACCAATCAAAATGGCAGGGGTACCCTATCATGCAGCGGAACAATACCTCGCCAAATTGGTGAAACTGGGAGAATCTGTTGTATTGTGCGAGCAAGTCGGCGATCCGGCAACGTCTAAGGGCCCTGTCGCTCGCGAAGTTACCCGTATTTATACGCCAGGAACACTCACCGACGCGGCATTTTTGGAAGATAAACGCGATTGCATTCTGTTGGCAATGTTGGTACGCGAAGAAACTGTGGGATTGGCTTGGCTTAATCTAGCGGCCGGGCAACTCCGGGTCACGGAAACCTCGCAGCAAAATCTATCCAGTGAGCTAGAGCGCATTCGACCTGCCGAGATTCTGATTCCCGAATCGTTGGCCATACCGGAAACACAACGACCGCACTCGGTACTGAAACGAATACCCGATTGGCAATTTGATCACGATAGCGCAATCCAAGCGCTGACCCGGCAATTGGCAACACAGAGTCTATCCGGTTTCGGTTGCGATGATTTGCTCATCGCAATGGCTGCAGCAGGTGCTTTATTGGAATATATCCGTCTGACCCAAGGTACGACGACGTGCCCCGTTACATCATTACACACTGAGTTTGATACGGCTTATGTACGGATGGACGTATCGACACGGCGCAATTTAGAAATTTCCGAAACCCTACGCGGTGAGCAATCACCGACGCTATTGTCGTTATTGGACACCTGCTCTACCAACATGGGTAGCCGCTTAATGCAATTTTGGCTGCATCGTCCATTACGCGATGCGCGGGTGATTCAGAACCGCCTGGATTGCGTCACCGCTTTGTTGGGTAATTCAGCATCCAATTACTACGTACCGGCGCGCATACTGTTGCGAAAGTTTGTGGATATCGAACGGATTGCCGCACGGATTGCACTCCAATCAGCCCGCCCCAGGGATTTATCCGGGTTGCGCGATAGCCTTAAATTGATACCCGAATTGAATGACGTGCTCGTTCCTTGTCACAGTGAAGCTTTGCAGCCATTGATCCAAATATTTCAGATCGATGCCACCTGGGTGAATAGTCTCAACGAGTCCTTGCTCGAAGAACCGGCTACGGTGCTGCGTGAAGGCAATGTCATTGCCGATGGTTACGATGTGGAATTGGATGAGTTACGCGCTTTACAAAATAATTGCGGCGAATTTTTGTTGCAATTAGAAATCCGAGAGAAAGATCGCACCGGCATTCCAAGTTTAAAAGTCGAATATAATCGCGTGCACGGTTTTTATATCGAAGTGACGCATGCGCATAGCGAAAAAATACCGATCGATTATCGACGTAGGCAAACGTTGAAAAACGCCGAGCGCTACATCACGCCGGAACTCAAAGCATTTGAAGACAAAGCGCTGTCCGCGCGTGACCGTGCCTTGGCACGCGAAAAACAGTTGTATCAGGAGCTGCTACATCAGCTCCAGCCCTTTGTGCCAGTATTGCAGAAACTGGCTGCCAGTATCGCTGAAATCGATGTGTTGTGTGCCTTTGCAGAACGTGCAAGGACATTGGACTATGTTCAACCGCAGCTATCGGAAGAAAATATTTTCAATATTGATGCAGGGCGACATCCGGTTGTGGAAAGCCAAGTTGAACATTTTGTCGCGAACGACATTGATCTTTCTGGCGAATCCGATCAAAAACCGCAGATGTTACTGATCACCGGCCCCAATATGGGAGGGAAATCAACCTACATGCGCCAAGCCGCCTTGATTGCATTACTGGCGCACTGTGGTAGTTATGTACCCGCCAAACAAGCGCAACTGGGGATGTTAGATCAAATATTCACGCGCATTGGCGCATCGGATGATTTGGCCAGCGGCCGTTCGACCTTCATGGTGGAAATGACCGAAACCGCCAATATTTTGCATCATGCTACCCAGTGCAGCCTGGTGCTGATGGACGAAGTGGGGCGCGGCACATCGACCTTTGATGGATTGGCGCTTGCGTTCGCCATTGCGCGGCACCTGGCAACACACAACCGCAGTTTGACGTTATTTGCCACACACTATTTCGAACTGACCAAACTGGCCGAAGAATTTCCGCAAATCCACAATGTGCACCTGAGTGCCGCCGAATATAAAAATCATATCGTTTTTCTGCATAAAGTCACCGAAGGTCCAGCGAATCAAAGTTATGGCTTGCAAGTCGCCGCGCTCGCCGGTGTTCCGAGCAATGTCATCAAAGTAGCGCGCAATCACCTGGTTCAGTTGGAACAAGACAGCCTGAAGAAAAATATCCAGCCAGACCTTTTTTCGATTCAACCTCCGGAAACGCTTGAATCCACACCGCAACGCATACACCTCATCGCAATGTTGGAAGCATTATCACCGGATGAATTGACGCCGAAACAAGCCTTGGAAAAAATTTATGCGTTAAAGAAGGCGCTTGAGGATGATTGATTCAGTAGATTTTCTCAATTATGAATCGCCCCGGATTTTCTGGAACGATTCAATCGTTATAGCTTTTAATTCCAAATACAGTGATTTTTTTCACATTTTCTCTTTTATAAAATCCCCATAATGAAATTGCAAAATACATTTTTATATACAAGTAAGAGTACTTTTTTTGCACCTTACAAGATTGTTATTGGGTAGGTTTAATCGGGTCGCAGTACGAAGATATACAACGAAGGTCGTATTAGAAGTTTTTATTCATGAGTGAGTGTTTATTAACACGGAATAGTTTCGATTAAACAATAGGAAGGAGAAAAAATGAAAACGAACTTATCAATTCTTAGCTTATTTGCAGCACTGTTAGTTAATGGTTCTTCTGTTTTGGCTGCTAATACAACTACGGTTCCTCACTTTGAGGTTGCTTGTGCATCTGGAATACAATTATGTGAACCGCCATTTTCTGTATCTATCAAGACCACTAATTCCAATTACAGATAGAAACAGTAATAATATAGCTTTTACCTTTGGTAGAGGCCATCATGGCACGGAAGGCAAGTGGGACGGAGCAACTTGAGGTAGCGATGGAACGGTTAAAGAAAGCCAAGACTGCGGCAGAACTTCGAGCTGCGCAAGCGATAGTGCTGCCATTGTCGCTAGGTTTGAGTCTGGAGCAGACAGCGCTTGCCATTGGCCGTTCGGTAGGTGTCACCTGCAGAATGCGTACCCGGTATGATCCAGCGACGGGAGAGGAAAAGAAAGCCACGCGCAGCAAACGCGAATTACGTAACCGGGCCAAGGCCAGTCTGGAGCAGGAAGCCAGGATTCTGGATGAAGTGCTGAGTGAGGCTGCTACCGGTGGCGTGGTCATTGTTCCGCCCTTGAAGCCGGCGGTTGAAGCTAGGCTGGGCAAGCCACTAGCTTTGTCTACTCTGTACCAAATGCTGGCACGGCATGGCTGGCGCAAACTGGCCCCGGATAAAAGCCATCCACAAGCCGACCCAGCAGCGCGCGAGGCGTGGAAAAAAAACTCCCCGAGCGGCTAACCGAGGAAGTGGCGGCTTTTGCGGTCTCGCGCCCGCTGCGTCTAATGTTTCAGGATGAAGCGCGTTTCGGCCGCATCAGCGATGTACGGCACTGCTGGGACAAGAAGCCCCATCGTCCCATGGTACGTGCCATGCTGACGCAACAATACACCTACGCCTATGGCGCAGTCAGCCCACTGGATGGACGATTTGATTCCCTAATCCTGCCCTGGGTGAACGGGGACTGCATGCAACTCTTCGTGGATGAAATCGCGGCACGTTACCCGCATGAAAATATCATTATGGTGATGGACGGTGCAGGCTGGCACAAAAGCCAAACCATGAAATTGGCAGAGAATATGCGAATCCTGTTTCTACCACCTTACTCGCCAGAACTCAACCCGCAGGAACATGTATGGGATGAATTGCGGGAAAAATTCTTTCATAACCGCGCCTTCGATAGTCTGGATGCACTTGAGATACATCTGGAAAGCGCGCTAAAAAGCTTTGAATTAAACCAGGAAACTATGCGCAGCATTGCCGGATGGGATTGGATTATTAATGCTGTTTTAAAATAGAATTGGAATAAGCCATTACAAGCAATTCAACTAAAATATGACATCCTTGCGGATCGCCATTGTTCACCAATAAGACTCCATATATTTGTTGATGGAAAATTAGTTAAAACTACTGGTTTCCTTGGATGGACTAGCGCTGAGCCTCCATTCGATACTTTGCCACTAACAACTGATCTGCCTTTGCCTCTGGTAAAACCTGGCATTCACGTGGTTAGCATTAACGCGGAAGGTCGGAGCGGTGGTTGCAACAGTGGTCAACTTTCTGCATGGGGTGGAAGCTTACAATTAACGGTTCTTCCACAGCCTTAAATCTAACGAGCCAGATTCGGATATTGGGTCTGGCTAAACCAAACTAAAATCAGTAACGCAAGAATCAAATATCAACGACGAAAGTGTAAATAATTCTGTACAAATAGTCTTATAGTATAAGAATATTCATCTGAGTTTTATATCGATGACAATGCTCTCTTTATAAATTACACTATTCCTGCCGTTCGTTCCGTGCTGCTTGTATACCCGATACAACGGTTGGATACAGCAGCTTGATGTACAGTTCTTTTTTTAACCTTGCGTGGACTAACCGCCGGGATTCCCGCATGAAAGACATCATGCCCGGTGAGATCCGTTTTTCGGCTTCTTCACGGTTGATCCGCGGCGGGCGGGGATAGCCAAAATAATCCGCGACCAAATCGAAATAAGCGCCCATTTTGAGTTGCGAGTCATCGCACGCATGATACAGTCTGCCCGGTTTGCCATATCGTGCGGTGGCGTAAATAATTCGCGCCAAATCGTCAGCATGGATATGGTTAGTATAGCTGTCTTCGTTTTCCGATAATGCCGGTAAGTTTTGTTGCAGATGCAAAAGCGGCAAACGGTCTGCGGCATAAATGCCCGGTACGCGCAGAATCGATACGGCGACGTGATTGCGTGTCCCCCATGCACGGATTTGTTTTTCGGCGTCCACTCGCCGAATGGCGCGTTCATTGGTGGGATTCACTGAATGGGTTTCATCTATCATTGCCCCTTGGCAATCGCCATAGACGCCGCTGGTGCTGATATAAATAAGCCGCTGTGGTAGAATCGTCGCAGTATTTCTGGGTTGTCGTGACAATGCAGATAGCAAGTGATTGGTGCGATTGTCCCGCAATCCTTCACTCTGCGGCGGCGCCAAATGAATGACGAGTTGCGCGATTCCGGAAATTCGCTCAAGCGTTTGCGGTAAATCGAGGTCTCCGTAAATCGGCGTCATGCCGTGAGACCGGAGAGAGCTGATATTATTGGAATTTCGGTACAGTCCAAAAATGCGGTAATGGTTTTTGAATAAGGGCGCTGTCCGCAGTGCAATATCGCCACTACCGACAATTAATAGTGTTTTTTTCATTGCTTATTTTAATTTTGTTACGCAGTTTATTAACCTTCATGTAATGTCGCATCAAATCATCATTCAACCCAGTGGGCATGTGCTTACGGTCGAATCCGGAGAAACCATTTTAGAAGCTGCTTTGCGTGCAGGATTATCACTGCCGTATGGTTGCCGGAATGGTTCTTGCGGTCTTTGTAAAGGTGAAATCATACAGGGAACTGTCGATTATGGTCAGCATAATGAGGAAACTTTAACCGAAACCGAAAAGCGTGAAGGGCGTGCCTTATTATGTTGCGCATCACCGCTCACAGACTTAGTGATACATTTGGATGAGATTAGCGCAACGAAAGGCATAGAAATAAAAACACTACCATGCCGCGTCGAAAAACTTGAATTGGTTGCATCCGATGTGATGATTGTTTCGCTGAAATTACCAGCGAATCAACGCCTACAATTCCTGCCTGGGCAGTATATCGATATTCTGCTAAAAGAGGGTCAACGCAGGAGCTTTTCGTTAGCGAATGCTCCTCATGATGATGAAGTATTGCAATTGCATGTACGTAATTATCCGGGGGGCGCATTCACTGAGCATGTTTTTACGCACATGAAAGTCAAAGATATGCTGCGTTTCACGGGCCCATTAGGATCTTTCTTCCTGCGCGACACCCCCACAGAAAATACGCCAATTATTTTCTTGGCCAGTGGAACGGGTTTTGCGCCGATCAAAAGTATCCTGGAGCATATTTTTTACTGTGCTAGCAATCCGTTTTATCGCAAACCAATGACACTCTACTGGGGGGTTCGCATCAAAGACGATTTATATTTGACGGACTTAATCAGCGAATGGCAGCAACAACATCCGAACTTTAATATTATTCCAGTTTTGTCAGAACCCCTACCGAAAGATCATTGGCAAGGGCGAACAGGATTTGTCCATCATGCGGTGATGCAAGACCATACTGATTTGCAAGCATACCAAGTCTACGCTTGCGGCTCACCGATCGTAATCAAGGCCGCTTATCATGATTTCACCAGTCAAAGGCATTTACCGAACAATGCCTTTTTCTCTGACATATTCACACCTTCAACCATCACGCCGAATCCAGGTGTTAGTTGAGTTTTTTAAGTGTAAACTCCAACCCTTTGTTGTAATGGGTGATGGCCGCTTCGTGTTTGCCAAGTTTTTCATATAATTGCGCTAACGCGAGATGTGCTTTATGGCTCGGTTCGACCGACAAGCTTGCCTCGAGATAGTTCTCGGCTTTACCCCAAATTTCACAGTAAGCGCATAATTTACCGAGCGTGAGCAATAAAGTCGCGTTGTTAGGGTGCGCTCTCAACCACACTTCAGCCAACTCAATTTGCCGGCTGACATGCGAACCTAAGCATTCCGCATAAAGCTCGATGAGTTCAACATCCCAGGTTATGGGTAGATTATGTTCGATAATTTGGTGCGCAGAATTACAGTTATTCAGTGCCATATACGCACGTGCTGCAGCAACAGCTAATTTACTATCCATTTTTTCCATCGGGGATACATGTTGCTGCCAATATTGATCTAATGACCGTACATCGGTGAATTTACTTTTTATTTTTTCAATTTGCGCATCGCGGTGTAATTGCTTGACCAAATTTTGGTTAGCAGAAGAACGGTTGGCCAAGGTATCGGTGAGTTCTAAAACCGCGTCCCAATTCTTGGCTTGCTGTTGCGCTTTGATTTCCAACAATAATACAGAGGATGATTGCAATCCCCCATCGGCATACAAAGACTGTAATGCACTCAACGCTTCTTTGTGTCGCCCTTCACTAATCAAAAAGTCGGCTTTGGCAATAATACTTAAGGACTTATCTTCGGGCGCTTTGGTAATGGCGGAATCAATATATTTATCACGATCTGAAACTTTATCCAATTCATGTGCCGAACGTGCTGCAATGGCTCCGCTTAGCGCTGTTATCAGCGATGAATCGGAAAGTTTTAAAGCGATCGCAGCATTCTTCTTGGCCTTAATATAATCACTTTCAAAATAGGCCTTTAGGCTAGATAAAAGCATTTCGTCGGTTTTTTTAATACGATGTCGTTCACCAAACTCGAGCACCCCCAGAGCGAATCGGATCAAGACATAAGAAACGAAAGACAATACGATGATTGAAATGACCAATTCATCCAGCGGTAACTTTAAATTCACATCATAAGAATCGAGCACCAAGGTAGCATAACCTGGGGTGTTCTTTGCTACATATACGATCGCTACTGCGGCAGTAAATAACGCTAATAGCCAAAGAATTGCTTTCATTTGTTCTCCTCGTTTCGAAAATGGAAATAACAGGATCTAAAACTAACAGGATAAGCGTTTTGAGTGAAGGCAGACGAGAATGAAATCGTGGAATAGATTGTATTGGATATTATTAACAATGTTTTCGACATAACTGACTTTCAATTTTGTTGTCATGGTTATTTCACAATCATCTTGCCAAAGTACCCCTGCAAGCTATCAAGTAATCCCTCATCCCCAGCCATCGTTGTTTTAATAATTTTTTCGAGCCCTAATTCTTGAGCGGTTCGAACAATACGTTCATAACTTGTAAAGATTGGAGTCGATTTCAGTAATTGTTGGCCAAGCTTGCCTAACATGTCAAATAAATTATGTAATCCTTCGCTACTGGTGATAATGACAGCATGTATTTCACCCTGCGACCAGGCTGCTAATAAAGAAGCGATATCACCCTCAGGTTTTTTACGTTGATAACATTCTGCGTATTCCAATGAAGCATTGCGTTGTATGAGTGTATCGCCCAATAACGGTCGACCACCCACGCCCCGAAAAATCACCACACGCTTGCCGGTCATGTCTTGCAGCGGTTCTAGTCGAAGCAATGCTTCGCTATCGAATTGTTCCACTGGCGTGAGTATCTCATTGACACCATAATGCTTTAAGGCATCGGCACTACCTTTGCCAACAGCCGCTATCTTGAGGTGGGGCGGAAAAGTGCTATGTTGCGAAATGAATTGCATGGCTTTGTGTACCGCATTGGGGCTGACAAAAAACGCCCAATCAAATTGATCCAGTCGCTTTACAATCTGAATCAGGCTATCAGGATGTTCAACATCGGTAATGGTTAACACCGGAAAAAGAATCGGATTGCCACCCTCTGCGCGAATACTATTGGCAAGATAAGCACACTGGTGTTGCGGACGAGTCACCAATACATTCACCCCGGCCAGTAGATTTGCTGCAGACAAAATTATTTCCAGCCTTCTGCAGGAACGAGCGCCGCTAGAATTTCACCCGCTCCTTGATGAATTAATTTTTCTGCCAATAGTTGACCCAATTGTAAACCCTGTGCTGGTTGTCCAGAAATGGTATCACTGACGATACGTAACCCATCCGGTTGCGCAACAAAGCCGCGTAATTGTAGTACGCCATCAAAAATTTCGCCAAACGCTCCTAAGGGAACTTGGCAACTACCCCCCAACACGCGGCTCATTGCACGCTCGGCTTCGACACAATATGCCGTAGTTTGATGATGCAGCGGTTGTAACCATTCCACCAAATCTGGACGATCGGCACGGCACTCAATCCCTAATGCACCTTGCCCCACTGCTGGCAGACTCTGTTCCGAAGGTAATAATGCCGTGATGCGATCAGACAAACCGAGCCTCTTCAATCCAGCCGCAGCAAGAATAATCGCTGCATATTGGCCTTCATCGAGCTTGCGTAACCGAGTTTGTACATTACCCCGTAATGGTTGTACCTTGAGATGGGGGAATCGTGCGCGTAACTGACTTTCTCGCCGCAAGCTGGAAGTACCGACAATGCTGCCGGGCGGCAATGCATCCAAACTACTATACTGATTGGAAACAAATGCGTCGTGGGGATCTTCTCTCTCAGTAATCACGGCAAGCTTAAAACCTTCTGGCACATTCATCGGCATATCTTTCATGGAATGCACGGCGATGTCGGCACTGCCATCTTCCAAGGCTTGCTCTAACTCTTTGATGAACAAACCTTTGCCACCTATTTTAGAGAGTGATTGATCGAGTATTTGATCGCCTCGGGTTGTCATGCCGAGTATGCTGATGTCAGTTTGCGGGTATAATTCAAGTAAACGTTGCTGAATATGCTCAGCTTGCCACATAGCCAATAAGCTTTCACGTGAAGCGATGACAATTTTTTTGGGTAATGTATAAGAATTGGACATTAAAATTATAAAAATGAAAGAAATACAAAAACTTTTTACTAAGAACCATTTTAACATGGTAGATAATAGTCATGGCTGTTTTACGTACGTTGTGTATTTTGCAGTGCGTGCAATCGCATGATGGATATCACCGGAATGAATGATTCGAATCAATCCATTGAAGAAACTTTGGATGAACATGATAAAGACTTACCGCTACGCGAAGATATACGTTTCCTAGGCAGGATGCTTGGGGATACGTTACGCGAGCAAGAGGGTGACGCTGCTTTTGAATTGGTAGAAAATATTCGCCAAACGGCGATTCGTTTTCGCCGTGATCAAGACCCACAAGCACGGCAAGAACTGAAAGTGATATTGAGCCAGTTAAGCGACAAGGTATCTTTACCCGTCGTTCGTGCCTTTAGTTATTTTTCACTGTTATCTAACATCGCTGAAGACGTACATCACAATCGTCGCCGTCGTATGCATTTACGCAGGGCATCAGCGCCTCAACCTGGCGGTGTTACGCTGGCACTCGAGCGAGTATTGAATAGCGGAAGAGATTTATCCTTCTTGGCTGGTTTCTTCAGTAAAGCAATGGTATCACCCGTTTTAACAGCGCACCCCACGGAAGTACAACGACGCAGTATTTTGGATTGCCAGTTAACCATTGAACGCTTGCTCAGAGAGCGTGCGCAAATGGAAATGACACCCAATGAAAAGCGACATAATGAAGAAGGTTTGCGCGCAACCATTCAATTGTTGTGGCAAACCCGCATGTTACGCACTACGCGATTATCGGTCTATGACGAAATCGAGAATGGGCTCGCTTATTACAGCTATACCTTCTTGACAGAAATTCCCTATATTTACGCAAAAATAGAGGACCTCCTGGAATCCCATTTGCAGGACAAAGCACCACCGGTGGCTTCTTTCCTACGTATCGGTAGTTGGATAGGTGGTGATCGTGACGGCAATCCATTTGTGACGCATGAAGTGATGTTGCGCGCAATGGAACGTCAATCCTCCGTGGCGATGGAATTCTATTTGGAGGAAGTCCGTAAACTCAGTCAATCCATGAGTATTACAGAACGCATCGTTACTGTAAGTGATGCTGTAAAAGCACTCGCAGCCATTTCACCGGATATTCCCAATCGATCCGACGAACCTTATCGTCGCATCTTCGTTAGAATTGGCGCGCGCTTAGCAGCCACCAGTCGATGCTTAAATAATCAATTGGCGCTATCCGATACTGCAAATTCTGAACCGCCGTATGCCAATAGCACGGAATTCTTGCAAGATCTCGACATCATCATTGATTCGCTTCAACAACATAAATCCCACTGGATAGCACGCAGATTATTACGTAATTTCCGGCGTGCCGTGGATGTTTTTGGCTTCCATTTGGCACCATTAGATATGCGGCAACACAGTAAGGTGCACGAGCAAGTGGTAGCGGAATTGTTTCGTTTGAGCACACCAACTGGTCAGAATTATTTATCGCTGAATGAAGCAGCGCGTATCGAATGGTTACTGGCGCAGATTAGCAAGCCGAGAACGCCTTTCGCTTCGTATCAACAGTGTTCTGAAATTGCGCAGTCGGAATTACACATACTGCAATGTGCGGCAGATATTCAGCGGCGCTTTGGCTGTGCAGCTATGCCCAACTACATCATTTCCATGACAACGAGCATTGTTAATGTATTGGAAGTGGCCTATATGCTCCAGGAAGTAGGGTTGTTGGAGGCCGGGTCAAACGCAGTGTTGCATGTCAATATTATTCCTTTATTTGAAACCATTGCTGACTTACGAAGCTGCGGCGATATTATGCATCAGCTATTCTCTTTACCTTATTATCGTGAGTTACTCGCATCGCGAGGAAACGTGCAAGAGGTGATGTTGGGTTATTCGGATAGCAATAAAGATGGGGGATTCATTTCATCCAACTGGGAAATCTACAAAGCTGAAATCAACTTGACCAAGATTTTTGCCCAACATAACATCCAATTGCGTTTGTTTCACGGACGTGGCGGCACGGTTGGTCGCGGCGGCGGACCCAGTTATCAAAGCATTTTGGCGCAACCGCCAGGTAGCGTGAATGGTCAAATCCGCTTGACTGAACAAGGAGAAGTCATCAGCAGTAAATATGCGGAACGCGAAATAGGCCGACGTAACCTTGAGACACTCGCAGCAGCAACGATAGAAGCGACTCTTTTCGGTCACGACACGATTGGTGAAAACGCGGAACGTTATTATCAAGCGATGGAATCTTTGGCATCAACTTCGTTTGCAGCATATCGCAGCCTGATTTATGAAACTCCAGAATTTAAAGAATTTTTCCTTGAATCGACCGCGATTCGAGAAATGTCAGGATTGCATATTGGTAGCCGTCCTCCATCTCGAACGAATTCAGAAGCTATTGAAGATTTACGTGCAATACCTTGGGTATTCAGTTGGAGTTTGAATCGCATAATGCTGCCGGGCTGGTATGGTTTTGGTTTTGCAGTAGAAGCTTTTGTAACCAATGAAAAACAACCCGGCCAAGGTTTAGCGCTATTGCAGGAAATGTATCGGAACTGGCCTTTTATGCAAACCTTATTGTCGAATATGGATATGGTATTGGCTAAAACTGATATGGGTATCGCTTCGCGCTACGCAGAATTGGTGAGCAATATCACCGTACGTGAACAAATCTTTGCGCGTATTCAGGGAGAGTGGAAGAGAAGTAATAAATGGCTTTTCGCTGTTACTGGCAATACCGAATTGTTACAAGACAATCCGACACTAGCGCGCAGCATCCGCAATCGGACACCCTATATTGATCCACTGAATCATTTGCAGGTGGAATTATTACGCCGTTATCGATCCGGTGAAGATAGCCCAGAGGTAAAGCGCGCTATTCATTTGACCATCAATGGTGTATCGGCTGGATTGAGAAATAGCGGTTAGTCCATACAAAAATCAATATTTACAACTTATGGTATTGGAAAAGTTACAGGTTTTTTTAATGCAAAAAATATTATACATCGTTATTTTTCTATTGAGTGTGCTAGCACAAGATGCATGGGCATCGCTCAACATTCAACACTGGCAAACAGCCAATGGCGTCAAGGTATACTTTGTTGAAAACCATGATTTGCCAATTCTTGATGTCAGTATTGAATTCGCGGCTGGCAGCAGTATGGATACACGCGATCAATCAGGTTTAGCCAATCTAGTGCGCCATTTACTTAGCTTAGGTGCAAAAGAACTATCCGAAGATCAAATTGCAACAGTATTAGCCGATATCGGCGCACAATTGAACAGTAATTTTGACCACGATAGGGCTGGTGTAGCTTTAAGGACTTTAAGCAGTGAGCGTGAACGTGTTCAGGCGTTAAATATCTTAGCAAACATCATTCAGTTTCCACAGTTTCCAGAAGCCGTCTTGACACGCGAGAAAGCAAGAATTGTAGCCAGTATTAAAGAATCAAGCATGAAGCCGGATTACATTGCAGATCGGGAACTGAACAAAATGCTTTATGGCACTCATCCTTATGGACTCAATGATGTGGGAGAAATCGAAACGCTCAACGCATTACACCGTGATGATTTGTTAGCTTTTTACCGCTCGTACTATGTCGCGAAAAATACCGTTGTCGCTATGATTGGTGATGTAACGCATCAACAAGCCAAAGAGATTGCAGAGTCATTAACAAAGCATTTACCTATTGGAGAAAAACAAGCTGATATCCCGCAGGTTCAGATACCGGCAGCGGGAACAAAAAAAATCCCCCATCCGGCAACACAAAGTCACATTCATTTTGCCTATCCAGGATTACGTCGTGGCGATCCTGATTATTTTCCATTATTGGTGGGAAATCATATTCTAGGCGGCGGTGGATTTGTATCACGTTTGATGGAAGAAATTCGTCAGAAACGCGGATTAGCTTATAGTGTTTATAGCTTTTTCTCGCCCTTCAAACAACAAGGGCCTTTTTTGGTCGGACTACAAACCAAAAAAGAGCAATCAGAAGAAGCCTTTTCATTGACCCAAAAAGTGTTAATCGATTTTGTTGCTTCTGGCCCAACTCAAGTAGAATTGGATGCAGCTAAACAAAATCTGATTGGGGGATTTCCGCTGCGTATCGATAGTAACAGCAAAATACTGGGATTTCTTGCCATGATCGGTTTTTATCAATTACCACTCACCTATTTGTCCGATTATCTGGTCGCAGTTGAAACGGTAACCGTAGAACAAGTACACGAAGCCTTCAAGCGTCGAATTCAACCGAATGGTATGGTGGCTGTCATCGTGGGTGCTACTGAATAATTGAATTTGCAAACATTGATGGTAACTGCAAGAAAAATCCGTATTATCGGGGGTTACTGGCGCAGCCGATTGATTCATTTTCCTAATCGTACCGATCTCCGACCTACCGCAAACCGTATACGCGAAACCTTATTTAATTGGCTAGGACAAGATTTAACAGGATTGAATTGTTTGGATCTGTTCGCGGGAAGTGGTGTACTGGGTTTTGAGGCGGCTTCACGTGGCGCACGATCAGTGATCATGATTGATAATGATTCAGTGACATTACGTGCATTACATGAAAATAAGGAGAAACTTCAAGCCACGCAAATTTCTGTGCTAAAAATGGACGCAATTGCATTTCTTCAAGCGAATGCACAAAAATTCAACCTCATTTTTCTTGATCCACCTTATCGCCTTGGTTTGTTGCCAGAAATATTAGAAAAAATACCACCGCATCTTGAGGCCAATGGAAAGATTTATATCGAAAGCAATAACCACTGGATCCCCGGTGACCCTTGGGTTGTGCGTAGAAATGGAAAAGCGGGTGAAGTTTTTTATCAGCTTTTGGAAAAAAACTAAATGAATAAAGCAATTTATCCTGGTACCTTCGATCCGATCACGCATGGTCATGAGGACTTGGTTCGTCGTGCAGCGCGCTTGTTTGATCAGGTTGTAGTAGCCGTTGCTGTGAGCGACAGTAAAAAACCGTTTTTTATGTTGGAAGAAAGAGTCGCGATGGCACAACAAGTTTTGTCTGATTGTGCCAATGTCAAAGTCATGTCATTTTCAGGCTTGTTAATGAATTTCTTGCGGCAGCAGGATGCGCGAATTATTTTACGAGGTCTGCGGGCTGCTTCGGATTTTGAGTATGAATTTCAAATGGCCGGCATGAATCGGGGTATGTATCCTGATGTCGAAACATTATTCATGACGCCATCCGAGCAATATATGTTTATTTCTGCCACTATCGTACGCGAAATTGCTTCACTCGGGGGCAATGCGGATGCATTTGTTCATCCTTTGGTGGCACAAAAATTGCGCGAAAAAATACACAACAACTAAGAGCATTTTTATGGCATTAATTATCACCGACGAATGTATCAATTGCGATGTGTGCGAACCGGAGTGTCCCAATGACGCAATCTCGCAAGGTGAAGAAATATACGAAATCGATCCCAACTTATGCACCGAATGCGTAGGTCACTACCACGAGCCTCAATGCGTAGAGGTCTGCCCTGTTGATTGCATCATCGTCAATCCAGATAGAATAGAAAGCAAAGAACAATTGCAGGATAAATATCAGAACCTAGTGGGCATTAAGAAAAATAACACTGATAAATAAATGATGGCTTGGAAATTTGTTTTGCTTGGTCTGGCGGTTTCGAACTACTCTTCAATCCTTTTTATGATTGTTTCATGAAATTCCTCGAACCACTGGTAGGAGGCCTAATCGGACTGCGGTACTTTCTCATTAACGAGGCAGTCTTAACAAAAATGAACTTGCTTGATGTACCCCATCCCACGGACATGATCATGCCAATTGCTTCAATAGTCTCTGGAAATCATATGCGCAGTACTGGCCGCCACGATCCGAGTGAGCAATAATTCTTTGTCCGGATTTCTTGGCCGTTGCCAGAAACAGAGCTTAATCAACATTGAACGCTGATTGACAGAATGAGGCGAAATTTTTTAAATAATAATGTGGTTTGGGGCTGGTGTAAGAATGCTGCACTGCGCATAAGTGCGTTCTGGTGGATCTTGTTACTAGGTGGATGTGCAACTGTCGACCCCTTTGCCAATCTTGATGAGTGGAAAGAAATCCAAAGTAAAAACTTTATCGTCTACACGAATGCTCAGGAAAAAGTTGCGCTTAATTTTGTGAAAGAATTTGAAGTTTTTCGTGCCACTGCACTAAAAATTACAACCATTCCACCGTTTGAAGAAACTGTCCCTGTCAGGATCTACCTCTTCAAGAATCAAAACTCGTTTGCTCCATTCCGACCGTCAGAAAACACTGCTGGGTACTTTATTCAAGGGAAAAATTATATTGCACTATATGCCATTCCCTTCGAAGAAAATCCTCAATTCCCGATTGTCTACCATGAGTACATCCATTATTTGCTTTCCAAACATCCCGCCATTATCCCCAGTTGGTTCAATGAAGGTTTGCAACTATGTTTGAAACCTTCGAATTTAACCGTGGCCTTGTGACATTCGGAAACCCTCAATATGATAGATGGATGCTCATGAAGCATCAGGCCAGCTGGATTCCAATGAAAGAATTCCTCTCAGATCAAACGAACTATCATGATAATAACGAGCCCACTCATGCGCACTCGCAAGCTTGGGCTCTTATGCATTATTTTATATTTGGGAATAAACAAAATGTGGCTAAACTTGGGCAATACATCTACTTGGTGAATAATGGATACGAGTATGATGAAGCCTTACTATCGACCTTTGGGTTGACACCGGAAGAATTATTACAGGAAGTGAAGGGTTATATCTCAAAAGCAACACTTCCCTATAGCACCATGAAACTTGATGATATTGCCATAGACCATTATCATCACATTCGAGCTCTTAAAGAAAATGAGGCCCGGCAAGTCATTCAAGATCTGAAGGATCTTGTGGAGACCTTCCGCGAAACTTTATCCCCCCAGCATTAGTTGGAGAAATAGCCATATAAATTGGGGCCATCTGAATGCATGGTCTGATCATCCTGTTTGACTCAGCAAGTTATTTGAAAGCTACCATACGATTTAAACCCTAATCGGACTGCAATACTTGCGCATTAACGAGACAACAATAATCGCTACTGCAATCAGAATAAATAGCAGCCATCAAAAATTCTTCTTTTCTTCCTTAAGTGCTTGCGGTAACGCGGCTTTTAAATAATAAAACATCGACCAAAGTGTTAAGACAGCAGCAACGTAGATCAACCATGTGCCAATTTGCTGCGCATCAAAATCTTCGCCGATAGTGTCATGATAGAGCAGCAACGGGATAGCAACCATTTGAGATGATGTTTTGATTTTTCCCAAAAAAGAAACCGCCACACTTTTTGATTTACCAATTTGAGCCATCCATTCACGCAATGCTGACACGGCAATTTCTCGACCAATGATAATCAGTGCAATCGGTGCGTCTAATCGTCCTAAATATACCAGGACAATCAATGCAGCGGAGACCATTAACTTATCAGCCACTGGATCGAGAAAAGCGCCAAAGGCAGATGTCTGATTCATAACACGCGCTAAATAGCCATCCAGCCAATCGGTAATTGCAGCACCCGCAAAAATCAAAGTGGCAATCAAATTCTGATTGGCCGGTAATAACCAAGTATGCGGAAAATAGAAAATTCCGACAAATAACGGGATAGCCAGTATTCGTAAAAAGGTAAGAAAATTAGGTAGGTTGTAAAGCATTCTCAAAAAGGATTCATAAGAGATTGTAAATAAACAGATGAGAAAGATGTTTGGTTGCCAAATTTAATGGAGCTCGCGATATATTTTTTCTGCCAATCTCCGGCTGATTCCTTCCGTTTTCTGCAATTCTTCAATACTTGCCGTCAACACACCTTTTAACCCACCGAAACGACTCAGTAAGTGCTGTCGCCGTTTAGAGCCAACACCGCTGATACTCTCCAGACTAGAACTGGTTCTAACTTTGGCGCGTTTGTTACGATGTCCTTGAATAGCAAAACGATGTGCTTCATCTCGGATTTGCTGAATCAAATGTAACGCAGGGTGTTCACTGGGCAATTGCATTGGATCATTAGAAGCGTGAGGAAGGATCAGTTGTTCCAGACCTGGTTTTCGTGCTTCCCCTTTGGCCACACCGAGCAATACCCCTTCGTTGATACCTAGTTCCTGCAAAGCATCCTGCGCTGCGCTCACTTGTCCTTTGCCACCATCGATTAATATCAGATCCGGTAATTGGCTTTCACCGCTGACAATTTTTTGATAGCGTCGAAACAATGCTTCACGCATAGCCGCGTAATCATCACCAGGCGTTATACCGGTGATGTTATAGCGGCGATATTCTTGATTGCGCATAGCAAAATTATCATACACCACACAAGAAGCTACCGTAGCTTCTCCCATAGTATGACTGATATCGAAACATTCAATACGATTCAAACCAGGCATTTGCAATACATCTTGCAATGCCAACAAACGTTTCTCTTGGCTCGATTGCCGGGCACACATTTGCTTTAAAGCCAGATGCGCATTTTCTGTTGCCATTTCCAACCATACGCGCTTTTCACCAATAGGATTGAACTGCAATGTGATTTTATGGCCACATTGTTGCGTTAATAATTCTTCGAGTACTTCGCGTTGAATTTTTTGGCTGATGATAATCAATGGCGGCACACTACGGTTTAAATAATGTTGTGCTAAAAAAGCTTCAATAATAGCAGAAGCATCACAATCATCAGCATTATGTGGAAAAAAGCTTTTGTCGCCCAAATGACGGCCACCGCGAATCATGGCCAGATTAACGCATACTTTGTGCGTCTCTTCTTTCAAGGCAGCTATAGCAATGACATCAGCATCCATCGCCTTACCGCTATCAATAAACTGCCTCTCTCGAATCTTACGTAACGCTTGGATTTGATCACGCAAGACAGCTGCCTTTTCAAATTCCATACACGCTGCAGCCTGTTGCATTTTGTTATCAATAGCACCTATCACTTCGGTTTGCTTACCTTGTAAGAATAATTCAGCATTTTTCACATCGGTTTGGTATTCCTGCGTAGAAATCTGATCGATGCAGGGTGCACTACAGCGTTTGATTTGAAACAACAAACAAGGGCGCGTGCGGTTTCCAAACACACTGTCTTCACAGGTGCGTAGGCGAAAAACTTTTTGCAACAATTGAATACTTTCACGAACGATTCCAGCGTTTGGAAAAGGACCGAAGTAGCGTTGCGTTTTGTCTAAAGCACCGCGATAAAATCCCAGTCGCGGAAAATCATGCTTGCTCAGAATGACATAGGGATAAGATTTATCATCTCGGAACAGGATGTTATAACGCGGCTTAAGACTCTTGATCAGATTATTTTCAAGCAGTAGCGCTTCGGCTTCAGAACGCGTCGCAGTCGTTTCAATACTGGCAATCTGTGAAACCATCATCCGAATTCTCGGACTCAAATTGGTTTTTTGGAAATAGGAAGAAACACGTTTTTTTAGGCTTACCGCTTTACCGACATAAATCACCTCGCCTTTTGCATTCATCATGCGATAAACACCAGGTTGAAGCGGTAGATTTACACAAAAGTGCTTAGCATCAAATTCGCTATCATATGGACTAATAGAAGTTTGGTTAGTCTGTACCATCGAGTAAATTACCTGCTACCGCCCAGTTCTCGTCTGGCAATTCGTCAAAACAAATATAAGTATACGATTTAGGTTTTTTAGCAATCCGTTCAAGGGTATCAGTGAATTCGGCAGCAATTTGTTTTTTCTGTTCGCGTGTGAGTGTCCCTGCGACACGAATATTGACATACGGCATAGCAATTTTCTCCTTAGATGTTTAGTGCTTATAGTTCACTCGTGATTTTAGCAAAAACCTGTTCAAACATCTCAGTAGTTAACCGCTTAGTTTGTGTGTTGTAGCGACTGCAATGATAGCTATCATAGAGCTTAATAGTTTTTTTCGTTGATAATGTGTGAATGTTGCCATGACCGAATGGATATGGTTTTAATGGAAGCTGCAACCCCATAAGCACCGCTTTATGTGCCACTAATCCTAGCGCAACAATTGCCTTACCATTATGATTGAGGAATTCATTGAGCTCAAACTGCAAATATTGATTGCATCGCCGAATTTCCTGGGGCAGCGGCTTGTTTTCCGGTGGCAAGCATTTGACTGCGTTGGTGATACGGCATCGAAGCAATCGTAGCTCATCATCAGCAGTTAGGGACTCTGGTTTTGTAGCAAGCCCATATTTGTATAATGTTCGATACAACAAAATACCGGCATAATCCCCAGTAAAAGGACGCCCAGTACGATTTGCACCATGCATACCGGGCGCGAGGCCAACAATGAGAATTTCAGGATGTTCATCGCCAAAAGCAACGACAGGCTGCGCATGATAATCGGGATGCTTACTTTTGAGTGATTGTAGGAAGCCGCTCAAACGAGAGCATTGATCGCATTGCATAGCTTTGGAGTGCTACTTTGTTGTATTCTAAACGTCAAAGCGGCGAGGAAGTTAGGTAATGTTGTTTTTATTATGGTCAGTCGTTTTAAATATGTTATATCATACAAATTGATACGCAAAATAGCCTATACATTCTTTAAATTAAACGATGAAACAGGAGAGCACATTATGACTCAAGGAAAAAAAATAGCCATTACTTCTTTTATTGGTGCAGTTTTATTTGCAGGTAGTGCATTCGCTATCGAAAGAGAAAACGTCGATGATGGAAAATATATTGATTTCTTTAATCATCGATTTATCGGATTCGAAGCAATCGGGCCCGCACCCCGGACAGATTTGATTCTGGATCAAGAAAAAGTCGCTCAAACAAAAAGCTCAGAAGAAAACTTTCGATTACCTTCTGGAATTAACCCTGTTAATCCTTCAGTAACACCCAGCAATGCCACTGATCCAGTTGTAAGAAAAAGCTATTAATTCTTATAGTTAGAATTCATTCTAGGCTAACGGATCACTCCCGTTAGCCTGTTTCTTAAATATCACAAAAACTCGGACACAATCAGTGCTTGTCAGCTACGAGCTCTTCAATCATGGCTTGTTTGTAATCAATCTGTCCAAATGAAATATCGCGTAACTGCCCCTTGCGATCAAATGTAATACTGGAAGGCGTCCCCTGTAGCCCAAATTTCTCGAAAGTTTCCGCTTTTTTTGTTTTCTGTTCTAAATAGTGTTTGACTTGCTGAAGCACTGCATATTTTTTCCCTTCATTAAAATCATCGAATCCATTTAGAAAGTTTTGCGCGTACTGAAGCACGCGTTCGTCAGTTACCGGTTCAGTATCAGTCACAACACGATCCATCCCTACAGGAAAAGGGATTTTCCACGACAGTTTATGATCTTCGGTTAATTTGTCATAGCGATTGAGCGCTTTGTAAGTTTCTCTGATTACTTCGCCGCTTATAATCAACTTCTGTAAATTCTCAAAAGTGTTTTTATCATAGTCTTCAAATGCAGTGGCTAGGCCAATCACGACAAGACCATGCTCATGATACTTTTCATATAATTCAACCGCTTTCGGTAACGAATAAATAAAACAACCCGGGCAATTTACCTGAAATACTTCAATCATCACCACCGAACCAACCAAATCATTCAGAGAAATTGGCCCACCTTGAGCCCAGGCATCCACCGTAATATCAGACAGTAATAGTGTCATAACAATCAAAGAAAAATAATCTGTTGATAGCCTATCACATATCCCGCGTTAGTTCAGTTAGTTTAGAAAAGAATGCAGGACCCCACATTTGCGCGACTAATAATTTATTAGCTTTAACTGTGTTTGTGAGAAAACCCACATTCTATTTGGAAGAAAATACTTAGCATAATCTCTGCAAAAGCATGGAAGCTTACCCATCATGCAATGCAAAAAATAACCATTAATTTTTCTGGCATTTGGATTTTAGGAAAGCCTCCCTAACTACAGTTTATTTTAATAAACCGAGCGAAATACCAGAAAATTTTACTCTAATCAATCACAGGAGCATAAAATGAACATTCGAGACAACATTATAACTGGAGCGCTACTTTCTCTCGTAGCCCTACACACACAGGCAGGTTCTTTAACAGTAACCGAAGAACTCAGTGCCGCCGACAATCGCTCTTCAACGCTTTCCCATTGGACGCGGGAACGTATCGCTAAAGCTCCCGCAATCATGATGATCGACAAGAAAAAACCTTCTGCACCCAAGAAAAGTTCCACAACAGCACTCACACATGAAGCCCCGATGTCAACAAACGGAGGATCACCTGCTCCTGATTCAAGCGCAATTCATCGCCAGGCTTTTGCAGAAGACTGGAAGAAATTAGAAACAGAGTTTGGTACTTTGTACCTTGAAAATGAGCAACTTAATGCTGGCAATGAAGATTCTTTAGCTAACGTACTAGCGGGAACATCGGGTGTTTACATAAACTATGATGTCAATACTTTCGATGCATTCTGGAAAGCATTTCCTCATAAATGGATGGGAAAATTCACCTTCACCACCCCTGCAGGGGATTCCTCATGTTCCGCTACAGCGATCAGCAACAATCACATTGTAACTGCAGCGCATTGCGTGTATGACACACCTTCTCGGAATGCCTTTTATACCAATAAAGCCTTTACTCCGGCATATCGCAACGGTAGCGCACCATACGGCACATTCCCAACAACTGGTTGTAGGGTATTGACTGCTTGGGTGAATCTGAGTGGCAGCTATAGTATTAACACATGGACTCGCCACGATGTCGCAGTTTGCAACGTTGGCACCAACTCAATTGGTCAAACATTGAATGCCGCTGTAGGTTGGGCAGGACGTAGCTGGGATTGGCCTTCTCAGCAACTTCACTTTAACGCAGGTTACCCAGCACGTGATGTAAACGATAATTTTCTTCCAAGCCCAGCTCAGTATCTTAGAGCCTGTACCGCCGAATCCTTCCAGCAAACCACTGACACACTGGGCAGCGGCTGCTTCTATGGTCGCGGAATCAGCGGTGGCCCATGGTTGAGAAATTATGCTCCTTTTCAAGTTCAAGGTAATGTCAATAGCGTGAACTCTGGATTGTTCATCGGCCAGCATAACCTTTACGGAGCAAGATTCACAAGCAATAACATTAAAGTTCTTTGTGATGCAGAAGGTTGTTAGTTTAGTTGCAATTGATTGAATAACAGCATTCTTTAACAACAACGGGGACATTATCAACATTCCCCGTTGTTACTTTGAACCAATTCATTTAATTATCGAATAAACATACTACCTTAGAATTATTTTTTAAATTCCTGAGCACTTTTAACCAATCATAAGCATTGATTATCAATATTGAGACAAGCACTATGAAATACCATACCCCAAAAACTCAAAAAAAATCTTTGTTACCTCTAATCATTGTCTTGTTAACACTGATATGGCTAAGCAGTGAAAGTATTCCAAGGCAGCACAACAAGACAACACATCCCAACACCATGGATACTCAAAACCAGATAAACCAATAAGCAATTCAGCTACGTCATTATCCCAGTGACTTTATAGCTCGCGAGCGCAACTCTGACGAGTTGCTTAAATTTACACTTGCACCTGAACGCGCAGTTTATTTTACGAGACGTCAAGTATCACACAGGCCAGCTCTCCAATATCGAACCAGCCGGCCGATTTAGAACTCAAAATTTATCGCATAATTCAATCGCACTCATCTATCTTTAGATCTATTTAAAAGAAAGTGCATAGTGCTATCTCTGCAAGAGCATAGAAGTCTACTCGTCAAGAGATTACAATATAACCAGTATATTTTTTCTGTTATCTGTGTTTCAGGATAACCTTCCTACCAAGCTACTACACAGAAATAGATACTAGAAAAAATATACTAATTATAGGAACATTAATGAAAACTCAATACAATATTACAACAGGAGCATTACTACTACTCATAGTACTAAATACTCAAGCCAATTCTTTAACGGTGACTGAAGAGGCAAGTGCTTTTGACGATAAGAATCGATCTTCAACACTCTTCTATTGGACACGAGAGCGTATCGCCAAAGCACCCGCAATCATGATGATTGACAACAAGAAACCTTCTGCACCCAAGAAAAGTTCCATGACAGCACTCACAAATGAAGTCCCGATATCAACAAAAGGAGGATCGCCTGCTCCCGGCTCCAATGCAATTCATCGCCAAGCTTTTGCTGAAGACTGGAAGAAATTAGAAACAGAGTTTGGCGCACTGTACATTGAAAGTACTCAGCAATCTAATGCTAACAATGAAAATACTTCAGCTAACGTATTAGCAGGGACATCAGGTGTTTATATAAACTATGATGTCAACACTGTTAATGCTCTCTGGAAAATACTACCTCACAAATGGATCGGAAAATTTACCTTCACCACACCTGAAGGTGATTCTTCATGTTCAGCCACAACGATTAGCAACAATCATATTGTAACTGCAGCGCATTGCGTGTATGACACACCTTCTCGGAATGCCTTTTATACCAATAAAGCCTTTACCCCGGCATATCGCAACGGTAATGCACCATACGGTACTTTCCCTATAACGAGCTGCAGAGTATTAGCTGCTTGGAAGAATCTGAGTGGCGGCTATAGCATCAGCACCTGGACACGCCACGATGTTGCTGTATGCAACGTTGGCACCAATTCAATTGGTCAAACATTGAATGCCGCTGTAGGCTGGGCAGGGCGTAGCTGGGATCTGCCTTCTCAGCAACTTCACTTTAACGCAGGATACCCGGCAAACGATGTAAATGATAATTTTCTTCCAAATCCAGCTCAATATCTTAGAGCTTGTACTGCAGAGTCTTTCCAACATACCACGGACACACTAGGCAGCGGTTGCTTTTATGGCCGTGGTATTAGCGGTGGCCCCTGGTTGAAAGATTATGCTCCCGCCAAGAATCAAAGTACTGTCAACAGCGTAAACTCGGGACTGTTCATTGGTGAACATAATCTTTATGGTGCAAGATTCACAAGTAGAAACATTAAAATCCTGTGTGATGCGGAAGGTTGTTAATCTAATTTCAACCAGATTGAATAGTAAAGTTCTTTAATAACAATGGGAATTATCAACATTCCCTATTGTTATTGAGAAAGAATCAACTCATTTAATAAATAAAAAATAAACATACTGCTTCAGAATTATTTTTTAACCCCATGAGTGCCTCCGATCAAAGGCATTGATTTTTAATATTGAGACAAGCACTATGAAATACCATGCCCCAAAAATTCAAAAAAAATCTTTGTTATCCTTAACCCTAATTTTGTTGACGCTCGCATGGTTAAGCAGTGAAAGTATGCCGAGCGCAGCAGAGCAACAAAACCGCACATCTGGACACATGGATACTCAAAATTGGATAAATTACGTTGATCCCAAAAAGCAATTTCGGTTGAGTTACCCCAGTGACTTTATAGCCCGCGAACGTAACTCTGATGAGTTGCTTAAATTCACACCTGCGCCTGAACGTGCTGTTTATTTTATGAATCCTCACATGGCATCAGGTCAGCTTTCCGGTATAGAACCAGCTGATTTAGAACTCAAAATTTATCGCATGCCTCAATCACACTCATCTTTAAGAGATTGGCTTAGAAGTTCAGGGTTAGTACCTGAAATGGACGATGCCACCATTAAAAACTTTCAAACAAAGCATATTAATGGATTGGAAGTTTGCGGTACTACTATGGTCGCTCCAGGCTGTTCAATATATACCCTGCATACCCCTTTTATTTTTCAGCTGACACCTGGATCACAAGCAGGTCAAAGTATGATGGGAAATTTCGAATTTCTTTAGTGTCAGTTAATTGTTAACGAACTATTTGTCACAATAATTTCACCACATATGCATATCAATCAACACTTCGACTTTTTTGCAAACCCTGCTGCTATGCTATAAAACTTGAACCAGTTCATACATTTGTTTGAAAGATATTTCAAAGCATTCTAATACTTCAAAATGCGCTATTGGTTAATGAAATCCGAACCGGCTGAATTTAGTATCGACGATTTGACTGCTTTAGTTCCACAGACAATAGCCTGGGAAGGTATACGTAATTACCAAGCACGCAATTTTATGCACCATCAAATGGGTGTCGGTGATCATGCTTTTTTCTATCACTCTTGCTGCAAACAACCGGGTATTGTTGGTATCATGGCTGTAAGTCGGTTGGCGTATCCGGATGCTACGCAGTTCAATCCCAGCAGCAAATACTTTGATCCCAAATCTAACCGAGACAGTCCACGATGGTTTAATGTCGATATTACACTGAAGCAAAAAACTCGGCTTATACCAATTAAAGAGCTGAGGCAATATCCTAAATTACGCAACATGCGCGTCTTGCAAACAGGCAACCGTTTATCCATCACACCGGTCGATCCACAGGAATGGCAATTCATTTTGACAATCTTATAATAGTAGTAGCTGGGATGGATAAATTGTTTTTCTCTCAAATACAACGTAATTCATTGTAGCCATGGAATGGTGGCATATTTATCTGTTAATAACCGGTGCTTTTGTCGGTTTCTTCGCCGGACTTCTGGGCATTGGTGGAGGTTTGATTATTGTACCTGTACTGATCACTCTTTTTACCGCACAAAGCTTTCCTGTTAACAGTATCTCTCACATGGCATTAGGTACCACCATGGCGACCATTCTATTTACTTCGATCAGTAGTTTATACACGCATTATCGTCACGATGCTGTTCAATGGAATATTGTCGCGCCAATGACACCAGGTATTTTTCTAGGTACGCTAATCGGTACAATTTTGGTTAGCGCACTGACAAGCAATATCCTAAGCATCATTTTTGTTATTTTTATTTTTTATGCAGCTACACAAATGCTGCTGCAATTTCGCCCAAGACCAATGTTTCGGCTCCCGGGGAAAATTGGTTTATTCTGCGTCGGCGGATTGATTGGTGGAATATCCAGTTTGGTTGCCATTGGTGGCGGTTTGCTTTCAGTGCCATTCCTGACCATGTGTAAAGTTAAAATGCAACATGCTATTGGCACTGCCGCGGCAATCGGATTTCCAATTGCCTTTGCAGGTACAATTGGCTACGCTACTAATGGAATTCTTCAATCAGATTTAGTGTTACCTAGATATAGCCTAGGCTACATCTATTTACCCGCTTTAGCTTGGCTTGTATTAGCCAGTACATTGACTGCACCCATAGGAGCAAAAATGACGTATTCCACGAAAACATCAATACTCCGAACGGTCTTTGTCGTATTGTTGTATAGCCTAGGGATTAGAATGTTAATAAGTTTAGTATGACCGATCCATTAGAATAGCTAGTCATGCAGGCCACAGTAAATATACAAAAATAACGATAGTCAAGCAATGCTTCCCAATTCATATTAAAATCGCGCCTTCTAACCTGCCCCAAGTAATATTTAAGCTATGCACCCAATGCTCATGATCGCTGTAAAAGCGGCTCGCCGCGCTGGTAAAATCATCAACCAAGCTTCTCAAAGCATTGATCTACTTACAGTAACCAAGAAATCACACAGCGATTATGTCAGTGAAGTTGATCGAGCAGCAGAAGATGCAATTCTCAGTGTACTAAAAACGGCTTATCCGGATCATGCAATTTTGGCGGAAGAAAGTGGCCAACAAGGTAATCGGAGCAAATCTGATTATTTATGGATTATAGATCCTCTAGATGGCACGACCAATTTTTTACATGGCTTTCCGAAATATTCGGTATCGATTGGCTTAGCTTATCGCGGCACGCTAACGCATGCAGTTGTTTATGATCCAGTGATGAATGAACTATTCACTGCCAGCAAAGGCGCCGGTGCTTATATGAATGATCGCCGTATTCGCGTCAGCAAACGTATTCGATTAGAAGATTGCTTGATTGGCACAGGCTTTCCATTTCGTGATTTAACTCACGCAGATGCATATTTCAGCATGTTCAAGGAAATCGTTCCGCGTACTGCTGGCATTCGAAGACCCGGATCTGCTTCGTTAGATTTGTGCTATGTTGCATGTGGGCGCTATGATGGTTTTTGGGAAATTGGCTTGGCCCCTTGGGATATGGCTGCAGGCTGTTTGCTCATTACCGAAGCGGGCGGATTAGTGGGTGATTTGGAAGGTAACAATAAACACTTGCAAAGCGGTCAGATCGTAACAGCAAACCCCAAAATATTTTCGCAATTAATTCAAACTATTGCGCCGCATCTAACCCCAGAGTTGATTGCCGCGCAACGCAACGCAACAGATTTCTAGAGACCTACATCGAAAACCGTATAAGCACTCCCCTGCTCTGTAGCGAGAGGAGTACAATCCGCACCAATAAAATTACAAAGACTTCTTTAAGCGGCGCTGGGATTATTTTTCTTTTTACGCATCAAGAAGAATGCTACTACTGCAATAACTAGCA
>ERZ1292625.560-Hain-H41-01um-R1-560-length-54531-cov-14_pt1 | contig 54531 bp, 47 predicted proteins | sample MGYA00564400_ERZ1292625 | MGnify/ENA primary metagenome ERZ1292625 (study PRJEB36523, sample SAMEA6512639) | groundwater metagenome | collected 2019-01-08 | study: AquaDiva: Metagenomics assemblies of 32 groundwater samples | reverse complement strand
TTTTCAGTAATAAATTTAATATCATCTTCTGAAAAGTATGGTTTAGTAGCTGGAATTTTCATTTATAAAAATTTTTAATACTTTGGTAAATAAATTCTATATTTTTATCAGTTAAGCTGGGAGCCGATGGCAAACAAACCCCTGTTTTAAATATTTCTTTGGTATTTGGAAAATCTCCCCCTGCCTTGTAAACAGGCATTAAATGCATGGGCATAAACATACTTCGCACTCCAATTCCCAATGGAGTTAAATAAGCAATTAATTTTTTAGCATTAGGAACAAAAATTACTACTCGATGGGGAACTATATCGCCATCAGGATTAAACTTAAATAATCTTACAGCACCTATTAAAGAAATCTTCTTTTCATAAGATCGTAAAATTGCTTTCTTTCTTTTAACAAAATAATCTGCTTTTTCAAGCTGAGCTACTCCCACAGCCGTTTGTAATTCCGTTATCCTAAAATTATAACCTTTACATTCAATAACGTCTACCCCTCGCTCTTTACGTCCGTCGTGCTTTAACATATTAACCTTGTTAATTAAAGCAATATCATTAGAAAGCAACATGCCTCCCTCGCCCGTGGTTATTGTTTTATCAGCAAAAAATGATAGTACAGAAAAATCTCCATACGATGCGATTTGCCTATTTTTATACTTTCCAAATAAAGCGGGAGCGCAATCATTAATAAAAAATATTTTTTTAGACTTGGCGTAAGATGCTATAGCATCTAAATCCGATACATTACCGTAAGCTGCAACATATAAAATAGCTTTAGTTTTTTTAGTTATTGCCTTTTCAATTGTTTGCTTAGTTAGACACATGGTGGTTTGGTCAACATCAACAAACACCGGCGTGGCTCCACTATTAGCAATAGAATTAGGGTCGGCAGAATGAGCAAAACTGGGGACAATAATTTCATCGCCCTCTTTAATGCCCAATGCTTTCATGCCTGAAATAAGCGCGGCGGTAGCATTAGCAAAGGCGACAGAATACTTTCTTTCACAAATTTTAGCTAAACGGTTTTCAAACTCTCGCGTATATTTATTTTCTGACAACCAGTTGCGTTGTATAACATCGGTTACCAGACGCAATTCTTCCTTTCCAACCGACGGTTCATAACAAGGAATTGTTTCTTTGGCAACGCGAATTCTATAAGCTTCGTAAGATTTAACTACATCACTATTAATAGATTTCTTCATATTTTATTTAACGATTTTAAATATTCGTTGAGAGCAACGGAAAACGGGGTAAATAAGTCACCATTTATGGCATTTTTAATCTTTTGGTTAGATAAAAACGGTAAAGTTTCACCCTCGGGTTTATTTTCTAAAAAATTAACTTTAACTTTAAAAAATTTTGCAATATCTAAAGCCGTGTCTCTAACAGAAATATAATCATCTCCTCCTAAGTTATAAATACCGGCAACTAATCCGCCTTCGGCGGAAAAACTTTTTAAAATTATATTAATCACATCTTTAATATAAATATATTGTAATTTTCTTTCTCCTTTACCCCACACTGTAAGAGAGTTATTTTTAAGGCATTCTTCTGCAAAAGCTAAAATAACATTCGGATGTAGTGCTTGTCCTGGCCCAAATACCGAACATAAACGAAATATAACCGTATTTGGATGAATTTTCAAGATAAATTGTTCAAAGAAGGATTTGGCTATGCCAAAATTATGTTTGGGTACCAAACTCGTGTATTCATCGTAATTCTGATTAGTAGGCAACCCGCTATAAACATATGAAGAGCTAAAGTAAATTAAACGACAATCCGGCATGTTAGCCAAAGCATTAAGTATATTAATTGTAGCAGAAAAATCTTCTTGAAAAGAATTTAATAAGTGGTCGCGATAGGCTAAAGCCGAATGTGTGGCGCAATGAATAATAACATCGGGCTTAAAATCAATTATTATTTTCTGGGTTTTAGCCGCATCTTTTAAGTCAAGATTCAGTACATTATTAGAAGCCAATTTATCTATAGCTAAACATTCTTTCGAATAATCTTTGGCAACTTTAAAAATTTCTGAGCCAATGTATCCCAGACCACCCGTAATTAATATTCTTTTTTTTGAAAGGTGATTCATGTTTATTCTGTTTATTCCAACGGCTCAATCCGCCAGTTGGCGGACCCTTGAGCCGTTAATGCTAACTTACACTTTCTCGTAATATACAGCGTTTCCAGTTTTTCCCACCTGCTTTACCTTACCCTCTTTTTCCAATTCATCAAAATACCTTGTCGCCGTGGCATCCGATATCCCCAGCATTTTCTCCACATCATTGTTAGACAAGCCCCTTTGGCTCGCCGAAACTTTAGTGAAGGCGGCTAAAATTGCCTCTTTATTGCGCCTCTTTTCCTCCGCCTGTTTTTCAATCAGATTTTCACCCTTCCCTTCTCCCGACATTTTATCTCTCCCACCAAAAAACCGGACCACAAAACCACCCACCACCACCCCGATAATAAAAACCAAAACACTATTCATAAATTTATTTTTTACAATGTTATTTTCCCTCCTTCACTTCATGGGAAAATAGTGGCTGTTCTCGTTTCTTTCATATTAGATAAAGAGCTTAAGCCTTCCCATATATCCACTTTAATTGCCCACACTCACATTGAACTTGCTCACCATTAGTGTCTTCTTTTTGCGTTACGAGCTTTCCACAATTTTTACAATTGAAAACTTCCAAAGCTACTTCGCATTTATTTATTAAATCTATAGCTTCTGTTTTCGTTGCAGAATAAGTATGTGAAGCCCTATTGGCTATAGCAATTAATTCCTGATCTACTTCCTTTATTTTTTTCAGCCCCTCTTCATAAATAGCAACATTTTCTCCACTCTTAATCACAAAGCATTTTTTACCATCAGATAAAATTCTTTGTAAAAAGTCATGCGCCACCCTATTGTCATTTTTTTCCCTAAAAAGATATGGCATTTTGAGTCTCATTTTCTCTGCAAACAATGGAAGCCACGTATCCATTATTTTTCTTGCCTCATTACAAGCAGCCGGTGGATTATTTTCCAGATAAGCTTTAGCATCATCAAAGTTTGTATCCTTATTAGACCATCTAATTCCAGTAGAAGGATCTTTCCATGGCATTAATGCTCTAAGTTCCCATTGATCGAGATCTAGTTTATGCTTAAGCTCAATAAACCATTCTCTATCATGTGTAAATAGTAAAATCTGCCTATCTTTCAATTCTCTTTCAAGTAATTCCGCAACTCTACCTCTATGATTGCGGTCGAAGCTTACAACAATATCATCAAGTATAATCGGTATATTTTTATTATCTACATTTTTTGCCATTGCCAAAAAAATACAGAGCCCCAAACTATTCCTATGCCCCTCAGACAAAGTCAATCTAGGCGACATCTGTTCAACTCCATAAAATTTGAGTCCTATCTCGATTGCTTTATCTTGATCTGCTGGCAAAGAGAGTTGTACTCCTTCTATAGATTCTTCTGGATTAAGAATCTCCCACATTCGAGCTATGTCATCAGAAATTGCACTTATAGCAGTTGATGATTGGGTTTTTATTTTTGCCCTTATCACTATTTGTAATTCACGAATAAAAGCAATAAGCCCTTCAATTTTTATAATAAATTCATTTATCTTTTTCGCTTCAACAAACTTTTTAATTACTTCAACGCATTCATTATCTTTTACTAGCTCTTTTACTTCGGGAGGCACTATTTTTATCGCGTTAGTAGCTGAACCAATTAGTGGAATTATGTTTAACTCAATTCCATTCAAGTCTTCCTCCGAACAGTTTGATCTCAATTGGGCAATATCTAGCGACCCAACATATCCGACTCTTACTGAATCTTGAGCGTCTCTCCATTGTTTGGTAGCTACCTTGGTAAATAAATTCTTCAATATTTGAAGATCCCCACATAAATTATCCGTTGATTTTTTATACACCTTAAAATCATCTAGCGTATCTTTAAGCCTCGCATATTCATCTTTAACGTGTTGCCTAAAATATTGTGAAAACACCTTTGTCCCACATGCTGGACATTCGACTTCACCATCTTCTCCTATTTTCGAAGTATAAGTTGATGCTTTTTCTAAAACTTCCAATCTTTCAGTAATCAGTGGTTCAGTTGATTTTGCAAGTTTTATAAAACTTGTCCTAACTTCCGAAATACGATGTAGAACATCTAATTTTGATAATGATAATAAGTCGCTATAAATCTCTTGTTCTTTCTTATACTTTTCAAATTTTTCACTCAATGCTTCTAAAATCAAATGTGTCGCCCTCTCCTTTTCATCACTATAACTAAAGGTCTCCAAGGGGCAGTATTTCTTAAATAATATTTCCAGTTCAGTGAATATGGCTTCTTTACCCGCTTCACCTACGCCGAATTTTTCTTTTGCAAGATCCTGTACTTCTCTTATCTCTCCCCTTTTATATTCTAAGCTAGTCTGATCTATTACATCTTTCTCAATTTTTTTAAGATTTTCTATTGCAGTATCTAAATTACCCAATCCAAGCAAAGGCAATAAAGATGAGTATTTTTCTCCTTTTGTCTCTTTAATAAAATCTGCGACTTCATCTTGTCGCAATATTACTCGCTGAGACTCTAAAACTGATAAGTCATTCTGCTCTGGCGTAATTGTACAATTGCCATTTGATAGTATTTTTGCCCCTATTACAGACCCACTTACAAAATCTATTTGAACAGCACTACTTTGATCGGTGGGTTTATGTGTGTTGATTATACCTTTCTCCTGTCGTCTCCCACTATATTCGTGACGCAAATGTTCAAGCTGTCCACCTCGAATAATATACTCTACTATATCTACAAAAGAAGATTTACCGGAACCATTCTCTCCATAAACTACTAAGGACTTATCGCTAAGCTCGATATGTCTTACATCAGAAAATCCCCGAAACCAATTAGCACTTATCTTTTTAATTTTACTGTTCATAATTTCCTTTTTTCTCTAGTTCCCCCAATTGTAGTTCGACTAATTCTCTTGACACTTTTTGTATATCCGATTTTGTTAACTCGCTTCTATAGCTCTTAACTAAAAAAGCTTCTACTTTTTTTACTATTAACTCTTTTGTGCCAGGTACTTTTTTACTTGCCTCATTTATACAGATTGCTATATGATTTTCTTTATCCATTCTATTATTTTATTAAAGGAAAAAGGGTCAGACACCTTTTATTATTTTTTCACTACTATTTTAGCGATTTTCTTCATAAATTTATAGTATTTTTACCCTTTATGAACAGCAAAAGTTTTTGAGGGATATGTACCAATTTTACTTTCAATATTTTGAGCTTCAGTGAGAAAATCAAAATTACTTCTCGAGAAAAGACTTGTAGGTATTGATTGCAACCTTTCTTTAGCTACCCTAATTGCGTGTTCTGATTTATCAATACCAATCCAGTTACGATTTAGTTCCTGCGCTGCCACAAGCGTAGTGCCCGATCCACAAAAGCAGTCAAGTACCAAATCTCCTTTATCAGAAGAAGAATTGATTATAAACTTTAATAAATCAATATTCTTTTCTGTGGGATATTTTGGGTATTGCGGATCTTTAAACTCCCAAATATCTTGCATTTTTTTACCACTCCTCTCATCAATAAAAATCTTTTTCCTAGGTACTCCATTTATAGACCATTCAATAAGTCCTTGTTTATCCCATTCCTCAAAAAGAGCTGGGCCGCTCCTCCAATGTCTACCCTTGGGAGGCTTAACGCCTCGCCACTCCTTGCCAGTATTACCGTTTGCAGTTTCGCCGGGTGCGTGCATGGGAATGGTAGTGTATTTCCTTCCATCTTTATCTACCTTTTTGAATAGTCGATTTACATCATCATCAGAAAAGGCAATCTTTGGATCATTCCAAGTTGAGTTTGTAGATTTTGAGTAAAAAAGAATTAAATCTTTTATGTTTCCATAGGCATTGCGTTGGAAATTCTTAGGGTTACACTTTATACGAGCAATATCGTTTTTAAACATTTCTCGACCAAATACTTCATCCATTATTAGTTTTACATAATGCCCAATTTTATAATCAATATGCAAATAAATTGAACCTCGATCAGATAATAACTCTCTTAAAAAGATTAAACGCTCACGTAAAAACTCTAAAAAATCTGCTCCTACTAGTGTATCGCTATACGCAATTGCATCGCCACTACTACTACTGATTGTATTAGCGCGATTTTCACTAATTTTGAAATGCCCATTTGTTGCAAAAGGCGGATCAATATAAATTAAATCGACTTTTCCACGATACTCTTTCAATAAAGTTTTTAATGCAGATAAGTTATCCGCGTGGATTAGTTTATTGCCCGTACCCTGACCGGAAACTAAACTCAACTTTGCTTCCAAAGTATTTTCTAATATTTCTCTCTCCGATTTTTTATTATCGTAGGATATAAACATAATAACTAAAGTTGATATAAAAACTCACGCAAAATAAGTGCACTCATTATATTTTCATTTTTTAGTTTTCCAGTAATAGCTTTATACATTTTATTTTTTCCATTGATATATAAAACACCATCTAAAATAGCAACCTTAATTGCTTTTACGTTTTTTGATTTGATTGTCGTAATAGCATCATTAAATTGTGCATTTTGATGACCTCCAAAATCAGTCAAAAACTTTGCTTCACCAATTACATACTTACCATTAAAACGAGCAACAAAATCTAATCCTTTATTATTTCTATAATTCAAATGTTGTCTTGCGAAGGCCATCATTTCGGCATCACTGGCATCTAAGACAGCATTTCCTTTCGTTTTCATAAACTCATCCAACTTAAGAGGTTCAACTCCTAAAGATTTCTTTGCAATCCATCGTTTGAAAAGGGGTCCAATTTGGCGGTTCGTCTCTTTTGCTTCAGAAGAACGAGCATAAATCGTATCAAGTCCCATTTCATACAAGCGACCAGAAAGTCGCGCAGAAGTTGCAGGATTGCGCTCTAATGCACTCTTATCCTTTCGCAGGTAGGCAACATAGGAATCTTTAACGGGAAATAAGTTTAATTTCAAGAGACTTTTTATAAGTGCTGTATTATCTCGCGCTTCAAATGCTTTTTCTACTCCTTGCCAAAGAACCGGATCAAGTTCACGAACTCCCTCAGGGATTGTTGGATATACATTAAAAAGATCATCCAAATAACTTTTTTGACTTGCATAATCAATACTTAGTTGCATCCATGGATTCATATTTTTTATTTATTAGGTTTTAGTAATTTTTGTTTAATCATACTATAAAAAAACACACCGATAAAGGTGTGTTTGATGCTGATTGAGATTTTATCTTAATTTTTATAACGGCTCAGTGGTAATGACTGTTGAGCCCTGCCTACCGGTAGGCAGGCGTTGGGTTTTTGGCAATTTTTTAGTGATTTAGCACAATAGAACTGCCGCCTTCGGAAAACTTAAAAGGAACATTTTTGTAATCAGACAAAGCGGTCTTAATAGACTGGTGTTTTTTGGGTGGAGCTAACACTAAAAGAAATCCCCCGCCACCCGCTCCTAAAATTTTTCCTCCGTACGCCCCAGCGGTCAGAGCTTTTTGATACATCTCGTCGATGTTAGAATTAGAAATACCCGATGCTAATTCTTTTTTGAGCAACCAATTTTGATGTAAAATGCTTCCTAGTTTTTCAAAATCCCCTTTTTCTAAAGCATTTTTAAAAATGGGCACGCTATCTGACATCTTTTTTAGAAATTCAAATTTATTTGTAATATTTTGTTTTTGTTCTGCCAAAATAAGATTAGCTGACCTTTCCTTACCGGTAAAAAACATCAACAGATGGTTTTGGAAATCTTCTTTTATGTTAGGCAACAGACTAATTGGCTCAACCGTAATACTTCCATCACAATTAAAATTAATCACATTCAAACCACCAAAGGCTGCTGCATATTGGTCTTGTTTGCCAATAGGAGCGCCATTTTTATCAATTTCAATTTCACAAGCTTGGCTTGCTATCATATCAGCTGATACGTTATTTTTCAAAAAAGTATGTAAACTATGTAATAATCCAACCGTAAAACTGCTTGATGAACCAAGTCCCAGTCCTGTTTTTTGAGCAGGAATATCGGCTAAAGAAGTAATATAAACGCCTTTTTTGATGCCTAATTTTTCCAAGGATAATTTTACTAATGGATGTTTTATGTGCGAAGAATCATCTACTAATTCAATGTTTGAATAGCTTAACTTTATCATTTCATCAAAACTCGGGTTTACAGTAACATAAAAATATTTATTAATTGAGGTGCTTAAAACCCTGCCCGGATAACGCCGGTAAAAATCTTCAAAGTCCGTTCCTCCACCCACAAAACTTATTCTTAATGGTGTTTTTGAAATAATCATAGTATATCTTTAAAAATATTAAGGCGTTCAAAAGTTCCTATATCATAAAATCTTTTATCGGTAATATAAGCATTTAACTCTCCCTTTTTTATCAAAATCGGTAGTAATTCTTCCTCTAATGAAAAAACAGAATTTTCGGGCATAAAATTTAAAACTTCTTTTTTAAAAATATGAACTCCTGCCTCAACGTAATTTGACCTACCTTCATTCTTTTTATCATAATTTAAAACTTCTCCTCTGTCTGCAACCTCAATATTATTTAAAACTATTTTTGGATTATTTTTAAAAACAACCGTCATTCCCATTTTTTTGCTTTTATAAAAATCAGCTATTAAATTTTCGTAATTCATATCTAAAAAACTATCACCATAAACTACCACAAATTCATCTTCTAAAAATTTTTCAGCATTTTTTAAAGCTCCTCCTGTTCCCAATGGTTTTTCTTCTTTAGCATACCGTATAGTTATACCTAAACTTTTACCACTATTAAAATACTCTTCTATTTTTTCTCCCAAATATCCTATGCATAAAATAAAATCTCCAAAACCATTTCTTTTTAACATTTCTATCTGGTATTCCAAAAAAGGCCGACCATTTATACTAATCATCGGTTTTGGGATTGTATCAGTTAGGGGCTTTAACCTTGTACCAAGGCCTCCAGCCAAAATAACTATTTGCATATCACTTATTTGTTTTTTCGTACCAGTCAATAGTATTTTTTAGGCCTTCTTTAAAATTTGTTTTTGCCTCAAAACCAAATTCTTTTTTGGCAAGTGAATTATCAATAGAGCGTCTTGGCTGGCCGTTTGGTTTTGCTGCATCCCAATGAATTTCACCTTTAAAATCCATCAATTTACAAATCAATTCTGCCAAATCTTTTATTGAAATTTCTAAATCGGCCCCTAAATTGACCGGCTCTGACTTATTGTAATATTCGGTTGCCAATAAAATGCCTTCGGCTGCGTCTTTGACAAATAAAAAGCCCCTAGTAGCTTTTCCGGTTCCCCATAATTCAATATAATCTTTGCCGGCTTTTTTTGCGTCGTAAACTTTTTTAATGATAGCTGAAATCGCATGAGAAGATTCTGGGTCAAAATTATCGCCCGGACCATATAAATTCAAAGGCAAAAGGAAAATTGAGTTAAATCCGTACTGTTGTCTGTATGCCTGACTCTGAACTAATAACATTTTCTTTGCTAATCCATACGGCGCGTTTGTTTCCTCCGGATAGCCATTCCACAAATTTTCCTCTTTAAAAGGGACTGGGGTATTTTTGGGATAAGCGCACACAGTTCCAATAGCTATAAATTTTTTAACACCGGCTTGTCGGGCTGATTCCATTAACTGAACGCCCATTATAATATTGTCATAAAAAAGTTCTCCGGGTTTTTGCTGGTTAAAACCTATTCCTCCCACTTTTGCCGCAAGATGAACTACAATATCCTGACCATTGACCGCTTTTTGGCAATTTTCCCATTTTCTCAAATCTAATTCTTTTACTGTGGGCAGGAATAAATTTTCTTTAGGAATTACTCTTGTTTCCAATAAATTATTAACTAAATGTTTTCCTAAAAATCCATCCGCCCCGGTAATTAAAATTTTTTTATTTTTTAAATCTAACATAAACATTTAATCAACCTTCCACCATTTATTTGAAAATTTTTCTTTTAAAATCTTGTCTCCTTCATTTAAAGAATCCTCGTTTAATTGCTTTAAATCGCTATCCACCATTATTTTACACAAATCATTAAATTTAATTTTCGGCTGCCAGCCGAGCTTCTCTTTTGCCTTAGCAGTATCTCCAATTAAGGATTCCACCTCAGCTGGCCTAAAATATTTTTGGTCAATTTCTACATAATTTTTATAGTCACCCAATCCAGCATAACTAAAAGCTGTCTCCAAAAATTCCTTAACCGAATGGCTTTCACCAGTAGAGATAACATAATCATCTGGCTTTTCCTGTTGAAGCATTAAATACATTGCTTCAACATATTCTGGAGCAAAGCCCCAATCGCGTTTGGCATCTAAATTACCCAAATACAATTTTTTATCAAGACCTGCCTTTATTCTGGCAATACTTCTTGTAATTTTTCTAGTAACAAATGTTTCTCCTCGGCGAGGACTTTCGTGATTAAATAGAATGCCGTTACATGCAAATACGCCATAAGCTTCCCGATACATTCTGGTAATATCAAAAGAAAAAACTTTGGCGACCGCGTAAGGGCTTCTTGGATGAAATACAGTTTTTTCGTTTTGAGGAGGAGGTGTTGAGCCAAACATTTCAGAACTAGCCGCATTGTAAAACTTTACATAGTTGCCCGAATTTTTTATGGCTTCTAAAATCCGTAAAGTTCCCAAGGCATCGGTGTTAGCAGTGTATTCTGGCATATCAAAACTGACACGCACATGCGATTGAGCACCCAAATGGTAAATTTCATCGGGCTTGATTTGGTTGACCAATTTTTCAATGTTTCCAGTGTCGGTTAAATCTCCGTAGTGCAAAAAAAGCTTTACTCCGCTAACATGAGGGTCTTGGTATAAATGATCAATTCGCGAGGTATTAAACGTGCTTGCCCTGCGAATAACGCCATGCACCTCATAGTCTCGAGACAGCAAAAACTCGGCTAAATATGAGCCGTCTTGCCCCGTAATTCCAAAAATCAATGCCTTTTTTACCATAGCTTCATTTAGCTTATTAATATCATTATATTACTTTAATTTTTCCTATTTTGGAATATTGACAATATCATATAATATGATATAATTAAGAGACAGTACATTACAACTTATAGGAAAGGACTTAATAGTGTCTGAACCACTCTTTGGCGGATTTACCATGATAATCAGTGGCGGCACCAAGACAGCAATTAAACTGTCGCGGCCATGGCAACCACCATTGCCAATCGACCCAGAGAAATGTCCATTCTGTACCAAGCCTCAAGATGAAATTCCTCTTAGTGGTATCTCAACAAGATGGCGATTCTTGCCCACTTACTTTACTCCCCACGAGAACCACCGCCTTATCATTCCTCAAAAGTGCTGGGGTGCGGAGAAACTTCAGACGCTCGGTGGCTTCACTGCAATTCACGAAGCACTTGAAATCGTACGCCTGGCGATCAAGAAGGATCGTGTGGAAATGGCCACATTCATCCACGTTGGCCAGAGCGCTGGACAAAATCTGGGTCACGCTCATTGGCACCTCATGGAAGTTTTGGTAAGAAAACCATTACTTTGTGTGCAGTATCATCCCGAACTACTTGTACACCGAAAAGAGAAAATGGATATCTTCGCCGCGGGAGCGAGAGCTGGTGAGTGCCTCATTATCCAAAGGGGCAAGCGGCTGAAGTTCGATAAACAGGCGACTGCACAGATCGCCGACACTATTGAATGGATTGTCTCTCGTGGTAACGAGAAATTCAAAAGTACCGAGAATCGCCCACCGGAGTTTAATATTTCGGTTCGCATTTCGGCCGACGGATATTTCCGTTATGCGGATTACTGTCCAATTCTCAATGTGTTGGGCGCAACGGAATGTGTATTTGCTCCGCTTGAGGGTGGACCGGTTACGCTTGCCTGGCCACATGAGGTAACCGCAGCTTATCTTCGAGACTGACTGACAAAATACAAAGGCGTCAGGTGCATATTGCACTTGACGCCTCTTTTTTTTATATTAATTATAATATTTCCCGCCAATAATTTAGTAAATCTTCCATGGTTTTTTCAAATGGAATTTTGGGCATCCAGCCGGTTTGTTTTTTGAATTTTGAATTATCGCCCACAATAACTGGGATATCCGACGGCCTCATTCGTTTTGGATCTTTTTTTACTTGAATATTTTTTACCAAGCTTTTACTAAGTAATAATTCTAAAACTGATTTTATTGATCTGGCTTTTCCAGAACAAACATTATATGGTTCGCCAAATTTACATTTTTGTGAAGCTAACCAGTAGGCACTAACCACGTCTCTTACGTCAGTAAAATCTCTTTTGGCATCTAAGTTACCCACATAGATCACTGGCTTTTTTTTACCTTTTTCAATTTGGACAATTTGTTTTGCAAATGTAGAAGTAACAAAACTTTCTCCTCTCCTTGGACCTTCGGTATTAAAAAATCGCACTAAAACTATTTTTAGACCATAACTTTGGTAATATTGAAAAGCTAATTTTTCCTGAGTAATTTTAGAAACAGCATAAGGTGATAACGGTCGCAAGGGATTTACTTCTTTAATGGGTAATTCTTTTTTAAAAGTTACTCCATACTCTTCAGAACTACCGGCAGTGACTATTACTGGATTAATTATTGCATTTTTTACAGATTCAAATAAGTTTAAATCTGAAGTGATGTTATTAATTAAAGTTTTTTCAGGAGCATGCCATGAAAAAGAAACTTGGCTTTGGCCAGCCAAATGAAAAATTTTATCTGGCTTAACTTTTAATAAAACTTTTTTTACCTGTTCTTTTTTGGTAAGATCGCATTCTAAAAATTCTATCTTATTTTTAATATGTTCTATATTTTTTACTTCTTTTTTAAAATTTTCAGGCAAAAATGTGCCATACAATTTTACATTGGGTTTTGTAAGGCAATATTCTGCCAAATGACTACCGACAAAGCCAGTGATTCCGGTAATGAGTATTTTCATAATTTGGTATAAGCTTGATAAATTTGTTCGGCCATTGCGCTCCAAGTAAATTGCTTGGCTCTTGCTTTGCCTTTTTCAATAAGATTTTTTGATAATTCTTTATCGTGAAGAATTTTATCAATTTTTTCTGCTAAATCATTTGGATCTTTGGGATTAAACAATAATCCTGCATCCCCAACTGCTTCTGGAATAGAAGAGGTATTCGAAGCCACAACGGGGCAATTACAAGCCATTGCCTCAAGTGGTGGAATTCCAAATCCTTCATAGAGCGATGGATAAATAAATACCGTTGCTTTAGCGTATATATCGGCCAGTTTTTCGTCATTGCCAAATTCCTGGCGCAACCAAGTCCCCCCGTTATATTTTCTAATTATTTCTTTCTGAACCGAAGTCAGCTCTTTTTCTCCGCCAAATACTACCAAATCAAATTGTAAAAAATACTTTTTATCAATAAAAGTATTTAGCAATATATCAAAATTTTTATACTCATAATTACGTCCGCCAACATAGAGCATATATGGTCTTTTTGGAGTGATTTTAACAAAATTATTGCTATCAAAAAAAACTTCGCTGACCCCGGGGGAAGCAACAATAACTTTTTTAGGATTAATGGGATATAATCTACAAAGGTCTTTCTTGGTTGACTCTGATATTGCAATAATCAAATTTGCTGCATCAAATGATTTTTTTTTAAACCGTATTGTTTTTATATTGCCGCCAAATAATTCTTGAATCATGTCATAACAATGAACAACTACAGGACCTTTTGAGTTTTTGGGCACGCGATAATATAAAGAATGATAAATTAAATTTTTATCAGCATTGGCATTATAAAAATAATTAGCGCCAACATTGTCTAAAAAATTAAATATTCTGCCTTTTAAAAAATCTTGTCTTTTAATTCCATAATATTTACTAAACCACTCCTTTTTAAAAGGATAATTATCTACATAAAACCCCCTATAAAAAATCTGTTCGATATCTTTTTTTTTGCTTAACTCTTTTATTAACTCAAAACCGAGTCGGCTGATTCCGCCAATTTTTTGCCGGCTAAATATGCTTCCGTCAAAAAATATTTTCATTTTAATAATTCTTTATAGAATTTAATATGTTCTTTCGCAAAGTTTTCAACGCTGAATTTGTATAGAAAACCGCTCAAATCAAAATTTTTGGACAATGGTATTTTTTCTACATTTTTTATTTTTTCAACTAAATCATTCACATCGTCTTCTTTAAAAATGAGGCCCCGTGGATAGCCCTCCAATACTTCTGCAATCGCTCCAGAAGAAGAACCTACAATGGATAAACCACAGGCCATTGCCTCCACCAAAACTCTGCCATATTGTTCTTTCCAATCATAAGTAGTTAAAGAAGGTAAAACAAATACACTAAGGGCATTATAGTAATTTACCAAATCCAAACGATCTGCATTGTTAAAATGAAAAAATCTTTTTCTTAATTCCAAAGAATCAATAAGCTTTTGCAAAGTTGGCTCGTGCGCGCCTCCACCCAATAGCATCAAATAATATTTATCAAGTTGACTTACGGCCTTAACAAGATTTTGCAATCCTTTTTCTTGATCAAATCTACCAATATTACCAACTAAGGTTATATCTTTCGGAATTTCTAACTTTTCTCTGCACTCATAGCGAGGCTTTGGGTAAAAAACTCCAAAATCCACTCCATAGAAAATGCGGCGCATCGGCATATTGGCTCCAATTTTTTTAATAATTTCCAGCGCTTCGGTACTTGTGCCAACAACTCCATCTAAATACTTTTTATTCAAAAATAACGCCATTGGCTGGATAATTTTTCGCAAAGTTCTTTTTAAAAAATGGGAAAGGGAGTCAAAAACAAAAGATGGCGGAAGTATTTTATATTGTATATTTTGAGCAGCATAACAGATAATCGGGATTTTTTTAGTATATAAAATATTTCGGCAAATAATAACTTGGGCAAGATAAAAACTACTATACTCGTCTTGTACATGAATAACATCTGGGTTTATTTTTTTTATGGTTTTGAAAAGATGAAAAAACTTAAAACCTTCGCCGTAACTTTGAGGTTTTCGTAAATCTACCGGAAAAAACTTGTAACCGCTTTCATCATCTTTAGAACTATAAAAGTAGCCACTATCATAAGCCAAATTAAGAATAATTTTTGAAGGCACAATAACCGCCAAATCAACTCCCTGTTTAACGTATTCCCGGTAAAAAGCTTTTGCATCTTGCGAAAGCCCACAATGATATATAAATAAAACTTTCATTTTATCTTAGAATTAATCTTTTAATCTTTCCTGCCAAAACACGAGGCTCCACAAGCAGTCTTACAGCTTTACGCCAAGGTTTAATAACTGTATCTGGCTTATCTCTCAATGTAATAATTTTCAAAGCTTTACTTGCGTCCATTGCGCGCTTGTCTTGATTCACCCAAAAAACTTCTCTTAAAACATGGATAGTTGGAACCATGGTAATAAAACTGCGCTTAGTTAAAAAGTCTTCAGCTTTTTGACCAAAAAGCTCAAATCCTCCAGGTTTTTTTGATTGCAACAACGACTTGTTATTTTCTAATAATCGTAATGCAAATTCTTTTTTAAAAATACCCGGTATACTAACAATATACGACCCAGGATATTTGGACCACAATTTTTTTAACACTTTTAAATCTGTAAGGTACTCTTTGTACAATGGTTTATCAACTGTCACGGCGTACTCTTTTTCATGCTCCCAAAGTTCAGTTAAATGGGTTATCCTCAACACATCGGCTTTTGAATTGTAAAACTTTTCCAGCAAGTAAAAAAATACATTTTTGTGGGGGCAAACAAACCAATGGTCTTCCATCAAAAAATATAATAATGTCTTTGGATTCTTGCCAACAGCAGAAATCTGTTTTTTTATAAGGGCATAATATGAAGATTCGTTATCATATGTGACTTTCGCCTCCGGGTATTTCTTTAGTATTTCTTTGCGCACAGAATCGGCGTATTTGCCTACAATATTAAAGTTCCAATAAAACAACGACGAAACCGACTTTAAAGATTTCAAATTACTAACAAAAAACATCTTTCGCAACCATGAATTCACCCTTATAGAACCGACAATGTAAACTTTCATAATTTTCTAGATATAGCTAAATAATTAATTGCCAAAAAAATCTCTTGTTCTTCTTTATATTTATCTATCAATTTTATTCCGTCTTTTAAAATTCTATAAATTTTATAATTGGGGTTTAAAAAATCAAAAAAATCCTTGAAAAAAGTTCTAGAATCTATGTTGCAACCACCAAATTCAAATTGGATGATATCAACAACTCCTGATTTGATAGTTTCTTCTGCTCCCTTTAGAACATTCAGCTCATTGCCTTCAACATCCATTTTTAGAAAATGGATATGTCCTATGTTATTTTCACTGAAAAAATCATCAAGACGTTTGATAATAACATTTTCTTGTTGGTTCATTTTAATACCGTGATCTTCTAATTTTCTGTCATACAAAGAAGCAAGCCCCGAGCCCTTTTCATTTGAGTAAAGAACTGATGTTTTATTTTCTTGGCCAAAACCAAAATTATACAACTTAATATTTTTATAATTTTTTAAATTTTCTCTCAATATAGCAAATGTTTCTTTTGACGGCTCAAAACAATAAACCTGGGCTCTTTCTTTAAAAATTGAATTTATTGCTATTGAGTAATCTCCAATATTAGCTCCAACATCAAAAATAATCGGTTGTATGTTTTTGTCTAAATTATTAAAAAAATACTTTAGAACTGCTTCTTCGCCACTTTCCTTAATCCCAACTCCATAAAAATTCATGCCTTGCAAAGCAATGAAATGAAACCTTTCAAAAAAGGGCTGAAACATTTTCTTTCCCAGTAATGGATGTAAAATATATTGTTTAATTATTTTTTTAAACATTGTAAAATTTAACATAAATATCCCCCCATAAATCTTGGTCCTTTGACTGTTCAATTTTTTGAAACAATTCATCGGGATTAACCCATTCATTAAAAGCAAACTCTATGGATGTGTCAAAACAAACATTAAATTTGGCATTGCCTAATTGCAACAAATGATTGACACATTTTTTCGCTTCATCAAAAAAGTTTTTATGAAATTCAAAAGAAATATAGGGTATTGGTCGGCTTAATCCCTGTAAAACTTGGTATTCAAAACCCTCGACATCAATTTTACAAAATTTTGGCAACCCATATTCTGCTATCAAATCATCCATGGTAGTAACCAATACTTTTTCTGTTTTAGTCCACATATAACTTTTTGAAAAACTGCCTTCTTTTTTCCATTTTTCAGACATAGTTGCAAGAACGCTCCGATCTTCTCCAATTGATAATTCTAAAAAACCTGGTTTATCCGCCAATCCCTTGTTTACAATACTAAGGTTTTTATTGTCTCCGTAGAATTCTTGAATTTTTTGACATGCAAGTTTTTGTGGTTCAATAGCTATCACTTTTGCTCCAAGTTTTAAAAATATATTTGTTTTATTGCCTATATTAGCTCCCACATCAAAACATAAGTCTCCCATTTTTATAAATTGAGAGTAAAAAAATGTTTCTTTTTCTTCCTGCCTTATTATTTCTGGATATAATATTTTTTTCTTCAATGCTAAAATAACACGGGATAAGTAATGATAATTAAAATATTTTTTTCTTACAATAACATTATTTTGGTAATCTGAAAGTTGTTTTACAAAGTCATAAATATTATCCGGCGCGCCATTAGCGAAGGGTCCAACCTTCATAATTTTCCTTGAAAAACTACGATATAATGCTAAAGGGTTACGATATGAATAAAAAGCAACTATTTTATTAATAATACAGTATTTTAAAAAATGAAAAATGCTGAAGGGATGATAATTACGTATCTCTTGTCTTTTTTGGATAATTTCTTTTATACTTATATTCCATTTAAAATATCCTGCTTGAGAAACTATAAATGCCCACATGGCATTATAGTTAAAACGCACGCTTTTGTAAAAATTAGGAAACTTGTCCATCGCTACCAATACGGCATCTTGAATAACATTAGCTAAAAGATCTATACCTGGAAATAATGTTGGATGAATTTTATATCCTTCATATTCTTGGAGCATTTTTTCGGTATTTATTCTACTGTCTTTGCCGTATGCTACCGCACTATTTGATTTAGGCGATCGTCCCGAGACCGTAACGGCATAACCTACATTAATTGCCGTATCAGAAAAAGCTGGCAGGGCAAATGCAACAAAAGCATCTGGTTGAGTAGAATGAAATACCCGGCCAGTTTGTTTTCGTATTTCATCTAAAATAGATTTCGTAACCGCGCCATGATACATTGAAGGGAGTTGCCCACTCTCTCGCATTACCGCTATAAATCTCTTAGCTATTTTTTTTAAATTAATCTCAAATGGAAGAGTACTGGGGAATACATAATAGGCCGAGGCCTTCTTTTCATTTCTCGGCCAAGTGTACAAAGGCATAGGCCAACAATATACTAAACTGGGATTACTCTTAATAGTAACTTCCAGCGCATCTATGGCACCAGGCATAATAGCATCGTCGTCTCCAATAAAAATCATGTACTCTCCCTTTGCATATTCTAATGCAAATTCATAATTATCGCACATTGACAACCTTCGGCCGGAATTGACATACACTAGCCTCGGGTCGTTAAAACTTTCAACAACTTTTTTGGTATTATCTTGGCTGAAGTTATCTGAAACAATCACCTCGTAATTATTACTTTTTTGGTCCAGTGCAGTTTTTATGGCATACAGCAATGTATCAGCGCGCTCGCGCGTTGGTATAACTACGCTAATGAATGGTTTTACCTGCTGACTATTATTCATTTTTTAAAAAATTAAAATAATCAACCAACCCTTCTTGCCAGGAGGGCAACTGTATTCCCAAAGCCAAAGCTTTAGTATTTTTTAAAGCTGAAAACTTTGGCCGTTTTATCTTGCCATCAACGTCACCCCTGTTTATTGGTTTTAATTTTTTAGTTACTCCGGCTAATTTGAAAATTTCCTGCGTAAATTCATACCAACTGCACTCTCCTTCATTGATAAGATGGTATATCCCAAATTTCGCTTTACTATTTAATAGTGTTAATGTGGCCTTACTTAAGTTGCCAGCATAGGTGGGACTGGCCATTCGGTCAACACTCACCTCAACAACTTCTTTATCGCCTGCTTCCTTAATAATATTCAATACAAAATTTCCTTTTTGTGAACTGCCTATTTTACCGCCATAAAGCCCGCATGTTCTAATAATAAAAACTCCATTTGGATAAGCATGCAAGGCGGCGTATTCTCCGGCTAATTTTGACATACCATACATTTGCAAGGGATTTGGCGCATCGTCTTCCTTATAAGATATCTTCTTAGTTCCATCAAAAACATAATCACTGCTGTAAGTAATAAAAATAATATTATTTTCCTTGCATATACTTGCTAAATTCAAAACGGCGATAAAGTTGACTGCCATTGCCATCATGGGATTTTCTTGGCACATTGAAACAACATGATAAGCTGATGTATTGATTACAATATTTGGTTTAATTTTCTCAATTTTTTCTTTCACTTGTAGGTAATTGGTAACATCCAATTCTTCTTGTTCAAATCCAACAATTTCAAAACCAAAAGAAAAAGCGTCTTTCATTATTTCTCTTCCCAATTGACCTGTTTTACCGATTAACAAAATTTTTTTCTTTTCTATTGACATAAATATAATAACTTGCTATGATATTGGTACGTAAAGCTTCTTGCTCTTTTCAATTTTTTGGAGAATATGCATGGCTCAGGGAACCAAGAAACTATTAAAACTGTTGGCGGAAATCGACATCAATCAGCCCTATGGCACAAAACTGTTCGATGCCCTAGCTCGCCTGACGGTGAGTGTAGCCGTGGAGGCAGTATGTCTCAAGGAGACTATCGATGATAAACGGGGTAAAACTCATCGCGAAGTCTACTTGATTCAGCGCTCCTTGACCGACATGGCCTATCCAGGCCAATGGCATTGCCCGGGGTCAGTTATGCGACCAGGAGAAAGCATTGAAGACGTAATGAAACGGCTATCCGAACAGGAATTTAGCGAAAAGATTATCTCTTACCGATTCATCGAAAACTTCAATTACCCTGCCGAGGAAAGGGGCCATTTTTTCTCACTTTTGCACCTCTGCCATCTTCAAGAAAGTGAAGGATTGAAGGGAAAATGGTTTCCGATACATCAGCTCCCTGAAAAAACAATAGAACAACACCGTTCCATGGTTATCCCTAGGATAGCCTGTAGGTATCCACCCTACTAATAGTCTGAACGTTGGATTTGGCAAAACAACTCTCATGGCGCTTGTCCTATCAAGCGCCTCTTTTTTTATACAATCTTAACTTCTGGTACTGGTATAATGAATTTTCCTCCACCTTGACGCCAGTTTTTTAATTCTTCCATCGCCATCACTTCATCGGCAAGATTCCAACACAAAATTAAAACGTAGTCAGGTTTTTCTTCAGTTATTTTTTCTGGCGGATACACTAATAAATGAGTCCCGGGCGTATATAAACCTTGCTTTGCTTTTGACTTATCAACAATGAAATCCAAATAATTTGTATTAATTCCAAAATAATTCAATAAAACAGTTCCCTTTGCGGAAGCAGAATAAGCGGCCACTTTCTTGCCCTCGCTTTTAATTTTTGCCAACAAATCAAGCAGTTCTTTTTTTATTTTCAGAACATTCTCACCCATTTTCTGATAAGTTTCTAACTTATTGAATCCTTCTTCAATTTCTTTTGCTACAAGATTTTTGACATTTTCATGTATTGGAAAAGCCCCAGGATGACAAGCAAAAAACATTAAAGACCCTCCCTGCATAGGCGTCATTTTTACATCATAAATTTCTAAATCAGCTCCCTTGAATAAATGTATCAAGGCTATCAACGAATAATAAAAAACATGTTCATGGTAAATAACATCAAATTTGTTTTCAATTAAACCCCTAGCATAGGGAAACTCAAAAACCGCCGTTCCCTTTGGTGCCAATATTTCTTTTACTCCCCTCACGAATCCTGTAATTCCCTCAACATGGGCTAACACATTAGCTCCAAAAACCAAGTCGGCCTGGATGTGTTGTTCTTCTTTTATTTTTTTAGCTAAGTCATAGCTAAAAAACTCATCAATGGTTTTAATGCCTTTTTCATTAGCCACCTTTGCTATATTTCTAGCGGGCTCTACTCCCAACACCGGTATCCCCTGTTTTTTAAAAGATTGCAATTGAGAGCCGTCATTACTGGCTATCTCTAAAACTAGACTACTAGGACTAAGGTTCAATTTTTTCGTCAAATATGCCGCATTTTCTTCGCAATGCTCTAAAAATTGCTTGGAAACGGCTGAAAAATAAACGTAGTCCCGAAAAAGATCTTCTGGGGGAATAGTATCGATAATTTGAACTAAAGAACATTCTGGGCAAAATCCAACACTCAAGTTATACTTTTTCTCTCTAGCAAAATCTTCTTCCTTTTTTAAAAAAACGTTAATCGAGGGCATTTGCCCAAGAGAGAAAAATTCTACTATTTCTGTTTTGCAACTTCTGCAATTCATGTCTATTGAAACCAACAAGATTTCTTTGAAAAAAAGGAACTGCTTGTTGGTTAGTTAAGTTAATAATAACCCTATGTAATCACAATTTAAATCGCGCTTTTTTTATGTTTAATCCAGTTGAATGTTTCTTTTATTCCTTCTTCAAAAGTTATCATGGGTTTCCAGCCTAAAACTTCTTTTGCTTTGGTCCAATCAAGGTATTGTTTGGGTATTTCGTTGTTGGCAATATTCAATATCTTGTAATTAATTTTTTTTCCTAGAATTATTTCAACTTTTTTAACGACATCCAATACGCTAAAAATATTTTCGCAAGCAAAATTAAACGCCTGTCCTGCAATTTTTTTTTTGTTTTTTATTAGATTTTCCATTAACTTAATACAACCATCGGCTATGTCTTTTACATATGTATAGCCCCTTACCATTTTACCATCACTTCTTATTAAAAGTTCCTTGTTTTCTAAAACAGCATTTATGGCACCAGGAACTATTCTAGAAAAATTAAGATCTCCCGGGCCGAAAACATTGCTAAATCTTGTTATAGCAACCGGAAGATTATAGGTGCGAAAATAGGTTTGAGCTATCAAGTCAGCGGCTGATTTAGAAACATCGTAAGGGTGGTCGCCCTTTAAGGGGAAATGCTCTTGGTAAGGAAGTTTTTTAGATTTCCCGTAAGCCTTATCCGATGAAATAACAACAATTGACTCCAAGTTACCACGATTTCTGCAAATTTCTAAAACATTCACCGTACCCATAACATTTGTTTCTATGGTTTTAAAAGGGTCGCTATAAGCTTTATCAACAAGAGGATAAGCAGCTAAATGAAAAACGGCTTTTGGATTTTCTTTTTCAAAAATTTTAGAGATATTTCTATCTCTTACATCTGCTTTATAAAACACGGCTTTGGGATGTATATTTTCTTTCTTGCCGGAAGACAAATCGTCTATGACAGCCACATGATAGCCTTGCTGTATAAGCCTATTTACAAGATTGCTTCCAATAAATCCAGCCCCACCCGTAACTATCACATTTTTAGGTTTTAGTTTACTCATATGCTCTATTAGACTTTTATTTTATTTTATTTTTCCCAAACTGTCCATGGCCTGCTATCCTGCCATAACTTATTAAGTTCTTCCATTTCTCTATAGGTATCCATTGCCTTCCAAAATCCTTCGTGCCTATAAACTGATATTTGGCGAATGGCTGCCATTTTTTTTAAACCACTTTGTTCGTGCCCATTATCAAAATATGGTAAAGCTTTTTTATTAAATACCATAAATCCGCCACTTACATAGTCGTGCATCAATGGTTTTTCATCGAAACCTTCAACTAAATTATTACCATCGGTTTTTATGAGTCCATATTTAGAATACGGATGCACGCCACTAATAGTGCCTAAAAGCCCCTGCCTTTGATGAAAAGCCACTAATTCTTTAATGTTAATATTGCTGACGCCATCGCCATAAGTGAGCATAAATTCATCTTCGGTAATATATTTTTGCGCTCGCAAAATCCGTTCGCCCGTATTACTTTCTAAGCCAGTATCGGCAAAAATAATCTTAAAATCATCACCAGCACTATTATGGAACGTCGTTTCATGAGTATTAGTATCAAGGGTAAAATCATTCTGGAATTTTTTTTGATTTAAAAAGTAATCCTTTATCATCTCTCCCTTATAACCCAAAGCTAATACAAATTCGTTGTAGCCGTAATGGGCATATATTTTCATGATGTGCCAAAGTATCGGCTTTCCGCCAATCAAAACCATTGCCTTTGGCTTGTATTCAGTTTCTTCTTTCATGCGAGTGCCTAGGCCCCCGCAAAGTATTATTGTTTTCATAATTTGTAGCTAAATATTATTTTTCTTCTTTTCTATATCGTTTATGATTTCTAAAAAACGATCGATTGGATTACGTCTTGTTTCTACATAGTCGTTATTAAATTCAGTTTTAAAGGCGTCCAAATTTTTTGCGCTGGCTATTTTTTTTAGATAACTTTCCAATTCTTCCGTAGTTTTAAACGACTTGGTGCAACCGCCTAATGTTTCCCAATTATCTGATTTCATCGGATAATTCATAAGCTGTAAGGCAATTTTTGATTTCATGGCCGCTTCTATTAACGCGGTTGACGAGAAGCTTATTAAAATATCCGACTTAGCAAGCGTTTTTTCGAGTATTTCTTTTGGTAAAGTAAATGCAACTCCATTCATTTTTTTTTCCATCAATGCTCTATTGTCACCCGGGTGAGGCCGATACACAAAATTCAACCCCAGTCGGCCGCAAATTTCATGTATTTTTCTGACAGTTTCTATTTTAAAATTAAGCAGTTCTTTATTGTAAAATTCAAAATTCTGGCCCAAATAACATACATTATAATGATCGTCTTTTTTTTTAACAGAATGGTTTTTCTTTTGTGAATACGGATATCCTAAAATATATATGTTTTCCGGATTTCTTTTGTATTTTTGTACATATAAATCTTTAAAGTATTGTCCCCAAACTAAAACATAATCGGCAATTTTACCAGTTTCCATAGGAAATACTTCGTCGTATACCCCATGGTGGACTTCCAGTGTAACAATACCTAATTTTTTACTTACCAATGCAATAGCTCTTTCAATAGCAATAATGTCATTCCACAAAACGATGTAGTCTGGTTTAACGATTCTTAACTTATCTTCTATCTTTTTAATTAATTGGTAAAGATATATTATATTTTTTTCTTTTAAATAAGATAGAAGATACTGGTCTAAGTCACTGGTAGCAACATAGCCCATAAAATTTTTAATGGCAACTAATCTATCTCTTCCATGGACAAGCAATCCTACGTGATGGTATTTTTTTACCCCCAAAATAAGGTGAGTATATTTAAATGGTCTAAATAGAACCTTCTTTTTATTTTTTCTAATGTTAAAAAAGTTTTTTATAAAGTATAGTTTTAAAAAAAACTTATCTAAAAAACCGAGGAGCAATTTATGTTTATTATATTTTTTAACGGTAAATTGCAAAGATTGATAAAATAATTCTTCTGGCGTATTTTTAACCCAGGGTATCTTCTCATATAAGTGAAAATAATGAAACAGAAAATCGGGAAGTTTTTCACTGGGCATAATCTTTTCGTATTCAGTATAAGTATCCATATTGTATTAAAACTTAATCATAAATAATATCTCCTTTCGTTCTTGTGAAGACAAAAAAACATAAAAACTAACTACAATGACTATTCCATATACTATGCCCATTTGAATTATGGTCAAAAAAATATTAGCTGGCTGGAAAATTTCCAAAGCTAATATTGATACTATTATAGTAAAAAGATAAACCAAAAGATTTTTTTTAATTGCTAAATTAAAAAAGTCTTTAAAGCTAACTTTCATAATCTTTAATATTTGATACAAAGACAGGGGAAAGTCAACTAAAACCATCGGAATAGTAGTTCCCAAAACAACTCCTAAAATACCCAATGGCCTAACTAATGATAAACTTAAGCTAACATTTAATAATGCATTTAGAAGATTAATTTTAAAGAATACTTTAGCATAGCCCTTAGCTGTTGCTAAATTTGCGCCAATGTTTATGGTACTGCCAAACATCCAAAAAGCTATTAAAACTTGAGCTGGTAAGATACTTGCTGTGAAACCTGGTCCCATCCAGTTATTTATAAAAAGTTTGGCAAAAATAATAGTAATAATGACTCCGGGAACAAAAATCATTGTCACATACTTTGTTCCTTTAAATAATAGTTCTTTTTGCTTGTCCTGCTCATTTTTTCCTTCCAGTTCTGCGCTAGCCGGAAGAATAGGTCCCATCATCAGACTATTAATTGATCTAAATCCCTGCTGTAAACCATAGCCTACGCCATACAAAGTAACTGCTGAAACCGAAGCAAAAGCCCCGATTACAAAACTATCAAAATTAAAAATAAGTAAAGACAATACGGCAGAAAGAAAAAGGAAGAAACTGAAACTAAAAATTGTCTTGGAAGTTTCTTTGTCAAAATAAGGCAAACAAATAGTTGTTTTTAAAGTATAATATCTTACGATAATATAGGATACCAAACAGCGTAATATGATAAAAAAATAAAATAAAGCCACAAACCAAACCATTCCCAAACGATAAGTGAAAATGAAATAAGCAGAAATACCGGTAAGGATTATTGACGCTATATTGCTCATTGCTAACCAATCAAATCGTTGCAATCCGTAAAGGACGCTATCAAAAGTTCTGCCGGGCCAAATAAGCAACGACGCTCCGGCCGACACCCAAAACAGTTGGCGCATGATTATTACATTAGTAGGCCCTATGTTAAATATGCGATCAAAATAAAAAGATAAAATTAAAAGAGAAATGGCCACAAGAAAGCCAATAATGGTATAAAAAAACAAAGAAGCGTTTATAATTTTGCCTGCTCTTTTAAGGTCGCCTTTACCCATAGATTCAGCTACATATTTTGGAATAGCAGCCCCCACCCCAAAATCAAGCACCCCAAAATATCCTATAAATGTCATTACCAATAAATAGGCGCCGTAAACCTCCTTACCAACATGAGAAACAATAAAAGGAAACAACAGTAGTCCCGCAACAAAACCAACTACTTGGCTCGCCATATTATATTTAATATTATTGGTGATAATTCTTTTTCTGGACATATTGAATTTAATTTGTTTCAAAATTTGTGTTTTTTGCAACTATCCACATGCTTGAAGAAAGTTGATTTTGGGCAAGAAAATTTTGAAAAGGAATAGAAGCTGTTTTCCAATTATCTATCAATACTTGTTTCAAAAAAGGATTATTAGAAACATCGAATTCACCGCTCAATATTTTTTTTCTTACCAGGTCCGCATCTAATCTGCCAGGCGTTAAAGTTTCTAGAACTTGAAAACCACAACGTGAAAGTAATAAATTTAAAGAATGCGGGTTAAAGTAATTTAGATGTTCATGGTCTATGCTATTGCATAATTCTTTCAAAACCGTAAAGTCGAATCCTTTGCCGTTAGGACAAGTGACTACAAACAGGCCATTTGGTTTTAAAAATTTCTTGCATTGATTAATAAAATCTTCGGGAGAAAATAAATGTTCAATAACTTCAAAATTAACAACTACATCAAATTTTTCATTTTCGCCGAATGATACTTTTTCAATGGGCAACTCAATTGTTTCAATATTTTTATTCCTGCATGTTTGCGCTAAATTTGGCGTTGGCTCAATAGCAACTATTCTCTTAAAAATATTTCTTGATTTAATTTCCTCGCAAAAAGTACCATACGCGGCGCCGACTTCTAAAACAGAGTCTGTAGGTACGTCGTATTTTTTACAAAATTCTAATAATTTATCAACTCTTGGTTTAAACATTTTTTCTCTTCGAGCCTTATCTGATGCAGGAAAAATATATTTATCCCAATAAGCATACACATCTGATTCTCTGTAGCACATTTCTAAAACTGCAGGCGAAGGCCGTGGGTTTGTGTACAAAGTTTCACAGTTATTACAGCTTACATAATCTAATCCAAATTTTTTGTAAGTTGGAGTAAATTCATTACGATTACATGCAGGACAAAATACATTAACAAACTTATCGCTATGCAGTAAAAGCCGTCCAAGGTCTTTTAATATTGCTGTTTTTGCACCTTCAGTTACATTTTTAGGCCTAATGTCTTCTTCGGAAAATTGAATTTCACTTAACATGATAGTTAATTTATTTTATAATATTTTTCTTGTTGCTTTGCTGATAAATAAACTTTACCGTAGCTTGATACTTCGCCCCAAATATTATTTTTCCACCATTCGTTATTTTCTATCCACCAAACCCTAGGATCGCGGAAAGTATCGGCAATTCTATCAAATTCTTCTTGTGTCATATCCACATACTTTAACCAAATTTTTATATCCGAGGACTTGACGTGGTCGTATTTTTTAACCATTTCAATGCCTTGTTCTCTGGTCATGTGTCCCCTCCTAATATCTTTTGAAGAATGGTCAGACGCCCGACCATAGCCAAATTTGATATATTTTAAGTAATCGTGCGCGCCATTTTCATAGATATCATCTAAGTTGGATATTTTTCGGTATGTCCTTTCAAATTCACCATCAAATTGTTCCCAGTCATATTTTTCCATAATCAGTTTTGTGCTTATATTAGGATCCCAGGGTATAAAATTTCCAAGATAAATACCTCTTACGCCAACGTTTTCCAACTCTTTGTCGCTGGGATATTTTGCCCACAACACATCTTGCTCTTTAATGCCTAAATTTTGATCAATCATGTCGTTCCAATCATAACCACGGCATGCATGTTCGTCTCTAAATTTCCTTGTCATTTCTACAAAATCATTCATGGAGTACATCCCCCCCAAGTCAATGTATCCATGTTCGCCCCAAATAATCAATGGAATATTCATTTTTACAGCAATTTGCACAGGATAGGTATATATTCCACAATGATTATGCCAATTCATGTCACCCATCATGAAAAAGGCTTTTTTATTTATCTTTTTTAACATGGCTTCGCCTGGTCGAAAGACGATATGATCCGTATCAAAAACATGACGCATTTTTTCAAGATTTCTCTCGCCAACATCCATATAGTTATTTCCGTGATAGGTAACTAATAATGGTTTTAGCCCCAGTTCTTTTATTACATAATGAGTTTGATAATAGCTATCTTTTCCTCCTCCCACTGGAATAATGCAATCATAATTACCGAGATTTTTGCCCCTGTATTGCTCTACGATTTTTTCTAGCATTTCCCTTCTTTCTTTCCAATCAATAATGTTAGTTTGGGCATATACCCTGCATCCCGAACATACTCCGTTTTCATCGAACGCCAAAGGCACCGCCGAAGACGACGGGTATACGCACTTTGTACAATATGTTATTTTTGGCGGTTTATCCATAATGTTTTAATTGATTTTTATAATAGGCCTGATATTAATTCCCGCGTTTTTTAAAACTTTCTTGGCTTCAATGACGCTATTTTCAGTAAAATTAAATATATTACCTGCAGACACCGCGCTCGCTCCTCCTTCTTTGATTCCATCAATAAAATGCGAAAAGGAACCTACTCCGCCACAGGCAATAACCGGTATTGATACCGCGTCAACCACCATGTTAATCAATGGTATATCATATCCCTGTGCAGTTCCATCTCTATCTATTGAATTCAAGAAAATCTCGCCGGCGCCCCTTTTTTCCACTTCTTTGGCCCATAACACAGGGTTAAACCCAGTGGGTTTCTTACCGTGCCCCACATAAACTTCGTATTCTTTTTTAGAATTAATTTTTACATCAATTCCAACAACTATGCATTGTCTGCCAAAAACTTTTGCGGCTTCGTTAATAAAATCTGGATTTTCAAATGCTAAAGTATTGATAACAACCTTATCTGCTCCCCTTTTTAATCTTTCTTTTATATCTTCAATTGTTTTTATATTACCTCCAAATGTAAGTGGAATAAAACAAGTTTTTGAAACTCTTTCAATAATATCATAAATATTATTTATGCTTTTTATCTTTTTATCGTCGCGTCGAAGGTCATAATGATCATCATTACTAATATCAATATAAATTAATTCGTCTGCAGACCAGGAATTAATTCTTTCAACTTGAGCAATTGGATCTCCCAATAATTGATGGTAAGAAAAATTTTCACTCCTTACCAAGTGTCCATTTTTTAAAAATAAACAAGGAATTAGTCTTTTTTTAAGCATAAGAATGAATTTCTGCAAATTTCCGTAATATTTCTAATCCTTCTGTTTGACTTTTTTCCGGATGGAATTGCACTGCAAATATATTCTCTTTTTGTAATACGGCAGCAAATTTGACGCCGTAATCACACCAGCCAACCACTAAGTTTTTATCTTTAACGTCCGGATAATAACTATGAACAAAATAAAATGTTTGCTCTCTATTGCCTCCAATTAAAATAGGCGAAGCGAGATTACACACAACTTCGTTCCAACCAACATGAGGAACTAATAACTTTTCACTTTCTGAGTTAAATCTTATAACTTCTGCGTCAATCCAAGCCAACCCTTCAAACTCTCCTTCCTCATAACTTTTTTTGCATATAAGTTGCATGCCCAAACAAATCCCTAAAAAAGGTTTTTTATTTACTATTACCTCTTTATGTAAAACTTCTATCAAACCTAATTTTTTTAAATTTTCCATTCCATAGCCGAACGCTCCAACTCCGGGCAGAATTATCTTATCTGCTTTTTCAATTTTTGAAATATTATTGGTTATTTCTGATTCTGTTCCTAAAAAATCCAAAGCATTCTTTACAGAAGTTAAGTTTCCCAAACCATAATCTATGATTGCAATCATTGTAAAAAATAATTAAGCAAAAATCTATTAAAAGTAATGCCACTGCAACGGCTTATCTTCTTTAATACTTTTTTTTAGTTCCTTTCCTATGACTTTATCAATGAATTTAGGACTAATTCCTGTGCCAGGTCTTTTTATTGAAATATTATTAAGAGTTATTTTCTCGCCCTTTTTTAAGTCACAAGATGCCACAATGCTTCTCCTTGCATTTCTTATTGCCATTGCTTCATTTTTAAGATATTTTTTTTCGGTTATATATGGATCACCAAAAATAGTATTAAAAAAATGGATATTGTCTACAAATTTTTTAAGATCAACTTGATCCATGGAATGAAAATGGTCGTTCCCTGAAATTTTTTTATCCAATGTAAAATGCTTCTCTATAACACGAGCTCCCATAAGATATGCCGCTGTTAAAACCAGCATCTTGTCGTCGGGGAATGTATGATCCGAATAGCCAATTGAATAGTTAGGAAATGATACTTGCATCTCTTTTATTTTAAAAAGATTAGCTTTTTCGTATTTGGTAGGATAATTTAATACGCAATGTAAAAGTATAATTTTTTTATTACCTTCCTTCTCAATGACGTGTATTGCTTCCATAATTTCTTTTTTAGTGGAAGCACCCGTGGAAAGAATAATGGGTTTCCCTTTCTTTGCGATAAGTTTTAACATTGGGAAATTTGTAATATCGGCAGAAGCCACTTTAAATATTAAAGACAACTTATCTACCAATATTACTGCTTCTTGGTCAAAGGGAGTTGCCATAAAAATGATATTATTTTCTTTTGCATATCTTGCAATATCCTCCCAATTTTCATTGGTTAATGTATCAAACTTTTTAAAAAGTTCATATTGCGATGTTATTTTTTCTTTGGTGGTATCCCAATACGATGGCGAATATTTAGAAGCTAATTTTTCTGCTTTATATATCTGAAACTTAATCGCATCTGCTCCAGCTAAGGCTGCTTCTTTCACCATTAATTTTGCGGCGGCCACATTGGAAATATGCTCCTTTTTGGCAATGTCATAAAAATTGACGCCGGCCTCTGCAATAAAAAATAACCTATCTTCTTTGATGATATTATTGTTTATTTTCATATTTTTTTATGTTATGTTTTTCTTCTAACATTTTTTTAAAAAAATCCATTCTTTCTTTATCTAGCGTCATATTTTCAGAATGTTTCATATAGCGGTACAGGGGTAATTCTATTCTTTTAATTTTGTATTTTTTAGTAAAACGCTTCCGTAAATCTTCTTCCTCTCTAGATAAAAAACTTTCATCGTAAAGGCCGATATCAATTAATTGATCCTTCCTAAACATTATACCGCAAGCAATAGGATCTTTTTCTGCATTTTTCCTTTCAATTATCTGCTCTTTTTCATTGATCACCAAATAGTCACAACAAACTGCATCAAAGTCTTTGTTCATGTCAAGAAAATTGCAAAGGGTTTTTAGGAAATCTTCGTGCAAATAGTCATCATCATCAACTCTAATTACAAATTCACCTCGCGCTTGTTTAATACCGACATTCACAGCGGATGGCAAACCCATATTCTGGGGTAAATTTATTATTTTTATTGAATCACTAAAAACATCTAAAATTGCCGATGTTTGATCTTTACTGCCGTCATTAATTACAACAATTTCGTAATTATCTTTTACCCAAGCCTGATCTAATAGGCTTCGTATGGTTCTGCCAATATACTTTGCCCTGTTATAGGTTGGGACGATTACACTAACTCTCATGGTTTAATGGTTTCTGCTTAATATTATTGTTCAACTTTTTTAGCTCCGGATGTTTGTCTAATAAATTAATAATTGCTTTTGTACTAAATACATTTTGCGATACGTTAAGATGCTTATAGATCTGACTTATTAATGCAAAATCTTCTTTTGTATCCACCGTTAATCTTATTTCAGGCCTACGCAATAACCCTTCTGCCTGGATATTTTGAAGTTTAAAAAGTTCGGGGTGCAAGTATATATAAGGAGTAACATGTTCTCTTTGGTATGGTTCTGTTCCTTCACGGTGAGCTCTTTGCAAAACATTCATATTGAAAACCTCTATTTCCAAACCAAGGGGAAATGTCTGCTGTAAATTATTTGATGTATAGTCAACATTGCCAGAAAGATGTTTTTTAATTACCAGGTCCGCAACTTTAGGATCAACTACAGGCCTATCTGCGCATATTCTTACTATTATTTCACATGAAAATTTTTTAGCAGCTTGATAGTACCGTAATAGTATATCTTCCTCGCTCCCTCTAAAATACTTTACCTTGTATTGTTTTGCAAACTGTTCCAATACATCGTTATTTGGTGTATCGGGAATTGCCAAAATAATCTCGTCAATCTCTCTTGAAAACCCCAACCTATGTATGATATGCCATAGCAAGGGCATACGCTCTATATCCATTAACACCTTGTTTGGCAACCGAGTAGAACCCATTCTTGCCTGAATAATAGCACTGACTTTTTTACGAGTTAGCATGTAGATTGAAGGGGGAAATTGTTACCATTTATTAATAGTATCTTTAATTTTTTCCTTTATATTCAAATAAGCCCTATCTCCTTTGATAACGCTTTCTGGAGAAACAAGTTTTAAAATTTCTCTTCCCCAAATCCGATACTGACCGCTTACCTTGTGCGCCTGAATGATGCCATTTTTAAGCATCCTTTTCATTGTGCTCTCGCTGATTTTCAGAAAATCGCGGGCTTCCTTGGGCGTATATATTTTTTCTGGCTTAATCTCTTCTACCATAATATAATACTAATCCTCATTTAAAACAGTGTCAATGGGGGTCAAATGGGGTCAATAAATGTTGCATACCAATCAATGGTCAATTTAAAACTATCTTTCAAATTATATTTTGGCTCATACCCCAACATTTTCTTTGCTTTAGAAATATCAGCAATAAATTTTACTACTTCTCCTTGCCGGTTTTTTCCTATTACAATTTGGCTTTTGCTTTGTAAATTTTCTTTAATAATTTTGGCAGCATCAATGAGTTTATCTCCTTTACCAGAAGCAATATTAAACGTATTATTTTTTACCTTATCAAATTTCTCTATACACAAAATAACTCCTTGGATACAATCATCGATATAGGTAAAATCTAGTATCTTATCTTTTCCAAAAATTTCTATCTTTTCATTTTTCTTCATTTTTCTTAGCATAAGTGGAATAAATCGCTCACTTTGATCGTACATGCCATACACATTGGAAAATCTACAGACAACATAATCTATGCCGTAGCATTTTAAAAAAGAGTAGATTAAAACTTCATCTGAAATTTTGCTTGCCGCATAAGGGCTTTCGCACAATTGAATGTTAACATCTGTTTCTTTTGATACAATTTCTTTTTTGTTTCCATACGCCTCCCTGCTGGAAGAAAAAATAACTCTTTTTATGTTATTATTTCTCGCAAACTCTAACACATTATATGTGGTAGTGATGTTTTCCAATGCCAAGCCCGGATTTACCACTAAATCATATACTCTTGGATTTGCTGCCAAATGCACCACAAGATCAATATTGGTGGGGATTTTTTCTACGTCTTCTTTTTTTAATAAGTCCCCAATGATAGTCAATTTATTTAAATTCTCGCTCCACTTGTTATGATTCCTGTCAAAACCAATAACATCGTAACTTTTTTCCAAAAGGTTTTCAAAAAGCCTAGTGCCAATGGTGCCACTGGATCCGGTAATTAAAATCTTTTTAATTTTCATTTTTATCTTCAGTATGTCTTAAATATTTATATGGCGGATTACCAAAAAATAATTTTCTTATTTGAAAAATTATGGGTCCTAATTTCTTTCTAAAAGGTATAAATGAATAAAAATAACTCGCCCAACAAAATAAAATAGCTTTTTTATAATGAGGGTAGTTATTCATATATTTTTTTCTCAATTTTATATTAATCTTAACATTCCTTCTTATTTTGTAATTTCTATAGTGATAAGGGTCGTTGTGTTCTTGGTCTAAATAAAATACAAAGAATCCTTGAAAGTTATAAAATTTGCTTACCTTTCCCATTTTTAACCACAAATCCCAATCTTCTATAAAAGCAAATTGCTCATCATACCCCCCAACTTTTTGAAAAGTATCTTTTCTAAAAAGAACTGTAGTATGGGCAAATGCATTATTGATTAAAATCGTTTTTCTAATATCTTCATCTTCTTTTGGCAACAGGTACCGCACAATTTCTTTGTCATTTTTATCTATTTTTATCACACCTCCTCCCACTAAGCAATACTCCGAATTTTTCTCTAAAAAGTCTACCTGTTTTTCAAGTTTTTTTTCATCGCACCAGATATCGTCATCATCTAATCGGGCAATATATTTTCCACGAGATACAGCAATGCCCTTATTTAAAGAGGCGACTAAGCCCAAGTTAGTTTCATTGTGTAAAATAATTATTTTTGGATTATATTTAGCAAGATTATCAATCAACTCATTTGTAGCGTCTGTCGAAGCATCATTGATAATAATCAATTCCAAATTCTTGTAACTTTGCCTCCAAACGCTTTCTATAGCCTTGGAAATGTATTTGCTCCTATTGTAGGTGGGTAAAATTACTGAAACTAATGGCATCATACTTTTATCATTAATTCTTGAAAAACTTTTTCGTATCCTCTAATATTTTTTTCTGCAGAAAAATATTTCACCCTCTCCAATCCTTCTGTAGAAAATTTCTGGCGCAAAGAATTATCTGAAAGTACTTTGATGATTACTTCTGATAACGATTGATAATCTCCTACGGGAACTAAAATTCCACTTTTTCCATTTTCAATTATTTCTCGGGGACCCGATTTGCAATCGGTTGAAATAACAGAAGTTCCGCAAGCCATGGCTTCGACTAACACGTTTCCAAACCCTTCATGCAATGAAGAAAGAACAAACACCGAAGCCCGTTTCATGTACTTAAAAGGATTTATTTGGAATCCTAAAAACATAACCTTTTCTGCAATTCCAAGTTCTTTGGTAAGATTTTCTAGCTTTTGCTTATCTACTCCATCCCCTAAAATAACAAGACGAGCGGGCATGGCTTTTGTGACTAATTGGAATGCTTTAAGTAACGTAGGGAAATCTTTTTGATTCAACAACCTGCCTGCCCCCAACACCACAGGGATTTTTTGATCTGAAAACCAGGGATAGTCTACAGATTCTTTCGCCCATTCGCGGATTTTATCGTAGGCGACAGGATAGTATATTACCCGAAGCTTATCTTTAAGGTTAACAATTTCAGAGATACTTTCTGCCACGCCCTGTGAGCAACAAATAATCGCATCAGATAAGGGATAAAGAATTTTTATAAAATATGGCAAGATAAATATCCCGAAAATTCTGCGATACAAACTCCTGGCGTTGTAGACTAGCCCAATAAAATGGTTATGATCAGTCAGTATAACCTTTGTTTTAACTCCTGATAGAATTTTTGCCATCACGGCAAGAACGTTGATATGAGGGAAGGCGGAAACAAAAATATCCGGACGTTCTTTTCTAAAATATAAAATCAATTTGAAAAGCGCGGTCGGAATATAAGGATTGCTTAAATCTACCACACAAACATCGCTTGGAATTTCACTTTTAAAACTTTCTTCTATTTTTAATCCAACAAACGATACTGCGTATTTACTTTGATCGATGTTGTCGGTAATATTTTGGACCCATCTTGCCATTGCGGCGTTTCTAAAAATAGTGTAAAAATAAGCAACTTTAATTTTTTTATATTCTTTTTTCATTAAAAAATGATAAAATTTTTGTAAATCTTGTAAGACAAAAAAATATGATGAAATAAGTTAATGCCCCAAAGGCTACTGAATAAAAAATATTAAGATTATATACTGCAGGTAATCGGACCATAAAAAACATTAAAAGACTAGAAAAACCAGATGCAATTATTGTTTTTACAAACTTTGTTTTAAAAATAGAAATGGGGGTAAAATACTTTGAAGCAATAATAGTTAAAAATAAGATAACTGCAGAAGAAATTATTGTAGAAACCACCATACCATAAAAACCATAAATTGGTATGATAATAACACCTAAAATACAGCTCATTGTAGCACCTGCAAGTATTAATAAAAAATTCTTCTTTTGCTGGTCGCAAACAACCAAGATAAGGCTAAAAGGATAACTAATAAGGCTAATACCAATGAGATACATTAAAAGCTGGAACGCTAAAATAGAAGGATTAAAATTTGAACCATAAAAAAAGTCTATGATCTTGGGTGCTAAAACAACACCTCCCGTTACCGTAGGAATGGCTAAAAAAATCATTAATTCCATTAAATGATCCCAACTTTTCTGAAGTTTTTCTTTAGAATGAAGAAAAAAACCACTCAAGGCTGGATAAAAACTCCTAATAATCAAATCTGCTGGAACAACGGTGGCTAATGCGATTTTAGAAGCTGCGCTATACCAACCATTCTCTGCAATCAAACCGAAATATCCCAGTAAAATAGATGACACAGAGATGTAAATCCAACTCGTTGTAAAGCCAAAACTTAACGGCCAAGATGTTTTTAAGATACTAAAAATATTCTTATTCCAGTTTAATTTTAATGGAGTAAAATAAAAATGAAAAAATAGCAAAAGAAGGGGCAGAGCAATTAAATTGGAAAGCAAATAACCATAACTTAAATTAGTAGCTGAAGGAAAATAAAAAATGACGAAAAATAATGCTCCAGCCATGATAATGTTTTGAGTAATTTTAATACTTGCCTCATATTCCATTTTTTGCCTGCTTCTCAAGAAAGCATAAAAAATACCAAAAAAATTAGTCATTAAAATAAAAAAAGATAAAATCCAAATTATTCTTCTGATTACTAGATCTGTAGTTATAAAAAAAGAACCCAATAACATTAATAATAGAGTTGCGACACTTAAAACAATGTTCAATGTAAGAATACTTGAAAATTCTTTTTCTTTCTCTTTATTACGAGAAAGATCCCTAGTAACTATATCGATTACCCCCAAATCAGAAAAAAGAACTACAACCGATACAAAAGAAAATGCAAACATGAATTTACCATATTCTATTGCTCCTAAAATCCTGGCCACATAGATAATCAGCGCCAAACCTAAAATCCTAGAAGTTATTTCGGCAAAAACTAACCAAAAAGTGTTTTTAAAAATGGTTTGCCTTATGCTAACATTTTCTAAAAAAAATTTTCTGATGTTTATATTCATTGGTTTTTAGCAAAAACTATCATTGGTTTTTTTAGCAAAAACTATCATTTCAAAATTTTTCTTAAAAAAGGGTTTAAATAAAAAACTAAAGGCATAAATAATAGTGTACACTGAAAAAACCAACATTGTATAAATCAGCATTTTCACAGATTTTTTACTTTTGTATTTTTTAAATAATCCCGTTCCTCCAAGTTCGTGTCTTAAGGAAACATTATTATACTTTATTTCTAAAATTTCGAAATTCAATTTATGCATGCATTTTTTCAAGTTGGCTTCAGAAAAAAGATATAAATGATAATATGGCAATAATACGGACCAAGGTAATTTAAACCAATAGCAAACAAATTGAGTGGCTTTAACCCAAAAACAATCTATATTTGGAGTTGAAATAATAATTATCCCTTCTTTTTTCAATATCCTTTTGCATTCCCTGAGCAAAGAAACCGGATCTACAACATGCTCAATAATATCGCCCAAATATATCACCGAAAAATAATTATCTTTGAATTTTGCCTCCTCTAAAGTACCGTTAAAAACATTCAAACCATTGCTCGTTGCAATATTTGCTGTATATGTATTTGCCTCAACGCCATATGCATTAAACCCATATTTTTTCGCTAAAAATAAGAATTCACCATTAGCACAGCCCACATCAAGCAAATTACCCGTTGCTTTAAAATTATTTAATGTATCTATGATTTTTATGAATTTTTTGTCGTATCTTTTTATTTTTTCTAAATTTTTAACCAATTTGCAGTGATATCCGGATTCTTTAGAGTAGAAGTTATCAATAAGTTCTTGGGCGTCCGGCAACGGATTCATAAACACCAAATTACAATTATCGCATTGTAAAAAAATACAGTTGTCCCTTTCGGAAAAAAATGATATATATTTTAAATCACATATTGGACATTCTTTGATTTCCACAATTAGGATAACTACTTAACCTTAATTTTATCTAATAATCCGGATGAACTTTGAATTTTGCTTCCGCCAACGCCGTTGACTATTTTAATATTAAAATTTTGGCAAACTAATTTCTCTTCTTCTGGTATATTTTTTGAATTTCTATCGCCTCCTTTGGCAAAATACAACTCTCCTTTATGCTTTTTAGCGATAAATTCTAAGCTCTTAGCAATGCTTTTGTCGCTGTCTATGGACAAAAAAACATCATCTACATGCTTGATGTTTTTTACAATTGCTAATCTTTCTTGCTGGGCCATAAAAGGCATGCTCCCTTTTACTTTTACCTGCATATCGTTATTGACAATAACCACCAAAAAATCGCCAAGCGCTTTAGCTTCTTTGAATAAATTCATGTGCCCAATGTGAATTGGGTTAAAGTAACCCGAGGTTATGATTATTTTCTTCATTTTAGCAATTTAATTTGCCTTTCTAATGGTTTACTTATATCATTAATTAATATGAAAATCAATGAGAATTATTTTGCATATATTCCCAAAACTGGTGAATTTTTAAGATTTAGGTTTATTGAATTTAAGAAATTGGCGGAAGCAATTAAGCGCTTTGGATTTTCCCCTCCTTTCATTAAATTTTGGATTACCAACTTATTTGTTTATAGCTTTGTTTGGCCATTTGCAAGAGTTGCTCTAGGCAAAGAAAAAGGTTATAAAGTGTTAGACTATTTGGTAAGAACGCCGGCGCCTCCGGGAGTATTTTCTTTCCCCACCCTAATGAAAAATAAAGTAGCGCTAAGGAATGCCGCAGATTGGGGGATTTTCATTGAAATATATATCAGCGACGCCTATCATAAAGATACCCTAAAACATGGGCTGACCGTGGTGGATATCGGAGCACATGTGGGGCTTTACACGGCTCTGGCGGCAGAAAAAACTGGCCATGCGGGAAAAGTTATCGCCATAGAGCCAGAACCAAAAAATTACGAGCGAATTTTGGAAAACATTAAGATAAACGGTTTTGGCAATGTGATTGTTAAAAAAATAGCATTGTCGGACCATACAGGTTCAGAAAAACTTTACATATCTCCGTCATCGGCTCGGCATTCTTTACTTCCACCAGAAAATAGTAGCAATTTTGCGCAAATAACCGTAAAAACATTAGATACATTGCTTGAAGAATTAAATTTAAAAACAGTAGATATCATAAAAATTGACGCCGAGGGAGCTGAAGTGGGAATATTAAAAGGAATGGTAAAAACATTAAAAAATAATCCTGAAGTAAAAATAATCGTGGCAAGTTATCATTACTCTTCTGAAATAGAAGAGGTGCAAGAGTTTTTGCATAAAATGGGTTTTAAAACTAAAATTTCTTTTTCTAATATAATCATAACTACATGAAAAAAAATAATATATTTCTTGAAGAAAAAATGTCAAATTTAGTATTTTGGGTAATTTGCTGTATTTTATTTTTACCTATTATAATTCTTCCTCCAAACTTCCAGCCCTCTGAATGGTCAAGGTCAATTTTGTTTAGAATCGCTTTAACTGCCTTAGTTTCTTTTCTTCTTTACAGATTTTTTTACAAAAAAGATATTTCCATAGAATTACCAAAATGGAACATATTCTCTTACTTGCCATTTTTAGTGCTTGTGGTATTTTTTATCAACTTGATTTTAGCAACAATATTTTCAGAAGATATTGCATTTAGTATTTTTGGCTCGCCCAGCAGAGCAGGAGGTGTATTAAATTTACTATTCTTCTTTATTTTTTCTATCATTTTAGCCATCTTTATTAATAAAAATCAGTGGGGGAAATTATTTAATGTGCTATTTATTACCGGCTTTTTGGCATCTTTACTTGCCATCGTCCAATACTTTAATATTTTAAAAAACATTTTCATTGCTTTTGAGGGAGGCTCCACACCATCTTTTCTGGGGAACTCTACCATCTTGGCAATATATATGCTTTTTTTGTCTTTTTTGTCTTTTGTCTTCTTCGTTCAAAAACAAAACAAAAAAGAAAAGGCATTATATGGAATATTATTCCTTTTGTTTATTTTTACTATCTTTATCAGCGGTTCAAGAGCGGCATATCTTGGCCTATTGATTGGATTTATCTATTTCTTTTTATTCTATCCATATCCAAAAAAGTATAAAACGCTTAAAATAGCTGCTGCCGTCATTTTACTATTTTCAATAATTGTTGTTATTATTTTTAATTTTTTCCCGCAATTAGGAGAAAAAAATAATGTCTTAAAAATAATAACAAACCGTGTATCCATAGAAAGAATTGTGAAAGATATTTTTGGAGTAAGACTTTCGGTTTGGAAAATGACATTGGAGGCAATAAAAGACAAGCCCTTTTTGGGATTTGGCCCTGAAAACTTTTATATTGGCTTTGAAAAATATTACGACCCAACCCCATTTACCACTTCTGTATTATTGTGGGATAGGCCTCACAACATATTACTGGATATTGCCGCAAATTCCGGCTTATTTTCTTTGTTGATTTATGTATCTTTTTGGATTATTTTATTTTGGCAATTACATAAAGTAAAGAAATCTGACTATTACACAGAAAATACGCTCAAAACCCATGGAGTTCAAGCTATGTTTATTGGTTACCTAATAGTGCTTTTTTTCAATTTTGACAGCTTTGCATCGTATTTAATTTCTTTTTTATTTATTGGATATTCTTTCTATTTAATTTGGCTACAAGAAGAAAAAATAACCGTATTTCCTCCTCAAAACATTTTTTTAAATAAAAAATCGCTGATTTTTATTTACTTTACAATAGTGGTTATGTTTCTGTGGTTTTGGAATATAAAACCCTTGTACCTTAACGATAAAATAACCCGTGCTAAGGACTTATCAAAAGAAGGGCGCTGCAAAGAAGCATTTAGTTTGTCTAATAACGAAAACTGGGGAAAATCCGGCATTATAAAACCATATGCAACTTTACTGTATTCTGATATTGTAAAAACTTGCGCTTTTATAGAACCAGAAAAAGAAGTGGAGTATTCTAAAAAAATGGCTTCTTTGTTGAAAATAGCCACTGATACACAGCCGAAATTCTCAAGGATATGGCTTTTTCAGGGCAGTTTTACTAATGTGCTGGCCGCAAGAGAAGAAAACCCAGATAAAAAGAGTGCTTTACTCAAAGAAGCAAGAGATTACTTGAAAAAAGCTTTTGAATTAAGCCCCAAAAGGCAGGAAATATTTTCAGAATTGGAAAAAAACCATTTAATAGCCCAAGACTATAAGGCAATGGAAAAAACAGGCCAAGATTGCGTTGTAATAGACCCGCGCTTTGGCGAGTGCTATTGGTACACAGGACTTGCGCAAATATTTTTAGGTCAGCAGGAAGAAGGCAAAAAAAATATAGATTTAGCAATCGCCAATAGCTATAATTCTAATCCCGGCTACAAGCAATTAGCCATTGCCTATATGAGCCAAAAAAATTGGAGGAATGCGGTTATTGCCTATGAAAAACTTCGTGTACCAAATGAAAAATCTGCCGCCGCTAGTTATTATGCTACAATAGCTTTTTTATATGAAAAGGTTGGCGACTACCAAAAAGCTGGCGAGTCGGCGCTAGAAGTTTTTAAGTTACAACCAGAAAATCCGGAAACCGTGCCATTTATTAAATTATTACTCGGAAAAAAACCGAACGATGCCATTCTACATTCGTCTTTGGCGTTCATTTATGAGCAGCCAGGCCTCGAGCAGAAAGTTTCAGAAGCTAAAGCTATTTATCTTATGTTAATAAAAAATCACCCTGAAGACTTCCAATATCGCTGGAAGCTTGCTGAAATTTACTATGGACAAAAAGAATATGACCTTGCTTATGATCAGGCCATAGCGATTATGGAAACAGACTCACACCAAAAAGATAATGTGGAATACTTTTTTACAAAAATGCCAAAAAGTTATTATGACCAATGGAAAGCGTGGTTTAAAACAAAGTACTCCTCCTAAAGTTTCTTGCCAGGCGTGCTATTTAGTGGATTTGTAATTTCTATAAACTAAGCCAGAAATATTTTTAATCACTCCTTTCAGGGGCTCTATATTTTTTCCCTTAGTCATAACGCACAAAAAATAGGGAGATTTTTCAGTGTATACAATACCGCAATCGTGCAATTCCACATGGCCAATTCCGCCATTAGCTGGTTGTATATGTTCGCCGAACTTATGGGCAACTACGGTCCTTTCCGGTAACCCGGCCACAATGCCTTCGCGAAACGTAGTTTTGGAAAGCAATGATAGAGCTTGCTCTGACATGCTTTTGCTCAAATAGGTTGCGCTATAGAGAATCCTAAAAAACAATGAGTACGCTCTTGGAGAGATCATGGTTTCTTCAGCATTCTCAATCCCTAAAACAGCATATAATTCGTTAAGAGTGCGTTGGTTAATGTTAGCTAATAAAAGAATTGTCGCCCCATTATCAGAGTCAATAATCATGGCATTAATCAAATCTTCAATGGCATAGAGTTTTCCGGCTTCCAGCTTGGATTTTTCCCCATAGGCTTCTTGCCGTATTAGTCGGTCAATATCATCGATATATTGCAACTTACTTCTCAAAATGTCGGGATTAGCTTCCCGTTCCTTAAAATAGATGGTCATTATAACCACCTTGAGTATGCTAGCTGGGTTATAGTTATTATTCTCACCAATGCCGATCCACCGTCCGTGGTTTAAATCAGAAAAAAAAACCGATGCATCCTGGATACTTCCTCTCTTTTTTTCAGAATCAATTAAGTAGACAACCTGATTTTTTAACACTCTAAAATCATCTTGCTGGTCAGCTGATGGAATGATATAGGCAAGTAGCGGGTTAATGAAAGCGTACGAAGCATTATTTTCACGCAGTGGATGTATAATATCCAACGCGCCAGCCAATACTTTTTGTTGCTGCTCCCAGCCGACACCATAACCCAGGGCAGTCCCAATGAGTAAAAATATCAAAGAAGATACGACAACTTTTTTCATGGTCTGTATTGTTTTAGTCATCATACCATACAACCAAAAACCGCTCAATTGAGCGGTTTTTGGTTTTCCCTTTCAACTCATTTGCATCTAGGCTTTTAACCAGAAACTCCGACAAAAAAGCAATCTAGGAAACGAGCAAGGGGTTCATTTTGGAATTAGTCAACCCAAGCTTCAGCATCAACTGAATTGAACAAATAACTGTTAGACCAATCCTTGGTGCTGGCATCATCATCCGGTGAGTGGGCAACTGCCGACTCGTCAGACCAGATTAAGTTGTGGTCTGTAGCTGAAGCGCTAGCCGTAGATGAAGAGAATAATTTCTCAATTGCGGTCAATGTAGTGCCTTGGTTAATGAAGTTATAACCAGATGTCTGTGCGGCTGTATCGGGTACAAACTGTAGGGAAACGCTATCAGATGCGGCATAAGGTGCAGCGTCTATTACGTTAAACCCTTGAGGAGTACCTCTTATAACGTACGTGGTTGATGAGCCAGCTGAAGTTGTTGACTCTTCACTGTCGCCATCCCAAGTAACGATAATTTTGCTATTAAGTTCACTCACTCCACTAGTGCTTTCTACATCTGATGCGGTATCTTCGTCTACTATTGCTACAGTAGAAGTGATATCAACTCCATTTTCATAAAGCTTCAATGATTCTAACTCTAAGTTATCAGTGGAACCTTCTCCATCTGACCAGTTTACATTAATCTTAAACTGCTTCATATGAATAGGACCGTTTGAAGGAGCAGTAACAGTGAACTTGTACAAATCTGTAGGCTGTCCATTGATAAGAGCGCTGTTAGTCAAATTAACTGCGGCAAATGTAGGAACTGACTTATATACAAGTGTAGTATTTGCTGTGTTTGAAGCGGCGGTTGGCGGATCTACTATCGTTTCTGTTCCATTGGAATCAGCATACTTAATATAAGTTAAGATGGCTTTGGTATCAAGATTCCAAGATGCATTAGTAGCAGATGGATCAGCTATCAAGTTGTAATACAAGTCCACTCTCTTTGAAGTTGAGGCTGGAATAGCAACGCTTAATCCTGTGAAGTTAAAGTAGCTGTTGGTGTTGTTGTAAGGAACAGTAGCCAATGTAGCTCCTGTTGTAGCATCCTTTAACGTGGCAGAACTAATAACAATTGAATTGCTATTGGCGGTAAACCTCATCTCTTTAGCAGTATAGTCTCTATAAGAAGATGTCAATTTGAATCTTCCTGCTAATACTGATTGATTTCCAGAAACAACCTGGTTTTGAGGTGTTCCGTCAAATGTTGTTGCAAATGCTCCAGATGTGTAAGTTAAGGTTTGGGCCGTTGTCGTGCCAGAAGAATCAGCGGATACTGCGGAACTTGCAGTTGTTCCATCAACATCGGTCGTCATCTGACTTGTTCCAGAACTCATACCACTTGCTACATCTGCAAATATCATAAGGTCAATAGTTTGCCCAGCTGGCAAAGTATAGTTAATTGACCAGGAATTTGCATTGGTAACGGTCGGCTTGACTGATGTGGTTTGGGTTCCGTATTTTACATACAAATTTGTAATGTAGGTACTTACTGAACCAAGAGTCACATTGATAGCCGTCACATTAACAGCTTCTGAAGTAGCAGCGGTTAATGTGTAGTGTCCCAACTTGTAAGCGGTTAATGGGGCAACTACTGAATGGTTAGTATAAGCAGTATAGTTAGATAATGTTAAACCACCTTGTCTTACGGTCATAACATTAGCGGTAACATCAGCTGCTGGAGCATCAATGGTATTTGCTGATACCTGACCAGTAGCATTATTGCTACTTGAAGAACCAACAATGCTTGCCTGCAAAGTATCGGTAGCGTCTATATCATTGACAGTTCCTTTGTTATCGTAAACATCACCTTTAAATTCTAAAGTAACCGGGCTTCCTGGCACAACTATCAAAGAAGAACCAAGGCTAAACTGCGTGCCGGCGGCTCCGTTAATAGTGGAAGTGGTGCTTCCAATTTGGACTCCGTTAGCTAACAATGTGCCATTTCTAATAGTAATGTCTCCGGTTGCCGTAGTATCATTGTCTCCGGTAGTTACCGTGTTGCCAAAGATTACTCTGACATTTAGGGTTTCAATTTTCACATTTTCACCGGCTGCTTTTAATTCCCATTTTCCAAAAAGGGTGTTTGAAGCGGCGTCAACAATATCTCCCGATGGAGAGCTTGTCATTTTTGTGAAAGTAACCGTACCACCGTTGATGGTCTGCTCGCCAGATGCACGTTTTGAAAATGCGGCGTCTGAAACTAAATCAGATAACACATTTGCATAATATTGCGAATCAACAACGGTAACATCTGCAACACTCCACAAACTGGTGGTAAATGTTAAGCTTGAGCCACCTACAATATCAGCCAAAACTTTAACAACTCTTGTTCCGGCTTCCAACCTTTTTGGAGCTCCGGCTAAATCAAAAGTTGCATACCAATCTCCTTGGGCATTTTTGACTAATTGTACTGTTGAACCAACTTGCACTCCGTCAACATAAAGTTTGAAGTTTTGCAAGTCTGTGTCGGAAGTGCTTCCAGTTTTTCTTAAAGCAATTCTTGTTAAATCAACAGCCCTTGTGGTAACAACTACGCTGTTTTGGAAAACAGTGTAACCGTCTTGAGGGTCAATACTAGATGCAGCTGGGGTTGTTGTGGCATTCCACTCAACTCCTGCCAAAGTGCCTGAAGCTATAGTAAATAAGTTTCCTGAAACTGGATAAGTACCTTTTACCGAGCTGGCATTTGTTGTAACGTCAGACGATGAAACAACTTGGAAACCAACTGTTTCTGAACCCGTTCCGTCAACATTAGACAAAACTGAAATTGTCTTTGAACCATTGGCTGGAACTTTAAACAATCCTGAAGAACTGTTGAAGTTAACCATGGTAGTTGAAACTGCGGCCCCATCTGTCAATCTCTGTGCTCCATCAAATAAATAGGTATTTGTTAAAGAAGCATCAGCTGATACTCCTGTTCTCTTTAGCTTCAATCCCGTAACCATTACTTCAGCATTATCGCCATTGGTAAAGGTTAACTTTAACATTGGGTGTAGTGCTGATGCATCAACTACCGTTCCTGCAGCTGGATTATCAGAAGCTAACATTACTGAAAGCCCTGCGCCAGTTGGAACTGTTGGTGTTGTTGGTGTTGTTGGTGTTGTTCCACTTAACCATGTGTTTAATTTTGCTCTTGTTAAAGGACCAACCTGACCTGCAGGCGTCCATCCTTGCTGTGCTTGGTATGATTGAACAGCGACTAAGGTTTTTGGACCAAAGTACATTGATTCATTACCAGGCGAACCTGCTCCTGTTGTTGAAACCTGAGTAGAAGCCGAAGTGTTCAAAAGCGCTTGTAAGCACTTTACATCTGAACCTGTGGCTCCAACTTTCAAGTTTCTTGCAAATGTAATGCCAGCGCAAGCTACAGGACTGCCAGATGCTGGAACAGTTTGACCCTGTAATGCGGCCAATTGAGCCATCAAAGCATTAATCTGAGCTTGTAAGTCTGACAAAAGGTCAGCTGAAGCTATTCCAGGAGCAATCATTGCAACCATCGTCAAAGCGACTGTGGCTGTTATAATTGTTTTTCTTATATTCATTTTTGTATATTTTTTGTAATTAATTTTATGTTTTTTTTCTCGCCGGTCGACCGTTAAAATTCGCGATTTTACGTATTAATCACGAATAACGACTCATCAATTATTTATTTATCGTCAATATTTCTTCTAAGGCATCAAAATATTTGCTATCTGCGTACAAATCCTTTACTGTTTGCATTATTTTTTGCTGGTCTTCTGTTAAAGTTGTTTTTTCTAAATCATCAATCTCTCGCTGAACCAAAGAGGCTAATGCATTATTTAAATCTTTTGATTCTTGGGTAGCCTCTAAATCTACTCCTAATGTTTGTAATTCTTTTTTATTATCTTCTATTTTTTTGACCTGAAGGGCGATTTCTTTTATTGATTGTGAATCTTTCTGACCTATCCCATCAATCAAGTTTCTTGTTGCCGATGAAATGCTGGCTTGAAACTCCCTGATACCGGGCGCAATGTTTTGTATTTTTTTATCTTTTACAGCCTGTGTTAAGTCGTTCAATCTTTTATTAGCTGTTCTAAAATTATCTTGTAATTGATTTTTTTGTGGCACAAAAGCTGTTTGTGATTGTTCTGTAAGTTTTTTCACCGAAAATAACATATCACCAGGTACTGTATACTGAGCAAAACCAAACATTCCAGCCATTACAAATAAGAAGGCTGCAAAAGCATAGGCTAATTTTCTTTGGTAAATCAACGCTGGTAAAAGACCCAAAACCTTCAGCCAATCTCTTTCTTGAACCACTTTTACTGTATTTCTATTATCAGCACCTAAAATCTGGTTCTTAACCAAAATCACCCATTCTTTTCTGGGTTTTATTTGCTGGAGTTCCTTTAATTTGTTAATTAGTTGTTTCTCCTGCATTGTATTATTATGACGCAAAAACTGTCTTTTTGTTACACTTATCATTTTGTTTATGCGGAAATAAGCGTATTTTTTCAATTCGGGCTGGCCGTGGGTTTGGCGGACGTTGAAAAAATACCCTTATTTCAGCATTTACATGATAATCGTATTTTACGACTCTATTACTTTTTTTGCTTCCATTTCCTTTTTTAAGGCTTTTAGCCCCCTATGAAGCATAACCCTTATTGTCCCTTCTGGCTTACCCATAACTCCAGCTATTTCAGGAATCTTCATATCGTCTATATAATGGCAAATGATTATATCTTGATAATTTTGCTTTAAATTTTGGATAGCCAGTTTAACCTCTTGGAACTCCGAGCTCAGTATAGCCATTTCTTCTAATCCTGCGCCAGGATCAACTATTTGAGGTGTAATTTCAGCTGAAATAACCTTCATTTTAGCTTTTTCCCTATAATGGTCAATTACTGTATTTCTGGCAATTTGGTACAAAAAAGCGCTTGGGTTAATAATTCCTTCCCCTGTTGCTTGGCTCTGGAAAGCCTCCCAGCCCTTCAAAAACACCTTTGAAGTAATATCCTCGGCTATTTCCTGTGAACTTACTTTAAAGTAAACAAACCTATATATTTTATCAATATATTGGTCGTAAATCTGACTAAATTTTTCTCTTGAATTATTCATTATTACATTTAATAACCTTATTCCTAACTAATAGATAATAACACAAATAAGGTAAAAAAGCAATGACTTGATAGGACACGATAGGACAAAGTAAACTTTTGTTAGGACATTATTTATGTCCTACCTGATAGAACACTTGATTCCATTCGCCTATCCTAATTATTCTATTATTTTTTAATAATTCGTCTAAATCCCTCCTTATAGTCCTTTTTGTAATATCGCCTAAAACTACTTTAAAATCCGAGACCTGCGCCTTGCCTTTTTCTTTTAAAATTTGAAGTATCTTTTTTTGACGATCCGAAATCAAAAACTCTGGAAATTTTGGCTGGCCGCCTTCGGCAAACCTCACTTCCGGCGAGCTGATTCTCTCTTCTGTAAAAGATATCTGATTTTCTATGGTTTTTTGAAAAGTAACCTTTTGGGTTTGGGCAACAACGCTTGTGTTTTCTATTCTTTGCATTGGTTCGGCGGAGGGCTTTATCGCTGACTGAAGGATTTGTGCTTTGATATTTTCGTATTCTTTAGAAACTATCAAAAAATTGATACTGTCTATCCAGCCAAAAGATTTAGCAAGTTTTAAGTAATTTAAAAGAATTTCTATATCTTCTAAAAGCTGATTTGTCGCCTTATCTTTTTGAAAAGACGCCCATCCTTGAGTGCCAAAAACTAAAACCAGATTTTCTGTTATTGCTAAGGCCTTGTCTTTTGCCCGGTTTTTTAACGGTTCCCCCTCTGGAAAAAAATCCAATAATCTATAAACTGCGCTGGTTATTTTTATAAATTTATCTTCCATTTGACCTTTAATTTACCAGAAAAAAAATTAGAAGTCAAAAAAAACGACTCTGAAAATCGTTCATTTATTGTTTACTTATTGTATCACAAAAAATAAAAAATCAGTATGTGGATAACTTATTATGGAATAGGTTCTGGTTCTGGTTCAGGCTCAGGTTCAGGTTCAGGGACTGGAAGCGGTAACACAGGCGGTAACTGGCCCGGAGTTGGCTCATCAGAAATTTTAAAATCTTGACTATTATCATCTGTATCTTGGCTTAATTCTTTTCTTTCAATACTTTTGGCTTCCAAAGGATTTAAAGCAGGATTTCCCTCTGAAAAACATGCAACACCGAAACCAACCTTATCTACAATGTCAATATCATTACCGTCGCTAATTATGTCTTGATTTTTTACCAAATAAATCGTGTTATCTTCGCTTAAAGACCAACCAATTGTCATATCGGCAATCGTTTTTAATGATTCTGAAGCTTTCGTATCAACTATCAAGAAAAATCCCTTTGCTGGAATAACAGCATCGTTAGGAAAATTCTTTTTGTAAAAACTGACATCTATAGAACAGGGGTCATCTAAACTGTGTTTCTGAATTGACCAACTAGCCAAAGAAACTGCAATATCATTTGGATTATATAGTTCAACCCAATCGTCATTTGTGCCACCCGTTCCGACCATGCTATCAATTTGAATTTCATTGATAAGAACTTTTTTTAAAATACTTATTTTTGTTGTGGCAGGAACTTCTGGTTGCCAATTACTTTCATTTCCAGCCACATCTTTTGCCTTTACTTGAAAATAATAAATTGTTTCGTCTTGCCCAGTAAAATCTTTTGTTAAAGATACAGAAACCGGATTTTCGCTAATTTTTACAGAACTATCTTCCTGCCATCCGCCAACTGGCGGAATCTCTTCTTTCTGCCATCTAAAAATATAACTATCTATTCCCGATGGACTTACAGTGGTGATTGGGTCTACAAAAGTAAAATTAATCGTGAAAGCTAAGTTGGCTTGTATTGCATCAAGATTAAAAGTGGCTTCTGGAGCCGTTGTATCTGTTGGAGTTGGCGGAGGTAAATCGGGTGGAGCAACAAAAGTAATGTTTTTTGCTTTTGGCGTTGATATTTGCGCTTCAAAATCAGCTAAATTATTATCTGTATCCTGCTCTATGTTGTTTGCTGTGTCCCATTTTCTTCCTGTGCTTTTGCCTTTTTCTGGATTTTGAGCAGGATTAGCTTCGTATTCTTGGGCAATGCCAAATCCCAATTTATCTGATATTTCCCCATTAGGATTTTTTAAAATTAAAGAATTATCTTCTGCGAGAGAGTTATCTGTAATAATATCTGCTAAACCAATAAAAGAAGAGTCTGCCCTTGCTATAATAAAATAATTATTTGCCCCGATTTTTTTACCAGAAAATAAAGTATTTGAAATAAAGCTATCGTAGCCTGTACCGCCTTTTGTTTTTTTCTGCAAATACCAGTTTGTTAAATCAATTTCTGTTGTATTTGGATTATGCAATTCCACAAATTCTTCTTTTTGACCGGTTAAACCTGAAGTTTGAACTTCTGATATTAAAATTTTAGGATAAATTGTTGCTAAAATTACAGAATTACTTCCGCCTGAACTGTAACTTGTTATTTGTATATTATTATTCGGTTGCGGTTGCGGTTGTTGACTTGGTTTTTCACTTTCAAGGTTTTCAGCAACCACAACCTCTATTTTTGTCAGATTTTTTGATTTTTCTATTATTTCCAATTCCACAATCTGCTGTTTTAATATATCAATTTTTTCTAAAATATCGTCGATTTGATTTTGCTTATCATTTAAACTTATTAATACTGGACTTGGCTTATCAATTTCTGTAATTTCTGAATTTTGTGAATCTTGAGATTGAGCCACATCCGTATCTGGTGGAGTTATATCTAACGGCGATTGCGCAATCTCAGAAATTAAAGACGCGCTAAATAAACTTGAAATATTAAAATTCTTACTAATTTGATAATCAAAACCAGACATTAATGGTTTAATAAAATCATATAAAAAGAAAGTTGAATAAATAAGAATAGCTGAAATTACGAGCTTAAATAATAAAATTAATTTAGATAAATATCGATTCATAACTTATATTATATACTAAATTTTTTGAAATGAAAAAAGCTTTCCGAAGAAAGCTCTGTGGTGATTTTTTGGGTGGGGTTGGGTATTTGTTAGTTTGTTGGGTGGTCTGGTTGTGAATGTGCTAATGAGATTAGCTACTTTTTTGTTTGGACGATCTGCTAATAAAAGCTAATCTACTTTGAGTGTATCAGAATATAAAACCATGTCAATAAGTAGGCTGTGGATAACTTTTTACAATAAAAACACCGCGTGTTCGTTTTAAACACTCGGTGTTTTTATTTTTTAGAGCAACAACATTCGCTATAATGGCGCGTAGCTGGCGTTGTTTTTGTTAAATCTTAGACTAAATTGAGAGCTGAAAAGCCATGGTAATTGACTAAACCACAACATTCCAAGGAATAACAACATTGACGCAGCAGGTTTTGTGGCTGCCGTTTGAAATGCCACTTTTACTTCTGTTCCATTTATTTTATTTCCAGCTTTATCAACAAGATAACCGGTTAAGAGATGATTTCCGTAAGGAATGTTCTGGAAATCATGACTCCCGCCACCAGTACGGTTCCCAGGAAATTTCTGACTCGCTTGCACACCATCAACATCAATATAAACTCCTCCCACATTAGTATCGTCGCCGGTTTCAAGATAATTAACAGTAAAGTTTTGGCTATACAATGCTCCTCCGTTTGCTGGGGCACCACCAATTACCGGTCTATCAAGCGCTGGTTCTCCTGAAAAATGGGTAAGAATCAGTCGAGGTTGAGGTAAAATAGAACCTGCTGGAGGAATAGGGAATATTAAGCCATCTATCTTTTTTGCCGTTGCCCGAGCGCGGGCGGCAGCATAATCTGCGGCGGTCGCTCCGGGTCCGCCAGCAATTTGCCCGGCAATGGCCGCTCCATACTTAGTCCAAGCATTCAGATTAGTAAGACCCAATGCCGGTGGATAAGCAAAACTCTGAGGACCTACCGGAACCGTTGTATTAACAGTCGGACCGGGACGAGGAATAACAAAATCGGCCGCTTGCTGTTTGTAAAAGACCTGAAAGTTGTCGCCCTTAACTCCATTAAAATCATAGAACAAATTTACTTCTGGCGAAAAAATGTTTCGATTCTCGGGATATTTCCAATCCATTGCAATGCTTTGACGCGAACGAGGACCGAAAGTAACATTTTTAAAAGTTAATTCTCGTAAATTATCCTGAGCCCATGGCGAAATTAATCCATCAGTGTCATTACCATTAAAGTATGAATCTTCAACAACCATAGTACCTGCTACCCCGCGGCCCCTGTTCCAAACAGCGTTTGTCATACCTTGAACGTCTGCGTTACGAACGCTAACCTTGTCAGCAGCTGCGCCTCCTGCCCATTTAAATGCGATTCCTTCGCCAAAACCAACAGAATTTGGAGCGCCCCGCTGAACCCAACCATTTACAAAATTAGAAGCGTCGTAATAAAGCCAGAGACCGACATGTATCACGTTCCATACACGCATATCGCTAATTACCCTATCTTTAACTCCCACAAGATTTGCTGTATGACCATATCCCCAAAAGACAACAGCGCTGGTCATTGCCCCATAAGCCTCATTGCCACTAAATTCTGTAAAGGCCTCTTGATTGACATTTACTATATTAACCTCATTATCGTTCATCATATCTGCGCCCCGAAATTTCGGAGTCCTCATTGCATTCCGATTTTGAATATGGTTTACAAAGGTTACAAATGCGTTACGCCAACCATTAACACCAACATTACCACGCACTGTATTATTGACGCCCGTACCGGAGAACCAATAATCATCTCCACGATCTCCCTCATCATCTGATTCATTACCACCACTTGTACTCTTAGTGGCTTTTAGTTTTACAACATAATTACCGGAAAACACATTACCTGTTTCTGAGCCATCTTCGGTTGCAATACCAGCGCCCTTTCCATTAAATACCACTGAATTTTCGACAAGACCATAATGAGACGCGTGAACCACAAGACCCCATTTTTCGTATGTGTCCACTGAGTTTCCAATTAATCGAAATTGATAATCCGTGTCGGTGGGATTTGGAGGACCATCAACATGATGCATGTGAATAGAATATTTACCAAGTGGATTATTGCCTATGATGAGAGCCAACCATTCTCCAATTTGAAAAACGTAACTTTGAATAACACCTTTGGGGTTTTTGACTACAACCATGCCGTGTTCAATAAAAGCCGTCAACCCTTTTTCTATATTTTGACCGGCTGTAATATTACCCCCAGAAATAAGCACTTTGTATGTTTTCTGGGTAATTTGATTTAAAATTGTCGCTTCAAAGACTGTGTTACTTATAGGAGATATAGTGGTCCTGCCTAAGTCTTTAAAGCTAGCGTATCTGATGTCAATATCAGCCCTTCCATTTGCCAAAGTATGCCCCCTGGTTCCATTTGAATTTTCGGAGCGAATAATAACATTCCTAGACAAGTTGGCAGCATGGGGCATTAGTTTTTCGCCACTCTTGAGCACCGTTTGGATACCGCTTGCATCAATAGCGCCAAAATGACTGTAAAGGAGCGGGGATTTCAAAAATATTGAATTCCCTGAAATTCCCGCAATAATACCAATTTCTCCCTGCCAAGAATAAGTAGAAGAGGTTGGGTTATCTTGTCGCGTATCGGGTAAAACAAGCTTATCGTCAGGGAGCCAACCTACCGGCGGCGATTCCATATTCAACACAACATCTCCTGGGTTAACATTTTGGGCAAGGCGGATAAAGGTCTTATCCATTCGCCTTCCGTGAATACGGACTTTTCCGAACATAATAAGTGACTGTCCAACTTGATTGGGGTCTTTTTGAAAATCAAAGGCTTTATCTCTAATTACGATTTCAGCATTGACGGAGTTCTGAATAGGAGCTCCTTCCTTACCTATTTCAAGGTATCCAGTCGCATAAACAAGTATATTATTAACTTTTATTCCAGTATTTTTATCGTTGGCAAAAATGAGATTTCCTTCAATGCCGAGTGAATCAAGCTCTACACCTGTGGTATCAAAAGTTACCGTTGCTCCTGTTTTAATTAAGACTATGTCTTGCGGGGTTAGAACACGACCAGCAAAAATCTCTGACCATTTTCCGCTGGTGGTTATTGTTACTGTAGGATTTTGAGCAAAATTAGGAGTACTAAAGTGTGGAGTTGAAATAGAACCAGGCGTAGAGCCATGATTCATAGAAGAGGTAACAGACAATTGAAAGAGAGCAGTGTTTCCAGCTGCATCTTTAGCTATAACATCAAGATAATATTTGGTATTTGCTAAAAGACCGGTTAAAGGAACCAGGTGGTCTTGCATGGACGGACCATGTGTTGTAGTATTGTTGGGAGCTCCTTGCACAGTACCATATTTGATTTCTGCCGTTGTATTTTCATTGGTTGTAAACATTACATCAAACGATGATGGGTCGGCAGGGTCCATCGCATTTACAGCACGAGGTGTAAGAGTAAAAATTGGT
>ERZ1292625.559-Hain-H41-01um-R1-559-length-54609-cov-9_pt1 | contig 54609 bp, 71 predicted proteins | sample MGYA00564400_ERZ1292625 | MGnify/ENA primary metagenome ERZ1292625 (study PRJEB36523, sample SAMEA6512639) | groundwater metagenome | collected 2019-01-08 | study: AquaDiva: Metagenomics assemblies of 32 groundwater samples | reverse complement strand
CTGGCATTGCGGGCAGCGCGGGCATCGCTGGCAGCGCGGGCATCGCTGGCATCGCGGGCATCGAAGGCATCGCTGGCAGCGCTGGCAGCGCTGGCAGCGCGGGCATCGCTGGCAGCGCGGGCATCGCTGGCAGCGCTGGCATCGATACTCCCACTTCGCGCCATAAAATCATCAATCACGCTGTCAATCGCCCTTACCAGTGCTGGGTATTTCTCTATCTCCCGCAGATTGGTAATCTGCACGACGTGGCGCTTGATGCCAAGAGCGGAGACGTACTTTCCCAGGTGCTTGGTTACGTCCTGTGGAGAAATCACCCCAGGATAATCGCAGGCGCGCTTGTACCTATCGAGCAAGTCATCCGTTTTCATTCTCTGAACCCTGCCTTTCGTAGTGCCGCGTCAATGTCGTCGGCGTTGTGGTCAATCATTCTTGCGCTGCATCTGCGTCGTATTGGTCATACTCGTCAGGCTCTATGGGTTTCACCAGTGGCAGAGAAGAAAACAACTCAACCTGCCCAACATTCTCAGCCGCATTCAGATTCGCGCACGCCTGCTTGAAGTAGCTATCCTTGAGCTCCGCCCCAATAAATTTACGTCCCTCTTTCAATGCCACATGCCCCTCGCTTCCGATGCCTGCGAATGGGCTCCACACAACATCGCCTGGATTACTCCACATGAACATGCATCGCTTGATGACTTCGAGCTGAAGCGGACAAATATGCTTCTCGTCGTCATGCTCGCGGGCGCTGCGATATTGAAGCGTGTCGCTCTGATTGATGTCCATCCAGATCGGACTGGCATACTTCTGCCAAAGGTCAACAGGGAAATCTTCAGGCTTGTGCTCCACCGGTTCCTTGTTGTCGCCTGGCGCACGCATCGTCACCACGTAATCCGGTATTCCCATCCGGCTCATACAGGAATCTTTTTTGATTTGCTTCCACAACAAACCAAGCGCCTTAGTGCGCTGCATGGCTGTAACCGGGTCCTTCCAGATCACCACCTCTGAATGGAAGATGAACCCGTGCTTCTGGTAGGCACGGATGATGTCGCCACGGAAATCGCGCAGGCCGATGTGGCCATCCCTGGTCTTGCTCGTCGGCATCAGCATGCAGTGGATGGACACGTTACGCCCAGGTTTCATGATGCGCGCGGTTTCCTTAATCAGAAAATCATAGTGAGCAAAAAACTCTGCATCATCCTTGCAGTTTCCCATGTCTCGCGGGCTGTTGCTGTACGTGTACAGACTAGCAAAAGGAGGGCTAAACACGCTGAACCCAACCGAGTGATCAGGTATCTGGCGGGCCACGTCTGCCGTGTCTCCGTGCCACAGCGTCCAGTTTTTTCCGTTTTCTGAATTGATGATGTTGGTCATGAGTTCACCAGCCACGACGGGATCGCCATGGAATTTTGTGGTTTATACTCGTTCACGCTGCGCAAGATTGCACCTCGCGTCTTCACCGATTGCGCCACGAACTCGCGCATGTCTTCAGCCATGGAGTCTGCCGCTTTTCCCTTGCGGTCCATGTTGCGTGCTACCGCGCCCTCGGCTTCGCTCGCAAAAAGATGAACATCAACCGGACGTTTCTGCCCAAAACGCCAGCACCGTCTCACGGCTTGGTAATAACTCTCATAGCTATCAGTCACGCCGACAAACGCAACGCGCGCGCAGTGCTGCCAGTTTAAGCCGAACCCAGAAATGCTACTCTTGCTCACCAGTACGCGTGTTTTTCCTGCGGAGAAATCATCAAGCCGCTCCTCCTTGGTTTCAATATCCTGGCTCCCTGTTATCTCCACGGCGCCATGGATGGCTTTAATGAGCATGGTGCTTTCGTCGTTGTACTCACACCATACGATCCATGGTTCGTCTTTGTCGGCGTTTACCATGGCAGCACATTCCGCCACGCGTTTATCGAGCGACGCCTTGCGTGCACTGCGTCGGTCCATAAGCCCAGCGGCCTCGGTTGCGAACAGTTGCCCGACCTTCCATGCGTCTTTGATGTCTACATCGACGATGTGAAATTGCGTGTTAAGTGGCGGCAGGTTGTAGGCGTCATCCGAGTAGCCAAGGTCACTCGGCTTACGGACCATGCACCCCCAGGTGCTTACCCATTGCCAGAATTTGTTGCGGGCGTGACCTTTCAGGCGCCAATCTTGAGTTTTTACCAGGTCATGCACGAAAAACTCAGCCAGCATTTCAACACGTGAGCATACGCCAAGAAACTCCGCATGCGTCCCAAGTTCTGTGTAGTCGTTTGGCGACGGAGTAGCGGTGGCGCACAGTTTCCAAGGCGTCTTTTGGAATGCTTCCATCAACAACGTGAGCGTCTTGCTGGTGTAATTCTTGATACAACTTGACTCGTCTAGGACAACGCCCGCGAATCGTGACGCGTCAAACTTGTGGAGCCGTTCGTAATTTGTGATGTTGATTCCTGGTTTCACGTCGGAAGATTCTCTGCACACCGTGACATGTACGCCAATCTCGGCGCCCTCGCGTGCGGTCTGCTTGGCCACGCTCAGCGGCGCAAGAATGAGCACGTCGCCAGGGATGCATGACGCCCATAAAAGCTGCATGCGGCTCTTGCCTAGACCGGTATCTGCAAAGATGGCAGCGCGCCCGCGTGCCAGTGCCCATTCAGCAATGTCGCGCTGAAATGGAAACAGTTTTGCACCATCGTCAAGCGCACGTGGTACCGCGTGGCCGGCAAACATCTTTGACTTACCAGCTATGAAATCATCATAGGTGCTCATGGTGAGTTACGCCTTTCTTTCAATGCTGGCTTGTGAACTGAACCCGTCTGGATATCGCTTTTCAAGTTTCGCCACATTCATGCGCGCAACCTCATCCAGTGTGCACCCCATGAGCGTTGCCATGCGGGCCAGATACCAGAGCACATCACCAAGCTCCTCCTTCATTTTCACGACGTCACGCGGATGCTTGTGCCCAACCCATTTCTTTATCATGTCCGCGACCTCGCCAGATTCTCCGGCCAGCCCAAGCGCCGTCACACACAAGTCATGGTCTGCGAAGTCTGGACGCGGAGGATATGCAGTGCGACTCGCCGCGATCTGGTATTCGTTGAAGTTCATTTCTTCCACTCCTCAACACGAGTCTGTTTGGTAATCTTCACTCCGCCAGTAGCTTCAATCTTGGCCAACACATCGCGCTTAGCCTGCGCCATGTTGATGGCTTTACCTTTCAACGCGCGCTCAATAGCGGCCTGCGTGGTTGTGGTAATGTCTGCGGCGACCATCCCGGCTTCTACACCGTAGGTGGCGCTCACGACGTCAAAGACCACACGCGCATCAAGTTCCTTGCGGTCTACTTCATGCGTTCCGTATACGCGTCCGGTGGACACGTCTAGCGCACCTTCAGCTTCAGTGTATTGAGCGAGCGCGCCCTTCACGCGCTTAACAACATCCTCAACGTCACGCATGCGTCGATAAACATTGGCCGCGTTCTCTTTCGTGATTGTCAGTTCATCGCCTGAGTTTCTGAACATGGCCAGCGTCCGGTGCTTCGCCTCACAGGACAGCCATGCCGGGCAGAACCGGCAATGATCGCCTTCCGCCGGCTCTGGATGCGAATCACCATCACGCGTCATCGCGACGTCACGGACCAACTTTACCATTTCGATTTCAATATCTTTCAGTTCTCCGTCGTCGAACTGATACTCGTCAGGTTCAATCTTGCCTTCTGGGGTGATCCGAATGACGCACCCATAGGCATGCGTCTTACCGTGCAGTTTGGCGACAGCCATGCACCCAAACCTGATTTGTTGGTTATTCTTGGCTGGTGTCGATTGACCGGTCTTGTAATCCGTGACGTAAACCGCACCGCTGTCACCGCTTACCATGTCAAGCGTGGCCGCTATTTCGTATGGATCAATATTGCCATACCCGTGGCTGCGGCCAGCATTCATCCGTACATGTCCAGTTTCAGCGTTCCACACAAGCCCCATCTCAAGTTCGCTCCCCGGCATGATCCTGATTGATTTGAAATCAATAAGCGCACAGAACTCAGCGTGAGCCGGATGCTCGCGTTCAATTTCAGCGAGTGCCTTTTCGTGGCCAATGCGCACGCACAACTCAAGGAACCGATGCACAGCGATCCCGCGCTGCGCCGCCTCGCTTGTGGCGTGCGTATGCGGTCTGGTTTCACTGTAGGCGCATGCCTTGATGCGCTCGATTTGACTCCCGGTAATCATGCGGCCTCCGTGATTGTGATTTCAACCCGTGGATTATTGCGATCCAGGTACATCCTGCTTCCATCCCAGCCGACAAACTCAACATCGTTGTGCACCACCCCACGCATTTCCATGATGTCGCTCGTCCCTGCCAGGTAGTTCAGCAAATCTCCTCGTAGCGCATTCCGGTAGACGATTGCCTTAACGTTGTAACGTCTTCCAGCCGGCAACTGAGGCATGGCACTGAACTTAGCCGTACGCTCGTAAATCTCCCATGCTTTTGACTGACGGAATCCTGACCTCATGCTGTTCTTTTTCGTGCGCGGCACACCGTAAATTGTGAAACACACCGGAAATGTAATCATTCCCTACATCCGTCCCAATCAGGTGCGGCGACGGGACCCTTGTCGGGGTATTGGAAGCCCCAGTGCCATGTCATCTCCGGGGAGACTTGCTTGAGTCGAAATGGTTTAGGATTGGTGGTCTTTTTCACTTGAACACCTCAAGCGCACCGCTGCGCTCAATCGCATTCCTCCCGCCGACGCACGCGATCAACGCTGTGAGCACCTCGTCATTTCTCGGATTGCTTTCTCCCTGTTCCCACTCCCCAACAGCTTGCCGCGTGACACCGCACGCTTCAGCCACATCCTCAAGCGTTTTTCTAGCCGCTTCCCTTGCCTTCTTGAGTTTAGTCCCATGGAACAACACAACCTGCTTTCCGAGCCTATACGCTCGCATGATCTGACTCCTTCTCACCATTCAAAATCTGATTTACAATTGGATCGTCAACCTCGCCGAGCACCCACCGGAGTGCGCGTACAAAGTCAGCGCCAAGCCTACCGCTCGCGTCCTTGTGATTGGCAAGCTTTGTGATGGTGCGCTTTCCTGGCGCATTGCTCACCTGCTTGCCGGATTTCTGTCTCGTGGCGTCCTGCACCGTGCGCGCGGTGGCCTTGCCTCCGTTGTCCGCGATGACCTTCTCCACCGCTTTCCCCTGGTCCTCGCGCGGCAATGCAGCCAGCTTGACCGCTGCGCTCGGCGCAATCTGTCCAGAATCAACCGCGCGCTTGACGTCGGACGAAAGATCATCCCATGCCAGCCACGTCTTGACCGTCGCGCGGTTAACCCCAAAGGTTACAGCAATCCGGTCCTCGTCATAGCCGTATGCAATCATGCGCCGTGCCTTCTCAGCCTTGACCTTGAAAGAATCTTCACGGCGGATTTCATTTTCACTCACCGCAATTCCGGCCATGGATGCATCATCTCCGCGCCGCACCACCACCGGGACCAGCATGGTCGCGAGCCCTTCCGTGTGCAACCTTGCGTTCGCTTCTCGAGCACAGCGCACCCGCTGGCGGCCAGCCACCACCTCAACCCTGTCACCATTCTTGCGGCCAACAACAGGCTCAATCACTCCGTTAGCCATGATGTTGCGGACCATGGCATCATCAACCGCAAGCCTGATTCGCTCGTCAAACAGCGGGTGGTCCTTGCCATCATTGGTGTCCAGTCCGATGATGACCAGATCAGCAGGGTCGAATGAGTAGATGTCTCCGCGCTTCGCTTTGTCGCTTGCCCGTGCGTTTGCCATCGTAGTTGTCTCCGGCGGAAGTTAAAGAAGCTGGTTTTGAGGAACTGTCCCGTCTGGCCGGGACCACGCTGCACTGCCGACGTCATCCAGCAACGTCAGCAGGCCCGAGCAAAACCCATCACGCCAACTTTGGCGGCTGCGCGGCTTTCTTTTCGCCATTCAAAAATGACGGCGCATTCTTCTTTTCGCCATTCCCAGGTGCCGACGCTGGACCCGTCACCGCACCGTTCATCGGCTTATACCCATTGCGCTTGACAGCATTGCGCGCGTCATAGGTCTTGTCGCCAACCGTGCGCGCAACCTCCATTTTTACGCCCACCATCACTTCGCACTGGACAAGTGCGGCTAGGTTGTTGCCAGTCTTTCCGCACGCCTTGAACAGCGCCGCAAGATGCTCACGGCCAATCTGCTGCGCCGCATCGCTGGCGTTGATGATGTTGATTCCGTCAAAAATAACACGGCCCTTGAAGTCCCCATCGGTGATCTTAAGCTGCACATTGGCGCGCTTCCCGGTCTTGTCAGCCGTGGGCTTCACGCTGATTTTTTCCACCAGCACTGGATACCATCCGTCAGGGACCGGCTCAAATGATTGCGGTTCAATCTTCTCCGGGTCAAACCCCTCCACAATCAAACTGGATTCATCCTGCACATCGTCGTTATTCCACGTTGTCGTCATTGGTCATGCACCTTTCTGCGCGGCGGAATTGCCGCGAATCTTTGCAAACACGGCCCCAAGGTCGGCGGGCTCAAACGCGTCCAGCTTTCCGCTGCGGTCCTTGCAGTCACAGCGCGAATCCTTGCGGGTCTGAAGCCAGCGCGTGCTTTCTCCGGTGGGGCGGCCCTTATCGTCGGTGACGTCCACCACCACAAGTTGAAAAACTTCGTCAAACAGATATGGGATTTGCTGGCCCAGCTTGCTACCAGGGACGAGAATTTGAACACTGACTCGGCCCGTATCCTCTTCCTTGACCTTCTCCGCCTTGGCGCTGAAGTAGACATCAATCGCCGGAAGATCCCGGAACGCTCGCAACACCACGCCCATCTCCTCGACCAAGGTTCCGTAGGCCTTGCGCGGATCCTTCTCTTTTTTCTTTTCTGTGGACAACAGCACTTCTGCAATCTCGGACACGCTGTCAAGCGCAACCCATCCAAAACCGTGATCTGGTTTGGTCAGCATTGCGTAAACGGTGCGGAGATCATCCATTGTCGAGATCACAGCCACACTAATATGGCCTGTGTGTGGCACGTCTTTGAGCGACAGAAGCCCAGCCTCCGCACTCGCAACCAAGCCTTTGCCCGGCAGCGTGGCCAACAATCGCGTCTTGCCCGTACCGGCAAAACCGTACACGCAAGCCTTGATCCCCTGGCCATCAATCGCCTCAGAAACTGATTTGAGTTCCACTCTATTCACCTTGACCGCTCCATGCGGTCTTCACCTTTCGTGCTCGCTTTTCTCACCCAGCAAAACATCTGTCAAGAGAAATGTTACGGCAAGTTTTCACTTGACTAGATCCGCGCAGGATGGCAGAAGTGGCACAGGGGACAAACAAACACGCAAAAAAAAGGAGATAAACACATGCCTTCAATCTCGCCGCGAACCAGCGCAAAGAAGAAAGTGATTCCCAACGATAAGGAGTATGACGTGTTCCTGGCTGCGCTGCAGAACAGCGTCCTGGCCAAAGTGCTTGGTAACAAGCTATTCATGACGGACGCGCAGTCCTTGTGGAAGGTTTACCTGCGTTCGTTTCCGATTGCTCAAAGGCAGCACTATGACTGCCATGCGTGCCGCCAATTCATTGATAAATTTGGTGGGCTTGTGGTCATCAATGAGGACGGCGCACAAGTGCCTGCCCTGTGGACGCTTGGGTGGGACGGAAAAAAAGAGGCCGCTCCATTGTTTTCTCGTCGGCTGTTCAATACCGTGCGCGAAGCGGCTGTGACAGGCGTGTTTTATTCTAGTGAAAGCATTTGGGGAGAACCCCTCACCCACGGGTGGCGACACATGGCTTTCGTGCCTCCGGCGGAGCACATCTTCGAGCACCAGCTTGCCACGGCGCGTCAGGCGTCTGCGGAAAAGTTGGAGGACTTCAAGAACGTCGCGCGAGCGCTGGCTGAATTCAGCACTGACACGATGGACAAGGCAGTGACACTTCTCAAAACGGATGCACTCTACCGATCTGAAAAGGTACCGGGTCAGGCTGAATGGCTGCTGAAACTGGCCAGAGAGTGCCGAAAGGTGGCGCGTTGGGAAAACAAGCTGTGGAGCGCTGTGGCGAACGCGCCGGCAGGCTTCTGCCACCCTCGCGCCAGCATGATCGGTACCCTGCTGGAAGACTTGAAAACGGGGGTTCCAATTCATGAGGTGCAACGCAGGTTCAAAGAGAAGATGCACCCAATGCAGTATCAACGCCCGACTGCGCCGCCATCGTTGGGCAATATTGATCAGGCAGAGAAGATCGTTGAGAAGCTGGGGATAGAGCGGAGTTTCCTCCGGAGGTACGCCATGTTGGATGAATGCGAAAAGTTGTGGATCGCACAGCAAACTGGTAGCCACAGCGCGGGGGTTACTGCCAGCATATTCTCTGTGTTGAAAAATACGCCAGAGGCACGGTTGTTGAATGCGTTTGTGGGTTACGAACGGATCACGTGGGAAAAGTTCCATCGCACGGTGTTGCCGACGGCATCGGAAATGAAAATCAAAGTTCCGTCTGGCTACGCCCCGTTCTCAGCGTTGACCACCGCCGTGGATCTTTCCGCGCCCCCTATCCTCCAATGGGATCGTCCCGAAAAGCGCAATCCTTTTGGATGGTATTTCTGGAACGATGGTAGCCCAGCAAGTCAGTGGGGATTGATTCCTGGAAGCGATGTGAGTGTACTCGCCGTCACCCTCAAGCCTAACATGTGGGGCGGTGAAGAATTTAAGCACCACGGCCGTGGTGTGCTTTTTGTCTTGGAGGGATGCCGGGACAATCAAGACGCGCCCTTGGGATTGTTCCCAGAAATTCTCAAGAGCGAACTGCATCCTGTGCGGAGCGTGATTGAGGCGTACAACAGAACGAGGTCACTTGAGGGCATAGATCAAGCTAGCGCTTGTGGGTTGATGTTCACAGACAGAAACCCATGGAATGTTGAGGTGATCGTGCGCACCAATGGGTCTGCGTATGCGACGAAGTATCTGATTGACCGGATGGATTGAAATGGGCCGCGCATCCATCAAATGCCAGACGTGACGCTTGTCGAGATGAAAGATGAGATATGACTTTCGTGCTCCGTCCATACCAGCGCGCTGCGGTTGACTCTGTATTCTCATACTGGTCACGTGGCGGTCCAGGTTCGCCGCTGATCGAGATGCCCACCGGCAGTGGAAAATCTTTGTGCATCGGTGAACTGGTACGCATGCTCACGCAAGACCACGACGCGCGCGTGGTGGTGGTCACCCATCGCAAAGAGCTCATCGCCCAAGACGCCAAGGCCATCCGCCAAGTTTGGCCAGACGCTCCGGTTGGAATCTACTCAGCAGGTGCCGGACAAAAAAGAATCGACCGCATCACCGTGGCCGGCATCCAAAGCGCGGTACGCAAAGCGGATGCGTTCAACGCTGACGTGGTGGTCATCGACGAAGCGCACCTTTTGAGCACCGACGAAAGTAGCCAATATGGCCAGTTCCTGTCGTCACTGCGGTCACGCAATCATGATTTGCGGCTTGTTGGCCTGACCGCTACCCCGTACCGAATCGGGCAAGGACTCCTCACCGATGGAAACGATGCGCTCTTTGACACCATCTGCTACCGCGCCAACATCAAGGAACTGATCTCCGCTGGCTATCTTTCGCCGCTGGTATCCCCTGGACACAAACTCACCCAGGTGGACACAGACCACGCACGCACGCAGGCTGGCGATTGGGTGCTGGCGGACCTTGAACTCGCGGCAGACCTGCAATCGGTTAATGACGCCGTGGCCAAAGATGTGGCAGACGCCATCTATTCAGGTCGCACCAGCGCACTGGTGTTTGGCGTGAGCGTGAAGCACGCGGAGCACATGTGCGAGGCAATCCGCTTGCAGGGCATCAACGCACAAGTAGTCACGGGAGAAACACAAAACCGCAGCGCAATCCTCGACGCATTCAAAGCGCGCCAATTGCAATGCATCGTGAGTATGGATGTGCTCACAACTGGATTTGACGCACCTTGCACCGACGTCATCGCGCTTGTCCGTCCCACCAAGTCACCTGGGCTTTACGTCCAGATGTGCGGACGCGGCATGCGAATCTCTGACGGGAAGAGCGAAGGATGTTTGCTGTTGGATTATGGTGGCAACATCGCGCGCCATGGACCACTGACGGAGATACGCCCGCCCAAGCGCACGCGCCGCATAGATGGCGCAGCTCCCACCAAGGAATGCCCGCAATGTAGCGCCATGGTGCCAGCAGGTGCGCGCACATGCGTCCATTGTGATTATGAGTTCCCCCCGCCAGAGAAGAAAGCGAATGATCGCGCGAGCGAACTTGACCCGATTGGCGACGGCAAGCCGGATCCTCCACGCGCCTATGACGTCATGGCCGCAATGTGCCGCCGTCATACCGGCAAGGCAAGCGGACGCGAGATGATGCGCGTTGATTTCATGGGTCACGATTGGCGCCCAGTCGTGAGCGAATACGTATGTATCGAGCATGAAGGCTATGCACGCCTCAAGGCAGAGCGATGGTGGGCCGCATTCTTCACATGCCCATGTCCTCAGACAATCGACGAGGCGTTGACGCTGTACGATGGCGGGCATATGCGCGCTGTCAAGTCTGTCACGGTTGTGCGCGATGGAAAATATCGCAAGGTCAAGAGCGTGGAGTTTTGGCCCAACATGACATATGACCCTGCCGCGCCAGAAGGGGAAGACAAAAAACTAATTGACGTCAGCGAGAAAGAGCCAACAGAAGATGTTGCGATAACATTGCCGGCGGACATGGACGACATTCCTTTTTGAGGATCACGTGAGAAGACCGTTGGCGTTCCTTATGGAAACAGCGCGCACCATCGCGTGGGACGTGGCGTGTCTTTCTGTTGCGGTAGAGATAGAACACCGCAGCGATGACGGACCAATCCTTGAACAGTTATTCGCAATCCGGTGGTTCAACGAAAGGCCAGGAAGGTGATGCCTCCGCATGTCTCGCGCATTCATTTTCTTCACGGGTCACACATACCAGTGTGCGGATCAACCGGACAATTCCAGACGAGCAGTCACAAAGATGATGTCACATGCCAACGGTGTCACCAGTGGATGCGATACCACGACGATGCCCGCAAAATCTGGCACGTGCGCGGATGCACATGCGTGGGTGGCATGGTCGTATCCCGAGAGTATTTTCTAACCCTAACCAGATTCCGTTGCCGCGTGTGCTGGTACGGAGCCAATGGATGCCTATGAGCGAACATCCATGAAAAAAATCACTCCCATGAAAACGATCACAGAGGCAAAGCGAATCGTTTTCCAAACATACATCCACGAAGACGGACCATGCCGATGGTTCTGGGGATGCGTAACATCACCTCCGCGCGAGATTGAGTTTGGACCATTCGTCACGGAGCAGGGGGCACAAGTCCATATGAACGCAAACCCAGACAAATGGCATAGTGATGTGTTCATCACCAAATATGCAAAATGGCCAAGCGAGGAGATGTCATGACCGCAAGACTCGAACGCGCAAAATCAGAATGGCATCAAGCCGTTGAGCGAGAGCAGCGCGCCCGCTGGGAACTTGAAGACGCGCAGAAGGAGGCGGACGCGCCACCGCCTGCGGCTCCGCACAAAGCTCTCAAGGAGAATGCTTTGGTGGCTGCGGCTGGTGCTGCTGCCGGAGCGGCCACGGCTGCATTGGTTGCGTGAATTCTTAAACCAAGGGAGTAGTCATGACGGATGACGTCGAAGAAGTAGACGGATGCACCACAGAGAAGGAAACAGCAAAGGCAATCCTTGTGTTGCTCCCATCTGGCATCAAAACATGGATCCCAAAGTCAGTCATTCATGATGACTCAGAAGTCTATGCCGATAAAACATCAGGAAGACTTGTTGTGGCAAGATGGTTTGCGGAAAAGGAAGGCATCGGATGACCATGCTCGACGATGCGTTGACCTATGCACAGCAAGGCTATCGCGTGTTCCCCTGTGTGGCTGGCACCAAGTATCCAGCAACCGAGCATGGTAGCCACGACGCCACGCAGGACGAGAATCAAATCCGCGCATGGTGGGAACGCTGGCCGTCCGCCAACATTGCCATCGCTACCGGCGTTGGGCTCTACGTGATCGATGTGGATGATCCCGCGTCCACATTTCCGCAGACCCTTCCGCCCACGCTCGCCAGCAAGACTCCGCGTGGCGGAGGGCACTACCTGTTCCGCACAACAGAGAAACTCGGGAACACAGCTAAGCGCCTGGCGCCCGCTGTCGATACACGCGGGGCCGGTGGATACATCATCGCGCCGCCATCCATCGTCGACGGCAAGGTTTATCAATGGGTGAATGACCTACCGATTGCGCCGCTTCCAACGTCAATCATTGACACGCTGAAACCCAAGCCAATCACAGTGTCTGATTTGCCCTATGTGCCGATGGTCATCGTGAAAGGCTATGGTGACCGCGCGCTTTCCGATGAATGCGACAAGGTGGCGAGCACTCAAGAGGGCGGACGCAACCACCAACTCAATCTAAGCGCATTCAAAATTGCGCAGCTTGTAGGTGGTGGCCAGATTGACGAGCATGAAGCGCGCGAGTGCCTTGCCGCAGCCGCGCAAGCCTGCGGTCTGTCGGAAACAGAAATACGCAAGACCATCGCGAGCGCATTCAGCAAGGGAAAGATGCGTCCGCGCCTTCCCGCCAGGCGCGCGGACCCGATTGGTGGTGTCGAGTATTACTATGACGAGAGTGAACTTGATTCGACGCAGCCACCGCCACCGCCACCGCCCGACCCACCAGACGATAGCGACCAATGGCAATTGCTGGCGCGCGTGCAAGACCTTGGCGGGCTGTGCGAAAGCTATCCAGCTTGGGTGCTTGACGGCGCAGACTATCCGCAGCCACTGCTCACGCTCGCCAGCTTGATTGCTCTCGGAAGCGTGCTCGGATCGCGTCGCATGGTCTACGGTCGCGCCACGTCGTCGTTGTACATCTGCGCAATCGCCCGCACTGGCGACGGAAAAGGCCGTCCACAGTCATGCCTTGAGCGTGTGCTGCGTGAGCATTGGTCGCACACATGCGGGCCGTCTGACCTATCGTCGACCGTGAGCACGATCGAACGCATTGCATCCGCCGTCAACATCGGCGTGGGATTGTTGTTCCCCCTCGACGAATACGGCGCGCGGCTCAAGTCTCTGCTCGACACGCGCAGCGGACACCAGCGGGACATGCGCGCGCTCCTTCTCCAACTCGCCACCACTGGAACCGGCAACTACGTGGCCGCACAATCAATGACACGTGGCGGGGCGGACAAGTTGATTCAAGTGCCGGCAATCACCATCTACGGGAGCACAACACCACAGACGCTCCACGACGCGCTTGGGCAGATGGCGCTTGAGGATGGTTTCCTTGGCCGGCATCTTTTCTTTTCCGGTCTGTCGGTGCTCCCCTTCCGCCAGCGTGAGCAATCACTTTCCGACGATGACCATGAAGCGATACCCGAGAAAATAGAGGCAGCAATCCAGGCCATCCGCGTGCGCCATGAGGAATGGCACAAAAGCCTTCCGCGCGTCGGCAACACCGACGACGGCCTGCCGCTGCTCACTTACAAATCCGTGACTGCGCGCGACGGTGGCGGATGGGCAGTGCTCTCTGATTTCTCCGAGGATGTGGACGCGCGTCGTCGCCATCATGAGGACAACGATAGCGTGCCGGTGCAAATGTTGGCGCGTGCGTCGGAGCATGCCCAACGAATATCGCTGTGTCTCGCTTTGCTCTCGCGCCCTACCGACGCTGACGCCGTAGTCACCGACGCTATCGCGCGCACTGCAATCGCAATCGTGCATGCAAGCATCAAGTCGATCTCACGCAGCATCATGCTGCACTCTGCGGGCAGCGACTATGAACGCAATGTGAAACGCGTGATCGCCGCCATCGGAGAATGCCGTGGGCCCGATGGATGGGTGAGCCGGCGCAATCTTTTGCGCAAGGTCCGCACGCTCAAGGTGCAAGAGCTCGACGAGATCGTGACACGCCTGGCAATCGACGGCACGGTTGAATGCAGAAAACAAGAAAAATCGGCAGGTATAGAGCGGATCTCTGTCAGATTATCGGTTGGATAAAACGATGGCGAAAACCGAAAAAACCCAATGAAAACTATGGGGCATCCGTGCCCCATAAAACACCAGTAAAATCAGGCACGGGGCATCGATGCCCCAAACTCACGGGGCACGCATGCCACATCAGCAAGCCGTGCCAATAAAAATACCAACAAAATCAACGGCAACAGGAATGGCACCGCTGTTGCTAGGTACATGTTTGTCAGGAAAAATCTTGACAGACACCACCAAGCGCGGCAAGCTGAGCGCACACACCGAGGAGATACACCATGACCAACGCCATGCATCCATTTGAGGTTGCCGGACTTGGGAAAGCGCCATTCAAGTGGGTGGGATGCCGTGAGGAATTGCACCAGCCTCACCCTGGCGCACCGACAAAGCCGGGCGCCTCTTGCCACTGTTGCTGGACGTCCATTGCTGAGGTTCACCTCATCAAGTCGTCAGACGGAAAGGTGTTCAAGGTTGGCAATGTGTGCGTGGAAAAGACCTATCGCAAGCTGGCCGATGATGCCCAGGGCTTGAGCTATGAGGATCGCCTTGTGATGCACAAGGCCAAGCGAGCGCACAACAAACTCCTCCGCGAGAAGAAAGCCAAGCGGGATGAATCCAAACTGGCGGACGTTGCCGCGCTCCTGACCAATCAAGGGGAGAAGATTGCTGCGCGCCTTCTGGCCCGTGACCATCCCAAGAAGTTTAAGAACATGAGCCTTGCCGATTATGTGTGCTGGATGCTGGCCAACGCGGGCATGAAGGGCCGCTTGGAAATTGCCACCCTGATCACGGAGATCGCCAAATGAGCTACTCCATGACCGAGCCCTGCCGTGGATGTGGAAGCACCGGCCGATGCTGGTGCCAGGAAGCGCAAGAGAAAATGGACGAGCTCGAATACGAGCGCGGCTATGCCTGGGCCTGCGACGATTTCGCGGAAGGCCACGCCGCTTTTTTGCTGGCCGAAACCGCAACCGATCGCCGCGCCCGCCTGGCAGACCAGGGCGCTTTCTCACTGCACGGATCTGACCCTGACATTTTTTGCGAGGGCTATTTCAACCGCGTGGAAAAAGGAGCTTGACTGCCATGGCCATCATCATCGCACGCTCTTACGCAACGCCATTTCCGGGATACGCAATCGCAGCGGTCAGGGCCAGTGGCCAATGGACCGCCCGCGCCACCCATGTCGTTAGTCGTACGTCAGCAATCGCCAGCGCCCCAGACCTAGACCGCGCCACCGCTGACGCAATTGCCGCATGCCAGCAGCTCGCAGAGCACGCGAGCCACTGACGCCTACGCTCACGCCAGCAAAACGCAGCTTGACGCGACCTAGAGCGCGTGGCAGGGTGCGCCGCATGCAGACCAGCGCCATCTCGCGCCAGGATCAGCAGCACACCAAGCGCCGCATCATCATCGGGAAGACGATCCTGTCAGGAGCACGCTTGCCCCGTGACGGCTATGTGCTCGAAAATAAAGAGGAAAACACCTAGAATTGTGGTGGCACATAAATAATGCGCACCAGCGTCACTGTGACAGGTGACGCTGGTGCATATTATTTTCGGGACAAGAGGGTTTTCTTATCTCTCTTATAGGATATATATAATTAAAACAATAATAATATTAACCATATAGGTGACCATATATGTATGGTAACAGGTGGCACAAAATGCCTGGACAACCGTGTGCCAGCGTGTGTCAACTTTCCACTTGACCAAAACAACACGCCAGTGCTAATGCGCGCACGCACACTCACTCACAGCGGAGCATGAGCATGCGCAAACGCACATTGAAAAGAACACAGACAATCACACTCACGGACGATGCCTATGATTGGCTCCGTCAGCACGACGAAATCAGCCGCTACGTGGAAACGCTCATCCTGGAGGACAAGGCCAAACATGATAAATTCAATTCAGAGCTAATCCCAACGTCATGATCTACCTCACACCTCAATCCCAAACATTCGACGCGGCATGGCTGGCCGTGGCACCCAACACCCACGTGCTCCGCACCGCCAATGGACACGTGCTCCGTCACTCGGATGCCGGTGTCACATCCATGTGCTTCGTCCCCTCCCCTCCACCACTGGCTGAACAATCTCAGCGCGGACAACCAACCTACCCAGAAGACAAAATCAAAAACATGATCTTCACGGCCATGCCCGATCCAGGCAGGTGGACCACCACACGCGATATCCAACGCAAAATGCGCATCTTCTCGTCAACAACCGTGATGGCAACACTCGAAAAACTCATGCAGGAAAAAACTGTCCGACGCATGGGAGAACCAACCCGCAACGGACGCATCACCTACCTCTACACGCGCAATGAACAGCCCGCCTTTGCGCATAACCTGCACAGCAGGTAGAATCATCAGATCATGCCAGGCGCCACAGAATGGAAAAAAGGTCAAAGTGGAAACCCAGCCGGGAGTAAACCTAGGTCGTACAATGCCCATGAATTGCGTGACCTCTGCCGCCAGCACACTCAAAAAGCCGTCGAGACACTGATCGCGCTCATGGATTGCAATTCTCCGGCAGTCCAACAACGAGCTGCTGACAGCATCCTGGATCGCGCTTGGGGCAAGCCATCGCAGGCGATTGAGATGACCGGATCTGAAGGCGGCCCATTGCAAGTGACGAGTTTGGTCGACGTCATCAGGTGTGCGGCCGCTGCCGAGATCAAGGAAAGAGAAGGAAAAGAGAAAGAGAAAGAGGACGAGGAAGATGATGGAACCCCATGACCTCACGCCTGAGGAAACTTGCTGGAAATGCCCTGCGCCTATTCAAGAGGGAAGCGGGCCAGTGTGTGACGACTGCCGTGCGGCTGATTCGATCGTCTCTCGACGAGAAACCACGCATGAAAGCGCAGACTGAATACAGCGGCTTTGACCACGGTCCTGCCGGGTCGCTCATATTGAGCAAGCGCCAACCTCCTCCAGGGTCTTGCCCACAATGTGGATACGAAAAAGACCCGCACTGTGATGGCGGCCATCTTCCTGTGGAAGGTGGTGTAGTGAGATGCCCACGCATGAGCTTCCGTGAATGTCTCTGACCTGAGCCTGATTGCGGTACGCAGGTGGGAAAAAGACCCCATCCTGTTTGTGCGCGAGTCGCTGAGCGCAGAACCTTGGGATATGCAGCAAACAATTCTACGCGCCATCATGCGTCCAGAGACAAGAAGGGTGGCGGTCAAATCGTGCCACGCCGCAGGCAAGACTCATCTGGCGGCTCTCGCTGTCCTCACCTGGCTATTCACGGGACGGCAGCGCGTCGTCATCACAACCGCACCAACATGGCGCCAGGTGAAAGAACTTCTGTGGAAAGAAATCAGGGTCATCTACAACCGATGCCGTGAACGAGGGTGCCCGCTTGGCGGCGAGCTTCCGCCATCAGCTCCTGAGCTACGCATCTCAGACGACTGGCTTGCCATAGGTTTCTCATCTGATGACCCGATCAACATGCAGGGGTGGCACAGCCCCGGCGGACTACTTGTCGTGATGGATGAGGCAAACGGGATCAGCCCGCCGATCTGGGAGGCGCTGCAAGGCGTGCTCACTGGCTCAAAAGATAGACTGCTCGCAATTGCCAACCCCACAGAACGTGGCGGGCCTTTCTATGACCTTTGGGAAAAGGATGAGAGCGCGATCAAATTCACCATCAGCGCATATGACACTCCGAATGTAAAAGCTCGACGAGAAATAATCCCTGGCCTGGTCACTCATGAATGGATTGAAGACCGAAAAGCCAGGTGGGGTGAATCGTCGTCAATCTTTCGTTCGCGCGTGCTGGGCGAGTTCCCTGATGCTGACGATGGGCTTGTCCCCCTCGCTTGGATTGAAGCTGCGAATCGTCGATGGGACAAACTGAACACCACCAGCGGGTGGGAAGGGCATGCCACGCTCGGCGTAGACGTGGCGCGCTATGGCCCTGACAGCACGATTGGAGCACTCTGCTATCCGCATGGCGTGCGTGAACTGCTCCGCTTCCGAAAAGCAGACACGATGGAAACAGCCGCGTGGGTCATGAGCTTGCTCCGTGAACGAGATGACATTGCTGATGTTCATGTGGACGGAGACGGCTTAGGAGCAGGCGTGGTGGATGCGCTTCGCATGGAACACAGCGATCGCATCGTTGAAATGCGTGGAGGCATGAGTGCCATCGCATCAGACCGCTTTGCTAATCGTCGCGCTGAATGGTTTTGGACACTGCGTGAACGTCTCAATCCCAACCATCAAGACGCTATCGCGCTTCCGCCAGAAGAAAAGATCACAGAACAGTTGACCATGCTGCGCCATAGTGTTGATCCCAAAGGTCGCGTGGTGATTGAAAGCAAGGATGATTTGCGAAGACGAATCGGTCAGAGCCCGGATGAGGCGGATTCGGTTGCGTATGCGTGCGCGGTCATGGAAAAGAGCGTATCAGTGACACTCAACCTGAGCGCTGGATACAGACCCAATCCGTGGAGCGTTTGAGATGATGATTGTCTACAAGCATGACCGAACCTATGTGTGGTGTTGCGATCGTTGCGGGAGGAAGAGCGGAAGGCGTGTGATGCTCAAAGCTCAACAACGTGATGGCGTTAACCCTCCGTGGGGATGGGCTGGCGATGCAACTGCTACGTTGTGCGAGCATTGCAAGAATCAGATTCAAAGCGACGCGAGCGCATGCTCATGAAACGCACTCACCATGCCATGATAGCTGGAACTTCTCCTTGCCATAGGCCTGATGCCTCTATGCCGCTTTTCTCTTGGCAAATGACGTTGAGCAAAGATTGAGCTATAGGGGCGCGTGAAGGAGTCTGCGCGCATGGCCAAAAAGTCTGACGTCATCGGAGCGACCGGGATCATTCGCTACGGAAACCGGTCACGTGTCGAGGACGAGTGGCATCCAAATCTCCGTGGCAGACTGGCGGCTCGCGTCTACCGTGAGATCGGTGACAATGACGCCACTGTCGGTGGGTCCTTCAACATCATCAAGGCCACCATACGGCAGGTCCCTTGGCATGCGCAGGAAGCCAATGGGTCGGATGAAGCAAAGTTGTGGGCAGAGCGTCTCACCAATTTTATCGAGGACATGGATCTCACGTGGACTGATTTCACGTCGGACGTTATGAGCAAACTACAGTATGGGTGGGCGGCTTTTGAGAAGGTCCACAAGAGGCGCGCGGATGGTTTGATCGGTTGGCGTGGGTTCTTCATGCGCTCCCAGGAAAGCCTCTACAACTGGGAGTGGGGTCAAGAGGATGAAGTCAAAGGGATGTGGCAGCTGGTGCAGAGCCTTCAGGGCAAGCCGGTGTTCATCCCGATGGAGAAACTGCTGATCTTCAAGACTGAGTACAACCGAGGATCGCCTGAAGGGCGGTCACTGCTGAGAAACATTTACCGCACGTGGTTCTTCCTCAAGAGACTGCAGGAACTGGAAGCCATTGGAATTGAGCGGGACCTCGGGGGCATTCCCATCGTGGAGGTGCCTCTCAGTCTGTTTGAGGCAGCACAGAATCCGACTCCCGCGAATGCAGGGAAACGTGCCCAGCTGCAGGAATTTGAGAAGTTAGTGCAGCAGCTGCGGAGAAATGATCGGGAAGGCGTGGTTTTTCCTGCGGAGACAGGACCGGATGGAAAGCCCACAGGCTATCGATTGAGATTGATGAGCACCGGCGGGACGAGAGCGATCAACGTCGGAGAATCCATTCGTCGTCTTCAAAAAGAGATAGGGATCAATTTCTCAACCACCTTTCAGCAACTCGGGGTTGAAACCCAAGGATCTATGGCGTTGTCTTCAGACATGACCAGCATGTTTGCGCAGAGCCTTGGAGCGGTGATCAGTTCAATGAAGGAGGTCTTCAACCGTTTCGCGGTGAAGGAGATCATGGAGTTGAATGGTGCTCCCAAGGAACTCTGGCCCCGGTGGGTTCCTGGGGACATTGAACGGGAAGATGCCGACAAGTTCGCGCGCAACATGGTGGCCTTGGTGGAAGGGGGCATCATCACTCCCGATCCTGAGCTTGAAGATTTTGCCAGGGAGAAGATGCTCTATCCGGCAAGGGCTCATGACGGTGTTGAAGGGGAGGGACAGGCCACCTCGCCAGAAGCAGAATCCGAGGCCACCTCCATCGCATTGGAGCCCAAGGCATGACTTACTTGCGCCTGTGGTTGCTGATGGATTTGTTGCGGGTGTCGTTGCGTCGGCTCTTGCATAGGTGACGGGGCTTGTGGACCACGTTCAAACTGTCAGTGTTGGACGCGCATGCCGTCATGCGGGAGCACGCTTCACGCCTTGGGGGAGACATCATCACTGGAGTGCGGAGACTTCCTTGGGAGGAAGTAGCCGCCGCGCCCATGCTCAAAGCCTGGAAGGAAGACGCAGGGCGCACGTTCCGTTGGTGTCGAGATGTTGAGCGCAAAACCCGCACCATTCACAAGAGGATCGAGAACAAAGAACCTCTGGTGCGCACGGAGCAGGCAGCACTGGATTGGTTGAATGAAAACGGGTTGAGCTTGGTGAAGAACATGACAGCCCAGAGCCGTAAGGCTGTGTTGAACACGCTGCATGAAGGGATAATCAAGGGCTGGGACATTCCCACACTAGTGAAACGTGTGAAGGATTCCATGATGCTCAACGTGAGATACGCAGCAGCGGTGAGCAGCCGGCGCGACATGTTGGAGCGTCAAGGAGTGGATCCGGAGAAAATCGAGCGGGACATTGAGAGGTACACCAACAAGCTCATTCGCGCGCGGGCGGAGAACATCGTCCGCACAGAAACGGTAGCTGCTCGGAATGAGGGGCGCGTTCAGGCTTGGAGGGACATGCAAGAAGCCGGGGAACTTCCCATCACGGCGCGCAAGGTTTGGATTGTGGGCATGGACGATAGGCTGTGCCCAATCTGCGCCCAGCTCGGCGTACAGAAGCCGGTGCTCATCAGTGAATCGTTCACAACTTCTGATGGAACTTTCATGCGACCACCCGCGCATCCGTCGTGCCGGTGTACGGTGAGCATTGCATGATGGTGTTTGCTGAATCGGTGTCGTTTGTGATTATGTGCGCGCGATGCCATTCCCAAGTGAACATGCGGCGCGTCAAGCACCGCCTGGAAAGTTTGAAGAATTCCGACGGGTGACCCGTGGTTACCCTGACGGCATTTCTGTCGTTTTAGGGATTGCCGGCGGCAAATCGGAAATCCAAAGCGTGCGCTTTGACCGGAAAAAGTTCACGGTGGCGCAGGCGCGCAAGTGGCTTGAAGACCACAAGATGAAGACTGGGGTTGAAGCCGCCACCGCCAAGGAAGCGCCCACACTGAACATGCAATTTCAGGTGCTCAAGACGGGCGACGAGCATCAGGTGTATGGCTGGCTCTACGTTTGCAACAACGCGGACGGTTCTCAGGTGGTGGACCACTCGGGAGAGATCGTCAAGATTGACACCCTGGAGCGCGCGGCTGTTCGGTACATGCTCAAGAGTCAGGCGGCTGGTTCCCTGCACATGTGCAATGAAGACGGTTCTGTTTTCAAGGCTGGGCGCATCATCTCGTCCATCGTCTTCACCAGCCATATGACGAAGGCGCTTGGGATTCCTGATGGTGTGCTCCCTCAGGGATGGTTTGTGGGTTACCTCATTGAGCATGAGCCCACGTGGCAGGCCATCAAGAACGGGACTTTGAAGTGCTTCTCCATTGGAGGCCGCGCCAAGCACCGATTGCTGGAAGCCGCCCCCGCGAGGATTGCAGCATGACGACGCCAACTGTGGAGCTTGTGGATTTGGAAGTCCTTGAGGGTAGCCCGGTGGACAAGGGGGACAATCCCCCAGCGGTCATTTCCTTCTGGAAGGGCGCGGGGCTCATGGACCGCATGAAAGCGGTTTGGGCGCGCATGACCAAGGGGTCTGCTGAAAAGATGTATGACGGCCCCCACACTGAAATGGAACAACCCCGCACGGTGGGCCAAATCCTGGCCATGAAGGAATTTGCCGAGGCGTTCTATGCCCTCAAGGGCGCGTTCGCGCAGAGCGTGAGCAGCATCATGGAAATGGCGCCGGCAGAGCAGATGGGTAGCATGCTCACCCAGACGGTGGCGGAGTTCAATGAACGCGCCAGCGCGTTGGCAGCTTCCATTGAGGGGACGCAAAAGTCTGCGGACCTGACTGGTCTGCTCAAGAGTTTGGAAGGTGCTGTGGGTGACCAGGAGGCGTTTGCCCAAGCGGTGGAAAAACTTGAGGGCTTCGAGCCCATGGAGAAAGCAATGGCTGAACAGAAGCCGGTGACCCCGGAAACCCCGGCGGTCACGCCGGCATCAGAAGTCACGGCCCCCACGGCGGAAGTCATCAAGGCGCAGCAGGAATTGGCTGAAGTCACCAAGCGGCTGGCGGACGCGGAGAAGGTTGCTGCCGACGCCAAATCCCAGGTGGCCAAGATGGAAGATGAGCGGGTGGCCAAAGAGTTCTTGGAGAAGGCGGACAAGCTGGACGTGCCCGGCCTCACCAAGGATGAGGTTGCCAAGAGCTTGAAGACCACGCATCTGGCGAGCGCTGAAGCGGGCGCCACGTTGGAGCGCGCCTATGCGGCCATGGCGGCTCAGGTCAAGAAGAATGACCAGATCACCAAGTCCATCGGTTCAGCTGGAAATCCGGCTGACAACCAGCTGACCGCTCATGGGCAGCTGGTGATGAAGGCGGATGAATTGCGCAAGCAGGATCCCAAGCTCACCAAGGAGCAGGCTTTCGTGCGCGCCGGCCAGATGTACCCGGCGCTCAAGGAGCAGGCGATTCACAACCCAGACACGGCGGCAGTCTGACGACACGCTGAAAAGGAGGCAAGACCATGGCAACGATGATTGTTCTTCAGCGCGGTAAGTACCCTGCCGGTGCTGATCTGAGTGCGAAGTATGGGTTCGCGGTCAAACTGAGCGCGGGAAGCGCCGTTCTGGGAGGTGCGGGAGATTCCTGCATTGGCGTTCTCCAGAACAAGCCGACCAGCGGTCAAGCCGCTGAGGTCATGCACATGGGCATTGCGCCCGTGATGTCTGGCGCTGCGTTCTCGGCGCTTGACCTGTTGGCGTCGGATGCCAACGGCAAGCTCCAGACTGCCACGGCGGGCCAGAAGGTGGTGGCCAAGGCATTGGCTGCCGCCACCGCTGCTGATCAACTTGTGGAGGCGCTGGTCCTCCCCATCGGAATCGCGTGAGCGAGAGGAGAATGAACATGTCTGTGACCGTTTCTGAAGTCAAAAAGACTCTGCCCACGCCGGGAGATTTGCACGTCAACGCTGCCCTCACAAACTTTGCGGTGGCCTGGAAACAGGAGACCGCGCGTTTTGTGGCCGGCCGTATTTTCCCAGAGGTGTCGGTTGACAAGCAGAATGACCGCTACTTCATTTGGGAAGAGGGCGATTTCTTCCGTGATGAGGCTGAGCTGAAGAGCCCCAGCAGCCATCCGCCGATGATGAATCTGCGCCTGAGCACGGATCAGTATTTCTGCGACCAGTATCACATGGGTGGTCTGGTTTCTGAAGCTGATTTGGCCAACCATGATGCGGCGGTGAACAAGGAGGAGGCGCTCACCCGCGCCATTGTGAACAAGCTGCTGATCAAGCGGGAAGCGGAGTGGATCAGCAATTTCTTCACCACTGGGAAGTGGACCGGTTCCACCACTGCCGCCGACCTTGTGGGCGGCACGCATTCTCCATTGTGGAGCAACTATGGCACCAGCAACCCGGTGCAAGACCTCCGTGCCCAGATCACGCATCTGGTTCGGCTTGGTATTGACCCCAAGGACATCAAGCTGGCGCTCGGGCAGGACGTGTTCAGCGTCCTCTTGGACCATCCGAAGTTCTTGGAGCGTTTTGAGCAGGTGCAGGCCAGCATCCTGAACGAGCAGCTGATGGCCGCCGTTCTGGGCATTGGCGAGGTGATGGTGGCGCGTGCGGCCAAGGCGACTTCTGCTGAAGGTGTCAGCCCGGCGACCATCAGCTACATGCATTCTCAGAATGCATTGCTGACCTACGCGCCTGCTGGTGTCTCCACAGACATGCCGTCTGCCGGCAAGATGTTCAGCTGGACCGGTCTGGTTGGTGGAGGAGAGAATGGCATTCGCATCCGTCGCTGGTTCGACAATGATTTGACCGGCTGGAAGATTGTTGGTGACAGTGCGTTTGATGCCAAGCTGACCAGCGCGCGGCTGGGCGTGTTCTTCTCCGTCTACATCTGAACCCCCGGATGAAGATGGCAGGACCGGGTGCTTTTGCATGGGGCACCCGGTCCTGTTTTTACTGTGAGGTGATGCATGCGCCGTGCTTCATTGAAAGAGCGCCGTGGGTGGCAGAACACGCTTGACGGTGTGAAGCTTGTCACCACTTTTGCGCTTCAAATTGGGCTCAGCTCCAGTGGACGCCCAATCACTATCCCGCCTGGTGAGGATGTCACCGAGCAGGCCAAGAAATGGGCCGTGCTTCCGACATTGCTCAAGCGTGGCACAGTTGTGGCGACGCCCCCTGTGGACTGGACGCGGTTGGACATGAAATCAGAAATTGAATCCGCATCACAGCGGAAGGAGTCTGGCCATGGTGGCGCGCGCAAGAATCGCTCCAACCGTTGAGCAGAAGATTGTTGGCAGTGCCATCACGCTAGGGCGTGCTGTCAAGCTGAATGGTTTCGACCAATGGGTTCCGGCTGGCATTGGCGATGCCGCCGTTGGGGTGGCGCAATCTGCACCTGGTGTTGGTTTGTCTGCGTTAGCTGTGGTGTCTGGGCCTTGTGACAACGCAGTGGCGGCTGAAGCGTTCAACGGCGGAGTGAGGGTGGCGCCGGCAGCTGGCGGAAAGTTCAGGGTTGCTCAACCTGGAGATGAAATCACTGGCGTGGCACTTGACCGTAGCGACGGTGACAATGACGTTTTCAGGATGCTGGTAGATTCTGGCGGAGGGACAGCAGATGCTGAACCTACCGGCGGAGGCGGTGGAGGCGGGACTGGAACGGTTGAAGCGACGTACACTTGCCCTGTCTCTGTGGCGGTGGGGGATGTGGTCCGCGTCACGGGGTCTGATTCGGTGGATAAGGCGGATGCTGCCTCGCTGGCAAACCGCGCTGTTGGGATTGTGACCAGCAAGCCAACCACCACTAGCGCGGTGGTGCGCTCGGCTGGCGATTGCAGCGTGTTTTCTGGGCTCACCCCTGGGGATGACTATTTCCTGAGCACCACGCCAGGTGCCATGACCAATGCTCCCGACACCAGCGTAGGGAAGGTGCTCCAGCGGTTGGGCGTGGCAAAGACCAGTTCAGTTCTCTCCTCCATGGTGGAGCGAGACGTATACCTGTTTTAAGGGAGTAGCCAATGGCGGACCTTCGCGCAGCAGTTGTTTCCACTTCAGCTCCATTCAACTACAAGGGCATTGCCGATGCAGACGGCCTGATTGTCGCTCAGACAGTCAAGACCGCAGCCGGCAACATGACCCTTTTGCCTGCTGGCACCGATGTGGTGTTGGGCGCCGGTAAGAATCTGAGCGCAGGTGCAGGCGCGGGCGCCATTGACCTCAGTGCAGCAACCGGTCTGTTCAACACCCCGACCGGCACGTTCACCCACAAGGGTGCCGTGCTCTTTGAGGCGGTGGCCAGCACGGCTTCAGGTGCGGCCAGCTTTGATTTGAGCGGTGCTTCAGGCGTGTTCAAAACCCCCACCGGGGCAGTGACCATTGGGCCGGGAGCGGTGAGTCTCAGCGGCGACACCACCATTGCCACCGGGAAGACCCTGAGCACCACGGGCACGGGCATGATCAATTTGCCCAGCCTGTTCCAGATCAACAGCGTGGCCGTGAGTGCCAACGTCACATCTGCCAACCTCGGGACTTTGACCGGCGGTGGGAACGCAGACGCGCTGCACTCCCATGCGGCTTCTGGCAGCGCCACCAGCTTCACGAAGACTGCCGGCGAGGCTATTGCTGACCACGCGCTCATCACCATCGCCAATGACGCGGGCACGCCTAAGGCGTTTCTTGCCGATGCCAATGGGGCGGCCCAGCTCCCAAACGGTTTTGCAGTGGCGAGCGCAGCGGTGCTCAGTGGCGCGACCGGGACCTATTACGTGGACGGACAGCACAGCATCCCGGACGCGCAGTGGGATAGCGTGCCGGCGGTTGCTGACGTGGGCAAGCCGGTATTCGCGTCTGTCACGGCTGGAAAGTTCTCCCTGACCCCTACTATCACGGCTGGTGAGACGCGGGTGCGGGTCGGTTGGTGCACGGCGGGCGGATCCGGGACCAGCGCCATTGTGATTTCCGTTGGTGAGCCTTACGTCAACTGATGATGGTGTGGTAGGGAGCCTGTGAAACAGAGCCTGCGGGCTCCCTACCATGCGAGGTTGTGATGAAAAAGAATGGTCATCTGAAGGCGGTTGCGGCTCCTGCTCCTACGGACAAGGTTTCGCTTGCTGATTCTGAGGTGAAGGATTTGCAAGAGAAGTTGGCCACGATCAGGCGCATCAGGGCCAACATTCAGGTGGCGGCTGAGAAGCACGCCTTCATGTTCATGGAGATCCAGAGCGCGTGTGCTCAGGTCCATGGTCTTGAGCAACAACTTTCTGGCAGGGTTGCTGAGATTGTGAAGGCACACGGTTTCAAGGATTCAGACAAGTACGCTTCTTGGGATTTCAACGCGGATGAGAAGCGGATCAGTTTGAACCGGTGAGGTGAAGTCATGGCGCTGGTCAATCCGATCAAGAGTGATAGCGCGGCATCTGGAAGATTCACGTCCACAGTGCCGAGCACGGATGACTGGCAGATCAGGTCTTTTGGCCTTGGTGTGGCACCGCCGGGGACGCAGGGTCACATCACCGCCAAGTCTCTCACTGGCGAGATTCCGCAGTGGGTCATGAAGTCAACGGATAAAACCGTTGGTGGATACAGCCTCGGGACCGTAGACACTGCACTTATTCTCAGGCCTGTTTCTGAGACAATCGGAGGATCAGAGCTTGTGTCTCTTGGGGACACGGATGCCACGCCTTCGCAATTCAGAGCGATCATAGGGTCCGCTGCGCCCACGCAGGCAGTTTTCATGTACCATGCCGGGAAGACAAACGGCGCTGAGGGAACTGCGAATCTTGCCGCTGGGGAGATCCACGCCGAGTGGTTGAGGAACGACACCACGCCAAGCATGAGGTTGATGGGCCAGGGGGAGCTTCGGCTGTTCGGAGCGACGTCCGGTTATGTCGGCCTGAAAGGCGCTGCGGCTGCTGGTGCGACCACGTATCAATGGCCTGCGGCGGATGGGACCTCGGGCCAAGTTCTATCGACAAATGGCGGTGGTGTGTTGTCATGGGCAGCGGCTGGCGGCGGAGGCATCACCGGCTCCCTCACGGCGACGCGCATTCCGTTTGCAACCGGTGCGTCTACCGTCATTGATTCTTCTGCGCTGGTCTTCTCTGCTACTGAAGGGCTTCAAATTTCTATTGCCACAGTATTCCCACACGGGATGCTGCGGACATACGCAACGGGATCTTACAAGCACTGGCGGTTGGAGTCCCCCGGAGTAGCGGAGTTCGGGATTGGGTACGCGACGGGGGTTGGGTTCGCAATCGCTCCGGGGTCTACTTTTCCGCACGCCTCAAATGCCGGTTTAAACATAAACGGCTCTGGGTCTGTATCCGTTGGATCGGGCACGTTCACAGACATGTTCAACGTCGGGACCGCTGCGCAGTTCCGAGTTTCGCCAGATGGGCACGTGGCCACATCTGGGATCTATACGTCGACCTTTTCTCCGTCGTTTCCAGACGGGATGTTCAACTCACGCGCCACGGGCACACTTAAGCACTGGCGTCTGGAGAATCCAGGCTCTTTTGAGTTCGGGATAGGGCTAATAGCTGCTGTTGGATTCGGCTTGGTTCCAACGTCAACGTTCCCGAGCGGTTCTGCGCTTGGCCTGTACATGAACACATCTGGGAACGTGGCCATCGGGTCCAACACGTTCACCAGTATGTTCAACGTCGGGTCCACTGCCCAATTCCAAGTGAACGGCACGGGGGCCGTTGTTGCCGCCACCGGAATAGCCTCGTCTGGGACTATCAACTTCTCAGGGTTGACCGCTTCCAAAGGGGTGTTCACTGACGCGTCAAAGAATCTCACATCGACCGGCACGCTTGGAGTTGACCAGGGCGGAACTGGCGCGGCTACGTTGACCAGCAACGGGGTCGTCTACGGAAACGGAACCGGCGCAGCCCAGGTTACCGCGCAAGGCGGAACAAATACTGTTTTGATCGCCAACGCTGGCGCCCCTTCCTTCTCCGCTACTCCTACCCTGACGAGCGTCACGTTGACGGGAGAGTTGGCCGCACAGGCAACTACGCCGAGTTCATTCTCCACGCAGCAAGACAACTACGCGATCGGAGCGTTCTCGTTTGCCCGTATCCAGACCTCCGTCACGCTTACGGCCATCACCGGCATCACGGGTGGCGTGAACGGAAAGCGGTTGGTCTTGGCGAACATTGATGGGACCACCAGCATCACGATTTCAAACGAATCCGCGTCCAGCACGGCGGCGAACCGGGTCATCACCGGCACGGGCGCCGATTACGTGATGCTCGCCAACAACACGATTGAGCTTGTTTACGACGCTACCAGTTCTCGCTGGCGCATGATCAACTAAGGGGTTCCACCATGGCACTGCAAAAAGCCCACACCAACTCCGCCGATGTGACCGCCGCGAGCGCGTACCATCGGATCATCGCTGTTCACCTTGGACCCGCCGCGACCCACAACGCGAACGTGACGCTTGCTGTCTTCAAAGACGCGGCTGCGGCTGCGGCGGGCAAGAACAACATTGATGTCGTGCAGGTTACGGTGAACTACGACCTCGCATCGGTCACGAACCTCTACGCGGCACTCTATGCCGCATTGAAGCTCAAGACCTCCCCAATCGACTACACGGTTGGGGTTACGGACGTGTGATGCCATGACTTGGAGCTATTCCCCCACGTTGACCACGGACAAGGATCGGGTTCGCCGGATGATTGGCGACGTGGTGGGTACTCCTACCGTTTTTCAACTCATCAGCGATGAGGAGATCCTAGCCATCCTGGTGGACCAACCTGTCCCAACCTACGCGGCAGCAGCCATTTGTGATTCTCTGGCTGCGCAGTTTTCAGTCCAGGTGGATAAATCCATCGGGGCGACCAGCATCAATTTGTCTCGCCGCGCGCAGGCGTTTGCCGAATTGGCTGCGCGGCTTCGGGCGGGCGGGCCCGGGAGCATGGCCGGAGGTGATGGAACGGGCGAGCGTGCGGGCGGGATGTTCGTCGGCGGTTTGGATGTCTCGGCCAATGATGAGGCTCGGCGCGATACGTCAGTGGAACAGAGCAGCTTCCGAGTTGGGCAGGATGATCGCCCAGGCGTGCCTACCAATCGGCAGGTGTCCGATTGGGACCCGACCATTTGAGGTTGCGTTGAATGGATACCGAACTTCAGAAGATGTTGGTCAAGACCATCAACATCCGGGTGCCGTCCTACAGCGCAGCAGGGGATCAGACCTTAGGCACGGCTGTCCCTATGGCCGCGCATGTTGAGCTTGTGAAGACCACGGCGGCCATGCAGGCAGGCAAGGAGAGTGTGGTGCGGCACGTGATTGTCACCATGGATGAAATCCGTCGTGATGACCGCGTGTGGATGCCTGGTGATGATTCGAGTGACATCAACCTGGGCAAGTTGCCAGTGACGGTGCAGACGTTCTTTGATCCTGAAACGGGTTTGGTTGACCATTACGAGACAACGGTATGAGCGAACAGGTGTTGACCATGCGCGGGCTAAAGGAGGTGTTGACCACCTTCCGCACCATGCCGCCCAATGTGCGCAAGGCATACATCGCTGCCGTGCAGGAGCAGGGCGGAAAGATCATGACCGAGAGCTTGAAGCAATGTCCGATTGACGTCGGGAATTTGCGCAATTCTCATTTCACGGATGTGCAGGTTCAGGCCGATGGGGTGCGGGTTATTCTCGGATACCGTTCAGAATACGCGGTGCCGGTGCATGAGGTGCCCCCGTCGGAGGCGTCACACAATCCACCGACCAAGTGGAAGTATCTTGAGGATCCTCTGAAGGCCGCTACTCCAGGCTTCAGTGAACGCGTGGCGCTCGCCGTTCAATCTGTGTTGCGTGGTGGAAAATGAGCGTTGAGCAGGACGTGGCGCAACACATCGCTCCCCTGGTTGCCGGGCTAACCTACGGTACAAACTGCCGTGAGGGGCCGGTGCGGAAACGGTCAGACAACCCGGCGGTGGCGGGCGCGGTTCCTGACAAGTGTGTGTTTGTGCTCTCGACGGCTGGACGCAAAGACGAGCCTTGGCAAAATGGAGGTGGGTTTCTTTGGCCGAGCGTACAGATTTGGGTGCGTTCTGAGGTCCAACGATACACCGACGGGCTCACGTTGGCGCAGGCCGTGTGGGACGCCGTGGACAAGAACCCACCGACGGGATACCAAGAAGCCCGTTGCGGCAACAGTGGTCCGCTTTACGTTCGCGAGGACGATGCGGGTCATCATGAATGGTCGATCAATGTGGACCTGTGGAAACAGGTTTGAGGAGGATGAGAGATGACTGCCTACGCAATCACCCTTGAAGCGCCGGATCGCGGCGGCCAGGGATTGGTCACTTCGCTGCAAGATTTGGACAGCTTCATGGTGGCGGCGGACACCTCCATGGAAATCCCCAATGATGGCGATGTCATCGCCGTCTTGAAGAGCACCAATGCGGGGGCTGTGACCGCCACGGTCAAGGCAGTTCCTGACCCCTACGGGCGCGGCGGTGGAGGCGTGGGCGATGTGGTCTACACCATCCCCATTGGCAGCACCACGCCGCAGTTTGCTTTGATCCCGCAGATGAACCCCGCCATGTTCAACAATGTGGGCGTGGCTCAGATCACTCTGAGCACCGCGTCCGGCGTGACCGTGGCGTTCATTCGCCTCAAGAAGGTGAGGTAAGCCATGACCGCAACTGCTATCACGCTGGAAGCACCTGACCGAGGTGGTCAGGGCCTGACCGCATCTCTTCAGGATTTGGACGCAACCGTGGTGGCCATTTCCGCCGTTGCCGCCACTTCCATGGAGATCCCCAACGATGGTGACATCGTGGTGGCCTTCATCAACACGGATTCCGTGGCGCGCACGGTGGTGGTCAAGGCAGTCCCTGATCCCTACGGGCGCGGCGGAAGTGGTGTGGGGGATGTGACCTACACCATCCCCATTGGCAATGTGACCCCCCAGATGGCGTTGGTGCCGTTGATGAACCCTGCCATGTTCAACAATGTGGGCGTGGCACAGTTGACCATCAGCCAGGAAACAGTGGCCGGCAGCCTCAAGGCCGCAGTGATCCGTCTCAAGAAAGTGAGGTAGGCCATGTCCGGAATTCCTGGGCGAATTGCCCGACTTGAAGTGAGCGACGACGCTGGCGTCACGTGGAAGAACGTGGGTGGGATTGTGGAATCCACCCTGAACATCAACGTGGATGAGCTTGAGGTGACGACGTATGACAGCGCCGGCCACCGGGAGTACATCCCAAACCACGACGATGCCACTCTGGACCTCACCTGCCGCTGGTTGGAAGAGGATCCCGGGCAGTCCATCATTCTGGGCAAGATGTTTGACAAGAGCACCTATCAGGTGCGCTTCCGGCTCCAGAGCGTGGCCGGTCGCCGGCTGTTCACGGCCACTGCCTTTGCCACCAAGGGCAGCCCCAAGGCTCCCCTGGATGATGCCAGCGGCTTTGACGTCAGCCTCCGCATGAGCGGCCTGGGTGTCTCCACCCAGACCACGGCCATGATCCCGTAAGTTGATCCTGGGTGTACCCAGTGATCTGAACCCCATGGCACACCCCCCGTGTCATGGGGTTCACTTTTTAGTGCTTGCTATACGGTAGCCGTCCAGTGCTACGGATGTTGTCACTGGAGGGTTGCCTATGACAGCCAACACAAATCGAGGTGAGGTTGATATCGAAATTGGCGGCGAGGTGCGCACGCTGCGCTTTGCCACCCAGGAGATTGTGCTGCTGGAGGACCGCCTGGGATGCGATGTGTTGACCTACCTGGGGGCGGGCAAGGGGCAGCTCAAGTTCTGTGTGGAAGCTGTGTTCTGCGGGCTCTCCCGCTCTGCCAAGGCAAACAAGATGAACCCACTGCGGGTGGCTGGCTGGTTTGACCAGTTCACGGGCAGCTTGGGGGATATGCAGCGGGACATCCTCTACGCCATCGCCAAGGGCAAGCCCGGCGAGGAGGGATTGGAGCTTGTGAAGGTACTTGACGAAACGTTTCGTAAGGCGGATGAGCCTGCCCGCCCTACCACCTCCACCGACTGAAGGCGGCGCGCAAGCGGGAAGAAATGCTGCGGTTGGCGGCCACCTATGGGCTGACGCCTGACCAATTCTACCGGATGACCCTCCGGGAAGTGGAGCTGTGGATCCAGGGGAGGGAAGACATGTGGTCCCGCATCATGGAGGTGCTGGCCTGGATGCAGACCAACCTGATCAACATCCACATTGCCAAGGGCCGGCGCGTCACCATGGATGACGTGCTCCCCCGTGGGGTGAGAAAGAAACGACGGGATGAATCCCCGCCAGACTTTGAAAGCCCTCAAGAGATGAAAGCCTGGATGCGCAAGAAGAATGAGCAACGGGATGACACCATTTTTTGGGGGTCACCGGACGGTCAACAGGTCCGCGACATGCTCGGGATTGAAGAGTATGAAGATGGGGCAGACACCAAGGAGAGCTGATGGCTTCGGTCGGGACCATTGAGGTATCGCTCAAAGCGTCCGGCTCGGCGCAGTTCATTGCCAATTTGCAGATGGCTGCCGATAAGTTGAAGGACGTTGGAGGCGCTGGAGAGAAAACGTCATCATCACTTGACGGTTTGGCATCAATGGCAAAAAAAGCAGCAGCCATTTTTGGACTTTGGAAAACCGTTGAAGTGGGCGTGAAGTTTGCGGAAATGGCTGATGGGGCAAAAGATGCCAGAGCCGTTTTCGATTCGCTTGGCGGAAGCCTCAACGGCCTAAGAACAGCAACACAAGGAATGATTTCCGATGCCGAGTTGGTGAGTCGGTCGAACATGGCGCAGCAGATGGGCCTTACCGGATCTCAATTCAAGAACCTTTCTGAAATCGCATTAGCTGCAGCTAATAAGACTGGTAACTCTGTTGATCACATGATGGATGCTATCGTTACCGGAACCGCGAAAGGGTCTGAGATGGCGTTGAAGCAAGCAGGCATTTGGGTCGATACAGAATCGGCCAACATTGCATACGCGACGAGTATCGGCACCACGGCGGATAAACTGTCAGAAGGTCAGAAGCGACAAGCACTCTTCAATGAAGTGATGGCCCAAGGCCGTGACATGCTTGATGAACTTGCTACAGCTGGCGTCGGGTTGAGCAATCCTTTTGAACAATTCAAGACATCAGTTTCAAACGCGAGCGGTGTGTTGGGTAATTCATTGCTTCCGATCATCAGAGACGTGATGGAAGATATGACTCCACTCGTTGAAGAAGTGGCGACATTTGCAAAGGAGCTTATGGATTCCGTGGTCCCCGCTGCTCGTTCTGCCCGCGATGAGTTCAAAGATGCATTTTCAGAATTGACTGGCGGACAAAGCATTGTGCAGACCATGAAAACTTCCTTCAAGACTCTTGCCGATATGGTGGCTGCTGCCGGTGAATCTGTCGCTTACCTCATGCATTTGAATGACAAGTTTTCAGGTACGGACAAGTTCAACGGTGATGTGTGGGGGCAGAGGCTTGCATCTATCAAACAATTCAGAGCCGAATTGCAAGGCGCATCAACAGATAGCATGTCGATAGATGGTATCGGAAAACCAAAAGCAGAAGGGACAAGAGCATTGCTGCGCATGGACGCATTTGTCATGCCCGCTTTTCGGGGGAAGGAATCGTCAGAATCTGCACGGAAAGAAATGGATATGTTCGCCAATGCTCAACGCGACATACTGAAACAGCAAGCTGCCGCATACGGAGATTTGCAGGAAAAGTTATTCAGTTTGACGCGTGAGGCCGACACGGCAAGTTCCGCATTCCCGAGCATTCGCCAAGTTGCCATATCGGCTGCTGACCGGTTGCGTGACATGTATCTTGCCGCCGAGAAAGCTGGCGCTGTTTTTGACGTTTCTGCCGTACGCGATCAGATCGGTGGACTGGCGGCTAGGGAGATGGCTGCGAAATTGTCACAGATCAAAGATCAAAGTGAGTTCAATAAGGCGACGAGATTTGCAGCCGTCGAAGCTGAATTGGCCGGCATCAAATGGAGCGATGTCGTATCGGCAATTTCAAGACCCCAAGAGATTTCAGATGCGATGCCAGAAATAAAATCTATGTCAGATTTGGTCGGGCCTAGCATCAAAAAGATGGTTGACGATTTGGCTGTTGAGCTTGGGGCATCATTGAGAGGTGTTGACAGGAGGGAAATCACAAGCACTATCACGTCATCGCTTAGTGACCTGATAGGAGATGGACGGTTGGATTTCACAAAGATTGGACAAGCATTTGGAAAGATGATGGGAGGGACTGAAATAGGAGGAGAAATCTTCAGTGACATAGGGAAAGCGGTTGGGATCAGTAACAAGACTGCAAATCAGGGAGGTGGGATCGGGATGGTGCTCGGCGGTGTTGCCGGTGGTGTTGCGGGCGCGGTGGTGCCCATGGTGATTGAGGTCTTCAAGACCATTGTGGACGCGCTCCGGCAAGTCCCTCAGATGATTGTGGATGCCGTCACAGGACTGGTTGATCTGCTCCCCCTAGGTGACGTGGGCACGCGTATTAAGGACGCGTTCACCCCCATGGTGGTGGTGGTCGGCATGGTCACAGGCGCGTTGGCCGTGTTGGGCGCGCCTCTGATGCTACTGGCTTCAACTGTTGCGGCGGTCCTATTCCCTGTCGTCCTTGCGCTGGCGCAATCATTCATCATGATGCTCCCGCTGATCCTGGCTACTGTGGGCGCCCTGGGGTTGATCGCTGCTGCAGCTATCAGTTTCGCAACAGGCGTTGCCATGGCTGTGCTCACACTTGTTTCCATGGCGGCCATGGTGGTGGTGTCCTTCGGGACCCTGGCAGCCGCAGCAGTCATGGCGTTCACACCAATTCAAATCGCTGTGGCTTTGTTGGCGGTTGCTGCGGCTCCGGTGATTGTGCTTTTCGCGGCACTCGCGGCTTCCATGACAGTGGCGGTAGGAATGTTCGCCATGCTCGGTGCATTTGTGAAGATGTTGGGTGAAACCAAGAGCTTTGAGCGTTTCAAGAAAGCGATTGAGGCAAGCATCGGGCGCATCGTCCAGGCGCTTGAGCCTTTCATGGACCGCATGATGGCGTTCGCGGGGTTGTTTGACGCCTTGGTCAGTGTGGTGATCCCTCTGGCCCAGGCATTTGCCAATAACGAAATTGCAGCGCGCATCCTGTTTGACGTGTTCAAGAGTATGGCCATCGGCGCCGGAATCTTTGTGGTGGCCATTGGTGTGTTCATCAGCGCCATTCTTGCGGTTGGAATCGCGTTGACGGAGCTAGGTAAGGGAATCGGTTTCATCCTCGAATCATTCGCCGCTGCCATTGGGCTCATCAACCAAGTGTTCAAAAGTGAATCGCTGCGCACGGCGTATGACGACATGACCAACGCGGCATCAAGAGTGAACACCGGAATGGATACAGCCAGCGCGGCCATGACGGCCATGAGCCCAAATGTGAACGACATGGCCGCTGCCGTGCGGGACCTCATGGGGCTCACCTTCGAGGAAGCTACCGCGAGGGGAAAGACGCTGGCCATGGAGAAGGCGGCGGCTGAGAGTATGACCAACGTTCCGCAGGGGTTCAAGGTGGCGGCAGAGCGGTTCCGGGCCATCAGTGCTGAGGACATGAGTTCTGGGGTACTCGGCGGTGAGCGCGTGCCTGGCCAAGGCGGAACGAACTTCATCATCCAAAACATGGAGGTGTTGGCCGACGACGCTGGCGAGTTTGCTGAGAGCATGCAGCGCAGGGCTGAAAGAGCGCGTCTCCAGCAAGCTGGCACCACCGGAACATCCGACGGTCAGAACAACGGGGGCTGACCCATGCCGTTTCTGCGCATCAACGGGATTCAGGTGGCGGTGGCTGATGCTACCGCTATGCGCAAACTGACCAGGCAAGGCAAACGCGCGCGTGGTTTCAGAGGCCAGCTCAGGGATATGAGGCGCGGCATTCGTCGGTCCTGGGAGATGGAAACGGTCCCCATGAACTTTGCGGATGCTGAGCCCATGATCCGCATAATCAACGGCGAAGGGCATCACGTGGACTTTGCTGATGGGCTCCAGGCGTCCACCGGCCTGAACCCAAGAGCGGGCAATGCGAACGTGATTCTCAGGCCGGCCACCATGGGGGCTTGGGGCCGGGGGGTGATGCAGGCGCGCGCCGGTTTGATCCCTCTGGATTCTCAGATCATGTCTTACGACATCCAGGCCAGGGAGCAGGACTGGACAGTTATCATGTGGACTCACGCCACTGGCGTCTGGACGGGTTCTGCGCTGCGTTCTGATGGGATCGGGTACAGGGCTGGGGTGGTGAACGCGAACGCGCTCAAACGCGGCGTGAGCCCAGATGGGGTGTTCCTCACGCAAGCGGATGGGGTCATTACCCTGTGGCTGGACACGACTGCGCCGGCCAACGTCCACATGGATGACTTGGTGTTGCTGCCATACGCGCTTTCTGATTCGCAGATGTCTGCCGTCACCACCTACACGGCCAAGTTTGGCATGTGCCCAGTGTTGAACGTGACCGGGGACATGATTGGAAATGACGTGTTCTGTGTTGGCGAAGTGAAGGACGTGAAAGTCATCAACAAAGGAGCGATGAACAATGCCAAGGTCATTCGGTTCACGTTGTCAGAGCTGCAGCCAGCTTTTCTTGCTGGGCTTCTTTCTGGCGGTGCTTTTCGGGCTGTCGCTCCTGGCGCGCCTCTTTGGTGGTATGAAAGCAATGACATCGACGGCGCGCTCAACTCCACCCTTTCGGACGGATCTGCACTGAGTTCCTGGCGAGACAAAGGTTCCAGAGCGCAGAATCTGACGCAGGCTACGGGGGCGAAGCAGCCCATCTTCAGACGCATAGGGCAGGCGGGCAAACTCAACTATTTTCCGTCCGTGCAGTTTGACGGCACGGATGACCAGATGGAATCCACGTCTGGTGTGTCAATTGGGACCGGAAAGGACATCACGGTTGCAGCGGTGGCCAGGGCTGACAGCACAGCGGCAGGATCAAGACTTTTGAACAGCGGGATCGGAGCCCAGCGGGCCATTTTGGTGAACGCCTCAAACTGGCAAGTGATCGCAGCGTCCCAGGTGAGTCACCCTATTGAGACTGTGGTGGTCGGTGAGTGGGTGATCATGATCGCCGTATTTAGAACCAATGGCACTACCACACAGTTTTTGGCCAACAACGTCAACGCGCAAGTGAACGCGGGTTCAAGCTCATCCGGGCTGACCGGGATGCGGATTGGTGGAACCACGTCGTTCTTCTGGAATGGGCATGTGGTGGAGCTTCTTGTGTGGGACGACGCTTCCTACGGAACTCCGGCGGACATTGCTGAATATCTCCAGCGCAAATATGCGGAGCTGCCCCAATGACCTTCGCGTTGCTCAATGGGTGGAAGCTGCCAGCCGCCATTGCGCAAGAGGCGCAGCATTTCATCATTCACCACGGGGAGATGGAACCCACGTGGCAGAACAGGCCCCAGCGGACCAGGCGAGCGCTTCCGTCAAAATGGGATGTGCGCATGATACCTATGGATCGGGCTGACGCGGACACGCTTGAGTGTCTGTTGATGGGTCAAGGGCATCACATCCCATGTGACGTAGACGCTTTTTCCGATGCCGGCATGGGGCCAGAACTTGGAGGAGCGTACAGCATTCAGCCCCGCACGTTCACGGCGGGCATGTACGGGATTGGCTATCTGAACGTCACCGGCAGCATCGTATGGGACGCGGCGATCAGGTTTGACGGCTGGACCGTGAGCTACTGGCGCACAGTAACGGGCACCCCCCAGCATGTTACCCTCCGCGCGGATGGGGCGAAGTTCATTGACGGGATCAGGGCAGACACCACCAACACGTCAGAATGCGTGGTGATGCAAGGAGGCGTGGCGCTCGGGGCTGGCAACTATGACGACGTGATAATTCTTCCGGTCACCGTGTCTGACGCATTCGCATCCGCCATGTACCGGTTCGCTGTAGGCAAAGGGCTACGCGCATACTTGCCATTTGACGCGGACTTGCTGGACTTCTTTGGCCGGCTTTCTGCCCCGACCGTATCGGGAACCATCACCCAACGGGTTGTGGGGCGGGTGGCAAAGGCCATCCAGGTGGTGTCAGGTGGGAGGCTTCTCTACGGCGCGAACGTCAACCTCGATTGCAACGGGCAGGCAGAATGCAGCGTCGAGGTTTGGTTCCAACCGACCACCCAGGTTGCAGTTGGCTCACCACAAACTGTGGTGGAGCACGGCACCGTGGCGACCAGGGGCTACCGTATCAGGCTGATGAATACCACGGCCAGCACCACCAACGCCCAGATTGAGCTTGTGATCGCCATTGGATCAGCCGTCTTCACCACTCCGACCAGGGACGTGGTGATCAACGCATGGAACCACGTGGTGCTCACCTGGGACCAGGCTACCAACACGGGGCGCTGCTATGTGAACGGGACGCAAGTCTACACGTTCCAAACCGGCACGGCTGGCACTGCCGCAGGGAATGACAGCGCGGATTCTTTGTTCGTTGGCAACAACGGTGCGCTCATCACGCCTTTCGCCGGGCTGATAGATGAAGTTCGGTTCTACCGCTCAAAACTCACGGCAGAGGATGTGGCAGACCACTACAATGCGGGGTTGAGAAACATTCCTCCCCCCGTGCCTCAAGCGTTCAGCAAGCTGCCATACTTGGAACTCGACGGGGCCTTGCTTGGGTGGAGGCAAACGCAGGTGCTGGCCGATCCTGGTGACGCGAATCAGATTCAGCATGGAGGTAGTGCCGGGTGGCTGAACAGCTCACGGACGCCCCAGATCTCGTTTGAGGAGCGACAGGCATTTGAGGCAGACATCATACCTGTGCCCATGGCGCAGTATGTGCTCGATGAGCGCTACATTTCTCCCGGAGCGCTGACCTTCATTCCAGCGCAGGGCGCGCACGGCAACGTCGGATTTGGAGCTGCCAATTTCACCAACGGTCCTTTCCTGCGGGGCAGGGCCTTGCAGTTCACCTCCCCAGCATCAAACTCCATCACGCTTCCCCAGGCGCTGGTCACCGCGTTGGGTGGGAGCCGGGGCATGACCGTGGTCGCGTGGGCGCGACGTGCGGCTACGGGCGCGCAGCACACACTTTGCGGTCTGTCCTTATCGAGTGGCAACGCCAAGTTTGAGCTGCTGGTGTCGTCGGGGAACGTGGTGGTGTGTCGGGGGAGAAGTGGTGGTGATACCATCCAGACCTTCACCTCCACCATTGGATGGACGGATACCACGAAGTTCCACATGGTGGCCGGCATCTTGGACTATCCAGCCGACCGCATTCGTGCCGCGTTTGACGACACTGGTTTTCAAGAGGGGGTGGTTGCGTTTGTTAACGATGAGGCCCTGCCTCTGGCATTCAGCAGCGGCCACAACATCGGGCTGGACATTGGCGGGGCTAACAGGTGGAACAACGAGATTGCGGTGGTGAGCATCTACAACCAAGTGCTGACCCAGAGTGAATTGCGGGCCATCTATCGGCAAGGGCTGAGGGGAGTGTTCCGATGAGACTCCCTGATAGTGGCCGCGCGGCTCATCCTAAGCTCAGGGGTTCATCTCTGAGGCACTACACGCTCGACGACACGGCGCCTGGTGGGTCCTCAGACCGAGCCTTTGGAACGCTGGTATCCCAGCCGGGGAGCACCTTGCCCGTGGTGAACTCCACCACCGGAATGGCAAGACGCATCAAGTCTTCATACACGGCGGGCATGACTGAAAGTTCCACTGACACCGTGTTGCAGACTGCTGCCCGGGGGGCGTTCACCATCGGGTGTCTTGTGCGCCTGATGGCCCAGCCGGGCGGGGATCTGACACTCGCGTATCTCGGAGGCTCAACCGGAACAGGAACAGCAGCTAACAACCAGCTTGTGGTCATCGGGTATGGGCCAGACCGCAAGCCATGGTTCTATCATGAGCACAGCACCCGCACCGGCATCATCCGACGAGCGACCACCTATGATCTTCCCATTGGGAAGTGGGTCTATCTCCAGTGGCGTAAGAGCGCGGTCACGGGTGTAGGGCCTGGCGGGACGTGCACACTTGAACTCATCGTCAACGGGCATGTGGTGGAGACGTTCACCGGGGCGACCAATTGTTCCGACGGGACCAGCGCCATTCTGCGCATAGGATGCCAGTTCAGTGGAGCCGGTTATTTTCAAGTTCCTGAAGTGGACATTGATGGGCTCTATTTCTGGTCTGAAGCACTGCCTGATGCTGACGTGTGGGATGACCAACGGAGACTTCACCTGCTTTCATTCTTCAGCCGGGTGGATGTGAAGGTTGATCTTGAATCCCTGATCGCGAATGTGTTTGACGACATGACCGATTTCGCGGGGCATGACTGGGTGGAGAAGGTGGAACTCCCTGAGGAAACGGACCAGCCGTGCGCCACTGCGACGGTGCACCTGTTCAGAGAGATTGAGAATCTATCGCTGGCATCACTGAAGACCGACACCAAGGCGAACCTCACGGACCCATTCAACCCGACGTCATACGCGGCCCGCGTGAAGCCGGCCAAGCGGATTGAGGTGTGGCTTGGGCGCGTACCTCTCGGTATCCGTGCCACAGGGCGAGACTGGCAATCACGATTCAAAGGCATTGTGGACGAGGTAGACGAGGCGCAGAGTGACAGCATCGTGCTCCACTGTCGTGATGACGGTGGCGTGCTAGTGGACACATACATTGAGGAAACGCTTGTCTATGGAAATGAATCCCCCATCTTGCCGGTGCAGGATGAGATGCAGTGGATTCTGAACGACAATGACGCGAACGTGAGCAACAACAGCATTCCGGGGGATGCTACCCACGTGGCAAACAATCCAGGGATTGCGGCTCTTGTGGCGCGGGTGGGATCCTATTCCCCCATCACGCTCTACACTCCGACGTCACCAAGCTGGTCTCTGAAGAAATGGGGTCAACGTCGAGAGGGTGTGCTGCCGGCCCTACGCACCTTGGCTGGCCAAATCGGATGGGAATGCCGCTACCGGTTTGACCAGAATCCGAATCAGAATCAGTGGCGCCTCACGTTCTATGATCCAGACCGAGAGCGGGAAGATGTGGACACCGTGCTCCTGGCCGATGATGTAATTGACATCTCTGACCACGGGCAAAGCGCGCTTGGGATTCGCAACGTGGTCCGTGTGGTGTACCCGTCTGACGAGACGACGTTGCCGCTCACACCCACTGTGGTTGACGGCATCACGCTGGCACCCAATTACTTCGCCCGCTCTGGATGGAACAACATCGACGGAGAAGGTGGGCGGATGACCGCCTACGTAGAGATTGAGAGCAACGCGTCCATTGCGGAATACCAGCGCCGCTGGTTCATGGAGCTTGGAGAAGCGTCCACGTCACAAATCAGCACCATCGCGGAAGCGGCCCGCATGGCGTTCGGTTCTCTGCGGGACCTTGAACGCGCGCCGTTGCACCAGACCATTCGCATTCCGTGCCTGTTTGAACTTGAGGCAAACGACATTCTCAAGATTGGACCGAACACAAGGCTACACACAGCAGCTCAGAGACTTGCTGCCTACTCTGTGACCCATACCATTGATGAGCAGGCCACCACGTCAATATCGATGCGAGGCAAGCCGACCGTTGGGTTCAAACGCTGGCTGAGATTGGAAACCCGTGCTGGCAATGCGCGGCCTGGTGTCATGCGTCCGCAAGATGCCAACGCGGATGTGTACCAGGGCCAATTGCTGCAAGTGATGCGCAACCTTGTAGACCGCACCAACGCGTTCAGGGGCGGCAAGTTTGTCCAGATGAGGAACCCGGCGTTCCAGTCATTCTCCAACGGTCGCAACAATTTTCCAGATGATTGGAGCACCTACTATGATACTGCCGATCCGAACCGCGCTGGTGCCACGTGGGGGTCAAGCGGAACTGATAGTCATTTTTGGGTGGCTGACAGTGTGACTGGTTCGCGCTCATTGTTGATTCGCCAGAAGCCAACCGCAATGGCATTGATCACTGGGTTCATCCCAATCGACGGTTCAAGATACACCGTCTATTCCGTGCAGGTGATTTGGAAACGTGCTGCCGCGACGACTGACGGGCTACAAATAGAGTTTGAGTTTTTTGACCGCAACAAGGTCTTCATCAACCGCTATGCCTCAGGGACCATCAACGACAACGGATCATCTGCCAGCGGTGTGTGGTTCACTGAAACCAGGGCAGGACTTGCAACCCCTCAGGCGCCGTTGGCTGAAGCTGCGTTTGTGCGAATATCAGTGCGGCGGAATCTCGGCGGGTCTGCGCAAGATATCTACGTGGATTCGGTCAACGTGTTCAGGACGGCGAACCAACTCAGTGAACAGCGGGTTAGCTCAGTACAATCCATCTCTGCACCTGGCGGAGGATATGAGCGGTGGACCAATCTCGATTGGAACAACACGCTTCCATCGCCCCAGACTGCTGGGGACCATGTTCAAGTGAAGGGTTGGGGCGCGGGAGACGGGATTGGGCGTGGATTCATTGCCCGGGAGGACGGCTTTTATCAAGTCACGGTGCACGTGGCGGCGCACACGGGTTCAGCGAATAGGCGCTTTGCTATTCGGTTGATGAAGAATGCGACTTACGGCACCAATGGTAACTACAAGACTGGAACCGGATCCGTGCTCATCGTTGGCGATGCCATGGAGTTGGTGGCTAAGGCAGATTTGGGTCAGGGCGGAGCGAACCTGCTTTCAAATCTTGGATTTGCCACGCTTACTGCCGGCATCCAACTTGTGAAGGGGGACGTGATCAGCGTTGACTGGTTCTCCCAACAGGCTGTGATAGTGATTCCAAGCGATTCCACCAGCTACGTGTTGAATGGGACCTATTGGGTTGTGAAGCTCAAGCTCGCGGAGTGATTCGATGGCTGTTGACGCCTTTCCATACGTTGCACTTGAACAGCAGTATGACTGCGACGGGACCATTGACGCCACCAAGGTGGGGTGCTTCGCCGTGTTTGTTGGCGACATGATGGTCGGGCTTGCAACCGGGACCAACGGAATTGAACTCGGGATCATTCGGGAGTTTTTTGCAGCCGACAACACGTGCGCGGTGGTGAAGGTCGGTGACGTGCACGTGTCTGTAGGCGCTTCTCCAGTTACGGCAGGAGCGGCGGTTTCTGCCGGAGCAGATGGCAAGGCAATTCCCGGCACGCGGGCACTGGTGATGCAAGGGGCTTTGGCCGGAGGGCTAGCATTCGTTTCGCTTGTGCCCCCGTACAACGCTGAAACCGTGGTGGCTACGGTCAACAACAACATCACCGAGATTGACGTCACGGGTGCCGGTGGCGTCGTTAATCTCTCGGATGCCGCACCGGAAACCGTACTCGATGCGCCGTCGTCACCAGGAGTAGGAACAGAGGCGTCCCGCGCGGATCACGTGCATGAGCTTCCGTTTTCTGTGCTGGCCGCCGTGCTGGCTGATGCTGAAGCATCCATCGACATCAACAACCAGAAGATCGTCAACGTGGCAAATCCCACCGCTGCTCAAGATGCGGCCACTAAGGCTTACGTGGATGCCCAAGTGGCGGGGGATGCTGATTTCAACAAGCTGATTGCTGAAGTTTCTGGCGCGCTGGTGTATGTAGGCGACAGCGATTTCGTGCGGAAGGCGTGACTTATGGCACTCCACAGAACACTTGGGCAAAGTGAGAATCACCCGGCGCATTCGCTTGAGTATGCCAACGCGGCTGCGCGCACCGCTGCCGTGCTGGTCAGCGCCGACATCGGAAGAATTGCACGCCAGCTTGATGATGGAACCTTCTGGGTGCTCATGAACCATTCACCCCTGACGTGGGGAGATTTGATCAATGCCGGAGATGTGCCCAGCACCAGGCAAGTGATTGCCGGTGCTGGTCTTACAGGCGGGGGTGACCTCACCGCTGACCGGACCATCAACGCTGTGGCTCATGCGGATGGATCCATTGTGGTCAACGCCAACGATATTCAGGTTGGGGTGTTGGCCGTGGACGGGCAGCACGGCGCGCGTGGTGGTGGCACTCAGCACGCAGTGGCCACGCCATCCGTAGCGGGATTCATGTCCGCCGCAGACAAGACCAAACTGAACGACATCCCCATTGTCGCCACCATTGCGCTTGAAGATGGGCCAGGTGACTCCGCCGTTTCTGGTGCCTATCGGGAAGTACTTGGCGGCGTCTTCCCAAGCTCAATCACGTGGTACACGGACGTGACCAAGGTGGCCAAGATCATCGAGCATATCTACACCAGGGATGCCGGCCAGAAGGTCACCACGTCGCAAACCAAAATCTACGCGGATGACGGGGTAACGGTGGCAGTCACCCTGACCGACGCCATCACGTACAGCGGGGCTTGGGAAACATCCCGGACACGGAGCGTCGCATGAGCATTGAGAATCCATCCACCATCCTGGTGGATACCGCTGGGGCCGAGAAGGGGACCACAGGGAATCCGGTCCACACGTCCACTGATGCCAGCGGGGCACCTGCCGCGGCGGCTCCTGCCAAGGCTGTTCAGATTGCGGGAGTGGGGTTGGGCGCGTGGGCGCCTGACCCTGCGGGGACGTATCCCGCACCAGCCGCGGGAGACCTCAGTGCGCCATTGATTGACACCTCTGGCAACGTGGTAACTCGCGCGCAAGTGCTCACGGATGAGGCGTCCTACCGAGACGATTTCTCGGGTGCGGCTATCGGCGAAGATTGGACCCCAACCGTAGGAAGCGGGGGCTCAGTTTCAGTAACCTCCTCGGAAGTCACGGTGGCGTCGGGAACGACCAATGGGTCAGAGACGAACATCTTCCGCGCAGGGGATTACGGACCCTTCGACGTGGTCGCGAAGGCGAAAGTCACGCAGCGAATCGCCAACCAGGAGCTGTATCTTGGGTGCACTGGGGACGGGGCCGCCCCGCCAGTGGGGAAAGCGATATTCAAGTTCACGGGGACCAATAACACACAGGTGGTTTGCCATGCCCAGTCTGCGGCGGCAGAGACAGAGTCCGAGACGGTCACGCTTCCGTTTGGCGGGATCACGTCTGACTATCACACGTATGAAGTGAGGCTCAGGCGATGCTGTGCGCTGTTCTTCATTGATGGCGAACTTGTTGCTGAGATGAGCAGCCATGTCCCTTCCCCGTATCAAACGATGGGCGTTGAGTTGGAAGCCAAGAACACGGGGGTGCCCGCGTCGAGTACGTCCCTCATTGCGGAATACGTATTGTTTGAGAATCACAATGGGGTGCACATTGAGGCCGATTCTCCGATTCCCACCATCGTGGAGGAGGAACTGCACACAATTTCCGGCGCCCTCACCACCACTTCTACGACAGTGGATCAGGTCATCACCTCATACACCATCCCGGCTGGAAAAACTGCCTACCTGCATTCATACATGGTGTCGTCAGGAATTGGCGGAGTGGAGGCCAACCCAATCAAGATCGGGAAAGGGACGGTCACGGGTGACCCATCCCCCGGCACGCTGGATGGCAGTATCCTGCGGTCCTTCTACCTCAACGACAAAGAGCATGTGAACGAATCCTTCCTCGCTTCTCCCGTCCGTTTCGCACGCGGCGGGGAGACGGTGAAGATGACCGTCACACCTACAAGCACATCCAGCACCACATGGCGCGGGCAGATGACCATTGCAATCAGAAGGGGCTAACCGATGCAGAACCTCCGCGTTACCTACCCGACCATCAAGACCGTGTTCCCCACATTGAAGGTCTACTACGTAGAGCAGCAGTCCGGTGACCCCGAGGCTTGGTATCAAGTTTTTTGCGTTTCATCAGAGTTTCTTCTCTGCGCAGATGCCCATGGGGTGGACAAAGCTGACTTTGACGCCAACCACAAGGCTTCATCCATAGCGGTGGGTGCCCAGGGAGACGCGCTTCTTCTTGGAAGCGAGGCACAAGCCATCCCGTTGATGGCCAAGGTGACCCCAGACGGACGCCCAATCACGGCCCCAATTTCGTTTGAGGAAGGGACCTTCCTCTACGTGTGCGGCGCAGGAGACCACCCTACCAACGGGCGAGGGGAAGGGCCAAAGTTCAGCCTTTCCAGATCCACGACGGGGGATGCGGCACTTGAATGGGGATTCAACGATTGGGTGAAAGCGGTGGGGGGATGCGGCTACAGCACGGGCGGGGCGGCTGGGGACGAAACCTGCTTTGGCCTCTACGCGCCCGCCACCACGTTGGAGGCAGTCACGCCCGGCACGGGTAGCGTGGTGCTGGTCCCCACCGGTTTTGACGTGGAAGGCACGCCCCTCAACGTGGTGGTGCCCTACCCGGGGGGAACGCACAACGTGACGCACGCCGTTCCCGTGCCTGCCAGCGTGGGGGAGCAGAGCTTCTGGGCATGGAGCTGCCCCGATTTTGGTGAGGGGGTGGTGTCCCCCCAGGCTGGCGGGCTGTGGAATCTCTATGAAATTGCGGTTCCGTTGGCGCGGCACGCTGCTTGGATTCAGCTTTTGGGCAACAGAGATCTGAGCGTTGACACTGGCAATGTGAAGCCCATGTTGATCCCGCCCCAGTGGCGCTTCACCGCCACCTTGCGCACGACGGGCACACGGGATGTGTCGCTTGTCTGGGAGATGAAGACCGTGCGCATGCGCTCAACCAAGATTTGGTGAACTTGTGACTGAACTCTACATCTGCGCTCATCGCCTGATGGACCCACCGTGGGGGCCGGGCATTGATTTCTTTTCCAGGCTCACGAACGCAAAGCTCAGTTCAAAATGGGTGCTCAAAGACGGCCCATCCACTCACATCTTTGTGGTAATGAAGCATGCTGACGGTACGGCATGGAGGCATGACGCATACGTGCCCGTGTCCGTGTGGACTCCAGACGAGAAGCGCGGCGAGGAAGCCCGCTGGCGGCTCATGCTGGAACCGGACGCTTTTGCGGCGGCTGCGCACAAAGCCCGCGAATTGACCGGAACCCCATATGACCTCGGGGAGATTGCGCTCCAGGCGTTCACCAGCATCACGGGATTGCGTCCTCCTCCAGACTTGTTTTCAAAGGCGCTCATTTGCTCATCCCTCGGGGCTGAAGTTTTGAATGCGGCGGACGGTGATCCTCGAAGATTTGTTGAGGCGCTACCGAACTATCTCCCTGAAATGCTGGCGCAGCGGCTTCGAGATTGCGAGGGGAGTCAATGGCTTGCCCGAGTTGAAAGCCTATGAGATTGTGGAGAAATGGACGCTGTGTCATTGGGTATCACTCTTGCCACTCAATCCTCCGTGGTTGAGGAAGCCATCACGTGGGTTGATTTCCTTCAGCGCGCTGGCGGGTGGGGCGTGGCGGTGGTGTTCGGCTACGTGATTGTCAAGCTGTGGTCTGATGGGAAGGCCAAGGACGAGAGACTTTTCCAGACACTGGACAAACAGAACGAAACCCTAAAAGGCATTCAAGATCTTCGAGCTTTGATTGCCGAGGAGCGCCAAAAATGACTCCGGCCATCGGGATAGCTGTTCTGGTCATGCTGTTCATCGTCAGCCTCACGTGGGTCTACTATCGGAGCAAGATTCACGCGGACATCGGCACGGTGCTGATTCGGCTGCGCCTGCTTGACGAGAAGCGATTGCAAGAGGCTGTGCGCATCCAGCGCGCTGGCAGAGCAAGACTCGGTGAAATTCTGGTGGACATGAAGTTTGTCACGCCAGAGCAGATGGAGCTTGCTCTTAGGGTGCAACGACTCATGAAACGTGGTCACCCAGGAGAGGCCATGCTGTGTGTGGTGGAATACCGCACAGACCGGCTGCACGCTTCTCTCGCTGGAGGAGCCCATGGCGGCAAACACTGAACACGTGACGCCTGGGAAAGCGCTCCAAATCAATCAGGACTTGGTGCTCATGCAGAAGCGAGACGCCGAGGCCGCAATTCTTCTTTTCGCGAAGTGCAAGGAGTTTTTGAAAATCTGGCGTGATGGTGCTCCCCATGACGGGTACTGCATGATCGCTGCCGTAGACGCCATGGAAGACGTGGTGGAAGGGATAGAAGACCGTGAAAAAGAGACTTCAGATCATCATTGACCTGGGTGACAAGAACGCAAACGGGAAAGCTGACGTGTCCGTGACCATGAACGCATCACTGCCGGTCTTGGGGGACCACGCGATCCAGTTTGGACCGTTTGACCTCCCTGTGGAGCAGACGCTTTCAGCAGCTCAAGCCGCTGCGGTGGTGCTGCCTCCCCCGGCCAACGGCGTGGTGAGCGTCATTCTCGGGCTGGTCAAGGCTTTCTTGACCTGATAGATCACGCCAAACCTTTTCAGGGGAGTTCAAAATGATTCACATTCGTGTTCTGCTCGCTGCGCTTTGTGCCATGGCCGGATTGTCCATTCTGCTTGCCGACTCGGTAAACGCGGCCAGCACGCCCAGTGCGCGCAGTGTCTATGACCAGGTGTTCAAACCCGCTACCATTACCTGCCCTGACAATGGTGTTGGTGCTTCAGCAGCGGCATGCACCTTGGCTTTCAACGGGAGCTCAGTGTCCTACACCTGTTCTGATGCCGATGGCTGTGATGTCACACTGTCCGAGATTAGCGCCGAGGATGGCCGGCATGTGCAGATTGTGAACGTGAGCGCGAATGCTGCCAACTTTGCTGACACCGCAGGAGTGAGCGAACTGGCCGGAGCGGCTGCGCTCGGGCAGTATGACTCCTTGACGGTTCTATACACGGCAGACCGTTGGGTTGAGCTTCACCGTTCAAACAACTGACTCCTCTGGAGAATCAAGTTTTATGGTGTCCTGGTCGGCCAAGGTCGCTCGCCAGGACACGGCTTTGAGAAGCCTACCAAACGGCTCCCAGTTCGTGCGCATGCCCATGAGCCACTGCCCACGTACGGGCGCACATCCCTTCCACGGGCTCTGCCAGTTCCATCCCTCCCCTGGAACGCGATAGCAGCACACGGCATGCACGTGCTGTTTTCCGTCGTTTCCCATCCAGAATGCAGCCCCAATGCGCACAGCATCCACTTCAGCACATTTGAGAGCCACGGCTGCTAGCCACATGGCCGTAGTGTCGCAATCTCCACGGGATCCTTTGATGCCATAGAGGTCAAGGTTGAATTGCACAAAGGATGGGTGCCCCCACCAATCAAGTCCCCGCTCCGTGGCGTAGCTCATGGGAGCGATGAGCCTTCCGGCAGCTTCCATGGAAGGCATCACAGGGATCGGGTGTCCTCGGTGGTAGCTCAGACGTTGGTGCAGCTGTACACGACCGGGGTTCAGCCAAGGGAATTGAATCCAAAGGGGAAGGCTCATGGGATGGGAGGCAGTCCCGGGACTTCATCAATCTTCCCGGTGTTGGGGTTCTTGCGCGCTGTGCGGACCTGAAAGCGCGGATCTTTGCGCCAGGACACGTGGCACCAGCCACTGGCCGGGGTCCCTACTTTGTAGAATTCAAGGATCAGCTGGTCAAAGACGAACCCCCCGTCTGCGATGAGATGCGCCAATGCCAGATTGTCCATACCCGGGACTTCAATGTCCACCGCGCGCCCGAACATGTGATCACTGGTGGGACTCCCACCGGCTTTGACGTTGAGTTTCGGGCAACGAAACCCGCTGGACACAACAATCGGACGCCCGATGAAGAACCTGATGGGCTCCAACGTGTTCACGCAAAGCCCTCGCATGTTCACCACGGCTTCCGCTGGGGGCGTGTTGTCTATCCTGTGCACCTCTGCGAGCTTGGAGCGCACGAACTCTTTCAATTGGAAATGCTCAGACAGATGGAGGTTCAAGTCCGGTGTCACCATGCGCTCCGACTACCAGAACGCAAGAAGTTCCGCGAGCATCAACCGAATGGCTTCTGTGTTCTCAGCTCCCCACCGTAAACCGACAAGTGCACAGAGCGTGAGCCATCCGATATATTGAATCCTCAGCGAGCGTCGCCAGCGGATTTGGCAAGACAGTCTGCGCATGTCACCCTCTTCAATCCCCACTCCCCATCCGCACCTTTTCCGCAAACGGTGGCGATTTTCCCATCACCGTCCTGGGTCGCAATGGCATGGATCGCCTCCACCACCGGAGGCGCCTGTGTGGCACCACCCGGAGTGGTAGGCGTGCCGTCAGGGCTGAGAATGCGAGAAGCATCCAGCACCAGCCTCGCGTCCTGACCGTTGATGGTGGGCGTGGCTTCAATTTCCAGCATGAGCATCACCTGCCCATGAGGTGACACTCTCATGATGCCGGACGTGATGCCTCCAAGGCTTTTTCCGTTGGAAAGTTCCACACGTTCCATTTTGCCGTTGCGGATGCGCACATCCCGGATGGTGAGCGTGTTGATGTTGAGCTGGAAGATGTTCTTCATTTGGCATCCACCACCGTGCCCGTGGCACTCAGGAAAATGAATCGCCCTGTCTTCAGTGCTTCTTCATCCACCACGCCGAATCCAGCAGCCACCAAACCGCCCTTGGGCACGTTCAACAAAGCCACCGGAGGACGCACGCAGAGCGTGCCATCTTGGTCCACCACTTTATACGGGCGCCGCTCACCGGCCTTGGGGGGTTCTTTTGGGGGCTTGGGAGGATAGACGGAACGCAAGTAGGCGAACAACGCTTGTGCCTCTTTCTCCCTGTTGCGTCCTTGCAGCACCGTCACTGCGCGCAGCATCGTGTACCGCGATGGCGGCTTTTCCAGGCGTTTGAGATTGACTACGCCACCGGTGACCATTGCGTACACAATATCCGTATACCGAGGCTTAGCTTTCATGGGCTGGTTCTATACACCGTTCACCATCCGAGCGTCCAACGCAGCGCGGCCACTAGTCGGGCCTTGGGTGGGTTGCGCACCCACCCAGCTTTCTCCGGTATGCGACGGAATCTGGGCATCACCCCTCCTCGGTTTTCTGCACGGCAGCGCGCCATGCGTCCGCGTCTTCGCATCCTGTTCCTCCACCGCGCTTCTCTGCCATGACGCTGCCAAGTCGCTCCATCTGGGCCACGCGCGCCTCAAGCCACGCAATGTCCGCGTACGCATCGCGTAGTTCATGCTCTGCAACGCTGGAACATTCTTTGCATTCGCTGAGCCGAGATCCGTAGGCGTGTGAGCCTTCCTTTGGTGTGAACATCACTCCTCCTTTAGCCGGCACGGCTGCGCGCCATTTTTTGGCTGCGCCCACGAACCCGCCCTGCCCACCTCCGGCGGCTGTCACCATCGCGTTACCCAGACGCTCTAGCTCCTCCACCATGGCGATGAGCCATGCAACATCCTTTGGACCACGGCATAGCAACGCAATTTGATCAGCCACTTCTTGCTCCATCGTAAACTCAAGAGCGGAGTCCACGAGGTTGCCGTCGAACGCCGTCCATCTTTTCTTGATCTCAGCGAGTCGGTCCATCAGAAGTCTCCTTTGCGGATGCGCGCGGCTAGACTCAATGAACAGCCGTGTGAATGCACTCCTCTCACCTCGCAACATGAACAGAACTTCTCAAGATCATGCAGCGCGATCTTCAGCGCCCGCACCAGCTTGTCCACGTCGCCCGTGGTCCACTGGCCGGGCTGCTTGCTCTTGGTCCGCTGCTCAATCTCGTCGAGCCAGTTCATTGGCCGCCGCGGTGGGCTCCCGCCTGATTCCATGTAGGCCATGGCCACCAACCTGGCCCAACACCGGGCACACCACTTGTTCTCATGCATCGCTTCATCCTCACCGCAGGATACGCAGTCCATCAGAACTCCCCCCTTCTAATAGCGTCCGCCGCATTGCATGCGCGCGAATGGCCTTCGCATGCGTGGTCACAGTCCTGCCTGACGGCGGCGAGCAGGATCTCCAGCGCCTTCAGTGCTTTTGGCCACCCCTCGCGCGCGGCGGCGATGAACGCGGCGTCATTATGTCGCTGGTCAAATGTCCGCGGATTGCATTCGCTTCGACGAGACGCCTGGCCATGACCGTCGGCGGGAGGGTCGAACTTGGCACTGGCAATGTATTCGGTTGGTAGTCTTCGCCATACTCGTCCAGTCTCATCTTCGTCGGTATCCCACGGTCCAGGCGTGGCCTTCTCGCACAGAGCCAGCGCCTCATCGATCCAATTAGGTGTGGTCATAGCTTCCTCCCTACGGGTATGCGCTTGCGCAGGATGCGCGCGATGCGCTGCCATTCTCTCACCTTGACCTTCGTCCGCAGATCGGACTCACACGAGTACGCGCGGATCGTCGCTTCCGCGAAATCAGCCAATTCGATCCGTGCTTCCCTGCGCCACTTACCTCGCAATCGGCGTCCGTCGTTTGCTCTCACTTCGTCCTCCCCAGCGCCGCGCGGGCCCGTCCGACGACAAGCACGAGAGCGCGCACCATTCTATTGGTTTCACTTGTCTGGTTTTCTTTGTGTGCTAGCACCAAGTCCTCCAGCAGCTGGCGCATCGATGCCACGCGGTTCCATTCGGCGATGGCCTCTGTGACACCACCATCATATTCGTCGGTCGAGCCAGGCCCTTGCGCCCCGCATTTCCAACACCACACATAGTCGCCACCTTCGCCTTCCTCTGCGGTCGGCTCTTGCTCGCCGCAGAACGGGCACGGCTTCAGCTTCGGCTCACGGGCGCGGCGGGTCATGGCTTCACCAGCGCCGCACGGGCGCGCTCCCATAATTCTGGTGCGGTGTACTTCTGTTGTTCAGGATCGAACGCCACCAATTCAGACAACACCTGGCGCATCTCGGCCACGCGGTTCCACGCGGCGATGGCTTCGGCTTCTGTCGCCATGGTCTGCCCACGAGACGAACATGGTTTATACCCACAAATAATCGCCTGTCTACGTTGCGGTCTGGATATTTTCATCCCGTGCCCTCCACAAAGGGGGCACGGCAACGGCTGCGCGGTGGTGGTCATGGTGTAACCATCGTGCGTTGGAAATGGAGGATCAACATGTCTGCCAGCATCACGGCTCCTTGCATGGTGTAATTGCCCGCAACCACATTCCCCAAAAGCAACTCAATGACTGCCCACGGAAGTCGTTCCTGATAATTGGTCCGAAAGTCTTCATACGTTCTTGGTCCAAGCCACATCACTTCCTCCTCTTGGTTCGCGGGCGCTTGCGGTGGGTCGATTCAATCCGCCACGTTTCGGATCTCACCGCGCACATACTCACGCTGACGCCGCACGATGTACGTCCCTGGGGCAATCTGGATCTCCTCATGCTCGTCGTGTTTGAGCAATGCGGGAGCGCCTTCAACCATCAGGTACGTCTGAGCAAGCGCACCTCCAGCACGCAACCGTGTGCGGTCCTCCACGCGCTGAGCCATCGCGTCATCCACACGGAAATGTTGCACGTGTTTCTCACTGATCGCGTGCATGTGGCCGGTCACTTCTCCGTGCGCCAATACGACCTTTCCTCCTTCGCGCTTGATCGGATTTGCTCCGTCAGGAATCCGATCACACCGCACAATCACCACATCGCCTTGCCGCGCCATCTTCTCAAAAGTTTTCATGTCTCTGCCTCCGGGTTGTAGGTTTGTTCCGTCTCGTATGCTGTCCACGCAACTGCCTCATCTGCTTTGGTGATGGTTGGCGGAACGCTCAGCATGTAGCGCTTGAATGTTCCATCTGGTTCTGGCGTCGAGTTCACCACCTCCACCATGCAGATGGCCTCATCACCTGGTTGCTCTTTGCGGTACAGCTTTCCGCGCCTCCCCTCGTCAATCAACTCTGCCTTGCTATCTCGCAAGTACCGCTCCATTCCGTACCGCTCGACGAGTACCCTCCGCACTTCTGCGTTACCTTCTGATTCAATTTCCCCCACCGTAATCCACTCCGGCCTGGTAACTGCATATGCCGGGACCAACACGCCGTTCCAGAAATACAGATTCTCTATCGCAGACTCTAGTGCAGGACCATGTGCGTTGTGCATCATGCGCCTTCCGTTCGACCGATTAACGTGAACGGTTGGTTTGGCAACCCAATAGAGGGTGTCGTCAGTCCAGAATACCAACCAGCAGCCAGAGCAAAACGCCTCAAACACATGCTCTGACCAGGCGGTCACGGTCAGCTTTTCAATCTGGATTGCTCCGAGGTGGGTGGTTGCCAACCAAGAAAACTCATTGACCCAATACCACCAGCGAAATATGCACCACTGAGCGAATCTCAAGAAACTGGCATTGCTGGCATCGAGGGCAGCGCTGGCATCGAGGGCATTGCGGGCATCGAGGGCATTGCGGGCAGCACGGGCATCGAAGGCATCGCTGGCAGCGCGGACATCGCTGGCATCGCTGGCAGCGCGGGCATCGCTGGCAGCGCTGGCAGCGCTGGCATTGCGGGCATCGCGGGCAGCGCTGGCAGCGCTGGCATTGCGGGCATCGCTGGCAGCGCTGGCATTGCGGGCAGCGCGGGCATCGCTGGC
>ERZ1292625.557-Hain-H41-01um-R1-557-length-54700-cov-18_pt1 | contig 54700 bp, 115 predicted proteins | sample MGYA00564400_ERZ1292625 | MGnify/ENA primary metagenome ERZ1292625 (study PRJEB36523, sample SAMEA6512639) | groundwater metagenome | collected 2019-01-08 | study: AquaDiva: Metagenomics assemblies of 32 groundwater samples | reverse complement strand
ATGATAGATGATAAGTGATAGAGAATGATGGAGGATGATGGAGGATGGAGGATGATAGAGAGATGAAATAAAAAAGGGACTAGAGCATATGCCCTAATCCCTTAATTGTTATGGGTGTAATGGATGTTTAAATATCGCGTTATCTAATACCCATCCATATACTATATTTGTATCATCATCACTTAGATACTGTAACTTCTTACCGTACATAGAACTTCTATACCGTATTCTAATACCAAAAAACATCTCTGCTAATCTGTCTGCTTCTTTTTCTGGATGCTCTACGTTACCAGCTAACAAATGTCCTATCTCATGTGCAATCAACCCCATCTGATACTCGATCGGGATTGTTTTCCATGCAGCCGTCACGCATACCACATCACCTTCTATATGGTATGTATGTGCGTACTGTCTCAACGCTTTACTATGCTCTATTCCGGCCCCTCTACACTGTCGTATTGTTACCATTTACATATCTCACTGTTTTTGTGCTTTTCGTATATCGTCCCAATACTTATTTATATTGTATAGTGTCACGACAACACTAAGCACTCCTGCCGCTAATCCAATATAACTAAAATTAACCCACGATGTTAATTCTTCTACTTTTTGCTTTACGTCCATAATTTTACCCATCCACAATTAATACAACGCAATCCACGTACCCAAGTATATATGTAATGAAATTTGTCAATTACTACAAACCCTTTACATTTTGGACAGGCGCATTCTACACCCATGATGTTTCTTCCTTCACTATAACATCATTAATTGTTATAGTAAATTCGTTAGGCATGATAACCATAAAATTATCAAATGCCAGTTTACTATTTACTATAGCGTAGTCAGATAAGCTATACGACATACCTAATAGGATACATCCTAAAGTATTTACTACACTATTCCCTATATGTATCTTTATTACTTCTCTACCAGGCACATCTATTAGCTCAAACAATTCTCTTTGAAATCTATTCGAGAATGATTTCTTACACTTATACACGCCTGGAGGAATACAACTCACATCTCGTTGATTGTCTCTCCACGGCGGTTCTAGTGTAGTAAACAGCGGCCTTTTATCTTTCAATATAACTCCAAATACTCCGCCATCTCCCCCCACCAGTCTTTGAAGTATGATATTCATATCATTCCTTATTTGCCAACATCACTAACCCAAACATCCCTAGACTTGCCATAATAACTATAGTGTATGTGCTTGACGATTCTGCCTCTACTACATCTTCAACAGCACTTCTTGCACTGATTACTGCTTCTGCAATAATACTTGTTCCTAATGCTTTGTATGTCTCGTAATTCTTCATTACTTTATCGACATATGCTTGATTCACATACTTTCCTGTTTTCTTATCTATTCTAGGTGAACCAGCATTATACGCTGCTATTGCGTCTCTCATATTACCAAATCGAGTCCACAACTGCTTTAGAAACTTCGTCCCTATCTCTATATTCACTCTCGGTTGAGTTAATCGTGTAATTATTAGGTTCGGATCTCCTAATACTTCTTTACCTGTTGCTAACATTACTTGCATTAACCCCCACGAAGCATCGCTCTTATGAGCTTCAAACCTACTTGCATTTACATCCCAATTTGATTCTGCTTTAATGTGTGCTTTGATCCATGCTGGCTCTATACCATACTTAGCACCCATTTCAACAATAATAGGGTCTAATGTTGCAGGGGATAATATGACTGCTCCTAACATAATAATCTCCCTAATCACGTAAACCCATAAATCTTCCAACTCTACTACTTATGCCTTCTACAAAACTCAATCCAGAATCTAGCCCACTAAAAAATTCATCTACATTAGGAGGTAAAGTATCTTTATTATTTTTAAATTTTTCTGCACTTCTACTATTACCTATCACACGTTCTGGATATTTTCTAACAGACTTAGAGGGTTTAGATGGTTTAGTATTCTTCTCAGAGTACGTACCATCCTCCCCCATTACTAAGTCTATAACCTTAGACTTATTACTCATATAGTCCTCTACACTGATTGTATCTTAGAAGCATCTTCTTTCTGAAAATTAGCAAACATTACATCTACAGCAATATTCTGCAATAGCTTACACACATCCTGCGGTGCAATTCGCGGAGCCTTTAATTGTACTCCTGATTTTGTTACCACTAATTCTAATAGTGGTTCATTATCATCAGGAAAAACAAGCCCACTATCATTACCTCTTACCATCGACATTCCATTTTTCACCAACCTGTTACTCATGTGAATCCCTCTCCTTTGTTAAAATTATTTCCCTAGACCCTTAAACACTAAAATCCCACCAACTACCGCCGCCCCAATTAACAAAATAGTTGTCGTATCCATTCCACTTCTCGGCTGCTGTGGAATATATTGGCTTCCGATTGTTGGTTGCCCCTGCAATACTTGAGACATAGGCAAAATACCATACTGTTGACCGTACACTCCTGGCGATTGAGTATATCCTTGTCCTGATTTTGCCAATGCTTGAACTTGCTTCAATTGCATCTGATTCTGATAAATATTCAATCCTGTCGTTGCTGCACTTTTCACTAAATCAGTAATCTGTGAAAAGTCAAACCCTAACCCTTTGTCTACTGCTACCTTCGACGACGAATACATATAACCTCCATTACTGACGTTTCATATACAGGTATGCAGCTACTCCAACTCCACCTAAGATTGACGCCCATCCCAACATTCCAATACCTCCACCATCACCAGGCGTATAGAATGATGGTAACGAAACCGGATACTGTGGAGCTTGCGCTTGCGCTTTCACAATCTCTAACTGTTGTCGCTGTGCGATTGCTCCACCTACAGACTTAATCGCATTATCAAGAAATCCGAAAAAATCTCTTCCTGCTGTACTATTCACTGTTACCGTATCCGTTGGTCCTGGAGCTGCACCTAATTCACTAAAACTCGGTAGCTCTCTCCTATTTCCAACTACTCCTAACCCTTGCGTACCTTTCAACTTTGCTGCTCGTCTCCACACTGACGGAAACTGCTGCAACACACCTTTTTTATACAACTCTTCTTTTACTTGTGACGGGCCTTTGATTGCCCAATCCATCGCAAAATACGGTCGCTCATTCGTTTTTGTAACCGGCTTCAACAACTTCGGTTGTCTAAACGAATACCCAATCCTATACGGTACATCTGAAATACTATCAATCTTCTTCACAGCATTCTGAAGTACATCTGACGGCACCATCGCGTTTGCCATAACTATCCTCCTACCTTATTACTATCTGACATAAAGTACCATCCAGCTAATGCTATTAATGCTACCCCACCAATACCTACCATCATATCTGTAGACATTATTTCTTGGGGAATCACTTGCCCAGTTAACGGATCAACCTGCACCTGCTGACCATCTTCTGTAATTGCGGTATACGGTGATCTCAAATCACCATATGATGTTTGCATCGTCGGTTGTCCCCCACCATACGATACTGGCATCATCTGTGTTTGTTGCTCTGTTACCTGCTGTTGTCTTAACCCTGCTTCATACGCTACTCTTTGTTGAGCATCAAATTCAGCTTGAGTCATTCCGCCTTGTTGTGTCTGCTCTTGTTGTGGTTGCATTACTGCTCCACCACTTCCACCACCAAACAAATTACCAACTAACGGCAATGCTTTCATTACTGTTGTTAGTCCAGTACCAATACTCGATACTGCTCCACCTATCGTACTCAAAAACGTTCCACCAGTTGTGCCGGTACTCGCTGCTAATACTGTTCCCGTACCTACTGGTGCAGCTACAGGAGCTAATACTGTTCCTGTTCCTACAGGCAATGCACTTGCTGTTGTTCCTGCCCCTGATGCTACACCTGACTTAGACAATAATGCAGATCCACCATAATATGCTCCGGCTGCTGCCGCTGCTGCCATTGTTCCATAACCTACATACTGCATAGGCTTTGAGTGAGTACTTGTAAACCCACCTTTGACAACCTTTAACCCTGACGATCCTAATACTTCTGATGCGATATTAGCTATACCACCTGTACCAATCGTTGTTACTGCCGCACCAATAGTTCCTGCAATATTCTTAAACTTAAATGAGCTAGGTGTAAATGTAAACATTCTGGTAAACATCTTACCAATGTTAAACATCCCATCCAATTCACCTAAACCTACACCATTTACAACCATTCTTTCAGAAGGTAAATTCATCCTTCTTACTTGTCGTTGTCTTACATGATTTTGCACAATATGCATAACAACCTCTTATTATACTGCTTTTTTCTCGTCTATCACCGCTTTAGCCGCATCCGTTTTCGGCTTCATTATACTCGGTTCCATACTCGCTAATATCTGACCAGTACCACCACTAGCTAACCCCATTGTTGCTGCCGATTCTATAGTTAATGGGAAATCAGGAATTGCCCCTGCTGCTCCTGCCATAACTGCACCTAACACACTACTAATCAAAACTCTAAATGCAGGCGGTACATGTGCAATACCGGATGTTACTAATCCAGTAATCCACGGAGCAACTGCTGTCCAAATTGCAGGAAAAATAACTTTCAAAGCCACTTCCCACACTTTTTGATCCACAGGCTTATCAGTCATAATTGTTTGTGCATATGCTGACACACTCATAAGCAACACACACACTACCATAAACAACACTCTCAATTTACCTATAGTCATTCTTTTCCCTTTCTATTCTTCTTTTGTTCAGCTAAAATCTCCAGCAATAAAGTCTTACTTACTTCTCCTGACGCATTTATTTTTTCAGATAATTCTAATTGACCTTTTCTTACTTCTGAGAATCTACTATCTAATGATTCTTGTAAATCTTTTCTCCATACTCGTTTCTCTTCTTTTTCCCCATTTATCTCTAACCACGTATACCCATAACTCCCTAACACTAGAGTTGTTCCTAATGCTATAACCCCACTAATTATCCCCATAAGCATCCCATTATGCTTATCCCAATATCTATGGGTATATTCCATATAATCTTCTTGCTTAATACTCATATGCTACTTGATCCTTTTAATAAATCTTGATTGGTAGCATCCTCCTGAAATCAATACATCTGTTCGTTGTGCTTCTTTCCAAATCTTCTGAACATCAGATAAATTATTATTAGTAACAATACCATGCTCACATTCACCAACTTGAATTATGTCTGGTATTTTCGGAGCACACCCACTAATAATCGCCAACACTAATCCTACGATCAACTTCTTCAATCTCTGCTCTAGTTTTTCGTAGTACATCCAAATCTCCATCTAACTGTGCTTGTCTACTCTTTGCTTCTAATTCTATTCTTTTACTCTTCAATTGTTTTAATGAGCGGCCACTCGCCCACCCCCATACTTTGAGAATAAGCTCTATGGCCGCTCTTAATAATCCAATCATGTTACAACTCAAAAATGTTCATATCAATGGATGATCCCGCTGTTACTGCATACAACGCAACATTCTCCATAAGATAGAAACCTTTTTCTTTACCTGCCAAAATAGGAAATCCGCTATTAGGACTCACACCTGAATTGCCAATAAAGATAGTCTGTGACGCTCCTGCTGATGTTCCTTCTAAACCATCTTTCAATACGTATCCTACTGTATACGTAATCGTTGTACCTACCGGAACTGTCACTAACATTTGAAAGTCAGTATCAATCCCCATCGTTCCAACATCTGCATACGCACTACCTGACGCAATCAAATTAAATATCGTTTGACTTGTGATATATGTTCCTGATGTCGGATCTAACGTTTGCAAATCAAACGTCACCGGACCCGCACCGGCCCCAAATGTCGCAACTACAAAGAATCGTGCTGTCTTATAATTCGCAACACCTACGCTACCAGACAATAATGATGTTGCTCCTACCAATGTAGTTGATGAAAACAATGTACCTGCCGCTGTCAATCCTACTACCCCAGTAGGATTCAATAATAGGTATCCTCTTCCACCAACCTCAGTCTGTTGAATAATTAATGTGGGAGTACCTGTAATGGGTACTACTCTTCCAACCAATCCACGACGCAATACCACTACACCTGCAATAGCATGTACATCATTAATCAACTGCGATATATCACCGCCACTATACCCACTAGGACCAATTCCAGGAACTCCGCCACCACTTTCACCAGTACCAGTACCATACTGATCTTGCCGTATAACTCTTTCACGCAAGTCAATCGGTACATCTCTTTTCATTAACGGCTTAGGACCATAATTGAATTCTGTATCCAATTGCCCTAAACTCCCAGCTCTACGAATACGCCTATCAGGAGTAATAATATCTCTGCTCATATACACTCCTTACCTAAAACAGTTTAAGTCCTGAAAGAACAATTTCATATGTTCCAGAAAACACCGATGAAAGATTCTGAATCGTAATACTGATTGTCGATCCACGTTCCACCAATCTTGGTGCAGGGAGCACGTTTGGAAATTGTGCATTTCCAACCAAGTTATCAAAATGTACTGCTTTATCCATCCATTGACGATCATTACCGCCTGTACGAATCGTTACCAATGCTGGCGCACCAGATGATCTCACACCTACAATCTTCTGCACTAAGAAATGTGCATCAATTCCTACTGAGATACTCAAACTTGCTGTATTCCCTGCCGTAATAACATTTGATCCTGTCGTGTAATCATATGGCGGTTTCGCACTCCATTCCTGATCCCACGGTGCTTTCCCCTGTCTAATCTTTGCACCATGAAAGCTTTCACGAATGCTATTTGCTACACCTGAAAAATCAGCATACGATGAAGTATATGTCGTTCCCGCACGTACTAAGTATGGCCTCGGCAAAATATATGGCATGAAATTATTTAGCGATTGACCAATATCAACTACTCCCGTTGTCTGTAAAATAGTTCCACTAATAGCACGTAAATCCATTGATAAGTTTTGAAACTGTCTACCATACGAATCATCCTGGTACTGCACACGAATACGATCATCAATAGCAATATGGCTACGCTTCATAATCTCAAAATCTGCATCACTATCCATTTTCACAGTAACAGGACTAAAAGCAACCCCAGTACCCAACGATAGCGCTGTATTCTCAAACGAATAAATAAAGTACTCTTTATATGCATTCACCATATCTCTTGCCATCGCTCACACTCCTTCTCTCCTTGGCCGGAGAGTCTAAATTAATTATAATATCTACCGATCTTATATCTTTCCCCGTCACTACTCAGCTTAATTACAGTGCCTGAAAAATAAGTATCATTTGCATACCCGTGCCATCCACGAAATTCTTTTGGTGCTGTTCCTTCTAATCGCATAAACTCTTTTACATCATAATAATACTTATTATAGTATGCGAATCGAACATCTGCGTACTGATCGTTTGTTAGATAGTCAAACTCTTTTCGCCACTTCTTTGGTAGTTCATCTCCTGATTTCAAATACTTCCATTTGTTGTCTGTCTTAATTGTCATATTATTTCCTTATTATGTGTGGAGTTTTTACAGAACTCCACGAAACTGTGTAGCGGTTACTACATACTAACTACGCAGTAGAACAATCTACTACGTCGGACGCCGCATGTACGCATGAAGCACGCACTGAATATCCATCGTCGCGTTAATTGCAGGCGAGTTATCGAACTGCAACAACACAAGGAAATTCTCATACGGATTCAGCGTAATCGCAATCGGGAACTTGTACATCGGAACGTTCTGACCACCACCACCCGCATACCCATTGGCAGCGTTCACAGTAGTAGCAACCATCGGATTCACTTCAGGGATCAAGGACAACGGAAGGAAAATGATGTCCTTATCCACAATACGGAACTGAAGGAACCCACCTTGACGAATCACTTCACGATCCGTCGCATTCGTAGCGCTGTTAATCACGCTATGAAACATACCCCACGAAATACCAACGGTCTTAAACAGCTTCGTAGGAACCACGTTGCTGTTCTCAATGTTCGTATCACGATAGGTTTTACCCTTTGCCGCCGCCGTCCAAGTCTGCGGAGTAGCAAACGTTGAAAGCAACGTTGCACTCTGACCTTTAGGAACTGCAAAGAATGACACCTGATTCGTACCACCAGCCGCATAGTTAACCCTATCATACAACGGCTGCCACAAATCTTCCGGCAACTCACTACGCTGAGTACGATACTGCTGACTTCTCATCGGATCATTAGCCATCGAAACACCTATATATAAGGCCACATCGGGCACAGCAATTAATTAATGGATTTTGTACTATCTTACTTAATTGTAAGAATTAGTACGCCGCTCCATCATACGGATATGCGCCAACTTCATTACCGCCAACTCCAGGATAATCATTCACAAACGCACCCATCTGATTCGGGAACGCTCCCACTTGCTGTGACACTTCATCTGCTTCTTCATATCCGCTATTCGGATAGTAGTCATTGTAATCACCCAATCCAACAGCAAACTGCGGGAAGTACGGAGCAATCACAAACTGCTTCAACAATTGATAACCAACCATTGCAACACCGACAATCATCCAAGCATGTCCGTGTCGCTTGTCAATCACCTTCTCAACCACCAAACCACCACCAATAGCAACAGCAGTTTGAACTCCCAACCTAGCCCACGGATTCACCACACCAATCATACTGGGAACAACCGCGCCAGTAATAGCAGACAATCCACCAGTCACCGCCAACGGTGCCCACTCACGAACATTCATCACACTCGACGTAAACTGACCAACCGTCCCACCCAAAATCGGATTATGTCTCCGACCACTCCGACGATACCGACGCCGATGCTTTACCGGATTGCTCACAACCGGATTCGCATGACGAACCCTACGCCGAGCTTTACCCTTCTTCAACAAATGACCCTTACGCCAACCTTTCTTCGCCGCCTTCCGATGCCGACGCGGTTGACCAAACCAGCTATTAGATTTACGAACACTCCGCTTCCTCTTACGCATTGACAACCTCCCAAATGGATTTTTACGAATTCTCACATACCCCTTACCACTCGCAAACCGATACTTACGCTTCTTTCCCTTACCCGTAAACATACTCAAAAACGATGATGCCTCACGTTGCTGCTTCATTCGCTCTGCTCGATATGCTTTTGATCGCATATCAATCCTTCGACGCCTCGGCAACGCAATCCGAGTCCGAACCACTCTACGAACTGTTTTACGCCTTGCCACTCTTTTACCTCCTACTTCTAAACTATGTACGGATGGACGCCCTACCTTTCGGTAACGTTTCACCCTACCTTTTGCTAACTTGCCCCATCGCATCAATGCCGCAATTCGATGACCATTTGAATCACCATACCACGGATTTTCTGGATTCTTTCTCATAGGATTCGCTCCTATCGTAATCAACGTTTCTCCAATCGGATTCCTTTTTCTTTTTCTTCCTCCTAATCGCTTAGGTGGGTTAATCAAGAAATTTTCTTGCGCCATGTTCCACTTCACCCCCTTCCAGTTTTATCATTCGTATTGGCCTACGGAAAACATCCTATCTATTCTTCTGAATACTCAAACGTATCCCACAACGGATATGGAGCAACAATCAACAATGCTCCACTTGGTAACCCATATATTTTTCCTCTACCCTTCACAAACTTATGTACAAACTTCTCACCAGGCCAATTTGAATTACTACCCTTCGTGGCCTTAATCTCTTCAATCTTATCGTATATCAGTACCGCGCCCCTCGGTGCTTTACTTCCGCCCTTCGCTACATGCAACCTTCTCGGTGCCATGTTTACTCCTCTACATAAATATCACGTAAAATACTAAGGGTGTCTAATCTAAACTTCTCATATAGTCCATACGCAAACCCAATCTCAATCCTATCAGGATCTTTCTTCCATCTCTTTACTGAACTATTTACTCTTACGGATGCCGCATTACCATTACGATCTATCACCCACACATTATCTCTATTTCGTAATGTCTTTGCTTCATCCAGTGTAATTTGACGAAGATTGATCGTATCTTTAACTTTCTTTCTACTACTTCTTAATGCAAACGATGGATTATTTCCCATATTATCTCCATTATAAATATGTTGGTTTCTTTTCTTTTCCCTGTTGTCACCAACAAACGCAGGGTGAGGGATGAGCGGTTTATCATGTTCTCACATGCCCTGCCGCTCACAGGGGGACTCATTAACTCATACACTCTATCTCTAACACCATCCAAACCACCGACACAGTAACTTCTTTAATTTACAGTAAACGCCGCAGGTGCCTGTGTCGGAACTGTAGGGAACGTCTTACACACCACAAATGAATACGGCCCTACACCAGACGTATTATAGTAGGCCATCCGATAACACGCCGTTTCTCCAGACCCATTCGTTACATCATCATATGACACTGTATTCGCCGGCAATTGTTTCAACATTGTAAATACGCCTGTTGAACTTGACGCCTTCTCAACTTGTACACCATTTGTAATATCCGTATTTGTCCATGCCAACGAAGATTTCAACGTCCCCGCTGCATTGCCCATACTATACATTCCAAACAACGCAACCAATACTCCAAAATACAATAACTTCTTCATACTACCTCCTAGTGTAATGTTACTATCTACTTTTCCAACAATGGAACTTTACGCAACGTAAACTGAATTTCCTTCACCACATTCCAATAATGTTCCATTGCCCATCTACGAGCAACTTCTCCCTTACTCTCAAATGCCGGATCAATAATCCTCGTCTTTGACACTTCTTCAAAATTACACTTCCCAAAGTAATGATCCAACATTCCATCAATAATCTTCTGATTATAATACATGAATGTTCGATCAGTAATACTCCGACAATGCGTAGGATCTTGATACGCTTCTTGCGACATATAATATGGTGCACAAATACGAATCGTACCTTTCGGCATCAAACATCGCCACACTTCTTCCATAAACCGATTCAATCCATACGAACCATCAGCCAACTGAATCGGAATATGTTCAACAAAATGTTCACAATTAAACTCGTATACTGAGTTATCTTCAAACGGCCACGGAAAACTCAATAAATCATGGACAATATCAACCCCGTCCACTTGATATTTGTCTACTCCTTTATGTCCTTCCTTCTTCTTTTGACCACATGCTAGATCCACTCTCAGCAATGTCTTTCCTTCATCTACCGAAAAATCATCCAACTGATTAATACCCTGCTTCGATGTTCCAAACTCAATTCGATCTTCTAATGCCATGATCCTCTATCCCTCTCCATTAATTGTTTATAATCCCTCTATCACTAATACACATTACCAGTCTTTACATCCATATGCGAAACACGGATACCTGTGTGTACCCCCATCTTCGCATTAAACTTCTTCGCCTTCTGACAAAACCATGTATCCTCTGTATGCATGACAATACTCTTATTTGCTAGATACGGTTCCAATGCATCCGGCATCTCTGCTCTTACCGATGGGCCTGTCTTAAACCACGGATCTGACATTTTCTCTAACAACTCTACACGAATCAATGTAAAGTCTAATCCAGTCAAATCCACCCATACTCTTTCCCCTATCACAAAATCTTTACCCGGAATCATACGGCCTACATGATCGTCTCTCCAAATCAACGGTGTCGGAGGTTCACCTTTCCAATAATACAAACCAGTCAACAAATCCCACTTCTCTACTTCCATCGAATCATATAACTTCACAAATGCATCCCATTCAGGAATCATATCATCGCCAAGAAAGAACAGATACTTCGGACGATCTTCTTTCGGCATACTCATCAAATCCTGAACTGCTTTATTTCTTGCTTTTCCTACTTCCATCCCTTTAACAATATGCTGAAACACTTGACCATTAATCGGCATTTGCATTCGCATTGCTGCAAACATAAACTCAATCGGCACCATACCCAATGTCGGAATCGCCATCATAATATGACAACGTTGATGTGACCCGATAATCATATCTTCGATCTTTGCTTCCTTATCAAACCGCATCCTCTTCCTCCCTCATTTCTTCCGCCCTCTTAATAAATCTATCAATCTCATTACTCAATAATAATGGAATTAACTTATCTATCTTTTCGTCTTTCCAATCCCACCACTTAATGTCTAGTAACTTCTCTATCTGAGAATCAGAAAATCGCCTTCTAATGGTACAGGCTGGATTGCCCCCTATAATGGTATAGGGCAAGACGTTTTTAGAGACTACTGAACCGGCACCAATCACAGCCCCGTGGCCTATTGTAACACCAGACAAAATAACTACATTACTTCCAATCCACACATCAGACCCTATATGTATGTCTCCCTTTGACCGTACACATTCAATCTTTTCTACATCATCGAATATCTCAGAAAAAGGAAACGTACTTACATAATCTGTTTTATGCTCTCCACCTACATGAATCACTACACTCGGAGCAAATGATGTAAAGCTACCTATATATAACATACATCTTGGCCCACTATAGAAATTCATTCGTGGGCTTTGCTTTGTGCCATATGTATGCTTTCCTATTGTTATTCTATCCCTCAAAGGAAAATCATCAGCTATTCGCAAATAATGTTTTGGATTCTTCATGCTACTCTCTCCAGAAACCCTCCCCTAGAGAACGTCAACATAAATTTCTCACACCCATAATCTATCTTATATTCTGGATGATCCAACAACCATCGCTCTACTGCTACTTGTGCTGAATAACAATTGCCTGTATCTTCTACAATCAATGCCATTCCTTTTGTCACCATAGGACCGTACATGTTCAATTCGTTTGTTACGTGTTCTTCACTATGATCACTATCCAAAATAACCATTACCTTCTTTATCTCATTTGCTTTAATATATGCTTTCAATTGATCTACGATCTCTTCATCCACTGATGATCCTGTCATAAAGATTACATCCGACTCAAACGCTTTCGGATTAATGTTGTCTTTATTAATGTCAATGCTTATCACTTGACTATCTGGATTCATCAGTTTACACACATCATCAAGAAATACCGCACTTCCGCCCCTCATAGATCCTGTCTCAATAATCAATTCAGGCTTTAGCCTTTCAATGATCTCTTGATATACCCACAAATCTGTTGGAGGCTTTAGTACGTTAATTCCTTTCCACTGTGTCGCACACCATGTCTGTCTATCCAACTTATGATACAGCTTATTAAAATCTGCAATAATCTTACTGTATTGTGCCCGTTCTTCATCACTGTACATTGATCGTTCTAATATCGCTGCTAACACTTCTACTTGATCCATTCCACTCTCCTCTATTATTATCCCCCAATAATAATGCCGGTTTCATTTCTTATTGTGTAGTAAACCGGCAAATCTACACAACCCATTTACTTAACGAACGATGCTATGCGCCACCACTGAAATAACCTTCAGCAACGGAGCTGCAACACCTGCTGCAAACAAACTCACGTTTGTCGCATCAGCGGTAAACAACGGAACCGCTCCCGCTGCTGTCGTCGCTGCACCATTCGGCAACGGAATCACGAAATCCGGTGTCGCCGGCAAACCATGAGCAAATGACGCACTAGCATTCGACGCAAACGATGCAATAGTCCGCGAATCAATAAAACTACCCAACAAAGCCATACTAACCTCCACGTTAAAAAATTAAATTAAAATACCGTTGTACTCTCTACTGCATGGCACTCCCTGTGTACAACGACAATGGATGCTCCCATCCACTCAGGGTCCATGACGTTTCCTCTCTTCTCACTTTGACCATGATTAGAGAGTTACTTGTTTGCTAACAGATACCCACCAACCAAACCGACCACAATCAATACAGGAATACCAATTGCTAACGTACCAGCATCAAACCCATTCGATGGCCCACCACCAGCACGTTCCAAATTACTCACATCATTAATCTGTTTCATCAACGTTGCTGTAAATCCACCCAACGTAATTACATCACTAACACTCCACGTACCCGATTGCACCGCTGCTAACTTCGGATATATGTCGTTCTGCAACTGTGTCTCTAACTGCGTCTGAACTGCATACAATCCTCTTGCTTGTCCTTGAATCTGCAAACTCGGATTACGCATCAAATTTACTAGCTTCTGTCTACCTGACAAAAACATACCAATTTGATCTTGCAGCTTTGCTCGTGCTGTCTCAATCGGTGATAATGGTGAATCTGCTACCATGTTAACTCCTATGTATTACTCGGTGTACTCGATCCTTTAAACATACCAAGAATACTATTCAATAGTCCCGTACTATATGCTAAATACAACCCACCACCTACTAACAACGCTGTCGGAATACCAAACCCAATACCTGATCCCACTGCTTCTACTGTCTTTTGAATCGTTTCTGCTACAGCACTCGATTCTCTTGGTACACTCAAAATATCTGCTGCTTGACCTGATGTAATCTTTTTCTCAATTACATCCGTTGTCAAACTCCGCTTCAATGCATAATCCTGAAGCAATGCCATTCCAACATTCACACAATACGCTAATGCTGCAATGGACGCGACTCCTAACACAACAGGTAGCACTGATAAGTTATTTACCACTCCACCACTCGGCTGATCTGCTTTTGCCCATTCTGGCAAATACTTATCAATATATCCTTTTACTCTCCACCACTTGTCTAGATCATCCTGAACCTTTTTAATTTCATCATCCAACAACGATGCTAAATCTGCTCGTCCACGTTGCAATAAATTATATCTCGCTACCCCTAACTTCTGCTGATGCACTGAAATAACCGGACCCAATGCTTGTAGTTCAGCAATTTTATTCTTAATCGCATTCCAATATGAACTAAAATTAAACATGTCCAGTCCAGCTAAACTTGATCCTGGCAATCGTGCATAACTAATCATATTATAGCCTCTTCTTCACAATACGTTTAATCTTATCGTATTGCACTTTAGAATACCCCATATCGCTCATTGCCGCCCACGCATTAATTAACACCGCGTCCAAGTCTCCTAGAATCACATTCGCTGAAAATGTTTCTAGATCCTGTTTTGTATGCGCTCTATTCATCGCTACCATAAATGCTGCTTTAAGCTCACGTTCTGCTCTTATCTTCATACTCATACAATCGTCTCCATCGCTCGTGTCAGCCCTTTTGCTTCCCAACCCATATATGAATCCGGTCGTACACAATCAAACGGTACCCAATCATGTCCAATCTGTACTAACCCATACACATGACTAAATTTACGATGATTATGAAAACTCACTACCTTTATTGCTACATTAAAACCAATACTTTTCAACAATGATAATGAAAGCAATGTCATATCGTCACAATCACCCGCCGGTCTATCGCCTTTTCCTTCTTGATACATCCGTATATCTTCCAGCATTACCGGAGGCGTTTGCATATACTCAAACCCTGCCGGATCTCGTGTATATCGTACATTATCACGAACAAAGGCAAACACCGATTCTGCTTCACCCTTCTTATTATTTACCGCTACTCGTGATACGATACTCCGCGCCCATTCACGTACATACGGATTCTTACTCGACTGACTAATGATGTCTTTCATCTTAGAAACTGTATTATATATTGCGGCATCCCCAGCCCCAATATATTCTTGCGATTGCGGTACTGCGGCCATTTGTGCTAATGACTTCATGTATTCCTCTACATATGATTATGAGGGTACTCTGTAGTACCCCCACAACCAATCATTTACTATTCATTTGAAATGCCAGCCGTCACACCACCAGTCAACTTACCAGCATCACCAGCCACACCCACAGTCCCACACTTCTTTGGAGTCCACTCAGCAATTGCTTGACCCGCACCAGGACTCACCACTGAAATTGTCTTACCAACCAACCCTAGATCCGCACATACTTTTGCACTCGTTGCCGCACTCACACACCCACCAATCACCAACGACAACACAACCAATGACAATGCTTTCATCTTGAACCTCCATATTAATATTAAAATATACTAACCAAAATGTACCTTATACTACTGTCACAAACCCATTACTATTAGGAACAGAAATCGGCACAGGTATTACTGTCGTTACAAATGCAGGACTCGCTACAGTATCCACATACGCCACACCAATAAATCCTGGGCCTTCATCACTTAATACCAATGCATTAAAGACATCCCCATCAAAACGATGAAATACAATAAATGATCCTGCTACCGGATTCGCCATGATACATACCTCCTATAGTTAATATTTACCGAACCAACCCTGTCACCAATATATCAAAATAATCCACATCCAAATTCTTATCTGCTGCTGCATTATTTTCTATATAACACACAAACCCTAATCCTACACCCGATGCAGGAAGATTTGTGCTAATCAATATTTCTGCTTGTGCATTTCGTGTAAACCCTATTGTTATTGTGTCTACTCGTCGTATCCTAAACTTCTCCCATGCCCCTACAACCACTGCCCCTAAACTTATCCGTGTTACCCCAATACTATCCCCACAGAATGCAAACCAATCTGTATCTACAAAACCCTTCTCAATACGTACCCCATCCAGTGCTGTTGGTGCTCCTCCTGGTAATAACCCATACACTACTCGCGTATTCACATCACTGTCACGAAGATTAATAATCCATTGTGTATCAAACATCGCATCAACAAGTACATTATTAAATGATGCTGTGTTCGGTAACGCTATAGATACTGTTGAACCTCCTGCTGCTCCCGTTGATAAACGTCTTACACCTGGATGGGATATATCCGCAACTAGCAATGTTGGGATCAATACTACCCCTGTCCCAAATTGACCGCCCAACCATCCTAACTCTCCAATAGCTCCACCAAATCCTAAATTTTGCCCACCCCCAATAAAATCATCATGCACATATGACATTGTTGCCGGATCATTCATCCGAAACCGCGTCACTCCCCCACTATCATCAACTAACGCATTCCTCCCCACCACATTTAATATACTTTGTTGCGTAACACTAACCCCATTTTGTTGAAATATGCCATACCCAGCCGACCCACCCCCAACCAACACAATCTGTGTCCCATCCCACATATACGGAGTACGATCACTCACCAAAAACCACGTCGCTCCTGCTTGTACTTCTCCCCATAACGATGTATCCGGTTGTTCATTAAACTTACCAGACAATAGTTTCCAACTTGATACTATTCTAGGCGGACCATTTATATACTCCCATAATGCTCCTTCATCTTGATCGAAAAATAAATGCCCTTTATTAATGCCTGTATTTGGAAATCCACTTCCTATAGAATCTGCCATATCATCCCTTTCACATTACTTAATTTTTAGATATGTGCTAACTCACCATGCTTTACTACTAACGTATCCGGTAATGCTTTTTTACTCTCTACTGTAATCTTTGCTTTACATCTCGGACATTGAAGTTTTATGGTGTATTCACCTTCAATATCTACCACTAGCATTTTCCCACACACATAGCACTTAAATGGTCGCTCACCTTGGATCTCTTCTGTTTCGTAGTAATCTGCCATCATTACCTCTTACTTAATACTGCATATAATGTCATTAATGCCATTGCGCTTACTACAATTATTACTACCGGCATTACCCAGTCTTGTTTTTTCTCTTCTCCGCCTACTACTTCTCCAAGATTACTACTTTTATTAGACACATCTACTACTCGCATTTCACTCAATACAGGCTCATACATATCGTATTTTGCTTTAGATTGTCTTGGAGGAGTCATCACATAATCCATAAAATCTGTATCATGTATAATACGTCTACTCATATCATCACCGCTCCATTATTGTGTACGTTCCTGCTAAATTCGATGCCGACGCTGAACCAACCGACAATGCCCATACACATGTATCATTCCACAATCTTATCCCTGGTGCTGTAATGTTAGGAACAGGATTTAACACACTCCCTACATTTGCTACCGGATTTGCTAATGTTGCTAATGGCCTATACAATACCAATGACAATGCTCCTGCACCATAACTTGTCCCCAATGTAATAGATTGCACACTTCTAATTCCTCGATCCCCCGCCGCTAACTGAAACCTCATCCATGTTCCTATTACAGGAGTCGCTGGTGCTTGCCATCCTACTAACGCTTGAAATGTTCCTGTATTTCCTGCATTCCCATTACTATCTGTATAACTAATTGTCGTATTACTGATTACTGCTGCATTCGTATTCGCTGTCGTTGTTAAGAGTGCTGCATACACTCCATCCCCATTCGTTGACCCATTCGTATCTCTCGCCGGTATTGCACCAGGCATTGTAATTGCTTGTGCTGTTGTTGTTGTTACAACAATACCAGTATTATACCACAACGGATCAATCAACTGTGTTAGTTCTGCAACCGATTCGGCAATATTTGCTTGTGTTAAATAATATCCCCCAGTTGAAGGATTAATTAAATAATTTGATCCTATCTGTGCTGCTCCTACTGGATTCGTTGCTTGTGTCGCAACACTACATCCCGTATTAAACCCATTTAGTCCAGGTGTTCCTAATGCATACGCACCAGGATATCCTGCATCTTTTCCATACGCATACCAATACCCTGCTGAATCTTTTGCCGTTCCTGCTTTTGAATAACTTTCAACTCTTCCCGTAAACCCATTTGTGTCTGTCGCACGTATTCGTATATTTCCTGATGCATCTATTGCTACAAACCCACGTTCTTCTGTATATTGTACAGATTCTCCTGCTGCTAACGTTGCTTTATACAAAAGCCTTTCAGTTGCACTCACATCAAACTTAAACGTTACTATTTGTGCTGTCGTTGTACTCCTATTATATACTCGACACTCTTTAATCTGTCGTTGTGTCGATGCTGCCGGAGCACTTACTATCGTTGTTGTCGTTGCTGTACTAATATTTCCTTGTGACGTACCTGGTGTAAATGTCGTTGTCGTATGATCTGCAAATTCACATTTAAAATCTGTTGATACTGCTGCTGATGTTTCTAACTCTAATATCTCTGTTGTTGCTGTCAACAATATTGATGCATCAACAAATGATACTAACTGACTCACACTCAATAATAAAATAACTAATACTTGCCATACTTTTTTCATTATATTTCCCTCAGAACCCTAATGAAATTCGTGACATTACTTCTGGATGTGTCAACCCACTTCCTCCCCCAGATATCGTACAATTCGTTTTTGTCGCTCCATCATCCACACACGTTATACTTGTACTAATGAAATTCAAGATCGTTCTTTGTGTTAAATTTGTTCCTTCTTCTTGAATCTGATTATATGCACTTCCTCCCCCACCTGGCACATTCACTGTCCCTATAACACCTGTTCGACTACATGTAACTCCTGCTCCTGTGCAATCTATTTTTTTAATGTTTCCCTGGCTCACTCCTTCATCTCGTAACTCCAATGTTGTGCTCGAACTAAGACTACTTGGATTTTGAGCATAAACATTCACTGACACAATCAATAACAAAAACAAAACACCTACTATCTTATAATTAATTAATCCAATCATACGACACACTCGGTCCTGCTCCTGAAGCAATCACATGTACAAGATTCGTATTACTTAACGACAAACATTGACTATCGCCAGCAGCTAATTCCATTCCTGAACTCGTTGTTACGCCCGTCGTACCTATATATACTGTTAACGCATTACCTGTTAGTGACTTTACACACACTTGTTTACTACTATTTGTTCCTAACGCTGATTCTGTTCCTGTTACTGCTTGTTGTGCTGATCCAAATGTTCCTAATGCTCCTTCAGTTACCGCTACCGTATTCGTAATTGCTGTTCTTAATGATCCATCTGTTTGCAATGATAACGGACTTGTTTGTCCATTCGTATATGATGGTGCTGACGTTGATACCGCCCCTTGCGCTAATGTTCCTACTTGTCCTGAAGTTGTAGATCCCTGTGCTACTCCTGTTGATGCTCCTGTCGGCAAACTAATTGTTCCTGAAATATTCGTAATATTCCAAACACCTGATTGTTTTGCATTTATTGTCCCAGGTGATACCTGAGCTTGTGAAGTCAGTACCACTAACAACACAGACAATACTACAGAACAACTAATAATAATAAAACTTTTTTTCATATTATTTCCTTTTCTATATTATTCTATTTCCCTAATATCTGTGTAGGCCATTTCCAATCACATTTCTTTCCATCTGACTCACACACGTATGTCATTGTCACTACCGGCCATAACTGACGTGTTAAAATAGTATATATTCCATACCCAACATACAACATCCACACCATCACAAACATTACAAAAACAGATCCCCAATCAAATTTACTACCCATAATATGTCACCCTTAATACCCCATTCACTGCTCCATTTGCAATGTCCAGTATAACAGCAAGCAATGGAGCTTCATCTCTACTATAAAAATATTCATCTCCATCACTTCTCAAATATCCACTCGCATCTACTGAAACTATATTACTTATCGGTTGCCCACCATCATGCCGTTCTCTAAATGGGCCTCCCTCAAACTTAACCAATGCCCCTACACACTTTCTCACATTACTAGGTGTTAGATTTATCACATTCTCAACATTAATATCTTCATATCCTATAGGCTTTGGATGTCGCTTTTTTCCAATGGCTGCTTCATCTATAAACGTAAAAGCAATCATAATTATGTCCCACTAAAATCTCTTGTCGGATTATCCAAATCAAGAAATTTCAACCGCTCCCCATCCAAATATTTCCACAACGTCAATGCCGCTGTGTTCGTCAGCTCTACAACTTTTCCACTCCCCATATACACTACAATACAACTTGTACTCTTCCGTTCTACTATCTCGATATTATCTACATTCAAAATACGATCACCAATTACTACCCAGTCCGGCATACACTACCTCATTAACTTTCTTTCGCAGATTTCAAGTGTTCATAAGCCTTTGCCAGGGTGCCTATATATGGTACTGAACCGACTGAGTATTTTTCAAGTTCTTTCATGTACTGAATAAATTTCTGATCGTGATAATTTTGCCCTGGATTTTCTTTCCTATATGCTTCATATGCTCGAACCAACTTCTTTGTAATCTTTACCGCACTATCAACACTTACCGGATTCTTTTTATATTGCTTTTCCATCTTTGATAAATGCGTATAATACTTCGGATCTTCTCGTAAATGGTCACATGCAATCTTACGAGACACTTTCCTACTTTTCGTATGTTCTAGCTCATGCTGTATGCCACGTTGAATCTGACGTTGTAATACTTTTCTTCGACTACCACATGACGATGGATTCTCACGATACCCATACATCTTCTTCAATACCTTCAGATCATCTCGTGCTAACTGCTCTGTTAAATATGGACCAAGTACTTTAATGAAATGTCCTTTTTCTCCTCTTGTTAGTTTTGGAGAACGAAAGATCACCACATCTTTTAGATTACGATGTAACATTCCTAAATAATACATGTCAGTTCCTCATTCCAGGAATTCCGCTTTGTTGCGCTTTTATTGTATGTTGCGCCCCCATCGGCGCTGTCAAAATTACCTTATTCATACTCTTCGTTGGATCTACCATCAACACTCCGCCTTTAGTGATTGATGTAACTCCTTCGGGTAATTTAAACTGTATTGCTGCTGTTCTCGTTTCCTGCATTACTTGTTGTTTTTGAGCAACAACAATACCTAACACTCCAACCAAATTACTATATTCTTCTTGCCTTGCTGCTTCTTTTAAATCTGCCCAAAATTGATCTACCTTTGCACGATCATCTGAACTTGTTCCTGTTTGTCCTCTGACTTCTCCTCTTGTGGCACACTCATATTGCAATATCTGAGAGTTCTGATCTACTAACCTTGTAAAAATTGCCAACATATTACTTTGACGTACTCCATATTCAGGCACTGGCATTTCTCTTGCTCGTTGCAATTTATACTCTTGTCTAATCTCATTTGATATTGGATACGGAGTTGTTCCACTTAACATGCCTTGTATGAATCGTGCTTTCTCTTCTGGATACTTCCACGCATTCATACAATTTTCCATCGGTGTTGCTTTACGCAACGACTTCATAATCGTCTTTACCAATGGATCATATTTCATTCCAAAATTAAATATCTTATCTCCTACAACAGGAATATTAATCAATATTGCTGCTGCCCATCCTACTACTGGGATCATCGCTAAAGCTAACGATGCTGCCAATTTAATTCCTTGTATCGCTGTTGCTTGTCCTGCACTTACTTGACCGTATTCACTTGGAGCTAACATTCTCTCCGTTTCACTACGTTGAGGCATTTCATCTTCTGCCCCTAACTGTGACCCACATGGCAAACATTTTACTGCTACCCCATCACAGCACTTTTTCTTTACTCTTCGCTTTCGTGCCTGTTGTTCTTGCAGTGTAAACATATATACCTTTACTTCATTACATACATCGGATCTCGAAATATCAATGTTCCGTACTCGTTTACTCCAAAATTCTTTTTATGAAAATCAAATCTCGCATCCCCACACATCGCCCCTAGATCAACCAAAATCCTCATTGCATTAATAGCCGAATGCGGTAACTCATTTCGTTCTTCTATTCGATCTACTAATGTATGCATGATTTCATTATCGAAACGTCTATACAACTGACTCATTCTTGCTGCTTCTTCATAAAATACTTTAATAAGTTTCTTCATCAATCGCCATGCACTTACATTTGATGATCGCACATCTTTATAGTATGGAGAAGAATACACAAGATAATAGTTATTTCCTCTTTGTATATCATTGTGTCGTACTATTTCAGGAAAATGTGTTATTCTATCTAATACAAACATTGACAGTACATCTTTTGTACAATCGTCTTTTGTGTAATAGACTACACGATCTCCTACCCTATAAACTTTACTATATGTACCTTTCCCTAGATAGGTCGCATAATACTGTCTGCCGTCTACTTCTATAATCTTACTGCTCTTTACAGGACTCTTTTTATATCGTTTCATACGTTACCTACGGATTTACATAATATCCTACAATTTTTCTAGTTGTCATCCCATTACGCATCCTTTTACTTAATATGCCATTAAATCTAATATCTTCTGACACCATATCTATTATCTCTTTTTTATCTTTTTCTCCAACTTTTTCCCATTCTTTATATTCAGAAAGCAATAAATTTATCAATTTTCTTGACGTAGAATACGGCGAATATTTCATATACTCCATATCATGTATACTCATAATATTACCTATACCTCTTTAATACCAATCGTCTCTAAAATACTTAATCTCATTTCTATCGCCCAATCAACTCTTTTTCCTCTAGAAATACTACTCACATATCGTAATATCTCTAACAATTCCCCCATATCATGCCTATTTAATTCCATTGAATATTTATGTGGTAATGCTGCACTAATAATATTAGTTGGGGTTGTCCCATATGTGTATGTTTTCATATATTCCCTATATTCTCGTAAATGAAATACCTTTATACATTCTAACAATAGCAGGTACTAACACTTCATCTGGAAGTAATACCTGTTTTGATAATACCTTTTGTCTTTTATTTAAATATTTTATTAATAATATATATTCTCTTTTCACTAACGAATTATGATGAATTTGACCTCTAGTAGACATACTACCTCCGCCTACGTTTCTTCGCTTTCTTCATATTTCCCATATATGTCATAACTACCCATATTATCTCCTACAACTATTGATAATTATGAATTTCTTTTCATATATCACTTTTTCTTCCATATCTTTTTTACATGAGCATACATACCATGCTTATTTAAAAATGTTTGTACCTCTTTCTTTGTTGAAAAATAACGAATACCCCACGGCCCATTTTTATCCATCCTATCAAAGCCTGTCGGTTGAACTTTATATATAAATGCCATATCATATCCTTTCAAATTTCATACATTATGACCGTCGTGATCGCTTTTTCTTTCGTAACTTCTGCATTGCCTTTGCCCATGCATATGCTGCTGCACTACCTTTTTTCGGATACTTCAATCCTGTTTTTGTTGTTGGCATTTTAGTATATCCTCGTAAATGTACTATCTCTATAGAAGTTTGTGTATCTATAAATGCTCACTTCAGGACCATATGCTTTAAGAACTTTACGAATCGCACCATCTATTGTTTTTAATTCAAACATCATCTTCCCAAACGTTCCTAAAGGCTCTTTCCCTAATGGCATTCTACCTTTATACGCATAAAATTTCATAGTATTACCACCATTTATTCTTTTTCATTGACCTAATCAATCGCTCTCCAACAACGTTAAATAAGTTATCATCTTTTTTACTTAATCCCATATCCCGCTCATATGCCATAATAGATAGCTTTGCCAATAAAACAGCTTCATCATAATTTAACTTTAGTGTGATCTGCTTATTCATATTGTCCTTTACTTATCAAACGATTTCGGCCCACCAAGCAAGCCACCTGTTAAACTACTAAACATATTTTTCAGTGGATCAAACGCCCCTGTTAGTGACATGATTGCTTGCTTAATCGCCTCACGATCTCCACGAATCATCTCTACCATCTCACCAATCTGTTTTGCTGTTGGCATATTCCATAGAACTTGATACATCCGACGCAACCAAAAGATTTCCCATCCTAGCATACACACAATCAGCAAACCTTCAATCGCTGACAAATACATAAAGAATGACGTATGTTCCATTTTAATCCCTCAATCCTCTCAATTAATATCCACCCTGACGTTCCCACATACCTGTCTGCATAAACTTCTTTTTCGCTCTTGGAGTAAACTTTCGTTCATCCTGTCCTTCTCGCATCATTCGTCCTACCTTCATTCTTCCTTTTACTCTATTCAACGACGAATGAAAATCACGTTCACGAACCGGCAACTTCGATAGATCATTTCCATCATACACATCTTCCACATCTGCTACCGGAAGCTGGTCATTGAAATTGCTAATACGCTGTTTTGGAAACGACCCATTCGGACCCAAGGGAAAATTATCCGACCCAAACATACATACCTCCAAGGTTAACTACTTACTAATTACTAATTACTAATAAATTTTAACAAATTCTGACAAATACTGCACTTATGCCGCCTGAAAAATAAATACATCCATTCGCAGCAAATATATCTGAATTCGCTTGCATTGAATTTGTTGTTGTCGGTGTTTGATATATTAGTGTAAACGACGCTCCATTATCTTTCGATACCCATACTCCTAATGCTTGTGGAGATGTGTTCACTGCTGTCACTACATATATTACGTTTGTTGCCCATCCAAACGCTAATATGCCTACTCCTGCTCCTGTCTGCGCTCCTGGCAATGTTAACGTTTTAAATAACACTCCATCTGGAGTCATTAATCGTACGGCTGTTGATCCTACTGTTGGATCTTTACACAACCCATACGCTGCATTGTTATATACTACTGATCCTGAAATTGTTCCACATCCAGCAAAGGCTAATGCTCCTTGTGACCATCCTGCTGCATACTTTCCACTTCGCAATGTATTTGACGTTGAAATTCCCGCTGATCCATCCCATGCCATTGAAATAGGATTAATTCCTGCTGCACCATATACCGACGATACCCACGTCTGTCCATTATCTGTAGACTCTAACGCGATAGGAACACCAGTTACTCCATGCCCCGTTGAAAATGTACATCGCGCATCACTTAAACACTTTAACCTTGATCCGCCACTAATTGCCCCACCACATATGATCGCTGTAGATGCTGCCGTGTATACTGTCGTCCAATTTGATCCATTATCTGTACTACGTTTAACAGTACACGTTGTCGCTACTTGCCCTATTGCAATAACACTTCCATCTGATGCTCCAGCGTATTGCTCTTGTCCCCCACTACTCAATGGTTGTGTCGTACATGCTGCCCATGTCATACCACCATTCAGTGATGTTCTACATCCTGTCCCTGTCGTCCCCCAAAATCTATCACTATCTATAAAACTCGGAGACGATAAATTTACACAACTCACACTACATAGTATCGTTGGTGATAATGGAATAACCGTACAACCACTAAACGCTAAATTACATTCACCTGTTGCTCCAAATAACTGCGGTACTGCATATGATCTTGATGTTACTAACAACCCCAACAGCACACAAATAGATAATATCTTTTTCATTCTATTACCTCTACGGTGTACTATATCCTGTCAGTGTTACTGTTGACGTTGACGTTGCTGATCCTGCTGCTGCAAATTCTAACGTCATTGCTGTATTTGCTGTTCCTGTCATATTTAGTCCAGCCAAGTCTACACATCTACTTTCATTGATAGTTGAAACACCAATGACCCATGAACGAATAATCGTTCCTGCTCCCGTCGCTCCATCACGTAAATTAATCAATGCCGGTACAGCTGCTACCGTATCTCCTCTACACAGCGTCACACTCGTTGCTACATGACGTACTGTCCCACCACCTGCTGCTTTACTTGCTATTGATTGTGTTGCTCCTATATCTGTATCTGTCACACTCCATGTTGATATTGAAGCACTATACGTAACTCCAACCGTTGTTGTTGCCGTATTATTTGTTGCCGATACTCCATCCTGTCTATCGAATGTCGTTCCATTAAACAGCGACACATTTCCTGTCTGTATTCCTGTACTTGCTAATGCGTCTGCTGTTGCTGTTCTTACTCTATCCCATGTCGTCCCATTGAACACGCCATTCAATGACCACATCTGATTTGCAGTTGTTGGATTCGCATATGCATCTGCTGGTGTGATTACCCCATTAATACGAGTTACATCAACATCCATTCCATTTGTCGTATCACCACGCACACGGTCAAATGACAATCCATTAAATACCATTGTCCCATTTGCAAGAATACCACTCGATAAGCTATCACCTGCTGCTGCATCTTTTACATTGTTCCACAACGTTGATGATTGCGCGACTGCTAATCCAGCAATAGAGCTAATGGCCGGATATGCAATGATTGTCGTACTCAGCATAAGAGCAATACCTGCTAGTACTGCTCCTATTGTTCCTCCTGTCCACTTCCACACTTTACTTTTCTGTTCACTCATGGCTGAACCCCTCCGTGAATTATAACAATATCTTTTTGCATACTACCGCGCCACCCTAATTGTTCTATATATGATAGTATTGTCATTATTGTAATAATGAGTACTACAGAGTATACCCATTTCATCTTTCACCTTTAGTCTTTGTACATACTATACAAAGCCCATCACTATTCAATAACTTTATTGCTACCGGCCAATCACATAATACACACCGCTTATGATACTCTGAGCATGGAACACTTGACCCTTTACTTTTACTAGGCAATGATCTATGACAAGATGAGCATATCTCACTCTTCTTCATTTTCTTCTAGCTCATCAATCATTTCATAGAGCCACTTCTCTGTACCGCTAGACAAATTATTACAAGCTCTACTACATTTTAACCAATAATCCACTTCTGCTTCTGTTGTGCTTGACGCTGAATACTCTTCATACACAGCCGATAATTCCGCAAGGATTTCACTTGGTCTATATGTACGAGACAGTTTACTGATAGTGCTGCCCAACTTTTTATTTGACGTTTTCTTTTTAGTTGACATGTACTCACCAGTATCCTCCTATGAAATCCTCATATGTCGTTTTAACATATCTTCCCCACTGTTGAACCACCACCATTCACATATGAAAAATACATACATCCATTCGCAGAAAATACATCCGATTGACTCCCTATCGGACCTGTTGCTGAGTACACTTTAATAAATGACGTTCCTGAATCAAGGCTAATCCATATTCCTGTATTTCCACCACTATCGAGCTTTAACATCGCTAACCAATTTGTTACAACACTATATGCTAATCCTGATGTAATGGCTCCAGTAAACCCGTCTGATAGTGTAAATGTCTTTTGTACTACTCCAGCTTCATTACGTAACTGATATGATGTTCCTGTCGCTCCTACACGACAGATACCCATACGTGCACCATTTAATACAAACTGCTCATAGCATGATCCTGTTGTTGCAGGTCATATTGTTGATACTTCCCATGATGCGTTATCCCACAGTACTGCTTTATAGTTTGAAAACCCATTTGACGTATCTGGCTGAACGATTCCTAATAGCCCATCATTCGTTAACGCTAATCCATTTGGATTATAAACAATCGTTCCTATTGTTGTGTCTGCTACCCATGAATCTCCATTATCTCGTGACACAACACTGATTGCATTATTTGATACGTCCTTATATACAAAGACGCATAACTTTTCTGTTGTACTCTGTGAACACTTCAGCCGTGTATGTCCTGCAAACGCTCCCCCACCATCTTCTGTTGCTGATTCATATACCTGCGACCATACCGCTCCACCATTTACACTTTTTCGTATACGTAATACTGTTCCCCCACTATCATTTCCTGCTGCTAATACAGACCCATCACTTGCTACTGCGTAATGTGGATATACTGCTGTTCCTGATGGATTTGCTGCACAATCATTCCATGTATCTCCACCATCAACAGACTTTCTACAGTCTGTCATATCTGTTCCATAAAACACGTTTGGATTCGTCCAATCCGGCGCCATTGTTCTTGTGCAAAATTCTGGTGCTTCACACAATATCACTGGTGTTACTGGATATATAATACATCCAGGACAACTTGCTGCTCCTCCTACAACCATCTTTATTGCGCTATATGCAATAACCGGCACCCCTAAAAGTAACGCAATGCACAACACTACATTCCGTATTCGTCTCATTTCACACCCATCTTTTTATGTACTGCTGCTGTTTCTTCCATCAGCTTTTTCTCACATGCTTTACAAATTCCATGTGTGACTGCTTTATCACTCAATGGCGGAGTTTCCCCCATAAGCAACAAACACCATGCACATTGACGAATCATACATTACCTATTCTATTAATTTGAAGGATACAACCATTCTTTCAATGCTACATATCCAACGATTGCTAAGCCACCATACAGAATCACTTCACCAATGCTCAACCCACCAATCGTCATTGGTACTGCTTGAGCAATCTTAATGTCTTGCGGTACTAACACATCTGCTCCTACTCCGCCCATACTTTCTTGATACGATCCCATGAACATTACTAACCTCCTATTGTGTAGAAGTATCCAACTTTATACTTTTCTCTATCTTTACTCAGCTTAATCACAATTCCTGTATCATGTCTATTTGTTAAATACCCATCCCATCCCAACAATAATTTTGGAATTCCTTTTGCCTGATTCACAGGCATAAAATCATCCAATGCGTATGGAGTTCCACGATATTTTACAAATAAACCATTCTCAAATTCTGTCATTGATAGATAATCAAATTCTTCATACCATGGTAGGATCTCATACCCATGTATGAAATCCCACCATTGTTTATCGGTACGTACAAAGATACCCATACTATACCTTCAAGTTTCTGTATACTGTATTTATTATGCTTTTGCTAATGATTGTAGTGTGCCAGGACACTTCACTCCATTGACGTTTGCGCCACATTCTTTGTTTACTTCATCAATGAAGTCTTGCTTACTTGTATATCCAAACACTGCTTGACAAATCGGACAGGCTACATCAAACCCACTCTCTTGTTGTACTCCATGCTGTTCTACATCAAATGATGCTGCTTGTGATTGCACTGGCTCTGTTGCTACTGGTTTTCCCATCATATTTTGAATCCATAGAATAAACCCATTTACATACATCACTAAATGCTTCATCACGAATTCACTATTCTTGAATCGTACATCACCATATGATTGTAACAACTCAATGATATGTTGTGCGTTATGTGTTCCTGCTGTAATACCCTGCAACAACGTTTGTCCACGTTCATCTTGCAATAGTGATGTATACACGATCGGATAGAACATTCTATTATTTGCTTTCACCGCATCATGCAACTGATTAAAGAACATCACTACTTGCGGATTCTGTTGTACTGGTTGTTGTTGTACTGGGTTTTCTTTTGCGACTCTCACTTCTTCCCCCTGTGGTGCTACCAACTTTGCACGTTCGATATTCTTTCCTGCTTCTACTTGCACTTGAACCGCACTACTCATGGCGTCTTTTGCATCCTTTAATAGTGTCGGCAACGCTGGTCCTAATGCATCGACAATCTTTTCAAGAATAGATGGCCGATCACCTTGACCCTGCATTCCCATAAAATCCGATGCAATGGAAGCAATCTGCTTTAACTTCCCCACTTGCTCTAATGGATCATCTTTTTTGAAGAGATCTAACCCAAGCATTTTTAACTCTGCTAACGTATCCACGAGTGTTTTTGGCTTTTCTGCTGGTTGCTTTTCACCAATTACACCAAACGTTTTCAATGTTTCTAGCATTTTTGGCAATGCATCATCTTTTTCAACAGATTTATTATTCTGCGTTGCCATTGCAGTCATCATACCCATCAAACCTGTCATCATCGCAGTCATCATCTGTGCTTGGCTACTACTATCATTCGCTTTCAATGCCATGCCCTGTTGAAATGCACCTGCTATTTGTTCTTGTGTTTTTGAAGGATCGGGCGGTTGTGGCATAATTCCACGAATCATATTGACTAAGCTACTGAGTTCTTCAATTTTACTTGCAACTGCTACGTTTGGATCTACCACTACTGGCACTAATCCTTGCCCATTTGGAGTCCCATTCACAAATTCTTCTTCTGCATTAATCCAGAAATCAATTGGACTATATCCTTTTCCTCTCATTCCACCTTTACATGCAATCTCTACTCTATATGACCCACTCCCCCACTTTGCAGGACTCTTTTTTGTATGTTCAATAACAATGTTTGCAATAGATGTTTCAATATCTGCCCATTGACGCCACTCTGCTTCGATGGTTTTCATTAACATCCACTCATTCGGACGCATTTCTTTTTTCAACTTCAGAAAATATCCATCTTTTCCACTAATGTCTGATAGTAATGAATCTATTACTACTTCATCTTTACGCTTTTGCCCTACTGTAAATCGTTCTGGTCCTGTGATTTCATTTGCATCCAATGTAGGATCATCCTCGAATTCTCCCTGTCGTAGTTCTTTCAAGGACTCCTTAATCATTTCTTGCACTGGTGATTTCTTTTTCGGTGCCATAATTTTCCCCCTGTAATGATCCCTCACAGATCATACTTTCTATATACTGTTATTAATAGTTTGGAAACGCACTCACTGTCGCTACTTTCGGTGTAATTGGTGCAATTTGTGGAACATTCGATTGCATATTTGTATACCATCCATATGCATAGTACGCTGCCAGAGCATATAATCCATACTTCACATACGGATTACTCAAACTTAGTCCTGATTTTTGTCTACGTGCCATACAGTTTTCCTCTTCATGGTTAAATGTTGACTCCTTCTCTATGTGCCCACCGATACAAGCCTTCATCGTCTAATATCCATAGCTTGCGCTCACGATTGTTTTTGATTACTACGCGGTAATAATCGTATACAATCGTATCTATTTCTTGCTTGTTTTCTTTGATAAAGGTTTTTAATTCCATACATTCACACTACATATACACACTACTACACTATAATACCTATGTGCTTTTCATTCTACGATGCCCGCTCCCTACGCTTGAATGGGAAACATTGAGCTGTTTTGACTATACGTAATTTTCCTATGAAAGGGGTTTTGAGGCAAGCCTACTCTCCTAGAGGCGTATTGAGAAAGCACACACACACACACATACACTCATACAGCAAAAATAGCTTGCCCACTTTTGCTTTTTCTTACTCTCTCAGAGACATGGTTTATTTTTTGTATTTGTATATATATATATATATATATATATATATATATATATAATAATAATAATAATAATAGGGATAGAATAAAAAGAAAAAAGAAAAAAAAATAATAAGAAGATAAATGAAAGAGAGAAAAATAGAACCTCTGTGAGAGATAGGCTAAGGGATTTTAGCTCTATGAGTGTATGTGTGTGTGTGTGTGTAAATATATCACTAGTGCCTACACCTTATAGCTCACAAATCCTGCATGAATACAGGCGAATCTTGCCATAAAAATTAGTCCTAAAACTACTTAGGTACTTTTTTACAGTCTTTCTATTGCTAAAAAACACTCCTCTAGGCATAATAAACACATTGTTTGAGGCACAAACATTGTGTGTGTGCTCATAAACATTTAACGTATAGTTATGAAGGAGGAATGTGACATGGATACTGTATTGACTGGAATTATTGATTGGAAAGAAAAAACATTCTATGTGAACGGAACATTAATGGTAGTAGATGAAATAGGAGGAGTAGAAATAGACGTAACAAAAATACTGTACCCAGAACAGCAAATACCAGAGGTTGTGAGGTTGCAAAATGAACTAGAACAGCGATACACAAAAGAACAGATTATGGATATTTTTACATTGTGGAGCACTTCAAAATCATTAACCATTAATGATACCGCAGATACGCTAAACATTGATAAATCAAATGCAAAAGAACTATTAAATAGGGGAATTAAGTATAAAGTTCTCTGTAGAGGATATAATAGTACTTGGAAAGCAGTTAGTAAAATTGTACGAGACAGGTTATTAAAGAATGCAGAAGATTTATTAAAAGAAAATAGACCGAGACGTAATGCAGAGGACATTTTACATGAGAAAATGGATGTATGGAAAAAAGAACGAGAAGAGAATGAACAATCAGGTAATATGAGTGAGTCAATAAGTGAAGAAGAATCAGAAGAATCAGAAGAACCAGCACAAATTAAAGTAGGAATGAAAGGTGAAAGCAAACAGACAGGAAAGAGTATGGTGAAAAGTATGAGTGAGTTATCAAAGCTTCAAACCCCTAGCCTCATAATTCCCCCTAAAAAGAAACCCTTAAAGGCATCTAACAGCACGCTTAAAAAACCTCATAAGTCCACGAAAAAATAGACAAATTCAGGCATTGCCTATTTGAGCCATTTTCGAGTAGGATAGCCCTGTTTTGCTTGAAAAAATCTGAGCAAAAAGACTCACTTTTTTCCGTACCATTATATAGGCCCAAAACAGGCAAGGGGGAAAACATGGATAAGCAAAAGTATTTTGGGGGATGGGGAGTAATAGTACAGTATGATATTAGAGGGCCTGATATGTATTGGTTTACAACGAAAAGAGAAGCAATAATAGAGTATAGAAAACAAAAGAAAGAACATACATTAACGTTTCTTGTTAGACAGATTCACATATAGTAGTGAAAGAGTTATGCACAATGAGTATGTGAGAGACGATGATGAAAGTCAAAACGCAAATGTGAATAAATCACCAATGAAAAAACTATTAAGTTATGTGAAAGGGTAATAGAATGAAGTACATATGGATTCGTAGAGGGTATGGGTGTTTTGTACGTTGTAAGAATATTGCAAAAGCAAAAGGAAAAGCGCGACATTGGCATGAAATGAGGCAAGGGGACAAAGGCGGAGAAAACGTAGCAGGACATAATGTGATTGGTATGTTTCAAAACAATGTAAACACTCCATATCAAGCAAAGAGAACGGAATTGTATTCGTAGGAGGATATATGACAAGAGCGGGGATTTTATTGTTGTGTTTGTTTAGTGTGACTGTAGGGTATACAATGAGAAGTATTCAGTTTTCATTAGACTCACATATACGAGATAAGGTTATGGCATACGGATTTAATGAAACAAATAATGTGTGGAATAGGATTAGAGTAAATGATCAAGGACATGTAGTATGTGTGAAGGAGTAAATAATGAATATCTTTGTACTGCATGATAATCCTATAATATCTGCTAGGTATATGGTAGATAAACATGTAGTAAAAATGGTATTGGAAACAGCACAGCTATTGTGTAGTATGTATCCTGAAGGAACAGCACCATATAAGAGGACACATTACAATCATCCGTGTGCAAAGTGGGTGAGAAAGTCGAAAGAGAACTATTTGTGGTTAGTAAGACATGGGATAGCGTTGAATGAGGAGTATCGGTATCGGTGGGAACGAAGTAGAGATCATGCAAGTTTATTGGTGATTCTATGGTGTTTAAAGCATATGAAGCAATTGCAGTTTGTACAGAAACGTAGAACGCCATTTGCATTAGCAATGCCGGAAGAGTGTAGGCAAGTAGGACATGTGGAGTCTTATAGAACGTATTACAAGCAATGTAAGCGAGATATAGCAACATGGAAACGGCGTGAAATACCTGAATGGTGGAAATAGAAATGATTAAATGGAGCCTAGTATATGAGTTTTTTCAAATGTGAGATATTCAACGATAAGGGAAAGATTATTGAAGAGAGGCATATTGAAGTAAATGTGGGTGACGTAAACGATGCAACAAAGAATGAGAAGGTAACAAAGCTCAAGAAGAAAGCACAACAACAAGGATTCGGGTTTAGAGTAAGAAGGGAGGACAGTTGATGAGAAATTTCAAAAAAGAAAAAGGTAAAGTGATAGCAGCTATGCAAATATCATATGATACGAGAGTGGTAGTGCATCAAGGAACAAGTTCGGAAATCGTAAAGATGTTTAGTGATGCGATCGAGAGAGCTAAAAAGCAGGCTACAAATGAAACATCAGGAAAGTAAACTAACTGGGTTGCGATGGTATGTTGGTATACTTGGTATAGGGTGTATGGTATGGGTATGGGCAATATCATGGGTAATTGTAATGATGTCATTAAAGAATATAACATGGGTAGTTGAATGGCTCACGTATATAGTAGTAGGATGTTCTATTATAGTAATATTATTGCCGAGTGAGAATAAGAATGAAACGAAAAAAGAAAGATCGAAAAGTGAGAAAGTTGGCGACGGCTAGAAGTGCAAATACGTTAAGAGCAAAGAAATTTGGTAGACTAATTGATAAGATGTTTGAGGAGAAAAAACATGGAACCTCAAAAGAAAAAAAAGAAAAGTAGAAGGCTAGCATCGGTATTCGTATTTATGAGATTAGGGCCAAAAGAAAAGAAGCATAGAGAGTTTTTGTATTTGAATGTGAAGAGAATGTATAAGAAAGATGGCTTAATATATATAGTATTATTAAATAATGAGATTCATGTACATGATCCGAAACGTATTGAAAGTTTACAAATGCGTAAGTATCCGGTAAACGGTAGATGGGGAGGTTAGAGAATGGGTAGAGTGATGAAATCGGAACCACATATACCGAAAAAAGAAGTACTAACATTGGGGGCGATTGGGGAGATACATTCATATAATTTCATTCATCTAGGGGTAGATGCAGAAGAGATTGTAGAGTTTATACATGCAGTAGGATATGTAGAGTTACTATCAAGACCGATTGAAACGATGGATGATTGGTCAATTCGTGTAAAAAATATGTTATTAAGAAATAGGTTGATTGTAGTAAGTGATGTAGTATGTTTAGATTTGAAGCAAGTGAATAGATTAACAGGTTGTGGGTACAAAACAAGACAAGAGGTATATAAAGTATTTAATGAATATGGTTTTAAAGTAGAGTCATGGATGCCAGGACATTACTGGGAAAGGATGAATTATAAATTTACGAATGACTAAGAGGTAAGATATGAGTGATGAAGAAAAAGAACCGTTTAATTATAATGGCCCAGTTATTGATTGGGGCAGAGTAAAAGTATATGTGTGGTCAGACTGGGTGCCGTTTTATGATAAGGAAAGTACGTGGAACTGGATTGACATTCGTTGGATTCATATTAGTACAGAAAAAGCAGGATATAAGAGTACGTTTGAGGTTTCTCTAGGGCTGTGTGGATTCAATGCAAGCATTGATTGGTACTACGGTAAACTGGAGGATCTATTATGAGCCAACAATCATTGAATGATGAATCACATTTGAGGAATATATGATAGGCATAGCATTGTATTTAATGTTTGCGACATGGCTTAGTATAGAACATGGTATGGACACACCATCAGATTTTGAGATCATTAGTGTTGTAGTATCGCTCATGTTGTGTTTACTATATGATGTAAGAACATGGGGAAAAAAATGAGTGAAGAAAGTGAAAAAGCATGTGCATATGTAAATGCGGCATGTACAAGAGCAACGTTACGAGCAATGGGGATGCAAGCAAGGAATATGAAGTCGGCGATAGAAGGTAAAGGGCCTATGTATGTGGAAGGGGATTTTTTGGAAGTGATAGTTAATGAGGGTATCGGATTCAACGATGTTCAGAGTGTGCTATACCATAAATGAGGAGGACATATGAGAGTAAATGTATATGCAGAAGAAATGACAGATCGAGTTGAGATCGTAAGTAAAGTAATAGATGGAGTAGAGTATACGGGGATTAGATTTTATTTGTATTTGCCTGTTACGAGGTATAACGATGAATATGGAACAACAGAACAGATAAAGGGACCGTTTGAACATAGGTTTGGTGTAACAGGAGACGGTAAGCCAGTGATTGATGATGATAGTAGCGCGATTACGTTTTGGGGGAAAAAGGATCTTCGAGTGATGTTGCAGAAGGCAATGACAGTACTAGACGATCATTTGATTTTGCGAATGAGAGAGGAGAGCAAGAGAGGAAAGCAAGTATGAAGTATAAGATAATGATTGAGATGGATTCTAATACGATTGTGTGGAGTGATGGGCACCTTGAAGTAAAAAAGATGTTGATGTTAGCACAAAGCGGGTTGATTCAAAAGTATGCAGATCGTTTGATAAGTGCAGGGTCAATGCAGAATGGAAGTTTTTATCCATCGTATCAAGCATGCACATATGTTGAATTGAGAGATGAAGAAAAGAAAGAGACATAAATATGGGTAGACCATTTCCGATAGTAGAGTATGCTCATAAGATCAATAAGAATACGTCAGACTTCACAGTGAATGATTTAGTAGCGTTTATGAAGTGGTGGGTGAAACAACCAGTAAGGAAAGATATTATGGCTATGAAGAATGAATTTATGCAGAAGGGTGCAAAGACTGGTAGGGCTGTGAGTCAAGAGGCGCAAGAAGAAGTGCAGCAAGAGAGTGAAGCGGTCATTGAATTAGGGTTAACGCAGTTGGACATTGATGCGTTAAAGTGGGCGTTGAAAGAGATTTTTGAGAACTATGAATTAAAAGGATCAACATACGGTAAACCGTTGTTGGATTTGAAACAGCAGTTGGATGGGCTAGAGGAAGCATAGGAGAAAGGTATGAGTATAGACTGGTCAAGGCTAGCGTCAGTGCTATCGTCAGAGTTAGATGATATGTTAGTGAGACGGGACTATATTTGTGTGTGTTGTGGACTATCAAATGATATACATTATTTGCATTGTCCTATGACAGTACTATTGAAGGCGAGAAGAGACATGGTGCCTATGATAGTAACTAGGTAGGAGCAGATTATGGAAGACGAAGAGATTGTTATTGAGTTAGGGTTAACGGCAAGTCAATTTAAGACGTTGCGATGGGTATTGATTTGTTGGTTGGGACAATACGGAGCGAATGAATTTTCAAAGTACAAAGATGATGTAGAAGCAATCTCAGCAGCATTGGAGAGTGCTGTATGACAAGTCTAGAGTGCAAGATGGAGTTAGTAAAAAATCTGTTTGCAATGGTAAAGCCAAAATATCAAAAGATTCGTGAGGTAAAAGTGTATGGGTATGGGTATGGGCCATTTGATGAGGACGATGAATATATGATGAATTATTATGATTCATTAGGGGATAAACAATGATACCAGAACATTTACAAGGAAAATGCGCAGTACAGATTGTAGATGAGCAACGAGATAGGTTTATTAGTGAGCCATACAATGATGTTGATGAACGAGTAGCAAAACGCATTAAGCAATTAGAAAGAATGTTATTAATTGCGACTACACATGCATTAATGAATGCTGATGGGAAAATATTGTGTGACGGAGATTACGGGTTGATGGGAAGCGAAGCAGAAGGTAGAGCGATTGCGTTTTTGAATATAGTATTGCCGTATGAGGAAAAGAATGGCAATTAAACAAGTATGGATTACGGAGTTTAATGATAATTTAGTTTCACTATGTATGGAAAGCAAGACAGTAGAGCCTGAACAGATGAGATTAAAGGTAGAAGAAATGGATTTTCCAGATAGGCCAACAAAGAGGAATCCAAAAAGACATACATGTAATGTGGGGCTGTTGAGTAGAGAAGATCTAGAGATGTTGCGAGATGAAATTACAAAATACCTTGATGAGGGAGAGAATGAAGAGTAATGAGTACAACAGGAATAGTAGAATGGAAGGTACGAGTAGAGTATGGAATGTTAAATAAGTCTAAACATAGAGATGGAGTACAGTCTTTTGTAATGGTGTATGAAGTAGAGGCAGAAACGACAAAGCAAGCATGGGAGAGAGCATTGGACATGTTTGAAGAAGAGTTAACGTTTGATGGTAGAACGTATGGGCGAAGGGAAATGAAAGTTTACATAGAGAGTTAATAATATGAGAACGATAGCGATAGACACAGAATATGATTCTTGTAACGACAACGGACGATGAAATGGCGAGTAAAGTATATCGCCCTAGAGTAATATCACAGAAAAAGGCGCTGAGAAAGTGCGATTGAATGAAATATCAGAAGAGGAAGAGGAATAAAATATGAGCAAAATAAAAATCATTACAGGAGTGTTATCAGTATGTCTTACTATTCCTATTTGGTTGTATTTGTTTTATAAGGTTATGGTGATGGTACAGGCGACAGAATTGATGTGGTTTTTATTTTGGGTATATGTGCCTGTAGTGATAGTAGTCTCAGCATTAAAAATGGTTGTAGAGGATTTGTAAGAGAGGTAGAATATGGAATGGGCAGATGATGCATTTTGGGATAGTAATTTTTAATGAGTTGTTTTCTAGAGGCATGGATTATGAGAACGATAGCAATAGACACTGAGTATGATTACTGTTCGCCGTTCTTAGCAACGACAACAGATGATGAAATGGTGTCGAGAGTATATCGAACGAAAGTATTGTCACAGAAGAATGCGTTAAAGAAGGTATGTGAGTCACGGAATATACGTAAGGTGTTCCACCACGCCACCGGAGACATATTTCAGTTACGAAACATTGGTATTAAGGTAGCTGATCCAGTAGAGTGTACGTTGATTGCGAGTAATCTAGTAGACGAGAATTTTAAACCACGTAACCTTAAGAAGTTAGTGAACATTCATCTAGGGATTGAGACAAAGGAATCGAATAGATTAAAGGGAGCAATTAAAAAGGCGAAGGCAAAAGCAAAGAAAGAGGGACGGGTGTTTAAATGGAGTGAGTTACCGGATGATTTGATTATTCCGTATGCGAAGAAAGATCCAGAGTATACGATACAGCTATGGTACTATTGGCAAGATCCGATTGAGCAATCAAGGAAGTTGTATGAGTTTGAAAAGAGTTTAATACCTTTGATTGTACAAATGCAGTGGCATGGTTTGCGAATTGATAGATACCTGTGTCGGCGTAGAATGTATGAATATGGAAGAAAGATGGAGAATATTTATGATGAAATGGCAAAGTATATTGTAGATAATAACATAAATCTAGGGAAAAAGTTTAATCCGAGATCAGTACCACAGATTCAACAAGTGATATTACAATTAGATGTACTACATGATAGAGATAGTATGTCATGGACACCTAAGACGGATAAGAAAGCATTAGCGAAGTTAGCAGTAGATTCAAACTTCTTTAAATTGCTGAGTAAGTATCGGTTCTTTTCAAAGCATAAGGGTACGTATTATGAGCCGTTACATGATTATTATACGAGTGAAGAGAGTGATATAGCGCACTTTCTGATGTATCAGACAGGGGCAAAGACAGGGAGATTCAGTGTAGAGTTAGCACAAACGTTCCCAAAGCCAGAGGATAATAAGTTAGCAGGTGAGAAGCACGAAGTACGAAAAGCGATTATCCCACGTAGAGGGAAAGCGTTTCTGTGTAAGGACTATGAACAACAGGAAATGAGACTGTTTGTTCATTATTCAAACTGTCAGCGTATGATTGATATTATTAATGAGAAGAGTGGAACAAAAGGGTTTGATATTTACATAGAAACAGCAGATGAATTGTTTAAAGAGTTATTTCAACGTGAGAAGTTACGAAAAGCATTGAGGTTTGTAACAAAGACAGATGCGTTAGGAATGATTTATGGAATGGGAACAAATAAACTTATCGCATCGACAACAGCAATGTTGTATGACAAGTTTGATAGAAGTGTAGTAGAAGAGATTGGTGTGACGGATCAGTGGGCGTATGAGTCATTGAGAAAGTTTAAAGAGTTGTATCCAGTAGACGAATTTAATAGAGAGTGTTATAAAGAGTTGTTTACAACAGGGGCAATGAAGTTAGAGTTTCATTCAGAGTTAATGGATTTTACAAGAGAGTATCATATCCCAAAAGGATTAGAGTATAAGGGTGGGAATGCGAAGATACAAGGGACAGCGGCATATGTGATTAAACATGCGATGAAAAGGTGTGATGAGAGAATAAGAAAAGAGCGATGGCAGGGTCGAGTAGATATGGTGTTACAGGTTCATGATGAATTAATATTTGAGGTGGACAATGATTATCAGTTTATACGTGAAGTGGATAAGGCAATGGGGGAAGCGATGGACGATCTGGTAACATTCAAAGTGCCGATTACTACGTCTGGAAAGTGGAGCGCGGTATCACTGGGGGATGTAAAGGAGTTTGAATGATGAAAGAAAATGATGCACTAAGAGAATTCTACGAGTATTGGAGTAAGTTTGTGAAGGATGGAACATCGTCAGGGTTTAGTATGTTAGAGCAGGCAAGCATGGATATATTTTATGATTGGTTGAAAGACAATTATGTGATTACTAAAAAGGATTAGGTAGATGAATATATTTGATGAGTGGGTAATGTTGAATAATGTTATATGTTCTTGGAGATGTAGATTTGAGAAAGTTGAAGAGAAATTAAATAAGTGTGTAACAAGAGAAGAAGCTGAGAATGCACTAAAAGAGGAATCGTATGATGTGCGATATCCATTATTGCCAGAGAGTTTAAAGTATGGCGCAAATGAAGGTAAACGGAAAAAGAGTACGTAAGGTAGGAACGTGTCATAATCATAAGTGCGAGCCGGTAGTAGGATATACGTTGTGTCAAATGTGTCTTGATAGGTTGAGGGAGAAATATAAACAACGAAGGGGGGAGGTAAAATATAGACGATGCTTACGATGTAATAGACAACAGAAAAAGAAGTGGAAAGGGAGACTGTGCTCATATTGTCGAAGGACATTAAGGATAAATCCAGAAGCAGAGATAAGAAAACAACATGCTACTTAGGGAGGTTGTATGAAGAAAGTAGAGTATACTGTTGTAGTAAAAATACCTGAAGGATTATCGAAATTAGTAGTAGAATGTTATTTGAGAGCAGCTATTAAACAATGGCGTAAAGGCGGAGACCCAGAGAGCATTTTATTTAATATGAAAGATACAGATTTTGTTATTCATCAGAATAAACACACTAATTAATAGGAGAAGATATGGGTTACAATTATGAGCGAGATACGAAGCGTGATAAGGAAATTCTGAGGTTGCGTGAAAAAGGAATGTTGACGTTTCCTCAGATTGCAAGAGAATTGAACATTAGTAAAGCAAGAGTGAGACAGTTGTATATGCGATTGGTGAAAGAGCGTGAACAAGAAAATGAACAGAGAAAGGAAGTAGCATAATGGCAAAAAAGATTAAGAAGCGTCCGATAGCCTCAGAGCCGATAGATCCAAACTTGGAAGAGGTAACAGAAGATAGAGCGTTTGAAGTAGAGTTAGACGATGAGTTAAATGAGATTGTGTTTGTGCATCATTATCGTCGTATATGGGATGACGGATTTGATGCAGACGTAGAGCATGGACTAAACATTGAAGAAGCAAAAGCATTGATGGGTGTGATGTTTAGTATGATTGGGATGTTAGAGAAAAAAATGCAGTTGGAAGAACTACAACAGAAAGCGACGATAGAGCTAGTGGAAAAAAACCCGTTGAAAGATAATTCTGTACAGTAGGAGGAAATATGGAACAAGTAGTGTATTGGATGTCAATAGTTGGAAAAGCAGTACTGTTAACGTTAGTACTTAGTTTAGTGTATTATGTAGTTGTTGTGTATCTATTACAGGATTGGTTTGCGTATCGAAAGGCGAAGGGTGAAATTTTTGTATTTGTGGAGTCATATAAGAAGAAATGCACAGGCAACAATAGATTTGTGGTTACTGTGGGGACGTTACAAGATTCATTTAGGGAATACGATACGAAAATTATTGAGAAGGTGTGGCAAAAGTTAGCAGATGAAAGAAAGATTGTGATTGATTCTCAAGACAATGAATGGTGTATTCGATAGTTAGGGAAAACAAAACAATGGACAACATTATTAAGATAGGCGGAATGATAGCACATGGCGGTCAAGAGTTTATTGTGGTGGATATTAAACATCAGGCGACAGTGGATGGTGTAGTATTACAGGTAGTAGGATATGATCCTGATATGGCGAGTAAGCAACAACATAAGGCGATTAAGGTAGAACAGACACAAGAGCAAATCATTGATATGATAAAGAAGTTAACGGGGGAAGGCGGAGTCGGTGGTATTCATTTTGGAGGAATGTAATGATTCGATCGCCGTATGTATCGCATTGTGATGTATGTAAACGTACAGTAGAGTTGGTATGTGAAACATTAAAGAAAATGAAAAAGTATTATTGTCGTGTATGTAAAAAATTAATACGAACAATAGATAGTGAGGTAAAAGAATGAGCTGGCATTATCAAATACGAAGGCGAAAAATTGGTAAAGAATGGTCGTATGATATTGTGGAGCAATATAGTAAGCCATTGGGTTATACAGTATTAGGAGTTGCGCCTACAGGAGAATCGAGAACAGAGGTTATTAAGTGTTTGGAGATAATGTTGAAAGATGTAAAGAAATATAAGACATTGACAGAGAAAGAGGAAAAACCATGTCAAGATCATTAGTTCAATGGTGGTTGTATAAGTGTGAAGTATGCGGAGTAGCAGTATTCAGTAGACAAGATAATGGTTCGGTATGGTATAATGATTGTTGTGGAATTTGTAAGACATGGACGTATTATGATAGAGTGATTATTACTAAATGCCCAGCAGGATTACCGTTACCTTTGTTTGATGAAGTGTATTTGTTTTTAAGTAATAGGGGAGAAAATGAAAAAGATGGTACCGAGGAAAGCAGTAAATAGGCTAATGAGTATTGATCCAAGTATTAATAATCTAGGGATGGCGATATGGAATGAAGATGATAAGAAGTTGTTAACGTGGCAATATATTCATCCTAAGATTAAAAGTAGAACGAATGAGTTTGAGAAGTCATATTCAATGCTGTTGCAGTTGAAAGAGTGGGGATCAAAGTATGAAGTTAATAAGATAATTTGTGAAGTACCTGAGCATTGGGCAGTAGCAGGGTTTGAGGCGCGGGAGACTGGGAGTATTGCAAAGTTGTGTTTCGTATGTGGGCTGATATATTCAATGCGGTTAGAAGTAGATGAAATGGTATTGGTAAAGCCGCGTGAATGGAAAGGGCAGTTACCGAAAGAAGTAGTGGCGAACAGACTGTTCGACGAATATATGCAGAAGTATGGCATTGATATGGTGAAGATGAATCCGAATGTGATGGATGCGATTGGTATTGGGCATTTCAAGTTGTTCGGGAGTGTATAATGGCAATGAAAAAGAAAAAGACAGTGACAAAGAGTAAGTTGATTGGGGTGTATGATATTGTCACGATCTATTATGGGAATGATGAATTTTGGATATTTAAGTTAGCTGAATGGGATTTATACCGTGATTATGATTGGGTAGAAGTAGTAAAGAAAGATGGAACAGGAATGGAGACATTCTGTGTACACAATGTTATACGTTTATCGTTTGGTATGGATAAGGTGAGAGATCTAGAGCCAACAAAAACAGATGTATTGGTGATGAAACCAGACAGTTCACCGTTGAAACCTGTAGCATAGGAGAAAAAAAATGAATGTTGTAACGCCATATGTAAGTATTTATAATGATAGTGATAAAGAAATGCTGTTCGGATTGAATGATGGAATAAAATTACTAAAGAAGATTGAATATTTGGGTAGAATTTCTCATAGATCAGAAGAAGCACAATCAGAAACATCATGGGAGAGGTTTTTGAATGCGGTAGTTATGACAAAGGGGGATTGGTCTATTGTAGAACATGCGTCATTGACAGTGATTTTTTATGTAGATAGAGGGATTACGCATGAGATTGTACGGCATAGGTTGGCATCATATACACAAGAGAGTACGCGGTTTGTGAATTATGAAAAGAAAATGCCAGCAAGTTTTATTTATCCAGAGCAGCATATTGAAGAGTTTATGGATGAAGATTGGGTTAAATGTATTGAGACATGTGAAGAGACATATAAGAAATTGATTGGTAAGGGATGGACACCACAGATAGCAAGAAGTGTGTTGCCGAATGCGTTAGGAAGCATGATTGCTATGACATGTAATCTGAGGAATTGGCGTCATTTTTTGTTGATGCGTACAACAAGAGAGACACACCCACAAGCAAGAGAAGTAACACTCCCATTGTTAGGGATGTTACAGAAGTATATCCCGCTACTGTTTAGTGATATTGAGCCGATGGTAACACAAGCAGATAATTTAAAGAAAATGAGATAGGTGCAGTATGGTTGTAAGTAGAATGACGGAAAATGGACAATTTTTAATAACTTTGAATATCGAAGAATTGTACGTTTTAAAAGGATATGCTTATGATAAAGACGGTAACGAATTAGTAGATCCGTGTATATTATTTGAGAGTTTGTTAGAAGATTGGTTTGATGAATGTGCGAGAGTAAATAAGATAGCGGATAATGAAAATATGTAGAATGATAAAAGGATAGTAATAATGGAAACACAACAAACGATTAGTGAGTGGGCGATTAAAACATTTGGAGAGCCGAGTAATGTAGAGTTAGTGATATGGCATATGTTAATGGAAGCTGATGAATTGAAAGAAAAGTTATTGAGTGGTGGGGTATATGCTAAGGAAGAATTAGCAGAAGAATTAGCAGATATTTTTATTGTCGGATATCAGTGCTTTACAGTGTTAGGAGTAGATGCAAATGAGTGTGTAGATCGTAAGATGAAGGTTAATCGAGCACGTAGATGGAATATGAATGGTGATGGAACAGGACAACATATAAAAGAGGATAGGAGCAATAAATGAAATACGTGTTGATAGTATTGATGTGTTTGATGTTTCAAGTAAATACAACATTAGCAGATATAACATTGACATGGGCACCTAATACAGAGAGTGATTTAGCTGGATATAAAGTGTATAGAGGGGTAGGGAGTTGTGTAACGGCAATGTCAGGAGCGACAACGACATTATTGACAACATTAGGGAAAACAACAACGTATGTGGACTCAGCGATACCTAACACAGCATTAGGAACATTTTATGAATTGACGGCATACGATCTGACAGGAAATGAATCAGGGAAATCAAGTAGAGTGTGTAAGGACGCAATAGTTGTTGTGTTACCTCCTCCGCCAAGTGGATTGAATGTAGTGTTGAATGTGTTTTTATGGAATGCAGAGATAACAGCAACTAGTTATCTATTGAGGGTACATGAAGAAGGTACGCCATATGATCCATGTGAATTAATGACGTTTTGCGGGGAAGTATTTATGACAAGTAAGACTCTAGCATTGGTACCAGGTAAACGATATGATTGGTGGATTCATAGTAAGAATGTAAATGGGTATGGAAGTTCAAATGGTAGTTCGTTTGTGTATTTGCCGATAGTAAATGTTCCTAGTAATGTGCAAGTACGATGAAAGGATAAAATATGATTAGTGTGATTGGGTTTGTGGGAAAGATGAAATCAGGAAAGACAACGGGCGCAAAGCATCTAGTATATACGAAACAGTATACGAGGTTGAGAGTTGCAGATGGGTTGAAGAAAATGTTGAAAGATGGGCTAGGGATTAATGAAGAATACATTGACGGGGATTTAAAAAATGTTCCATGTGAGCAGTTGTGTGGACAAACGGTAAGACATGCGATGATTACATTAGGGACGGAGTGGGGAAGGAATTTGATTCATCCTGATTTGTGGGTAAAGACAATAGATACACAAATGAGGGAGTTGATACATCGAGGACATAGGAGGTTTGTGATTGATGATATTCGATTTTTGAATGAAGAGAAGTGGTTAAAGGCGTTAAATAAGCAGTCGGGTAGTTATGTGTTTGATGCTCGTTTGATTAGAGTGTTGAGAAAAGATGGGGATAATGATTCGACACACCAATCAGAGGTAGAGCAAGAGTTAGTCATTGCAGATTCAACAATCTATAATGATTATACGTTAGCGATGTATTACGAAAGCATTAATGATATTGTGTTACGTAAGTATGAGAGGTATGAGAGGTAAGAATGATACGTACAAAACCAATGGAGCATCAGTCGTTAGCAGTAGAGTTTTGTATGGAGAAGAGCGAAGAGGACTATTCAGGGATATTCGCAGATTATGGAACTGGAAAAACGTTAATAGCGTTAATGATTGTTGAGATATTAAAGAAGATTAAGGCAGGATCATTTAAGAAAGTATTAGTAGTATCTACATCATTGTCGATTGACACAACATGGTGTGATGAAATACGAACACATACAGATTTTAGATATTGTGTATTGAAAGGAACAACAAAGCAGAAGGCAAACATATTAGAGTATGCGTTAAATCAAATACGTGATCCAAATAAGTATACGTATGCGAGGAATGTAAGCAATAAGCCAATGTTGTTTTTAATTAACTATGATGGGGTGAAAGGTGTTTATCGAGATTTAATTGACGCTGACTTTGATGCGATATTTTTGGATGAAAGTACAAAGATTAAATCGCATGATAGAGAAAGAACAATGGCAATTTATGAGGTAGGGGAGCGGATACCTTATAGATACATTATGACTGGGTTTCCGGTGACAGAGAATTTAGCAGAATTGTATAGTCAGATTAAGTTTTTGGATAGGGGGAAAGCGTTTGGAAAGTCCTATTATGCGTTTCTGAATAAGTATTTTGTACGCATGGGACAAAAATTGATTGTAAAGAAACGATCAATTAAACAAATAATGGATTTAATTAAGCCGTTTTGTATTCGTATAACAAATGCACATTTGAAGTTGCCTCCAAAGGTGTATAAGCCGATTGAATTGGAAATGACGAATCAGCAGAGAGATTTGTTGATGAAGTTAACAAGTACATTTAAGTTAGAGTTAGGGAAAGTAAAGATTGATACGAAATACATCTTTACGTTGATTTCAAAGTCATTGCAGATATGTGATGGGTTTGTACAGCATAAGGAATATGAATATAAAGAAATTAATGGAAAGAAAGTAAGAACAAATAAGGTACTATCAAGTGAGTTAGAAGTTATTGAAACAAATAAAGATGAAGCACTGATAGAGTTGTTAGATGAAATTGACGTATCAAAGAATAAAGTAGTGATATGGTGTGCATTTTTGTTTTCTGTGAATAAGATAAGTAGGATTTTGACAAAGTTAGGGATACCTGTATTAACGATTACAGGAGAAACAAAGAACGCAAATCAGGTAGTACAGAAGTTTCAACGAAGTAAAGATAGTAATGTGTTGGTATGTACTCAGAAGAAAGCAGCAGAGAGTGTAACGTTAACAAGTGCAAGGTTTGCAATTTACTATTCAAATATATGGAGCAATGATGCACGATTGAATAGTGAGGCGAGAATTAGACGTAAGGGGAGCGAGAAACATAAGAGTATTATGTATATTGACTTGATTACGAAGGCATCAGTAGAGAAACAGGTATATGATTGCTTGCGTAAGAAGAAAGATTTAATTAATGAGTTGAAAACGGCTTTTCTAGACATGCAGAGAGAAAAAGAAGAGGAGAATGAGTAATGTTGCATATGTCTGTTAGTTCCACCCAAGATTTTTTAACGTGTAGGCGTCTTTATTACTATAAGCGTATTAAGAAGTATGAGAAAACTGCATATAATCTCCCATTTATTGTGGGGCGCGTGGTACATGAGGGATTAGCTGCATTGCTAAATAAGAGTAAAGATCCGAAAACAGGAAAGCCGAACGTATTAGCATTAATGAAAGCGACATTTGTGAAAGAGCGGCTAATGGCACAAAAGCAGTATGTGTTATCACCGGAACAGTTAGCAGAGTTAGATAGACAAGAGTTTGTGACAAGAGGAATGCTGTTAGCGTATGCAACGAAGTACTCAAAGATGATTCGTGATATGGAGTTGATGGGAAGTGAAGTAGAAGGGGCATTGCAGATTAGTGATGATGTGACGTTTGTAATTAAGCTAGATAACATTGTGAAGATTCGTGGCAAGAAAGTATTACATGAGTTGAAAACAACAAAGTCAATTACGCCGGATTATGTGAAGAGGATTCAAACAGATTTACAGACGGCAGCATACTATCATTTTCATAATATCATTTTTGAAGATGAAAAGATTGATGAAATTATGTATGACGTAATTAGAAAGCCGTCAATTAAGCAAAAGAAAAAAGAAACGTTACCTGAATATATGAATAGGTTAGCAGAATGGTATAAGAAGCCTGATGATTATGGGGGCGTGTTTCATATTGAGAGATTTAAAAAGCCAGGTATTACAGAGGATGCAATAATAAATACGGCTGTGAAAGTCTCAGAAGAGATGTTGAGATCCAAACAGAAGGATGATTACTACCAGGATTTCGATAAGTGTCATTCGTACTACGGCGATGTATGCCCGATGTACGCATTGTGCTATCAGGGGGGAGAGAGTAAGGAAAATCTATTGTTGTATAGCATACGAAAAAGTTATCACGTAGATAAGTCAAATAAAGGTGTTGGAAAATAAACGTGGGCGGTTATCCTAAAGTTAGGAATACGAATTATGTATGTGTAGTGTGTATAATGAATAGGGGGAATGAATGTTACAGAAGAAAGTGATAACAAAAAGACCAATGAGTAGTAGTGGTGGTGGATTGAACATTCAACAGAGTGATGGAAGAGTAAACATATATAAGACAGCGTGGTGTGTGATCGGTCCTCCAGGTGTGGGGAAATCAACGTTGTTTAGTGGGTTTGATAATGTGTTGTACTTAGTAACTTCTGAAAAAGAAGTAGGACGATTGAAAGTACCGTATATTTTGATTGATAGTTGGGAAAAGATGCTATCAGTAACGGATGAATTGATTAACAATAGGAGTAAGTATCCGTATAAGTTCATTGTAGTGGATTTTATTGATGCGGTATGGACAATGTGTGCGATTGCAACGTGTGAAAAGCTGGGTGTATCACATTATACGGATGCTCAGTGGGGGAAAGGTTCTGATACGTTAGATAACTATTTCAAGAAGTGGTTAACGAAGCTCATTGCATCGGATTACGGGTTTATGTGTATTTCGCATGTGAATCAGAAAGATGTAATGCAGCAAGGTGGGACGATTACAAAGACGATATGTACGTTACCGAATAGAGCGAGAATGGTATTGTTTCCGTTGTTGAATGTGGTAGGAACGATTGAGTATAAACAAGTAAAGGAAAAAAGTAGTATTCCTGGTAAAACATCATTTGTGAAGAAACGCGTAATTAGGTTTGAGGGAACGGAGTACGTTGAAGCAAAAGATCGTGATGGAGTGTTGCCGAAGGAATTGGTGTTAAGTAGAGATCCTCAAGTAAACTTTAACGTGTTTAAAGAATACTATGAAGGGAAAAGGAAATAGTATGTACATAGATATACCGCATGTAATGATTGACTTAGAAACGATGGGAACATCATGTATTGCGGCACCGATGAGTATAGGTGCGGTAAAGTTTGATATGGATGGAAAGATTCTTGATAGGTTTCATAAAGGGATTAGTTTGAAGAGTTGTATAAGCATTGGTATGGAGATGGATGTAAGTACAGTAGAATGGTGGTTGAAGCAATCAAAAGAGAATCAAGAGAGAGTATTAGCATTGAAAGCAGAAAACATTGGTGTTGTGTTGCAGATGTTTGAAGGTTGGTTACACCCATTAAATAAGTATACGACAAATGTATGGTCACATGGAAGTGTATTTGATATTGTGATTCTTGAGAATGCGTATAAGCTATTAGGGAGAGAATCATGGTGGAAATATAGTAGTATACGTGACACAAGAACATTATTTGATGTGGCAAATTACAAATATGAAGCAAAGGGAGGACACGATGCGTTAGAAGATGCAGAGAACCAAGCATTAGCGGTATGTGAAGCGTACAAACAGTTAATGAAAGGGAGGAAGAATGGAAGCCGTTGACAGAAAATATAGATTCAAAGCAATTAGTTTAGCGTCGAAGAGAGAACACACACATGCTGATGCAGTATTGTTTCTTGCGAAGGATCAATTACTACCGGCATTATTGGAAAAGTATATTGAGTTATGTAGAGATAATGGAGTCGATGATACTCAGATTAAGTGTGTGACGTTATTGAAAGAGAGAGTGTTAACGTATCAGCGTAGGAATATTAATAAGGTAAGGTTGCCTGATGTAGGAGATGGAAAGGAAGAAAAGCGCGTTTGTAAGCCGAATAAATAGAAAGGAGGATATCATGTAAGGATTAGTGGTTAGTGTAGTGAGGGGATTGATAGTAGTTAGTTAATGGAATGCATCTTAACACATTAAATGGGAGTATCTAACATGGCCGTTTCAAACAAATTGTCGTCATTGTCGAAGATGTGGAAAACAACTCAAGCAGTTCAGCCGTCATTCAGCAATGTGCCAGAAGGTGATTATGTTGGTGATTTGAAAGAAATGAAGCTGGAGGAGTCAAAGAAGAATGCGCGATTGCAGGTTGTGACGACAATTGAAATTGCTGATGGTGATTACGTTGGAAAGACAGTGAAGCGTTTTGATGGATTGGATAAGGAACAAAGCATCGGATATTTTAAAGGATTGTGCGAAGTGATTGGATTTGACATTCCTGAAGATATTGAGTTGTTGCAAGAAGCATTGGACGAATTTATTGCAAACAACACTGATTTGTTTAATATCACGATCAAGATGAACGATAAGTATTCTAATGTGTATATCAATGGAGTGAGTGAATTTACGAAGGGAGAAGAGGGAGAAGAGGGAGAAGGATCAGAAGAAGAAGTGGAAGAAGAAACTTCAGAAGAAGAAGAGGAAGGCGAAATTGTAGACGAAGAAGAAGTTGAAGAAGTTGAAGAAGAAGTGGCAGAAGAAGAAGAGGAGGAGCAAGAGGTTGTTGCACCTAAGAAGAAGGTTGTAGCAAAGCCTATTGCAAAAGCACCTGTGAAGGTTGCTGCATCTGCAAAGAAGGTAGTTGCACAACCAGCAAAGAAGGTTGTGACGTTGAAGGGTAGGTAGTTTGCGGTAGTGTAGTGTAGTGGGTTATGAGTGGCTAGGTTGGAATAATCTGACCTAGCCTCTCAGTTAAGTGGGGAGGGAGTTCGATGGCATGGAATTAAATAATTACGATGAAGTAATAGAAAGTAAGTATCATAATAAAAAGATACGCATTCAATGCATTGTGACAGGTAAATCGTTGTCTCCATATCATGTGCCAAAGATGATTAGTGTGAAATGTACAAGCCCAAAATGCAATGGATGTCAGATTCAGCAAGAAACAAGCATTGATATTGATGCAACAGATCAAAAGATTTTACAGTTTATTGATGTATCAACAGCACGTATGCCATTTGTGATTATGAATGTGTTGGGGTTACAGTGTAAAAGTATTGCATATGAAGTGAAAGACGTACAATTAATTGAACGTATTTATGTAGCTAGACCTACTGGAAAAGAGAGAACTAGAAAAGGCGGAGGATCTAGACCGGCATATCTAGTAGGTATGTCAGTAGAAACGAATAGTGTGTATTATCTGGAAGGATATACAACAGTAGATCCGGTCATACAATCTGTGACGCATGTTTTTACAAGCGCACAAAAGAAAACGAATGATGTTGAAAATTTTAATTTATCGCTTGAGAAGCATAGTGCGTTGAATGAGTTTTGTGTACAAAAGAATACTTCAGAAGCGATATTTAATAGATTAGAGAAGTTGTATACGAATTACGCTCATAACATTACAAAAATATATGAGCGGTTTGATTTGCATTTATGTGTAGATTTACTGTTTCGTAGTGTGCTTTCGTTTAGATTTGATAATGAATACGTCCATAAAGGATGGATGGAAGCGATGATTGTGGGTGATACCCGATGTGGAAAAGGGTATGTGGCAGAAAAATTAGCTGAGTATTTTGGATTAGGTGAAGTAGTAAGTGGTGAAAATTGTAGTTTCAGTGGTTTAGTAGGTGGGTTACAGCAATTGAATAAGCATTGGGTTATTACATGGGGAAAGATCCCTATGAATGATTGTGGATTGTTAATGGTAGATGAATCAAGCGGTATGGAAGATAATATGTGGGGTAAGTTGAGTAGAATTAGGAGTGAAGGTGTAGCAGAAATAACAAAAATTCAGACAGAGGTAGCAAATGCGAGAACAAGATTGTTGTTTATATGCAATGCACCGAATAAAACAATATCGAATTATTCGTATGGTATACAAGCTATAACTGATTTAGTAAAAGCACCCGAAGATATTGCACGATTTGACTATGTGTTAGTGGTAGCGCATAACGAAGTGACAGGAGAAACCATTAATCAAAGGCGTGAACCGTTACCACGTATGCATGAAATGACATTGGAGCAGGATCTAATTTTATGGTGTTGGAGTAGAAAACCAAGTGAAGTGCAGTTTTCTAAAGAGGCAATAAAGAAAATATATGAGACAAGTTTAAAATTAGAAGGAATGTACGATTTTTCGATACCATTAATCCAAGTTGAAAATGTGCGATTTAAGTTAGCAAAAATAGCAATTGCATTTGCAGCAAGAGTATATAGCACTAACAAAGAGGGAAAAGTATTGTTAGTGAAATCAAGTCATGTGGAATGTGCGTTTTCATTTTTAGATTTGATTTACGGTAAAGATCAAAGTGGATATAAAGCATATTCTACGATGAAAAAATCAGTGCAAGAAGTAGTAACGGAAGAAAAGCTGAGAGAGGTTGAAAAGTATTTCGATGCATGGAAGATACAAAAGAATGAATTAATGCGATGTTTATTGACGAATAACTCAATTGACATTGATTGTATTTTAGTGCATTTAGCGTGCGGAAAAGATGCTGCGAATGAGTGTATGAGTAGGTTGTTAAAAGCAGGATGTTTGACAAAGAAAGGGGGTTTTTATTACAAATCACCTGATTTTACAACATATCTAAAAGATAAAATGTTGAAGGGTAGATAATGAAAAATAAGCCTATGTATATGTATCAGTGTGTAGTGTGTAAGAAAAATATGTATACGAAGGATCAAACGTTAAAACATTGTGGAACTCTAACGCAATGGGTTAGCGGGATAGATGGAAAGGGAGTAGCTAGAGATAGTCCTAGAGTACGAATAGAGGTAAAAGGGTTTATAGAGATACCAAGAGAAAACTTGGACGTAGTATTGAGATTAGATAATCCCCATAGAGGATTAGTGGACTGTTTACATTTTGGCTATGTCAAGTCAAAAGGGTTAGAGTTCAAGGTGCCTGAAGAATGAAAAAGTCAAGTGTAAAAGAAGAGTAAAGGCAAGCGCAAAGGTAGAGGTAGAGGGGTATGGTAGGGATAGGCTACAGGGTAACGGTACATGGTAGGATAGGGTAGGGTAGGGGTAGGGTAGGGTACAGGCACAAGCTACAAGGTAAGCCGTGGGCCTATATGATAGCGTGGGAGGATACGGTAGGGTAGAGGGTAGAGGGTAGAGGGTAGAGGGTAGAGGGTAGAGGGTAGAGGGTAGAGGGATACGCTAGAGGGGATGGAGTAACACTAAAGAGGGGATAGACAAAAGGTATAGGGGTTTGCTAGAGTAGCATCATTGGCGCAGCAAGGCAAGCAACCTAACAGAAAGGAAAAAAAAGGTTGCTAGGGTATTGACAGAGGTTCATGGGTTTGCTAGTATCAGGTCACAACATTTTACAGTGCTCCGAGGGAGCGCAGAAAGAGAAGGTATCTCATGGCAATGGTAAAGAAAGTTCAGAAGGTTGCTCCGAAGGTTGCTCACAAGGTTGCGCCGGTAGCCTCAAAGGTTTCTAGCAAGTCGCCTATTGACTTGATTGAGGGTGCTGAAGTCATTAACATGGAAGGGAGCGGTATTGAATTTTTGGGCAAAGAGGGCGGTAGGCAAGCATCGCCTGAAGTGGAAGCACTGAAAGAAAAGGTTTCAGCCTTGAAGATTGGGCAAGGGTTTGTTATCCCGAAGGCTTTGAGGATTGAGCGGGAAGTTACCAATTCGACAACGGGGACTAGCTCGACAATCTACACTTACAAGGGAGCAAACACAATCAGCAAGCTTGCGAATCGTGAGGGTAAGCGGTTCCGTACAAAGCGGTCCACCGATGGAAAAATGTATATTTTCCGTGTAACCCCTCTAGAGGTTGCGCCGGTCGAAAGTGATGAAGCTGAAGAGGGGGAAGAGTAGAAGGTGCGATAGAGTAGGGGGAAGGGTTCAAAGCCTTTCCCCCTTTCTTTTTGTCCTGGTACTAAGTAGTTTTCCCATACGTAGCCTACCTATACGTATTTTCCCCCGCTTCACAGCCTATCCCTCATCCATCATCCTCCATCATTCTCTATCACTTATCATCTATCATCATTCTACGTAGGTATTTATTGGGGGGGGGTCCGCTGTAGAGCATCCTCTTTCATCACATCTTATCTATCACACATCATCTATCACGTTTGATTTATCATCTAAGTAGTTTTACTGA
>ERZ1292625.353-Hain-H41-01um-R1-353-length-72245-cov-9_pt2 | contig 54701 bp, 61 predicted proteins | sample MGYA00564400_ERZ1292625 | MGnify/ENA primary metagenome ERZ1292625 (study PRJEB36523, sample SAMEA6512639) | groundwater metagenome | collected 2019-01-08 | study: AquaDiva: Metagenomics assemblies of 32 groundwater samples | reverse complement strand
TATGACACATCACTTGCAGTTGGCGTCGGTAGTAAAATTGAGTCGATTGCAGAAGATGCCGGCGCAGCTTTCAGTCTTAAGTTTTCAGCACGCGATAATTCTGGATATTATGGTGTCATTAACTTGAATAGTTCTGGCGCGGTCGGATTTTGGGATGCTACTCCCGTGGCCAACACTCTTGCTATGGATAGTGCAAATGCACGCTCCATTTTAATGACCCGTCATCCAACGAATAATACAGCGGGAAATGATCTAACAGTGCAAGCCGGTGGTACAGGAGGCTCTTCAACCAATAAGAATGGTGGAAATTTGAATCTGTCGTCTGGTATTGCAACTGGCAATGGAGGTTCTGATATTGTGTTTAGCTCAGTTACTGCGAGTCAAGGAACAGGAACAACCGATCGTAGTCCTGCAGAGGTCATGAGAATTAAGGATGGTAACGTAGGTATTGGTGTTGCAGGTCCAACTAGCTTATTGCACCTTAAAAAAACGGGTACAGCAGGTACGACAGTAGAAATGCTAAAACTAGAGGGCGAGGGCGAGCCGACCATAAGACTTCGCTCAGCTGATAATTCGGGGACTCCTGCCGGATTAAATCCGCTGTTGATAACTTATAGATCCAGAGGCACTTTGGCTTCGCCAGCTGTTGTACTAAGTGGAGATACCGCTTTCGAACACTATATGATGGGCCATGATGGAACTACAGACAAACAACTTGCGTACATGTCAGCAATTGTTGATGGCACACCTGGTACTAATGATATGCCGGGCCGTCTTGAATTTCATACGTCGCCCGATGGAAATGGTACAACCTTGGAAGGAACAACACCAGAAATGGTTATTAAGAACACGGGTTTTATTGGAATCGGAACCAGCACTCCTAGTGAATTATTGGAAATTCGTAAGGATCAGGCGGCAAGTAATACCCGGTTTTCAATTAACAATGCTAACGCTGCTATGGGAACCACACTTGCTTTCAAACAAGACACTGTCCGAAATGCTCTTGTGTACTATGATAATGCGACTGATATTTTTCACGTTGCCAATGAAAATGGGGGAACTGGCGGACCGATCCACTTTGGCGCAAGCGGCGCCTCAGACGCCTCTGAGATGGTTCTTCTTGCCAATGGCAACGTCGGTATTGGTAACACGGCGCCAGCAAAACTTCTTCATGTAGGAAGTGCTTCAGTTGGTACTGGTGTCGCTGTCGCAAATTTCCAAAACGTCGATGGAACTTGTACTATCACACCAGCTTCTTCTGGCTCTGGTATCGCTTGTTCTTCAGATGAAAGACTCAAAGAAAACTTCCAAGACGTAACTGGTGCTTTCGCGCTTGATCGAATCCTGCAACTTCAGGCTGTGACTTATAATTTTAAAACTTCTTCAACTGATAACCGCAGAACTGGTTACAAAGCTCAAGAAGTTCAAAAGGTTGCCCCTGAGTTTGTCCGTGAAAACGAAGACGGCTTGTTGCAAGTTTACTATGACGCCTTCATCCCTTGGATTACAGAGGCCATTAAAACGCTCTACAGCCGCATTACAGACGTCGAGAACCATCAGGCAGTCCAAGACCGTCAGATAGCTTCTAAAGCCGGTAAAACTGAAGTCGAGCAGCTTAAAATTGAGAACACCGCCAAAGACAAAAAAATCAAAGAACTTGAACAGCGCCTTGAAAAAATCGAGAAAGCCCTCAACTCAAAATAAAGAGGGCTTTCATCGTGCCTTTTCCGCATGGCCTAGATTTTCATGTCCTACAATTTCGAGGTCAGTTTTCTCAACCAGTTTTGGCGAAAAAACTGACCCCAAAAAAACCACTTTAGAACAAGATTAGGCCACAAATTCAGATCAGTTTCGCGTGTCCTAAATTATCAAAAAACGGGGTTTGTGGCCTATTAGTGTCCCGCTCCAGAAAAAACCATTCTGAAAAAACACTGGTTAGGCCATAAAAACTCAGGCCACGGTCTTTGAAAACCATGACCTGAGCAGCCTCGTCTTTAACCAATTTAATCCAATTGCTGGCCTACAAGTCTCAAAAGTCTTGGTGCGGGACTTGCCACTTGAGAAACCACATCTAGGGCGACTGCCGCCGGTTCGACTTTTGGGGTTGTAGCTGGCTTTAGAGCTGGCGCAGGAGTATTCGGACCCCCAAAGGCCACAATATTGATAGCCTTAGCTAAGTGCTCTGGCGACAAATGTGCATACCTTTGAGTCTCGTCAAATCTTGCATGGCCCAAAAGCTTTTGCAGATCGTAGAGACTTCCACCATTCATCACAAAATGAGAGGCAAATGTGTGCCTCAAATCATGAAATCTATAGTGCGTTTGAAGTCCTGCTTTCTTCTGTGCTCTTTGAAAATACCAATAAATATGTCCCTCATCAAACGGCTTTCCGTAGGCCGTACAAAAGACATACTCAGGGTGGTAGTTTCTATTTTTAAGCTCCGTGAGTGCGTGTCTTACGACATCACTCATCGGGATTCGGCGCTGAGAGTTTCGGGTTTTAGTCCGATCCGCAAGACCATTTCTATCTCGTAGTCTTGAGATTTGAATAAATCCCGTCTCAAAGTTCACACGATCCCATAAAAGCCCTGCAAGTTCACCACGCCTCATGCCAGTATTAATCGCCGTAACAAAAAGCCAATAGTTCGGATCATCTTTATTCACAGTCAGAAATTTTTCAATTTCTTCTTTGGTCATAAAGGTATCCGGTCGCTTTGACTCTTTGACTTTGGCGTAGTCAGCAAAAGGATATTTAGGAATCTTCTCAAGCTTGAAAGCCTCGCTCATAACTTGCTTAAAAACACCCACAACCAAGTTGGTTCCAACAGGGTTGTGATTTGATTCTCTAAGTTTTGAAATGAGTTGGTCAGCATGTTCTCGGGTGATCTGCGTAAGCAACAAATCGCCAAACATCGGATAGATATGCACTCGTAAATTCATATCGTATCTTTCGACAGTGCGTTTTGACGACCGCGCTTGTACACGGATATCAAGCCACCACTTAGCAAACTCGCGAAATTTTACTTCATCCAGAACGGGGCGCATAATAGGAAAAACCCCCGTTGCTAGAAACTGTCTTTTTTCTGCAAGCTTTACTGACTTCCAAGCTGTGGCATCTGCTTTTCTATCAAAGACGGGACTTTTAAATTCTTTCCCATCAATATAGATTTTCTCTCTGAATTTGATGCCATCTTTTCTTTTAATCTTTTCCACTTGATCTTCTCCTTTTTGTTTGGAGAGACCCCTGCGGAAGAGAGTTTCTATTCTTCTTTTTTACATACTATTTAATTTTCAAAGAACTTTAAGAACAGAAAACACTCTACCACAGGGCCTTCAAACCTAAAACTAATTATCCGTCCAAAGCTCCATCAGTTCGTCACCGTGCGGCGCTGACTGTGTGGCTTTCAATCCATTCGGTTAGGTGATCTTTTTTAAAGCGAATTAAAGCACCGAGTTTGATGTATTTAACTTCGCGTTTAAAGATCGCTTTTCTTATCCGTGAGATTTTAAGCTTAAGAAGCGAGCTTGCCTCTTCAATCGTTAAAAGCTCAAGCCCCTCTGCTGGAGGCTTTATCAAGAGACTGTTGCCCCTGAGCCAGCCTCGGTGACCTTAGTGCGTTCTGTTTTCTTAGCCTTTGATTTAATAAAAAACTCTTTGAGCGAGTTTGACAGGTCAGTCTCTGATGTTGATTTTTCAATCATCACTTTAAGATAGGACTTCTTGTCAAAAAATATCGCTTCAATTCGTTTTCTCTCACGGTCTAAGTATTTCGCGCCAAAAATCTCGATCAAAACGCTTGCAAGTTTTGCCTCGTTAAGTTTGAAGTGTGCCCCCTTTTGTTTTAGTTTATTGACTTCCATCTCAAGGACCGCAAAAGCTTCGCTAGAGAGAGCAATGCGTTTGCCATCGAGTGCAACTTTATCTTTTTTCATCCGTGCCAACTTCTTTTTTGCATTTAAAAGTAAATTCCCCGGCTTCATCCTTGATTGTGACTCCATTCGTGATCGTGGGGCCAGGGAGGAGAAGCTCAGTTTCGATTTTACCGAACTTTGTCCTGTTGGTACTATCAGCATTAATAAATGCAACCACACCAAGGGCGGCAATCACTATCATCACTAAATATTGATTCATTATCTATCGCCTCTTGGCTCGAATTTTGGTTCACGAGGTTGATTCAAATAATAGGACTCGTTACTGTCTTTGGCTTTGATGCCACTTGAAAACCCAGATACTCCGTACTTCTCAAGATTGAAGAGTGTTTCTTTTCTGACATCGGCGTCCCGACTTTCAAGTGCATCAACCGCACATAAACCGTCGGTGTGCTTGCGCCGTTAAAAAACCTATTGATTAGTACGCAAAATAAAACCGTAAACATTTTTCACGCCGTAAACAAAACAATTTGTAGTTACAGCTCCCAAAGGCTGAATTGCCAAATCATTATCTATAAACTCGACTGAATAGTAGTTGGAATTGCCAAGTACGACCTTTCTTGGCTTTTCAAAAAATCTTAAAATCGTAGACTGACCCATTCGCAAATTCACCGGCAGCATGGTCACACCATCGCTATAAGCCGTGCGAACTGTCCCAGCCTGTAGGTCCGTATAACTAAATATTCCAATAGAGAAAACGGCCATCCATATTTTTAAAAATATATTATTTCCCTTCGTGCATAGTGAGACTATTCACATATAAACCCATGGGGTTCCATTCTGTCTGCGCCCCTTTCACCAACTGAAAGGCTACCTGAGTAGTTACAATAAGCGGTATGCCCTCAACCCTTAGAACCACATCAAAAATAGCAACCGTAGACTCTTTTGTGATTTGTACAGAAATTCCAGCCACTGATTGCTGAATCTTTTTACCGAGAAATTCTTTTTCTTTTCTAAATTTGAGATTTGCTAGTGTGTTTATTTTAAATCCATCTGTTGCCAGTGGTTCAATATTTTTAATAATCAGATCAGGATTCAGCTCGCTCCAATTGTAGTATCTTGTCACAAATTTTTCGACAAATCGTTTGATGTCGATCTCGGTGAGTGCCACCTGAGAGTTGTGACCTTGGAAGTAAAGATAATCATTTTCACTTGCCAGAATCACTACCGGACTTTTATTTGCAAGAAAGATGCAAACAACTCCTAAAAGCAGACATAATCCTGTAATGGCAACGCCGACTGCTTTATAAATGAATAAAAACCGATTCAACGCTATCCATTGATTGACAAGAATACTCGATTCATTATTTTTTAACTCCAAATTAATTTCTCCCTTTTTGTTGTTTGTTTAGTTTTTTGGCCTCTTTGGAGAGCCCAATTTCTGAATACCAGTTTGAAAATCGATTCATTTGTGGTTGCATACGGTTATTCATAAGCTTTGCCCGGCCAGTGATTGGATTAGTGAGTGGCTTAGCCCTGCTCCCAGCCTGAAAAGTTACGACGCTCGATTTTAATACGCAGAAAATAAGTAATAGCCAATATGCACCTTTGCCATGATTCCAGCTTAACAAAATTCCAAAGGACGCTGTAGCGGCAAGCAACTCCGTTACAAGGACCGTGAGCTTTGGCGGCAGCTGATCGGCAGCTTGGCCCCAAAGAGTGGAGATCACAACAGGAATCAACCTTGAAAGGCCGATAATGAGACTCGCGTAAAAAAGCTCGGTTCCGTCTTTGAGCATGAAAGCCAAAAGGCAAATGGTGAAGGCCAGACTGCCAACTGACGAAATCAGGGTCCCCAAATAAAAAAGAAGTGCCGATTTGTTTTTCAAACCCGCACCTCTGAAACAGTATTTTTCTCTTGATCTTGTGTGAGTCCAATAGCTTTCTTACGCCTAAAATAATGTGCCTTAGACATCTCTATTTTCGTGTAAACGGAATGATTATCATTTTTCATCAACTCAAGACTTCGCTCCAGGTAGTTGCGCTCTATCCAATTTATACAACCTTGAAGTCCCACTGCTGAGATTTCACATTCAGATTTGGGCAGCAGTGCGGCGGGTACAAACAGCGAGGTTTTTGTTGGCCTCGGCTCTGAGGTCTTAAGCATCAAGTGCTCGGCGGTGATAATAGGACGCCTAGATTCCCTTGCCATAATACTTGCTCGCTCAACAGCGTTCCCAAGTTCTCTAATATTTCCTAACCATGAGTGGCTGAGCAAAGCTTTTTTGGCAGATTCGGAAAATTTGAACAAGGGCATTTTGCGTTTTAAAAAAATCTCTGCAAGCAATAATATGTCGTCTTTTCTTTCGCGCAGCGAAGGGGAGTAGATTGTAAAGTTATTCAGTCGGTAGTAAAGGTCTTCGCGGAAGTTACCCCGAGCAATTTCTTCCTCAAGATTTTTATTAGTGGCTGCGATTACTCTAACATCTATGGGAATTTCTTTATTTGATCCGACTGGTGTAATGATTTTTTCTTGCAACACCCGTAATAGTTTTGCTTGTAGCTCTGTGGGGATTTCAGCAATCTCATCTAAAAATATATCACCGCCCTCGGCTGCTTGAAATTTTCCAATCTTTTTATCCATCGCGCCAGTGAAAGCACCTTTTTCGTGACCAAAAAGTTCACTTTCAAAAAGTGTCGGTGTTAGGGCGGCACAGTTGACAGCAATAAATGGGCGGCTTGAGTCGTCCTCTTGGGCGTTGAGATTTCGTGCAATCAATTCTTTGCCCGTTCCATTTTCGCCTGTGATGAGAACAAAAGCCGACGTTCCTTTGAGTGCTAAAATCTCTGATTTCAATTTTGCAGCAAGCCTTGAAGCTCCGACGATTTCAATATTTTTTGTTTGAGCCTCTATTTTTGCAGTAAGTTTTAGGTTCTGTTTTACAATGGCAATTTTATCAAGAGCTTGGGCGATTCTGAATTTTAAGTTAGCCTCAAAATCTTCTGATCCCTTAATCACGAAGTCCGTTGCTCCGGTTTGCATAGTTTGGATTATGGTTTCACTGTCACTTTTACCCGTGAGCATGATGACGGGTATTTCTGGGTATCTGCGCTTTAGCAGCTTTAAAAACTCAAATCCCGAAAACTCGGGCATTTCATAATCAAGCAAGATCAAGTCAAAGCCCTGCGTGGTCATTAGAGCCATTGCGCTTTTGGCGCTGAGTGCGGTCGTCACGTTGTGGTCGGTTGATAGCGTGGTTTTTATCTCCAAAACGAATTTCGGATTGTCATCGACGATCAAAATCTGAGATTTTAAAGCTTTTCTGTATGGCCCCATGCACTTCCACTTAGCGAAATACATGCCAAAATTTGTGCAATGCACAAATACTCAGAATCACTAATAAATTTATGAAATCATTAAATTTCAATGATTCTGCAAACTCTCATGGAGTCTCTATGGTGAGACTCCTCATGTAATTTATTCAATAAATTGTATTAATGGCCGAAGTGGCCCTAGAGGTAGCACTGACAGCGACGATTGCTATTGTGTAACCGTTATAGCCGAGTCGGGAACAAAAATTCTTTTTGATCCCTTGGATTCTTTGTCTGCGACCTCGGCCATTTCTAAATCGGCAGTCAGCAGCACGGGGATATTTGAACACAAAAACATATTCAAAATCATGGCATCACTCGAGGCAAGTCCATAGCGACCCATGAGCGACACAGCGCCCTCCCACTTCGGGGTAGAGTTCAAAAACTCGTTTTCATCATTGGATCTAACAGAGATGAAATTGATTTCATGAATTTGCTCTGCTGCTGACCATATCGGGGTCAGGCGACCCACTAAATATTTGTTGCAAAATATTTCCCAGCCGTTACCTCTGTCAGAGTCATAGGCAGAAAGTAGTCTGCGAAAAATTTTAATTTGATTGAGATCCATCTTTGCAGATTTTTCTTCTTTGGTTTTTCGACGATATGAAGTACGGTGAGCTTTCAGTTTTTCAAGCAAAATCCCATCAAGGCCTGACTCCTCATCTTCCAATAAATCAATAAGACACTCGGCAATTAATACTCTACGATGATTTTCTAAGAATTCAGCTCTCACGTTGACATTGGTTAAAATTTTAACTTGCTTATCAGCAAGATTATTAAACGATTTTTCGCACTCCTCATTGAATGAATCAAGGGGATAGGTTGCAGAAAATAAAACTGTTGTATCAACAAAACAGGTCGAAAAATTTCCGCTACTGAGAGCGGCTGACAGACCAGAAAACTGTTCAACCATTAAGTCAGTCCCATATCTTGATCGGACTTGGCAATTTTTTTAGGTTTATTTGTTTCAGTTTGCTCAGATTGATTTTTCTTCCGAAAGACATCTCGCAATTCCTCACGATCTTCAGGTGAGAGTGGCTTTCTAACAACTTTGTTGTAGAACTCTCTGAACTTCGCAACTGAACCTTTTTTTATTTGCTTTAAAGGTGCGCTCATAAAAATTTCCTCACTTTCTTTATAACAATATAACATAGGTTTTGTCAGCAATAACTTACTGATTTTAATAAGGATTTTGTTCCTATGCCGAATAGGACACGCTCTTAAAAATCGAGCTTACCGCCAGTTAGCTTACGGGTAGAAGCCTCAAGGCTACCCAAGTCCGTTGCTGCCTTTTCAAGGGCCGCGTTTCTCGTCCAGTGGTAAGCTTTGCTAAGTGTGTACCCGCCGCCAACTGTAAAAAGAACCAAGTAAATTGCCGTCATAACGCCATCAATAATTTTTTCCATGTTATTTACTCCTTTTGCTTTTTAAAGCAACTTTCTTTGATTTTTCATCTGAAAAACCACTCTTTGCGGTCGCAAGATTTTCCAGGGTCTTTCTCTGCTGTGTTGATATTGAGTCATGAAGACTCTGGACCCCCTTGCGAATCAAGTCTGTCATCGAGGTATTCAAGACAAATGAAAGAGCCTTGAGTTTTTCTAAATCTTTTTCGTCCAAATAGATCGTTGTTTTTTTAAGCATAGCCAACCTTTATGCCATACTGCCATACAATCATATATAGGTCAATGGTCACAAAGAGACCACTCTGAGTGAAATTGTGTATTCTAGCGGTGGCCCTCAAATAGGTCTTCAATTTTACAGTCTAATGCTCTGGCCCAATTTTCTAAGGTGGAGAGCTTAGGATCGTAGCCTTCTCGAAAATACCGAAAGACCGCTGAGTAATGTATGCCGAGCTTTTTAGCAAACTGCCGCTTGGACATTTTCTTTTTCTTAAGCATCTGATTTAATAACAATTTTGCCATTGCATAACAATGTAGTTAGTCGGTTCCATTGACGTAAGCCTGCAAATATTGTTATGGGATAACAATATTGTTACTGTTTTTGGTCGCTATTTGCGAGGTTTTAGGTGTTGACAGTGAATAGAGAAAGCCATTTTTATGAGTTTAATCGAACGGTTGGGTCTATACTGAGACGCCAAAGACTCTCAAGAAAGATAAGTCCCTCACAAGTTGAAAAGGCACTCAACCTTTCAGCGCATGAGTTACAAAAAATTGAGCACGGGATGACCTCTCCGGCGGGATGCCTATTCTACAAACTTATAATGCTTTATGGTGGCAGTAGGTTTGATGTCGAGACTCAGCTTTTTGAGGCGAGTTGTAAACTTCGAGAAAAATTAAATTCGCTACCAAAAAAATAGAGCCACCCAGCGACACATTGTCACCTGGGTGGCTTGAATTTCTTTACTAAAGCTCTTATTGCTTGAGCCTCCTTTCAAAAATATTCCGTGTGGCCTATGGCCGAAACTGCAAATACTTCTGTGATGGATATTGTGAGTTTGAAATACTCATTTGCGCCATTCCGAAGAAATGCAGCTTAGGCACAAGTGCGTGTCCCGTTTCTGGCCGAGAATGGGCAAAAACAGGCCATAATCGAGAAAAATAGAATGCTCTCCCCAACAGGGGTCTCAGTTTAGGGGACATTCCCTAACTTATTGGAAGCACTAAAAATTTGATTGCTTCCAATAAGTTAAGAAATTTCCAAAAAACTAGCGTGAAAGCTATCGTTCCTATCGTCGGCATAGGAACGACTACTCCGGCAAGTCTTTTGGATCTCTATAGCACGACAGGAGCAATTCAAACGTTCTCTCGTAACGATACAACAGTAACCAATGCAGAAACTATTGGTAAAATTCAATTTTGGAATAACGATACACAGCTGACCACTCAAAAATTTTATGGAGATATAGAAGTACGAGCATCTCAAGACATTACAACTGATGCTGCAGCTGGGGAAATGATTTTTAGAACTACGGGGACTACCGTTGCAGGAGCTCCCGTTGAAAGGATGAGAATTGATGGCACGGGAAACATAGGTATTGCAACAAATGTTGTTTCCTATCCTCTTGAAGTAAGTGCTCCAGCAGCCTCAGCTGCTGAAATAGGTGTTACAAGCTACGGAGTTAATGCAACCACCGTCGGTACGTTTACTGGTCGAGCTGCAAGAGGAACTATTGGCTCGCCTACGGCTCTTCAAACCAATGACCGCATTATCAGTTTTCGTGGCACTGGACGCGACGACACCGGTTGGGCTAGCAGTTCCTCTGCTGGAATTGAAATTGATGCTTCGGAAAACTGGACTTCAACAGCGCATGGTAGCTATATAAAATTTGAAACTACAACTAGCGGCACAACAAGTCGCACCGAAAAAATGCGAATTACACCAGGAGGCAACGTCGGGATCGGCCTCACGCCCACTTACAAATTCGACGTCAATGGCGACGTAAATATCGCAGCGGCTAGTGTATTAAGATTCGGTGGCACGCAAGTTTGTGCCAGCGCCGGATGTACTGCAGTTTCAGATCGTAGACTTAAAGAAGATATTCAGCCGCTTGAAAACTCTTTGGATAACATTTTGAAACTTCAAGGCGTGAGTTACGACTGGATAAATAAAGAAAAATATGGTCAGAGCCAACAAATTGGTCTGATTGCTCAAGAGCTTGAAAAAGTTTATCCGCAAGCTGTGGTTACTGATTCCAAATCAGGGCTGAAATCTGTCGCCTATGACCACTTGGTTGCTCCTCTTATTGAGGCCTTTAAAGAACTCAATCAAAGAATCACCGAGCTTATGGCGACAAAAGCAGACCGATCTGATGTTGACAAACTGAAAGCCGAGAACGCAAGTTTGAAACAAGAAAACGCAGATATCAAAGCTCGCCTCGAGAAAATCGAGAAAGCCCTTTATTCAAAATAAATGGATTTTCAGAATCTACTGATTGCTGAATACTAATCAGTGTTCTGAATAAGGTTAGCTTTTCGAGGTAGTGCACGGTCATAAATCATTCATTAATAACAACCGCATCCAAGCGAATGTTAATAGCTATCTTGGTAGCTTCAGGATAAACCTTGGTTTTGCCAGGCTTAATTGTGATTTTTGTTTTTTTAGCGTGGCAATGTCTCATTTTGAGAAAACGTAATGACAATGTATAATTAGCCAAAGTCATTGGTTTTAACGAACACTAAATCAAATTATTTTAAGCGAAAGACGCCAAAGACTGCTACAATGAAAGTACGTGAGTTGCCTTAAATCTTGAGGGGTTTGAGATGAGAAATTTTTCTTTTTTCACTTTTTTACTGACACTGTTTTTTCTTAGCAGCGAAAATGCCATTGCGGCCACCCACTATGTTCGCATAGGAGCTTCGGGTAGTGCCAACGGAAATGACTAAACCAACGCTTACACAGCTATTCCCTCCACCTTACTCAGAGGGGATACCTATTACATCGCTAGTGGAACTTATGGAGCAGTTGCGTTTAATACACCCGCAAGCGGTACTACTCTCATTACTATCAAAAAAGCTATTGTTGCAGATCACGGAACAAATACAGGTTGGGATGATACATTTGGTAACGGGCAAGCCGTTTTTGGCCAGTTTACATTTTCTTCACCCTATTGGCTCATCGACGGACAAGTGGGCGGAGGTCCTGGAAGTTGGAAGACAGGGTTTGGATTTAAAATATCCTGGTCAAGCGCAACAGCACTGATCAACTTGCCAACGGCGGCTCCTTCGAACGTGACGATTCGGCACATTGAGTTGCAGGGCACATCTAATTCCAGTGGTGGTGGAAGCTCTGGACAAGATGCCGTTGCTCTTTGGGGTGCGGACGCGTTTACAATTTCATTTTTTTACACACATGCAATTGGGCGATGCCCGTTCTTTATGTCTCCAGGAAATGGATTTCTGGCTGAGTATGGTTACATTGCGGATTATGTTTCTACTCCAGCCGCACATTCCGAGGCGGCCTCCATTTGGTCATTCGCAAAGGACTTTCCAAGTGCAACCACCACATTCCGTTACAACATTTTTGGATATGCTCAGGGCACCGGCTACTTGATGTGGGATAATTCGAGTAACCACAACGCGCGACTTGACGTCTATGGAAATATTTTTTGGAATGACCCCGCTTTGAGCGGCTACAACAACAATGGAAATGGCGTGATCGGAGGATGGACGGGTGCCGGTGGAGAAGACTTCTTCAACGTTCATGTTTACAACAACACATTCGCGAATATTCCCGGTAGTCAGGTCCTCAGTACACTCCCGATACGCAATGGTAATAACGAAGCCAGAAATAATCTCTTTTACAATGTCAGCGATGTGGGTGGGGGCAACGTCTGGCAAACAGTCACACACAATCACTTCATTTCAACAGTCGCCGGCGGTACAAACACATCAACCGGAACGGCTAATCCGTTTGTGAATATCAATGCTCTCGATTTTAGAGTTACGGTAGCAACTCCGGCCGGAATGACTTTGTCAGCTCCATATAATAAAGACATGCTCGGAGTAGTACGAGGCGGCGACAACCTATGGGACCGAGGCGCGCTTGAACTGGGCACAGGAAGCAGCACAGCTCCCAGGGCACCAAAAAATCTAGTGGTTAAATAGAAATCCCCATTGGCAAGTTTTAAAATTGAATAATAACACTCCTTGGTTGGCCGGTGACAATTAACTCACGGGCTTTTAATAAGCGGCAATCAATCCAACACGCGTTTTAGATTTTCAAAAACATCCTCAGCAAGTTTGATCGCACGGTTCGCCAATTTCATATCTACAATTAATGAATCTCCAGATTCTTCGGGATATCGAATGCGTACCGCAAATTCAGTAAGTTCATCTGCTTTGACGCATTGAAACAGACGTGATCATAAAATTTTTCTTCAAAATTTATAATCAACTTGGCTAAACGTAAATTCTCAGCCGATTTTTTAAACCATTGCTGAACATTTCGATTCGTGGCCATGATTAGACCTCGATGCCAGTATTTAGCGCGGTTTCGGGCATCGAACCAAAGTCTTGAAGAAGGTCTTCAAACTCTTGAATTGAATACACCCAGACATCTGCGCTAGCGCCGAATTTTTCAAAAGTTTCACGTCGAGCTTTAGTATGAGCTGGCCATTTTTCAAATTTTTTTACTGATGTCACAACTACAAAATCATAATCACTATCAGACCGCGCAGTGCCACTCGGAAATGTCCTTCCTGAGACATAGGTAACACCTTATACCGGACACATAGGTTACACTTTCCTCCTGAAAAGGAGGGCATGGAATGCCATGGATGGAGTGTAGCGTTATGGATGCGAAGCTAAAATTTGTAGCAAGGTTATTGGATGGCGAAGATATGACCGGTCTTTGCCGCGACTTTGGAATTTCAAGAAAAACCGGCTACAAGATCTGGGATCGATACAAAGAGTGCGGGCTAATGGGAATCAGTGACCGGGATCGTAGGCCAATGAAGCAGGCGAACCGCCTTCCTTTTCAAATTGAGAAATTAATAATCCAGCTGAAGAAAGAAAAACCTCATTGGGGTGCTCCCAAGATTAGGGAGCTTTTGTTGCGAAGACATTCCCATTTACAAATCCCTGCAAAGAGTACCGTACATGCAGTGTTAGCAAGAAATAATCTTGTGACTGTTCGAAGGCGAAGCAAAAAAGGGAAATCAGAAGGAACAGTTTTAAGTTATACGAGTGAGCCGAATGCTCTTTGGTGTGCCGATTACAAAGGTCAGTTTTTGATGGGAAATCAAATTTATTGTTATCCGCTTACGATCACAGACTATGCTTCAAGATATTTAATTACATGTGATGCCTTAGAGACGACAAAAGAAGATTATGCCTTAAGTGTGTTCGAAGCTGCGTTTAAAGAATATGGATTACCGAGAGCGATTAGAACAGATAATGGTGTTCCTTTTTCCAGTGCGCACTCGATGTTTAATTTATCAAGGCTATCGGTATGGTGGCTGCGTCTTGGGATCGAGCTTGAAAGAATCGAGCCAGGTCATCCTGAACAAAATGGAAGACATGAGAGGATGCCTTTATCAGTGAGTACAACACTGAAAGACCACATCAAGCATTAGAGATGAAAACACCTTCAGAAATTTATAAACCTTCGGAAAGAAAATACGAAGGGTTACCAGATTTAAGATATCCACTTCACGATCGAACAGTCACGGTGACCTACTGTGGACGGATATGTCATGAAGGAAAAAAGATTAACTTTAGTAGAGTTTTTGCAGGTCAGGATGTTGGAATTAGGCAAGTTGATGATAAGATCTGGCTAGTGAGTTTTATGAATTATGATTTAGGATTTTTTGATACAGAAACTTGCCGAGTCGAACCGGGACAAAACCCGTTTGGTTCAAAAATGTTACCCATGTGTCCGGTATAATCTGTAACCTATGTGTCCGGTACGGACCCAAATCACTGTGGAGCGGGAGACGGGACTCAAACCCGCGACCTATGCCTTGGCAAGGCATCGCTCTATCAACTGAGCTACTCCCGCAATCTATCTTGCGAACGAACGAAAATAATCTTGCCCCAAGTTCAAGTCAATGGGAAATCTAGGGGTATATGAAACGGATTATTGCTCGAAGTCTCAGAAAATGGATTTATCTCATTATCTTAGGGCTTGTCATGTATATGTTGGGTTACATTGTTGCTCAAGTTGACATCATAAAACGAGAACAAGCTCAGCGATCAATCACTTTGATCAATTCGGTGGAAGCCTGCTGAACGGCATTGACCAGCGGTTGGCGACGATCTTTGCTTAAAGCAAAGGCACAACAGATAAGAAAAGCTACAAAAATCCAAAACCAACTGCTTGGAGTGTAATATTGAATCACAAAAGCTCCTTCGAGGACTTTGATTCCCGCTTAAATATCTGAAAATATTCATAGCCGCTGATCAAGCTTAAAATAACAGATCCCCAAAGAATCATGTAAGCCAACCAACCAATCATCACTAAATAGCTATGCCAATCATACCAGGACAGATTCGAACAGCAGTAACTTGTGAGGTGGTAATCTGAAAGAATTAGGGCAGGAATTGCGCTCATTTGCAGGCCAGTTTTCCATTTTCCAGAAGCTTTGGCATCGATGACCACCTGATCCGCGGCGGCAGCGCTACGGATGCCACCAATAAAGGTGTCGCGGGCTAAAAGAATGATAACTAAATAAGCATCCACTTTTCCAAGGGCGACCATAACGATAAGAGCACTGCTGACAAGAATTTTATCCGTCACCGGATCGATAAATTTTCCCAATGTGCTGACGGCATTGTATTTACGTGCGAAGTAACCGTCGTAATAATCAGTAATGGACGCCAAAATGAACAAAACCGCGGCAAAAAAATTAAAGATAAATGTCTTAGGCCACATCAATAAGAGCAGGAATGGGACAATATAGACCCGGCTCATCGAGAGTTGCATGGGGAGTTTTTTACGCCAATCAGCCATCGCCCAAAGATTTAAGACAATCAGCGTCGAATGTCATGAAAAAAGAAGGACCTTAAAAAGAATATAAGGCAAAAGAAGGCATGCGATCAAAACACCTTGTTCAGTTTTATGAAACCGACTTGATGGGGATAGTTCACCACTCAAATTATCTGCGCTTTTTTGAAGAGGCGCGGGTTCACTGGGCTCATAAACACGGTTTCATCGATTACCAAAAACCCGAATCGGCTCGTCATTTTGCGGTGTTGGAAACCCGAGTTCTTCATAAAAAACCGGCCTATTTTGGCGATCAACTGGAAATTGATATTCAGGCTAAAAATGAAGGTGTCAAAGTGATTTTTCAGTATCGCTTGCTTCGCAATAATGAAATCGTGGCTTTGGGGGAAACGGTGCACGTGGCCTTGGATAAAAATTTAAAACCGATACGATTAGAAAAAAAATTAATGGATCTTTTGGAGAACACTCAATGGAAAGAAATCTGGCTTTAGAGTTTGTGCGAATCACCGAGGCCGCAGCTTTAGCCTCAGCCAAATGGATGGGACGTGGTGATGAAAAAGCCGCTGATCAAGCCGCCGTGGACGCCATGAGAAAGGCCTTCGATAGCTTATCAATCGATGGAACTGTCGTGATCGGGGAAGGCGAGCGAGACGAGGCTCCGATGTTGTATATTGGAGAAAAAGTAGGGCGCCGGACGGAAAATTCTCCGGCTATCGATATTGCCCTTGATCCTTTAGAAGGAACAACCATTTGTGCGACGGGCGGTGTGGGTTCAATTTCAGTTATTGCCGTGGCCGAACGGGGAAACTTTTTACATGCACCGGACACTTACATGGATAAAATTGCTTGCGGTCCTGAATCCAAAGGACAAATTGATATTGATTTAAGTCCAACTGAAAATATCAAACGAGTGTCTACGGCTCTTCGAAAGCCCATCGGTGATATAACAGTTGTTATATTGGATCGTCCACGTCATGCCGACTTAATTGCCGAAGTCAGAAAAACGGGAGCACGAATTCATCTGATAGGGGATGGTGATGTTTCTGCCGCAGTTGCCGCTGCTTGGCCAGAAAGTGGAATTGATTTGCTGATGGGAGTTGGTGGAGCCCCCGAGGGAGTCATTTCGGCGGCCGCTATGCAGTGTTTAGGTGGTGATTTTCAAGGGCGTTTGAAATTTAGGAATGAGGAAGAAAAAGCGCGAGCTAAGAAAATGGGAATCACTGATCTAAATAAAAAATACACTCTCAATGAACTGGCCACTGGATCGGTGATGTTTGTTGCTACCGGGGTGACTGATGGTCCTTTTTTAAAGGGCGTAAAAACTCTTCCTGGTCGTTACGCAAAAACATACTCCGTTGTGATGAGATCAAAAACGGGCACCATTCGCAATGTCGAGGCTCAGCATAATCTCAATGTAAAACCAATGAATATTTAAGGATTTACCGTGATTATTTCACTTAAGTGTTTTAGTTGCAGTAAAGAATTGAGTTTTACCGATCGGGTCAGTTTGCGTGAAGAATGTCCTTCCTGTCGGGCCGATGTTCATGCTTGTCGCAATTGCAGTTTTTATGATCCTAAAGCCTACAACGAGTGCCGTGAACCCCAAGCCGAAAGAGTTCAGGATCGGGATCATGCCAATCGTTGCGACTATTTTTCACCAGGGAATAACTCGGGGACGGGAGTCTCGAAAGCCGATCAACTTCGTGAGGCCGCCGAAGCATTATTCAAAAAAAAGTAAATTTGACAACGGCACTATTTTCCGAAAAGCTTAAGTATGGCAAAAGCATCAACCACAGAAGTCTTCAAGTGCACGGTCGATCAATTTTATAAAATCATCTCGGATTACGAGAAATACCCCCAATTCTTGAGTGAAGTTAAAAACTGCGAAGTGCTTAAAACTGAAGGCAGTAAAAAACTGGTGGAGTATGAAGTCTCGGTTATTAAAACTTTTAAATACACCTTGTGGATGACCGAGGCGGAAAACTCAATATCTTGGGAGTTCAACTCGGGAGCGATTTTTAAGACGATGAAGGGATTTTGGAAATTAGAAGATGAGGCTGAAAAGTGCCGAGCCACTTATTCGGTCGAAGCGACTTTTGGCGTCTTTGTTCCAAGCCCCATTGCAAATGCTTTAGTGAGTGTGAACTTGCCGAATATGGTCAGCAGTTATCACAAACGTGTTCAACAACTCTATGGGTGATTTATGACGACAGATGACAAGTCAGACGAGCGCCCAAGCACCGAGCCTATTGAAGGAAAATCTTTGATTGGCGAAACGCTGAAAAAAGTTTTTGCAACGGGCGTCAGTGCCGCTTTCATGACTGAAGAAAATATCAGAACTTATTTAGGAGAGCTTAAATTACCCAAAGAAGTTTTGAGTTTAATCATTCAAAGTGCAAATAAGTCCAAAGATGAAGTCACACAAAGAGTTTCAAAAGAGATCACACAGATTTTTCAAAAAATCGACTGGGTAAAAGAAATTTCCCGTTTTGCAGAAAGCCATAAGTTCAAAATTTCAGCCGAATTTGATATAGTTAAGAAAGAAAGCTCGAAAGATAAACCAGTCTAGGACTGACCTAAAGCCTGGTTTAATAGCTAAGGTCTTTAGGATTAAGCTTTGTGCACCGAAATGAGAACTATGGAATTATCAATGTTCATAGCCATATTTTCTGTCGTTCTCTTTTGTGGTTGCTGTTATTTTTTTCTTAAATCTATATTTAGTCCCGTGCCTTTATTTAATACGACGACTTACTCAAAGTCAGCGTTGCGGCTAAAAAAGCATTATAAGACTTTTTCTTGGGGCATGATGACACTTATTTTTCTTTCCAGTCTTGTCATTTCATTTGTCGAAGTCTTGACTCAAATATAAGATCAGCCCCATGGGCTACCAAACCGTAAATCCTTCCAACGACGAAGTCTTAAAAACCTATTATTATATTCAAGACAAAGACGTCGAGATGAAGCTACAAAAAGCTCACGAGGCTTTTCAGATCTGGAAAAATTCCAAATTCGACGAACGGCAGTCATTTTTAAATTCTTTGGCCGACTTGCTTTTGTTGCACCAAAAAAAATTAGCCGAGACGATTTCAAAGGAAATGGGAAAGCCGATTGTTGAAGCTCTGGCTGAAGTTAAAAAATGCGCAGAAGCTTGTCGTTATTATGCTGAACAACTTCCTGATCTTTTGCAAAGAAGAGAAGTTAAAGCTCACTACACACATACCTATATTTCTTTTCAGCCTTTAGGTCCGATTCTTTCCATTATGCCGTGGAATTTTCCATTCTGGCAGGTGTTTCGTTTTGCGGCTCCGGCTTTAGCCGCGGGCAATGTGATTCTGCTTAAACATTCAGATATCACTTCGGGATGCGCCGATGAAATTGAAAAATTATTTTATGAGGTTAATTCAGAGCTCAATTTATTTCAGAACCTTCGAGTACAACATGATCAAGCAGCTCGTATTATTGCCGACAGTCGAGTTTGTGGAGTCACCTTTACGGGTAGTGCACGTGGCGGTAAGCAAGTGGCGCAAACGGCCGCCATCAATTTAAAAAAAATCGTGTTGGAATTAGGGGGATCCGATCCTTACATTATTTGCGAAGATGCGGATATTGAAAAGGCCGCAAAAACCTGTGTCAAATCCCGATTAACGAATAATGGGCAAAGTTGTGTCGCCGGGAAAAGATTTATCGTTCATAAAAGCATTGTTAAAAAGTTTAGCGAAATTTTCATAGAAGAAATGGGATCTTATGTTATTGGGGATCCGCTCGATCTAAATACAAAATTAGGTCCGATTGCTCATCGTCGATTTCTGAAAAATCTGCAAGATCAGATGAATGGATTTGAAGCTCTTAAAGTCAAACGAACTGAAACCACACAAAGCCTGCCAACCTATGGCTGTTTCATGCGACCCAGTGCTTTATTATTTGAAAAGCCCACGGCTGGTTTTTTTACTGAAGAAGTATTTGGACCAGTGGCAATGATTACACCTTTTGAACAAATGGAAGAGGCCTTTCGTTGGGCCAATCAATCTCCTTATGGTTTAGGCGGAGGAATTTTTTCTGCGCAGCCCGACAAGGTTTTAGAACTGGCTGAACGGGAGCTTCAATCGGGTATGGTAGCAATAAATGATTTTGTTCGATCAGATCCCCGAGTTCCTTTTGGCGGAATAAAAAATTCTGGGTATGGACGAGAACTAGGTCCTTTCGGTATTTATGAATTTGTCAATGTGAAGACCATCGGAATTTCGGGATGAAAAAACATTGGCCGGCACTGGCTCATCATGTCTGGAAAATAATTAAAACCAATCATCTCGCCGAACGAAAAATCATTGTCTGTGTTTCGGGCGGGGCTGACTCGGTGGCCTTAATAAATATTTTGCTGAAAGTGCAAAAGCCAGAGTTGCTATCCATTTTTCATTTTCATCATGGTCCCGGGAAAAATGAAAAATTTCGTAATCAAGCCTTTGATTTTGTCTCTGCTATCGCTAAGGAAAAAAAAATTCCTTTCCTTTCGGGAAGATCGAAAGTTGTACTTAAAAATGAGACAGAATGTCGAAAAGCCAGACGAGAATCTTTGGCAAAATTTCACAAAAAAACAGATGTGATCGCCACTGGCCATCATAACTTAGACTTACTTGAGACCAGATTGATTCGACTGTTACGAGGAACCGGTGCCCAAGGCCTGAAGGCGATGAGCGAATGGAAGTCACCCTGGTTTAGGCCTTTTTTGAACTGTCAGCCTGAAGACTTAAAGGATTACTTGAGGTCTTTAGGAGAGTCTTGGCTCGAGGATCCTAGCAATAGTGATACTGATATTCTAAGGAATTGGCTAAGACACCAGTGGTTGACTCAGGTGGAGCAGATGCGGCCTGGATCCTGCTCTTCTTTAGCGCGCTCCTTACAGAACTTGGCCGAGAGTCTTGATGCCTCTTCGCTGCAAGTCCCGCAAGGAAAACAATTGCGACGAAGTTATTATCTGACCTGTTCTCAATACGAACAGCGGGAATTGCTTTCTCGTTGGTTTTTTACCCAGGGTGTACGGAATTTTTCACGGGCTCAAATTGAAGAATTGCAAAGACAACTGGACAAGAGCCAAAACGAGCTCATATTGAAAATAGGTCCACTTATGGTGAATGTTAACGCGCAGCAAATCCTTTTGATTAAGTCCTGAGAGTGTTAGCCTGAGTGTAGCTCTAAAATTTGAGTCTATAGGACAGAGAGTTTATCCGGAAAGGAACTCATGAAATCCACACAGAAGGTTTTTGCGTTTTGGTTTGCAATGGTGATTTTTGCAATCATTTTTTTACAATTTTACCAGGCCAAACATCAAAAAATGATTCAAGATTTTGACTTTAGTAAATTCATGTCAGCTATCGAAAGGCAAGAAATTGCACCTGATAAATTAACGATAAGAATTGAAACCGGCGAATTTATTGGCGAAGTGAAACCAGAATTTGAAAAAAAATATGGTGGCACCCAATTTTCATTTGTCGGAAATCCTGGAGACAAAGTTTACGAAGATTTGCGTAAGAATGGCATCACTCCAAGATATGAGAGAGCGGACTCGGGAAGCGCTTTAACAGTATTTTTAACCAGTTGGTTACCATTGTTGGTGGTTGTGGGATTGGCCCTATTGATCATGCGGCAAATCCAAGTTGGTGGTGGTCGAGCCATGAGTTTTGGTAAGAGCAAAGCGAGATTGCTTACCGAACATAAAAATCGAGTTACATTCAAAGAAGTTGCCGGGGTTGAAGAAGCCAAAGAAGAGCTGCAAGAGATCGTGGCTTTTTTGAAAGACTCAAAAAAATTCACCCGACTTGGTGGGCGAATTCCCAAGGGTGTTTTACTGGTCGGGGCTCCTGGAACAGGAAAAACTCTCTTAGCGAGAGCCGTCGCCGGCGAAGCTGGAGTGCCATTTTTTACAATTTCTGGTTCTGATTTCGTCGAGATGTTTGTTGGTGTTGGCGCCAGTCGAGTGAGAGATCTTTTTGAGCAAGGGAAAAAAAATGCTCCGTGCTTAATTTTTATTGATGAAATTGATGCGGTTGGAAGACATCGCGGCGCGGGTATGGGCGGTGGTCATGATGAACGCGAACAAACGCTGAATCAATTGCTGGTCGAAATGGACGGCTTTGAATCAAATGAAGGTGTGATTTTAATTGCAGCAACTAATCGGCCTGATGTTTTAGATCCAGCCTTATTGCGTCCGGGTCGTTTTGACCGTCGTGTTGTGGTTAATAAGCCGGATCTTGGTGGACGCGAAGAAATTTTAAAAGTTCATAGTCGAAAAACGCCGATGGGTCCTGACGTCGAGATTACTAAAATTGCTCGAGGGACTCCTGGTTTTTCAGGAGCTGATCTTGAAAATCTAGTGAATGAGGCTGCATTGATTGCGGCTCGTGCCGACAAAAAATATCTTGAAATGGAAGATTTTGAAAAAGCAAAAGACAAAGTTTTGATGGGAGCGGAAAGAAAATCTGTGGTGATTTCCGAAGAGGATCGCAATATGACGGCTTATCATGAAGGCGGTCATACTCTTGTCGGCAAAAAAATTATTGGCCTGGATCCAATTCATAAGGTGACGATTATTCCACGCGGGATGGCTTTGGGTCTGACCCAAACATTGCCGGAAAAAGATTCAGTGAGTTTTTCAAAATCTCAGGCAGAAAATATGATCGCTTTCTTGTTTGGCGGTCGCGCGGCCGAAGAGATTATTTTTAAAGATGTCACCACGGGCGCCGGAAATGATATTGAACGTGCCACAGAAATTGCTCGACGAATGGTTTGCGAGTGGGGAATGAGCGAAAAACTTGGTCCACAAGCTTATGAAAAACGAGAAGGTCCTGTCTTCTTGGGAATGCAAGGGGCCGGAGGAACGCAAAAAACATATTCGGATTCTAAAGCTAAAGAAATTGATGCCGAGATTTCGAGTATTATCTCGATCGGTTATCAAAGAGCCATACAGATTATAAAAGATAACCGAGATGCCTTAGACCGTTTGGCGCAAGCTTTATTAGAATACGAGACGATTGATGGAGCCGAAGTTGAAATGCTGGTCAACGGTGCTGCCGTAAAAGAAATAGAAAAAGTTCGACAGAACAAAAAGGATGGGGGATTGGGAATATCCGTAGTCGGAGAGGAAAAAAAGACTCCGGGAGATCCTATTGGCAACTCTGATCCCGTAACTATTTAATGAATATTCAGAATCTTATCGATAATGCGACTGTGTTGATTTCTCAGCTAAGAGCTCAAGACATCTTAGATATGGTTCTGGTATGGATTGTTGTTTACAGGATATTAATTCTTATTCGAAGAACTGGCACAATCCAGATGTTGTCTGGGTTAGGTATCCTTGCCGTCGGGTATATCCTGAGTATCTCTTTGGAGCTTTTTACTTTTAATTGGCTTCTTGAAAAATTTTTCTCGAACCTATTTGTTATTGTTGTTGTTTTATTTCAGGCAGAGATCCGAAGGGCTCTTGCTCATATTGGCAGTAATCCATTTTTAACAGGAGTTTCTGGCGCACTGGAGACTCAAATAATTGAAGAGATTGTTAAAGGCGTTAGCCTCAGTGCTGGCCAGGGTTACGGGGCGCTGGTGGTTGTCGAAAAAGAAATTTTGGTCGATTATCATATCGAAATGGGTACCGAATTAGATTCGGCTGTAACTTCAGAGCTAATCACTTCTATTTTTCATCCGGCTGCTCCTATGCACGATGGTGCGATTCTTATTCGGGGGGGAAGGATTCATTCTGCCGGCTGCTTTTTGCCACTCAGTAAAAATCCTGCTCTTGATAAAAATTTAGGAACCCGTCACCGCGCAGCCTTAGGATTAACCGAGGAAAGTGATGCCTTGGTTATTGTCGTGAGTGAAGAAAATAAGACTGTCGGCTTGGTGCAATCAGGTCAGCTCAAATTGAGTGTTACTACAAGTGAAGTGCGACAGGCTTTGTACGAGCATTTTGGTTTAAAGTATAAATCGTATTTACAAAGTGAAGCTTCGTCATGAGTCGTATTGTGAAAGAAATATTTACCGAAAATTTAAGTTCAAAAGTTGTGGCTTTGTTTATTTCTTTTATTTTATGGGTAACGATTCTGGGCCGAAGGGATTTTGTGCAATCGAAAGAAGTGGATATTGAGTTAATGACTTCAGCTCAGTATCAAATTTTAGATCAGGATGTCGAACATGTGCGCGTTCGTGTTTCAGGCCCCCGGGCGGCCTTGAAGAAATTTATGGAAAATCATGGATCCCAGACTTTACTTATTGATACGTCGAGTTTGAAAGAAGGAAAATTCGAAATCAAAGTTCCTGCGGGAAAAATTGAAACTCCACTGGGTGTAAAGATTCTCAGTGTGAAACCTTCGCTTATTCATGCAACTGTTGTAAAAAAAGAGAAAATAGATGGAAAAGAAAACGACAAATAGCAAAACGACACAAAAAAAGAACTCTAATTTGTTTGGCACCGATGGAATTCGAGGCACTGCAAATCTACATCCCATGACGCCCGAGACTGTTGTTAGAATTGGACAAGCTATTGGTTATTTGTTGCAAAATCAAAAAAGAAAAGACATCAACAGTTCAAGGGCATCTGTGCCATCGCAAAAAGTAGTTATCGGCAAAGACACTCGATTATCTGGGTATATGATCGAGCAAGCATTATCTAGTGGACTTAATTCGATGGGTATCTATGTCCAATTGGTTGGGCCTTTACCGACCCCTGGCATTGGGTATTTAACTCGGACAATGAGAGCTTCTGCTGGGATTGTGATTTCAGCTTCACACAATGCCTATCAAGATAATGGAATAAAAATTTTTGGACCTGATGGTTATAAAATTTCGGCAGAAATGGAAAAGGAAATCGAAACTTTAGTTATGTCTGGCGATCTTTCTGAATTTTTGCCAGCCTCGCGCGAAGTTGGCCGAACGAAACGAATTGAAGATTCACAGGGCCGCTATATTGTTTATGCAAAAGGTACCTTTCCGTTAGAGTACACTTTAGATGGTTTAAGAATCGTTTTAGATACGGCTAATGGGGCGGCTTACAAAGTAGCTCCAGCTATTTTTGAAGAGCTCGGAGCTGAAGTTATTCATATTGGTAATACTCCTAATGGTACAAATATAAATGATAAGGTTGGAGCTCTTTACCCTGCAAAACTTTCCCAAGATGTACTTCATTATCGTGCGGATGTAGGGATTGCCTTGGATGGGGACGCCGACCGAGTGGTGATGGTGGACGAAAAAGGTGAGATCGTTAATGGCGATCATATTTTAGGAATTTGCGCCTTGTTTATGAAGGAACGCAAAATGTTGAATAAAAACACTTTGGTTGTAACTCAGATGAGTAATTTTGGTCTCCATAAAAAGATGAAAGAAAATGGCATTCAAGTTATTAAAACTGGAGTCGGTGATAAGTTCGTCGTGGAAGAAATGAGAAAAAATAATTATAACTTGGGTGGCGAACAATCGGGTCATATTATATTTCTTGATCACAGCACAACGGGTGATGGTTGCGTCGCCGCACTGAGTGTGCTTGCCGTCATGAAACAAACGGGCAAGAAAATAAGTGAATTAAATAATATCATTGAAGACGTTCCCCAGATTTTAATTAACTGCCGAGTGAAAAAGCGCATGGAACTTGAAGAAATTCCTGGTTATGCGGCTTTAATTAAAAAAACTGAATCCCAGCTAGAAGATGATGGCCGAGTTTTCGTGCGCTTTTCTGGCACAGAGCCAGTCATTCGTGTGCTGGTCGAAGGCACTGACAAATTAAAAATTAGCCTCTATGCAAATGAAATCGCCCAATTTCTGGATGAGGCATTGAATTAATGATTCGTCTCGGAGTAAATGTAGATCATATCGCGACCCTCAGACAACTCCGTGGAGGCAGTACTCCTTATCCAGATTTATTATTTTATGTGAAAGAATCTGTTCGAGCTGGTGCGGATCAAATCACCATTCATTTAAGGGAAGATCGTCGGCACATTCAATTAAATGATCTTAAGCTTTTAGCAAAAAATTGTCCGGTGAACTTGAATTTGGAGATGGCCGCAAGTTCAGAGATGCTTAAACTCGCAAAAAAATATAAGCCCACCTGGTGTTGTTTTGTTCCCGAAAAGCGTCAGGAACTTACAACTGAAGGCGGACTCGATGTGCTACGAAATGAAAAAAAAATAAAGTTATACGCCGAGAAACTGCAAAGTTTTGGTATTGAAATCTCTCTGTTCATTGAGCCAAATCTGGAACAAATTCGAAGTTCCTATCGTGTCGGCGCAGATGCGATTGAATTGCATACGGGCAAATGGGTACTACTTAAAGGACGCCGTAAACAACTCGAGTGGCGTCGTTTAGTCGAGGCAGCAAAGTTAGGACATAAGTTGGGAATGAGGGTCCACGCCGGGCATGGCCTGGATTTAATGCACACACAAAAAATAAAGTTCTTACCTTTCTTAAGAGAAGTTAATATTGGGCATTTTTTAATTTGTGATTCTTTAAAAGATGGTCTATTTGCCTCTGTGCAAAGGATGAAAAAAACACTGACAACGAGGAAATCATGACCCAGTTTAAAGTTTTATTGCCAAGGCAAGATGTCACCGAGTTTGATTTGCAAATTTGGGCACAAAAGATTGTCGGTCAGCTTTCTGACAAGACCGTTTTGCTTTTATCCGGTGATGTTGGGGCTGGTAAAACCACTTTGGTCAGAGCCCTTGCTCAGTTATTAAAATTAAAAGACATAGCCTCGCCTTCGTTTGCAATTCATCATCGTTATGAAAATGCAGCAGGTATTGCGATGGATCATGTTGATCTTTATCGTTTAAAGAGTCTTGATGACTTGGAAAGCACGGGATTTTGGGATTTATTTCAACAAGAAAAAGGATTGATTGTTGTCGAATGGGCGAATTTACTGAATCCAGAAATTTTACCCATGGATTGGAAGACAATCGAAGTTTATTTGCATCAAAAAGATGATCGCCGATCCTACGAAGCTATGGAAATCATTCGAGAGATTTAGGCCACCGAGGACACGCGCCTTAAGCCGCTTGTGAGTCAATCAGAGTAGAAAGCTGAAGGCTATATTCTTGAACCGCATTTTCCATAAATTTAAGGACACCAAAGGTAGCACTGGATTTTCCACCAAGAGAAATAATCATTCCTGCAATTCGATTATTAATAATTAATGGAACTATAGTTACATGTGCGGGAATAGTCCCTTGATTCCAATCGTCAAAAAATTTTTCATTGATGCTGTTGACGACAACATGGCCATGAAATGGTTTCTGCGAAACACTGACAATTTTAAAAATACTGGCCGAATCCAATGGAATGGTATGATTTGTAGTTGTGCTTGGAACGAAGTGATTATCCCAGATATGAGGACGTAAATTCTTTTCCTCTGGGTCAAGACCCAGGATCATGGATTTTTCAAAGTAAGAACGGAGTTTTTCAAAAAGAACATTTGTTTTCGCACGAAAATCGGTGGAGTGTTGATCGAATAACACATTCAATATGTAGTTCGTATTTGTATTCGATGAAGGGTTTCTTAAGACTTCAATACTTTGGGTTTTAGTTAAATCATCTTTGGGTTTTTGATTTTTATTATTTAGTGCAAGATCCACGGTAAGTGCAGTTGTTGCATCAGCTAAACCTTCAGGAATTTCCAGATCTACTTCGGCAAGAAGATCTGGATTCGTATTCACGGTGACTTCACTGTCATCCAGCAAAATAAATTCAGGATTGTCTGCAGTATTTAGTGAGGGTTGATGTTTTAATTTCCAGATACTTTCGAGATTATTGAATTCACAAAGCAGAAATATAGGTTTTAGTTCAAGCGGAAAGTTCATTGGGATTTCTAAACACCCAACGATCAAATGTCCGTCCCAATCGGCCAGGGGTTGGATTTCTAGACGCCATTTGTATAAATTTTTCCATTTCGACCATTCGGCATAACTGCTGGTATGGGTTTGAAAAAAACTGGGTTTTAAAATGGGTAAGCTGTAAGCTTCCTGTGCCCAGTTGATGTATTCTTTCGAGCTCACGTAGTTATTTTTTAAAGCGAATCCCAACAGACTCAACTCCATAGGTCCTTGTTTCTTGAAGCTATCTTCAAGTTTTTCGAGGTTTTTTTTAAAAAATTCAGTCCAAGAATGATTAACCATTTATAGAAATTTATCGGCTAATTTTGACTAAGACCTGAGGGTAAACAAAAAACCAGCCCTGGACCTAGGGAGGGTTTGGGCGGCTTTATATGGATACGTCCTAACTGAAATTGAAAATCTTACAAAAAGTGAAGTTATTTCAAGGGGTTTTAAGCTTCGATAAGCTTTAACCTAAAGGACTTTTATGGTAAAGAGGAGGCGACAGGAAATATTAATAGAAATGCAAAAGATGATCTATCTCGATCACAATGCGACAACACCTTTGTCGCAAAAAGTGATTGATCAAATTCCATCGATTTTACAAGCTTGGGGGAACCCAAGTTCAATCCATTGGAGTGGACGTGAACCAAAAAATTTAATTCGTAATGCTCGTCAAGTTTTAGCAACTGCGCTCAAGGTCAGTCCTTTGGAAATTATTTTTAATTCTGGAGCAAGCGAAGGAAACAGCGCAGTCATTCTTGGTATCTATGAAATTTTTAAAAATTCGAAAAATCATTTTATGTGTTCTCAGGTGGAACATCCCAGCGTTCTTAAAGCTTTTCAGCATATAGAAAAATTAGGTGCCCGGGTTGATTATATTCCAGTGAGTCGAAAAGGTGAGTTGGATCTAAATTTTTTCAAGAAACACATCAGTTCAAATACTGCGCTGGTTTCGGTGATGATGGCAAATAATGAAACAGGAAATATTTTTCCGATTGCAGAGTTGGTGAAAATGACTCACGCAGTGGGAGCGTTATTTCATTCTGATTGCGTGCAAGTCTTAGGAAAAATTCCATTGAATCTGAGTGAATTGAATGTTGATTACGCCACTCTTTCCGCTCATAAATTTTATTCGCTTAAAGGAACGGGCGCTTTGTTCGTAAGAAAAAATTCACCATATCAAAAATTTATTTTTGGCGGAGGACAAGAGCGCTCTCGTCGCGGTGGCACAGAAAACACTTTAGGTATTGCTTCATTTGGAGTCATGGCCAACTTGCTTGACCAAGTTGTATTTCGTCAAAAGGAACTGGCGCAGCTGCGCGATCACATGGAGGCTCGTATTTTATTGGAAATTGATGGAGTCTCTTTGACTGGGAATCAAAGTGCTCGTCTTCCTAACACCTCAAGTATGGTATTAAGAGATATTGATGGCGAAACTTTATTGATGAGCTTAGATTTAAAAGGTTTTGCTGTTAGTACTGGAGCCGCTTGCAGCAGTGGAAGTCCCGAGCCCAGTCCAGTGCTTTTAGCTATGGGATTATCGCGAGCCGAAGCGCAAAGCAGTCTTCGCATCAGTTTGGGTTGGGAAACAAACTTAGGACAGATCGATTTTTTTATTAATATCTTAAAGGAAGTCGTTTTGCGTTTAAGAAATATATCGCAAAAAACAAATATGAAAGAACTTTCGTTAATGCGAGAGCAATCCTTATGACAAATCCAATGGCTATGACTACAGCAAAACGTCGACCTCGCGTTTTAGTGGCGATGAGTGGTGGTGTGGATAGCTCGGTGGCTGCGGCTTTGCTTGTCGATCAAGGCTATGAGGTTATTGGTGCAACCATGCAAGTCTGGGATTACAGTTCTTGCGATATTGATGAAGGAAATGGAACTTGTTGTTCGAGTTTGGATGTGGATGATGCCCGCAGCGTTGCGGATCGTTTGGGAATTCCATTTTACGTTCTCAATTGTGAAGCTAAATTTAAAAGCCAAGTCATTGATCCATTTTTAAAATCTTATCTTGAAGGACAAACACCCTTACCTTGTGTGAACTGCAACACCTATCTTAAGTTTGATCATTTGATTCAAAAAATGAGGGAATTGGATTGTGATTTTTTAGCAACTGGACATTATGCCCAAGTGAAAATGGATGAAAATGGAATCGCAGCAATATACACCAGCACTGATGATTGGAAAGACCAAACTTATTTTTTATTTACTTTAGAATCTTCCATTGTTCCCCATTTGTTATTTCCAATTGGGGGAATGAAAAAGCCAGAAGTGCGAAGGATCGCCGAAGAAAAAGGATTAACAGTAGCAAAGAAAAAGGATTCTACGGGAATTTGTTTTGTCGGCAACATGGGATACAGTAAATTTATTGAATCTCAAGTGGATCCAATGATTTTAAAAACAAAAACGGGGTTAATCAAAAGACTTCCTTCGGGTGTCGTGATGGGTCGCCACGAAGGGATTCATCATTACACTTACGGACAAAGTAAAGGGATTGGTCTCACTCATCATGAAAAACTTTTTGTCGTCAAGATTGATGCTGAAACCAATACAGTATGGGTTGGTGACGAAGAGTATTTGTATTCTCAACAGGCGGATATTGTTGATCCCCATTGGTTGACATCCTGGAATGAAGACGAAATTTATCAAGTTAAAATTCGTTATCAACACAAATCAACGCCAGCGAAAATAAGAAAAACAGAAAAAGGTTACCGCATTGATTTTCTGGAAAAACAAAGAGCCATTACTCCGGGCCAAGCGGCGGTCATTTATAAAGAACAAAAGTTAGTGGGAGGCGGATGGATCACAATTTAAAGATGGATGCTCCGGAACCACAATTTCAAATTCATACTTTTGGATGCAAAGTGAATACCTACGATTCTGGACTCATTGAAAGAAATATCCAAAAATCAAATGTGGATTCGACACCAAGTCGCATTCATATTCTAAATACCTGTGCTGTAACCGCGGAAGCCACCAAGGAAGCGGTACGAACAATTCGTCGATTGAAGTCTAAGGATCCTCTTTGCACAGTTGTAGTGACCGGCTGCGCGGCTCAGGTGGACACAGGCTCTTTTGAAAATCTTCCCGGTGCTGATTTGGTCGTGGCGAATTCACATAAAATGAAAATTCCTGAAATTCTACAAGACTATTTTAAAGGAAAAATTAAACAGAAAGTATTTAAATCAAATATTTTTCACAAAGAAGATTTAGAATCGGGTGGAGGGCTTGAAACAAGTCACAGCAGATCCTTTTTAAAAATTCAAGATGGCTGCAATAGCTTTTGCACATTTTGTGTTATTCCCTATGCTCGGGGTAAAAGTCGAAGCTTATCGATTTCAGCACTTATCGATCGTGTGAATCATCTGCACCAAAAGGGTTTTCAAGAAATTGTTCTTACTGGGGTGCATATTGGTGACTATGAAGATAGTGTTGATGGAAATAAAAAACAGTTGGAAGATTTAGTTGAAGCGGTTTTGTTAAAAACGAAGGTTCCTCGCTTCCGCTTAACTTCTCTTGAGCCCATTGAGTTAACGAATCGACTTTTGGAGCTTTATTCGGATCCCCGACTGTGTCCCCATTTTCATATGAGTATCCAGAGTGCAAACTCGGACGTTTTAAAAAATATGAAAAGAAAATACACCCAGAGCGAAGTTGAAGCTGCCTTTTATAAAATTGAGAAAAAACTACCAAATGCCTTTGTTGGTTTAGATGTTATTGCAGGCTTTCCAACTGAAACACATGAACAGTTTGAAGACACTTACGAAAGCCTAGCAAGAACTCCGTGGACGCGATTGCATGTTTTTCCCTACAGCGAAAGACCGGGGACAAAAGCAGCACAATTTTTAAATGCTGTTCCTTGGCCAGAAAGACTGCATCGAGCTTCGCGCCTTCGCGAATTATCTTCTTACCGTCTTTGTGAAAAAGCAAAAATGCAAGTTGGGACAACAAAAAATATTATTTTATTAAAAAACACAAAAAATAAAACTCGCGGACTCAGTAGAGATTTCTGGAATGTGGAAGTTGAAAACTCGATAGGCTTTGATAAACTGACGGAATCAGAAAAATCAAATCAAGAGTTTAAAGTTAAAGTTCTTAAGGTTAATTTAAATACTGAACTTTCAAAGGAAATTTTTCTTCAAGGCGAACTTCTGTCAGAGAACGGAATGTCCCGATGAAAAGACTTGAAGAAAAAATAAATTATCAATTTAACGACAAAAAACTTTTGGAAAAATCATTGACCCATAAAAGTTGGGCCAACGAAGCACAATCCACCGAGCACAACGAAAAGTTAGAGTTTTTAGGAGACGCTGTACTGGATTTGGCCTTAAGTGAGTTGCTTTATGAGCATTTTCCCAATGACGACGAGGGCGGTCTTTCAAAAAAACGAGCCAGTCTAGTTAATGAAGATTATTTGTATATCCGGGCGCAAAGTTTAGGCCTAAATGATTTTATTAAATTGGGTAAAGGTGAAATTATGAGCAATGGGGGACAAAAACCTCGATTGCTCTCTTCTTGCTATGAAGCACTTATTGGCGCGCTTTATCTGGATGGCTCATGGGAAAAGGTTCGCGATTTTATTCGAAAAGAGTACTATCCAACTTTGCTCAATTTTAACGAAGAATCTTATCAAAAAGATTACAAAACTCGACTGCAAGAGAAAATGCAAGGCGAACATCGTGATACACCCACCTATGAACTTGTAAAAGAAGAAGGTCCACCTCATGACCGTCGGTTTCAGGTGCAGATTCTTTTTCGAGGACAAACCTTAAGCTCGGGCGAAGGTAAAACAAAAAAATCGGCAGAGCAAAGCGCTGCAAAAATAGCTTTAGAAAAAATGGAAGAGGGAGAATTGCCGTGAGTGGATATCGTGCTGGATTTATAGGGCTGATTGGACAGCCAAATGCTGGGAAAAGTACTTTGATGAATTTTCTAGTTAATCAAAAAGTTTCTATCGTGACGGCAAAGCCGCAAACAACACGACGACGTGTCTTGGGAATTTGGAGTGCGAATCCTGGGCAAATTGTCTTTGTTGATTCTCCGGGAATAATCCAAGCCGATCGAGGTTTGAATGGGTTTTTAGCACAAGAGGCTGAAGACGTCATGAGGCAATCTGATGCTTTGTGGGCCATTGTCAGTGTTGACGAGCAAAAAGCCGAAGACGCACAGCAAGTCATTGACTTGGTTTCATCGCAAAAAAAACCTTGGATAGGCTTAATTACAAAAACTGATCTGAAAGAAAAAGAACATCGTGTTTTAATTTTATCCGATTTGATAAAGAAAAAGGGCGGCAAATCATTTGCATTATCTTCAGTAAAAAAATCGGAAGACAATACCCTTTTGCGAGAAGATTTACTAAGCGAAGGTTTGAGCTTATTACCCGAAAGTCCTGCTCCTCTGTATGATATTGAATTATTTACTCCGGAAAACACCAGAACTTTGGCTTCAGAGATTGTTCGTGAAAAATGTTTTGAGTTTTTGCATCACGAACTGCCTTACTCTTTGGCCGTCCGGGTTTTAACTTTCGATGAAGTTGGCCGTTCTATTCCTCATCTTGCAATAGAAATTTTAGTTTCAAAAGAAAGTCATAAAGGCATGGTGATTGGGAAAGAAGGAGCCGTTTTGAAAAAAATTGGTTCGGAATCCCGTAAAGAGATTGAAAAAATTATGGGTGAAAAAATATTTTTGGATTTAAAAGTTTCGTGTCGTGAAGATTGGTTCTCTAATCAAAGATTAATGAAGGAGCTAGGATATGTTGTCGCCAAATCAAAGGATAGATAATCCCAAGGTGGCGATTATTGGTCGTCCCAACGTTGGAAAATCAACGCTGTTTAATATCATGACAGATTCAAGAAAATCTTTAGTTAAAGATCAACCTGGTGTCACCCGTGATATCATGATCGAGCCCATCACGATCTGGGGAAAAAGTTTTGATCTGATGGACACCGGTGGAATTACTGAATCTGCAGATTTAGTTTCACGATTGATCCGCGAACAAGTTAAAGATTTTTTACAAACAGTTGATTTGATCGTTGCCGTTATGGATGGGCGAAGTGGCATGCTTCCCGAAGATCGAGATATTATTCGTTTGGCAAAACAAACCGGTAAAGATTTTTTGTTAGTGATCAACAAAGTTGATCGCGTTCATGAGGAAGAAATAGCTAAATCCGATTTTTATGAGTTTGGTGTGGATATTGTGTCGGCTTCTTTCGAGCAAAGACGGGGAGTCTCGGATGTACTCGAGTGGATCACAAATCGTTTGCCGGAGTCTCAGAATATCGAACGAGAGGCTTTAACTTTAACTCTTGTTGGCAAACCAAATGTTGGGAAAAGTTCAATTTGCAATGCTTTGTTGGGCTCTTCACGGATGCTGGTCAGCGAAATTGCCGGGACCACAGTGGATGCGGTAGATACTCCTTTCGAATGGAATGGAGAGTCTTACGTGCTTGTGGATACAGCAGGACTGCGACGCTCTTCGAAGCGTGAAGAAGACTTAGAGATAATCTCTGCTTTCAAATCACAAGAAGCTATTCGCAAGTCGAATTTAATATTGTTGATCGTTGATGGAAACATGGGCCCGACAGAGCAAGACGCAAAAATTATGCAGTCGATTTTAGAGGACCATAAAGCCGTCATTTTAGTCGCGAACAAAACAGATACAGCTTCAAAAGAAATTCCTGAGTTTCGTAAAAAATTTCGTGAGCAAGTAGAAAAGAACTTTCATTTTTTTCCGGATGTTCATGTGGTCTTCACCAGTGCAAAAACGGGATTTGGATTGGATGATTTATTTCAAAAAATTGAAGAGGTAAAAAAACAGATTAATCTTCGCATAACGACTTCTGATTTGAATGACTTCTTTTTTGATACTATTCGCAAAGCACCATCACCAGTGTATGCGACAACAAATGTTAAATTTTATTATTTGACTCAAACCTATCAAAAACCACCGGCTTTTATTGCCTTCGCCAACCATCCGGATGGGGTGACCAATGCCTATCGGCGGTTTTTAGTGAAGAGCATGAAAGAAAGATTCAATTTAATGGGAATGACCGTTCGAATTTTTTGCATGAAGTCTCGACGAGATTCGAGCAAAGTTGATTGACTAGTCGCAATTGGCATACTCGATTTGGATTTTATTTTTTGGCTGTTGGCTCTGCCTTTGGCTTAGGGAATCTTTGGCGATTCCCTTATGTGGTTGGCGAAAATGGCGGTGGTGCTTTTGTTTTGCTTTATATATTCTTAGCTTTGACTTTAGGTATGCCACTTCTTATTGGCGAATTGATGTTAGGACGTTTTACTCGTCAATCAGTGATGATGGCGGCAAAAAAAATATCGGTTAATAGTGGCAAGAAATTCAAATTATTAAGTGCTATGCCGGTGGTGATGAGTTTGGTGGTCTTGTCCTATTACTCGGTCATCAGCGGCTGGGTTTTGCATTTTATTTTGCAATTTAGTTTAAGCTTATTTGGATCTTCACAGATTGGTTCTGGAAGTATGATGTCGTTGTTAAAAAATGGCGGCTTACAATTCGGCCTTGCTTCGGTCCATTTATTAATCACTCTGATTGTGGTGGTGAAGGGGATCCAAGACGGTCTTGAAAAATGGATAGGTTGGATGATGCCATTTTTTGCATTTTTGGTTGTCATTTTAATTTGGCGATCAACGTCTTTATCAACCACAACAGAAGTTATGCGTTTTTTATTCTATCCGGACTTTTCAAAACTCACTCTGTCTTCCTTAAACCACGCCATAGGGCATGTGTTTTTTACGCTTTCAGTTGGTTTTGGAACGATGGTGACCTTTGGGAGTTATATTCGTGACGACCAACATTTACCAACGGTAGGATTGCGTGTTGCTTTTTTTGATACCATAGTCTCATTTGGCGGACTCTTTATCGTGTTTCCGCTGGTCTTTAAAGCCTCGAATCAAGTGATTACAGATCCGGCATTGATGTTCGATGTTCTTCCACAATTTTTTAATGAAATGAATGGTGGGCTTCTTTTTGGTTTAGCATTTTTTGTTTGTCTTTACATGGCCGCTTTGAATGCGAGCATCGGTCTTTTGGAAACAATTGTTTCTAATATCGTGGACACCTTTAAAGGCATGAGCCGAAGTCGAGCCGGTTGGATGAGTGGTCTTACGGCACTTTTTTTAACTTTGTTACCAGCATTATCAGGAAGCTTTTTTAGTGAAACTCGCCTTGGTCAAAAAGGTTTGATTGAATTGATTGATTCACTTTTAATAAACGGTTTTTTGCCCTTGGTTGCATTAGGATTGTCTTTTATCTTTTTCAAAGGCCTTTCTTTAAAAGAAAAAGAACGTTTGTTCATTGATAAAGAAAAATTTGTTAGCTATTCGATGTTTCCACAATGGATTTTTGCCGTACAATGGTTTGCACCAGTGGTGATAATTCTAGGATGGATTTTACATCTTTTTGGTCTCTTGACGGGCCATGTTTGAAATGAAAAAGCATCTTAATTACTTTTTACTTCTGTTAGTTGTTGTAGTTGATCAGCTTACTAAATATTTAGCTCGTCTTTTTTTACAAGTAGACAATCCCATTGAAATTGGAGCTGGTCATATTAAGCTCCAATTGACTCATAACTCGGGGGCTTTTTTAAGCATGGGCGCGAACTGGTCTGAAAGTGCCAGATGGATTGTGTTGATCGGTTTTGTTATTTTATTTTTATTCTTTTTATGGAGATTGATGACAAGTTCGCAAAGCACATATAAGCAAAAATTGTGTTATGCGATTGTATTGGGCGGTGGAACTGGAAATTTGATTGATCGTATCTTTGCAGGTGAGGTCACGGACTTTTTATGGTTGGGTTACGGTAAGCTTCAAACTGGCGTTTTTAATATCGCAGATATGGCTATTTTATTTGGTGTGCTTATTCTATTTTTAGAAATTCATCCCAAGAATAATAAGAAAGTCATATAAATCGCCATTGATTTTATTGATGAGTCTTTCTTGGGCAAGTCCAGTATTTAGAAATTCTTTATTTTCATCAGCAAAATTAATGTAGTGATAAGTGACTTGCAGAGCCAAAAAAGCTTTTCTTCGCATCAAAGGAATTTCCAGGCCAGCACCGAAATCGGTGCCCATTGTGCTCTCTCGACTGGTGGCATCCAGTTCTGGAAAATTATAACTTCGATAGTGTTGGGAAAAGCCCCCGAGTACGTAAGGATTTAAATCGGCTAGACCCTTTGTTACATTTTGCGTATTAAGAAAATACTTTAAGTTAAAATTCATTGAAGTGAAAGACACGCTCCCAGAATAATCTTTAACAATAGTGGATAGGGTCGCGGAGTTGTCACCAGTCATTAACCCCATGGAAAAAGCCAATCGCATGTCAAAAAAGTAGGAAATCATCAATCCAAAAGCCGGCCCTTGTCCGTAAGATTTTGCCATATTTTCTGTGAAAAGTCGTGGGCCAGCGGCAAGACCCACCGTAAAAAAACGACCATTGCGAAAGAAGTTAATATCGGCTTCTTCATCAGAGGCCTCATCAAACTCACTGTAATCGGTAAAAGGATCGTAAGATTCTTCGGGGTCCATTTGCGCTAGCGAATAAGATATTGGCGCTGCTGTAAGGAGAAGTATAAGAAGAGAGAATAGCAGTGTTTTTCGCAAAAGAATAAAGCAAGAAGTGGTGCTCACAGATCCCCCTATGCTTCATAATGAAGAATATTTTGTAAAAAGAAAAGTAAAAGGATCAATTTCAGAGAGAGACGTCTCATTCCGAGAAAGGTCTTGTTTAGAGTATGGCGAAATGTCTAGTTTTTATTCATTCTTCGAATAGCTTATGGGTTTTATTCGGTTAGCCTAGCGCTTTTGAAAAAAACAAGCTTCAAGGAGTTAATATATGAACGAATCCTGGCCTGAGCTCGAGCTCCTAAGACTTGGATTGGCTTAAATAGTGAATAGATATTAAGTATTTGAGGGAGCGATTATGGGAAGTCACTTTAAGTGTTTCAAAATGGAACGAGCAAAAATACTTGGTTTATTAGCGACTTCTTTGGTTCTCTCGGTCCTTTTTAATAATTGCACTCAGAATGGAGAGCTGGTTGTTATCCCTGCTTCAAATAATATTTTAGCAACCGATGACTTGGTACTGGTGAATATTGAGGCCTGCAACGAAGCTGCAGCAGCGGGACAATTGCAAACAATCAATCAGAAGGTCAGTTTTGAAGATTCCCGGATAGAAACTGGTTTGCAAAATATTTGTTCATTTCCTGCGCAGGAAGATGCTTTGGGAAATCTTTCAATGAAAGATGGCCAGATGCGGGCCAGGTACGAACAATCAAAAAGCTTACAGTTGCCAGCAAATGCCGTCGTTTGTGACATTAAATTATCAAATGACTTACAAAGTTTTCGTTATGATGATGTTTTCTTTCTTATATTTAACAATTACGTGTTAGCGACAAATAACAAAACAGCTTTAAAGCAAAGACTGAGTCCAACCTCTATTAACTCTTTGCAATCAAATGTCAGATACAATTTGTACAACTACAATTGGATGTCCTTAAGAACAGCTGCATTTGAAAATGTGGTCGATGACTTCTGTTTAGGCAGTGAGGCTGGCCTGGGCAGTTGCAGTTGGCCGGTGACAGAAAGTGCGGGAAAAATTCTGTTATCTTGGAGTCCCGAGGTTTTTATTCGCTTAACCGCTGCCGTTGCTCAAAATCAAACTTTTAAGTTTGTAATCACCGGGGATAATGATCCTTCGTTAGATTGCTATCATCAAAAACTTGAGTTCGACACGACGGTTAAATACATCCTAAAATAGCCGAAAAAACGCGACGCGTTGGCAAACAATATTTTCTCTCTAGTGGACGAGGTGAGCAGATCAAGTTAGGATCGCGGGCAAGCCCATAATCGGAGAACAGAATTAATGCCCAATTCTTCGCAATATCAGAAGGCCGGAGTCGATGTCGACACAGGTGATGCGCTCGTCGATTGGTTGCAAAAAAGCGATAATCAAAAACAAATTTTTTCAGAAAGAATTTTGTCAGGCATTGGCGGCTTTGCCTCTATTTTTAATATGCAATTTCCTGAAATAAAAAAACCCTGTTTGGTGACTTGCACAGATGGGGTTGGCACTAAGGTAAAACTGGCAGCGAAATATCAAAGGTATGAAGGTATTGGTCAGGATTTGGTCGCTATGTGCGTGAACGATTTAATTTGCACGGGCGGCCGCCCCTTGATGTTTTTAGATTATTACGCTGTTGGTAAATTAAACTTAAATGCGGCCCAAGCTTTTTTACAAAGCGTACGCAAAGCTTGTCAAGATTCACAAATGGCCTTGGTCGGTGGGGAAACGGCCGAGATGCCGGGTGTTTATCAAGATTCTGATTTTGATTGTGCTGGTTTCGCTGTCGGCATTGTTGATCAAGAGCGAACAATTGGTTCTCATAAAGTAAAGCCTGGCGATGTTTTGATTGGCTTCGAAAGTTCAGGGTTTCATAGTAACGGATACTCTTTACTAAGAAAAGTTTTTGAAAATAATGAAAAAGAATTTTTAGATGTGTTGTTAACTCCAACTCGGCTCTATGTTGATTTAATGCTAGAGCTTCTTAATCAAAATATTGAAATTCATGCTGCCGCACACATAACGGGCGGGGGCTTAGAAAACCTCCCTCGAGTTTTGCCTCAGAATACTCAGGCCAAGCTATCTTTATGGGATTTCCCAATGCCTTTTAAAGAAGTGCAAAAACGAACAGGAATGTCGTCGAAAGAAATGCTTGGGACTTTAAATTGCGGCTTAGGATTCGTTATCGTGGCGCCAAAGTCCTCTTTAGAAAAAGTGAATGAAGTTGCGAAAAAACTTAAACACCGATCTTGGGAATTGGGCGCCGTGGTTCAATCTTCTGGCGAGTCAAGTTGGGCGATGGAGGGCTTGAAATGAAGATTTCGCAAGCCCATGGAAGTTTCGAGAACTCTCGGGTTGCGGTTTTTGTTTCTGGTCGTGGCTCAAATCTGCAAGCTATTTTGAATCAGCCCGAAATTTTTTATCCTGTGCTGGTGGTTAGCAATAGAAAAAATGCGCCGGCGCTAATTAAGGCAAAACGCGCGGGAATTCCGGTTTTAATTTTTAATTCACAAATGACTTGGGAAGAGTTGTCGACAGAACTCAAATTAAGAAGAGTTAATCTTATTTATCTCTTAGGTTTTATGAAAATCATTCCAGAATTTTTTTGTCAGCAGTGGCATGGCCGAATGATCAATATTCATCCGTCCTTACTTCCTTTACATCCAGGCTTAGATGGTTTTGAAAAAAGTTTTGAAAATAAAAATTCTTTGGGAGTAACTATTCACGAAGTGATTCCTGAAATGGACGCGGGACCAATTCTTTTTCAACATACATTTCGATCGACTACACAGGAAAATAAAAATGAACTTGAGTTTGAAAAGGAAAGATTAGCTCTGGCCTTAACAGAACATCGCCTGGTGCGGGAAAGCGGACAACGATGCTTGTAAATGAATATGATGTGGTTTTGGTATCAGCTTTCAGAAATTGTTATTGGCTGGCTTCAGAGCTGCGAAGACAAAAGCTTAAGGTTTTAATTATTGATTTGAGCTCTAAATTGGGACTTTGGCCTCCGGAAGATATCGAAGGCCCCTTCGGTTTGTTTAAGACAGAAACTCTAAAAGGAAGTTTGCTCGAAGGTTTGTGGGCGGAAGAAAGTTTTCATGAAGTTGGCAATGGATTTACAATTTGGTTGGACTCAGGTCCAATTGAGTTTAAAGGTCCATTGACTCGATATCAAATTGAAATGTCAGGTTTAGATCCCAAATTATTTGAGACACTGGGTCGACAAACGGGAATACAAGTTCAGAAAAATTTTCATCCAGATACTTTGAATTTTGATACGCATTGGTTAATTCCTTTTTCTTGTCAACTAGCCAGTACGACTTATTGTGGAGCAAGAAACTCGGTGGATTTGCCGCGGGCCTTGCCGCTGGCCGCAAACTTCTATGTTCGTTGGGCTAATCGAAATGCCAATGAAAAGGCAGCAAACTGGCTCAAGACACAGGGAATTTCATTTTCAGACAAGACAGATATAATCGATCTTTCTTTCGAGAACAGGAAAAAAATCACAGGGGTTGAGCTTAAGGGTGAAATCTCGGGACTTGTTCGTTGCAAAGCTTTTGTCTGGGGACTAACAAGCGAAGAAAGTTATTTTTATAACTCTGTTTTGGGACAAGAAATTTTTCCGACAGGTCCACTTGAAAGCGAGTGGTCTTGGATACGTTACCGAGTAAAAATTAAACCTAACGCCCAGACACGCCAATGGCCGCTGCACTTCTGTTCTTTTCAGGATAAAGATTCATCATGGACCCACGAGAATATGATCCTATGGCAAAAAACATCTTTGGATGAATTTTTAGAAGCTTGGGTGCGTCTACCGACGGTGCAAAGGTTTAATAAAAATTATTTATCCTTGATTGGTGAACGAATTCTTAAAAAAATGAGCAGTCGAGTTTCGGGTTTAGATGCTGAAATTCAAAACCAACCACAAGAATACACTTACACTTATCATCAATTAGGTCCCTCTCGATTTCCTATATTCAAACAAAACTCAACGACGACAAGATGGAAATCAAACGGTGTAAAAAATTTCTTTAGTCAAAGTCATGAGCGTCTGCACCTTTATAGCCATGAATCAAGACAAGAACTTGCCGAGGAAAACTTGAAGTCTATTTTGCATTGGCTTGTTGAGCTTGAAACAAAACGCAGAAAGGAAGCTGAAGCGTGATCGAAAGATACACTCGACCCGAGATGGGTATTCTTTGGGACTTGGACCACAAATTTGGCAAAATGTTAGAAGTTGAAATGGCGGTAGCAGAAGTTCAAGCTGGAATGAAAATTATTCCTCGAGCTGCAGCGAAAGCCATTCGTAAATTAGGTAAGTTTAATATCAAAAGAATTAATGAAATCGAGCGACAAACAAAGCATGATGTCATCGCCTTTGTCTCGAATGTTGCAGAAAATGTTGGATCTCATGGAAAATATATCCATTACGGCATGACCAGCTCGGATGTTTTAGATACTGCATTTAGTTTGCAAGTAAAAGAGGCCGGAATTGTTCTGTTGAAATCCATTGGACGATTAGAAGCCGTACTGAAAAAAACATGTCGTGCTCATGTGGACACTTTGTGCGCTGGACGTACTCATGGAATGTTCGCCGAGCCCACCACCTTTGGTTTAAAGATGGCTGGGTTTTTAGCTGAGCTCAAGCGAAATCATATTCGCGTGAGGCAAGCTCTTGATCAATTGATGATTTGTAAATTGAGTGGGGCCGTTGGAACCTATTCTGCGCAATCGCCAGAAGTTGAACTTAAAGTGGCAAGAAAGCTTGGCTTAAAACCAGAAGTTATAGCCACCCAAGTTGTGCCTCGAGACCGTCATGCTGAAATGATTTTTTCTCTCGCTTCTTTGGGAGCTGGGCTGGAAAGATTAGCCATTGAACTTCGCCATTTACAAAGAAGTGAGGTGTCGGAAGTGACGGAAGGTTTTTCTAAAGGACAAAAAGGTTCTTCAGCAATGCCACATAAAAAAAATCCAATCAGTGCCGAGAATATCACTGGCGCTGCTCGCTTATTAAGAGGTTATGCTTTTTCGAGTTTTGAAAATGTTGCTCTTTGGCACGAACGGGACATCAGTCATTCGGCCGTAGAAAGAGTAATTTTTCCTGATGCCTTTATTATCGCAGATTATTCGATTCAACGAATGGCTTTGCTGCTTGAAGGTTTGGAAGTAAATAAAAAAAGAATGCTCGAAAATATCGACATGTCTCAGGGGCAGCTTTTTAGTTCGCATGTGCTTTTAGCTTTGGTCAGTAAAGGCTGGAGTCGAGAGAACGCTTACACGCATGTTCAAAGACTTTGTCACTCTTTAGGAAAAAATGATCACCTAAGAAGAAAAATTATGGAAGATCAGGATTTAAAAAAAGTTTTTAAGGCAAAAGAGCTCGACGATATTTTTAGCGGAAAAAAATATCGAAAGGGAATTAAATCTATTGTTCAAAGGGTGCTCAAATGAATACATCAATTGGAAAAATGATTTACGAAGGAAAAGCTAAAAAGGTTTTTCAATATTCGGATGATGCTGAAAAAGTTTTTTTAGAATTTAAGGACTCGCTGACGGCTTTCAATGCTCAAAAAAAAGGTTCCTTTGACAATAAAGGTCCAATCAATCGCGATATCGCCGTTTTGATTTTCGAGTATTTAGAAAAAAAAGGAATACAGAGTCATTTTCTTGAAAGCATTGGCGAACGCGGGATGCTTGTGCAACAAGTGACGATCATCCCTTTCGAGGTGGTGGTTCGCAACTGGCTGGCTGGTTCAACGGCAAAAAAACTAGGAATTGCTGAGGGGAAAATCTTAAAAAAGCCTTTAGTTGAATTTTATTTAAAAAATGATGATTTAGCCGATCCTTTTGTCAGTGATGATCAGATGCTGATGATGGAATTAATTAAATCAGAAGAAATTGTTCAGCTGAAAGAACTTGCCTTGAAAATCAATGGACACCTTGTTGCGCTTTTTGAACGTATGAATTTAACTTTGGTGGATTTTAAAATTGAGTTTGGCAAAAATAAAAAAAATGAAATCATTTTAGCCGATGAGATCACGCCTGATTGTTGTCGTCTTTGGGACAAGACCACACAAGAAAAGTATGACAAAGATCGGTTTCGCAGAGATTTAGGATCTGTTAAAGAGTCCTATATCGAGGTACTTAATCGCATGAAAAAAGTAGAAGGAGGCCTGTCATGAAGTGGGGTGTAAAAATTATGCCACGAGACGCATTGTTAGATTCACAGGGGCGGGCGGTGGAAAATTTATTAAAAGAAAATCATTTTCAGCTAGAGCAATGTCGCGTTGGTCGCTACGTCGAGATTTCGACGACACAGGCTTCGGAAGACAAAGCCCGCGAAGAGATTCAAAAAATGACCCAGTTTGTTTTATACAATCCTTTGATCGAAATTTTTAGTATCGAAAGGTTGGATAAATGAGAATAGGCGTCGTTCGTTTTCCTGGTACCAACTGTGATGCCGACGTTTTTCAAATGGTCGAAAATTCCAGTCATGAGCCCGTTTGGCTTTGGCATCAGGATCGATTCGATGTAAAGTCGGTTGATTCAGTAATTATCCCAGGTGGCTTTAGCTATGGTGATTATCTTCGCTGCGGAGCTTTAGCCTCGCGCAGTGCCGTTATGAAATCAGTGAGTGAATTTGCAGAGCAAGGGCGACCTGTTCTGGGAATTTGCAACGGTTTTCAAATTCTTTGCGAGAGTGGACTTTTGCCAGGAGTCCTGTTGCGAAATGAAAGTGTAAAATTCATCGACGATTGGGTCGAGCTTTCTGTTGAGAATGGCAATGAATATTTTGCGAAAAAAATTCCAGTTAAAAAAAGATTTTGTTTGCCGATTGCTCACGGCGAAGGGCGGTATTTTGCGCCTCCGGAAGAACTGAAAAAAATTCAAGACAAGGGGCAAGTTTGGTTGTCTTATGTCAAAAATCCAAATGGATCGCTAAAAGATATTGCTGGCCTTATGAATGAAAAGAAAAATGTTTTTGGATTGATGCCTCATCCAGAAAGAGCCATGCAATCTTGGATGGGCGGCACAGATGGAGGACTTTTTCTGTGAAAGAAAAACTTAAACACTATCGATTAAATCAAAAAGAATATGACAAAATTTGTGAGGTGCTTGGTCGACCACCTCAAGGCATCGAGTGGGCACTTTTTTCTGCCTTATGGAGCGAGCATTGTAGCTACAAAAGTTCAAAAAATCATTTGCGTAAATTTGCTTATCGCAACTCTTCGGTGGTTGACGGCGAAGGTGAAAACGCCGGGGTAGTTGACATTGGCTACGGCGAAAAAATTGCTTTTAAAATGGAAAGTCATAATCACCCCAGTTTTATTGAACCTTTTCAAGGAGCTGCCACTGGTGTTGGAGGAATTTTAAGAGATATTTTTACGATGGGAGCAAGGCCCATAGCTCTTGCGGATTATCTTTGTTTTGGTGAACCCCAGGCGCCACGAATGAAAAGTTTAGTTAAGGGCGTGGTTTCGGGAATTTCAAGTTATGGAAATTGTGTCGGAGTTCCGACCATCACGGGTCAAACTGAATTTCACTCAAGTTACAATAATAATATTTTAGTGAATGCAATGGCCGTAGGATTAATTACGGAAGGACAAACTATGGCTAGATCTAAAGCCATGGGTCCAGGAAACTGGGTAGTGTATGTTGGCGCTAAAACTGGAAAAGATGGTGTTCACGGGGCCAGTATGGCCAGCGAATCATTTGATGAAAACAATGATGCTAAAAAACCAAATGTACAAATCGGTGATCCCTTCTATGAAAAACTTCTGATCGAATCTTGCCTTGAGGTTTTGAATGAAAATCTTGTGGTGGCCATGCAAGATATGGGAGCCGCTGGCTTAACCAGTTCGAGTTTTGAAATGGCAGCAAGAGGCGAAGTGGGTTTGGATATTCAATTAGATCAGGTTCCCTTGCGGGATTCTTCGATGAATCCGGAAGAAATTTTACTTTCTGAAAGCCAAGAACGCATGTTGCTTATTTGCGAGCCTTCGAAGTTCCCAAGACTGCAAGAGGTGTTTCACCGTTGGGGATTGGATGCGCAAAAAATTGGTGAGGTCACAAAAGGACCTCAAATTAAGTTGCATTGGAAAAATGAAATTTTAACGGATATCGATCCTCGACTGATTGTGGATCAAGCACCACGTTATGATCGTGAATTTAAAGTTTGGCCAAAGTCGAGTCAGGCTAAATCTGAGAATCAAAGTGAAATCAAAAAAAGAAAAAATAAAAATTTATCCGAGCAGCTTAAATTAAATTCTCAAAGTATCGAGCTTGGATCTAAAAATTGGATTTATCGTCAATATGATCAGCGTGTTGGAGTGCGAACTATAAAAGATGCTTCACAAGCTGTGGGTTTTTTACGAATGCCTTCGGATCGTGCTTTGGCCATTACCTTGGGCTGTCGTCCTAGTGTAATGAGGTTAGATGCTTGGCTTGGGGGTTTAGATGCGGTTTTTTTCCCGGCATTGCAAATGGCGGTTAAAGGAGCGACAGCACTTGCAGTTACAGATTGTTTGAATTTTGGTAACCCCGAGAAAATCGAAATCATGTCTGAATTCGTTGCTGCGGTTGAAGGTATAGCTGAAGCTTCGAAAGCTTTGGACGCTCCCGTTGTTTCGGGAAACGTCAGTTTTTACAATGAAACCCAAGGACAAAATATCACTTCGACGCCGTCGACGGGATTGATTGGCATTCGTCATGAGGTTGATAACATTCCTGATGATTTTTTTACTCAATTGGGATGTGCAGTTTATTGGGTAAGATGTCCATTTGTAACGGGATTTCATTCTTTAAAAGGGAATGAAAAAAAAGACAATTATTTCACAGGAGCCATCGATTCAGGTCGATGCGCTGAATGGATTAAATCCTTAGCTCATTTGGTTTCGCAAAGTAACATAATATCTTCACGTGCTGTTGGGCAAGGTGGACTTTTAGAGACTTTGCGACGAATGACTTTAGGTGGAATCGGATTTGAAGTGCAAAGTTCTGATTTATTAAATATGGATTTAACTAAGGCCACGCAAGAATGTTTTTATGAAAGTATCTTTGCGATTGAGCCTTCTTTAAAATCTAAATTTGAAAAGAAATTGCAACAGTTGCAGCCGCAATCTGAGGTTGAATTTTCATTAATTGGTTGGACAGTTCCCGAGCGTTTCAAGTGGGGTACGGAAGTCGACATTTCAATAGATGAAATCAAAATGTTTCATAATAATTCTTGGTCGCAGAACTTGGAGTTAAAATGAGTTGGAAAGACGAGTGCGGAGTTTTTGGAATTTGGGGCGATAGTGAAAGTGCTCGTTTAACTTATCTTGGACTCTATGCCATGCAACATCGTGGACAAGAATCCGCAGGAATTGTTTCGTTGGATGAAAAAAATCATCTGAATCACAAAGGATTGGGCCTTGTTGGAGATGTCTTTAAGGAAAATGAATTAGTAAGATTAAAGGGAAAAGCAGCGATTGGTCATGTCAGATACTCGACCACAGGACAAAATCTGTTAACGAATGCGCAACCCCTGACTGCAAATCTTTTGAATGGCCCGGTGGCTATTGCTCATAACGGAAATTTTGTAAATCACGCCATTCTGAGAAAAGAATTACAATCAAAAGGGGCTATTTTTCAAGGCAGCAATGACACGGAAATTGTTTTGCATTTGCTTTCAAAAAATCCTTCGAATGACCTCATTCAAGCCTTGAAGGAATCCATGCAACGTCTTGAAGGCGCTTTCAGTATGGTGGTTTTATCTCAGGATAAAATGGTTGCGGTGCGGGATGTTTTTGGTTTTCGCCCTTTAGTTATTGGGCGAAAAATGAAAGAGGACGGCAGCTGGTCCAGGGTCATTGCTTCGGAAACTTGTGCATTTGATTTAATCGAAGCGCAATTTGAACGGGAAATCGAGCCCGGCGAAATATTTTGGGTGGACGAGAACGGCGAACATTCTGAAAAGTTTGCAAAATCCAATCGGACCGCTCATTGCGTGTTCGAACATATTTATTTTGCTCGTCCAGATAGTAAAGTTTTTGGGCTAAGTGTATATGAATCCAGAAAAAAATTCGGTGCCCAGTTAGCTTTGGAAAATCCAATTGAAGCCGATGTGGTTGTTCCAGTTCCAGATAGTGGAGTTCCTGCAGCTATGGGTTACAGTCATCAAAGCAAAATTCCCTTTGAGTTTGGTATTATTCGAAATCATTACGTCGGAAGGACTTTCATCCAGCCGACTCAGGGGATTCGTGATTTCGGAGTTAAAATTAAACTCAATCCACAAACAGCGGTAATTCAAGGTAAGCGGGTCATTGTTATTGATGATTCCCTAGTCAGAGGAACGACCAGTAAAAAAATTATTAATCTCATTCGTCAAGCCGGAGCAAAAGAAGTCCATATGAGAATCGCTTGCCCGCCAACAGTCGGGCCTTGTTATTATGGCGTCGATACTCCTCATCGCAAACAGTTGATTGCCGCACAAAATACGGTCGAGGAAATTCGAAAATTTATCGGTGCCGATACTTTAGGATATTTATCTATCGAAGGGCTTTTCAAAGCGATGCAAACAGGGGAGAATAAATACTGCGCGGCCTGTTTTGATGGGCATTACCCAACGGAACTATACGACGCAGAGTAGGATGCCCTGTCGATGCCTCAAAATAAAATTCCCTGTCTTGCCCCCGGAGACATTATTGACATTGTAGCTCCCGGATTTGCTCCTCGTCCTGAAGAAGTTGAGGGCGCTCTTAGTTTATTGCGAGAGTGGGGATATCAGCCGCGAATGCCTGGGGATTTAATTGAAGATCATTTTCTTCATGCCAATTCGGATGAAAAACGATTTCAGTTTTTAAAAAAAGCTTTAATTGCCAAAGATAGTCGTTTTATTTGGTGCTTGCGCGGAGGCTACGGCAGCAACCGTCTTTGGCCGCAGCTACTTAAAATGAAAAAACCTGCGCAAGCAAAGATAATCATTGGCCTCAGCGATATCACCAGTCTACACCACTTTGTGAATCAGTTCTGGAAATGGCCAAGCCTTCATGGAGCTCATCTGGATCGATTGGGTTTAAGAAAAAGTCCAGCCAACGTGGTGCAAGAGTTGAAGGATTTATTGGAAGGACGCTCGCAAAAAACAGAGTTTGCTGGTCTTCAGCCTCTTAATCCTCAAGCACAAAAACTGAAAAAAATAAACTCGAGCGTGGTGGGTGGAAACTTGGTGACCTTGCAAAGCTCCATTGGCACTCGCACAAAAATTAAACTTAATAAAAAGATTCTTTTTGTCGAAGAAATTGGCGAGAGGGCGTATCGCATTGACCGGGTCTTGGTTCATTTGCAACAATCAGGAGTACTGGAAAAAGTTGAATCCATTTTATTTGGCGAATTTTTCCAGTGTGCAGAAAAAGATGGAAGCTTGTTGTATCTTGATGTTTTGAAAAGATTTTCTAGTGAAGTTAAGGTTCCGGTTTTTATGGGTCTCGAGACTGGTCACGGAGAAATTCAGCGACCCTTGTTTTTTGGAACTCCCGCCGTACTGCAAGGTGGGGAAAGTGGAAAATTGATCATCGATTCTGGAGTTAAAGGATGAAGTATTCAGTCCTCGAGAAAAGTTTAATGGAGCAACTAGCTCCGCGCATTCGGGATGTTACTCCTGGCGTAATGATTCGCGCTTATCAAAATGGGCGCTTAATTTGTAACGTCGGCGTTGGTGATACCTATGCTTATTATGACTATGCCAGTTTGACTAAAGTTATCTATACGGTTCAAGCCATGATGTTGGCTTTTGAAGAAAAAAAATGGAATTTAGATACAACTTTGCAATCGCTATTACCTTGGGTAAAAAATTCAGAAATCAGATTGTTTCAATTACTTACTCACAGTGCTGGTTATGAATGGTGGCTGCCATTTTATCAAAAACTCGATATAAATAAAACTTGGCAACAAAGGCGCGAGTCACTTCGCCAAGAAATTGCTTCTTTGGTTCCACAAAAAACGGATGACGCCAGCGTTTATTCCGATATTGATTTTATTATTTTGGGTTTTGTTTTAGAAGCCTTTTATCAAAAAGATCTGGTTGCGATTTGGAATGATATCAAAGGACGATTTTACGAGGGGACAACTCTTGAATTTCATCCACGCAATCAAACCACACATAAGATGAGTTTGTTTGCGCCAACTGAAGAGTGTCCTTGGCGAAAAAGACTTTTAATTGGTGAAGTTCATGATGAAAACTGTTGGGCCATGGGCGGGGTTTCAACCCACGCCGGATTGTTTGGCAGCATCGACGATCTTGGTTGGTATGTTTTACATTTGCGTTCGCAACTTTTAGGAATTGCCAGATATTCAATCAAACAAAAAACAGCACAATTGTTTGCACAACGGGCAAGACCCGAAGGTCTTGGTGATTGGGCGCTGGGCTATATGTTGCCGACACCAGGATCGGCCAGTTGTGGTGGATATTTTTCTTTAAACTCGATTGGTCACACCGGATTTACAGGCACATCTGTTTGGTATGATCCAAAATCTGATTTAGCGGTAGCCATTTTAAGTAATCGATTGGTGTATGGACGCGAAAATAAATCTTTCGCCAAACTTCGTCCGCAAATCCACAATTGGATTGTCGAGGGGCTTCGCAAATCTTCATTCGGAGGCTGAGTCATGGATTTAAGACCAGGGTCACACATTCATATGATAGGAATTTGCGGAACAGCCATGGCGTCATTAGCAGGTTTATTAAAAGACCGAGGTTTCCGTGTTACGGGAAGTGATTCGAACTCTTATCCGCCGATGTCGACTCAACTCGAGAATTTGAAAATTCCAATTTTGACCCCTTACAAAAAAGAAAATCTTAATCCGCGCCCTGATTTTGTCATCGTGGGCAACGTTATCTCTGCAAATAATGAAGAAGCCCAAGAATTGCAAAAATTAGGTCTGCCGTTTACTTCGCTGCCGAAAGCGATGGGCGAATTTATTATTGAAAACCGCAATTGCGTTTGCATTAGCGGCACTCACGGAAAAACGACGACAACCTCTTTGATGTCTTGGGTTTTAGATCAAGCCGGATTGAAGCCCGGATTTATGATTGGTGGAATCCCAAAAAATTTCGCACAGTCATTTCGAAACCCTGAGGGAAATTATTTTGTAATTGAAGGGGACGAGTACGATACCGCTTATTTTGATAAAGTTCCAAAATTTATTCATTACAAACCCAAGCATGTGATTCTGACTTCCATTGAATTCGATCATGCTGATATTTACAAAGATTTGAATGCAGTTAAAGCGGCCTTTTCACGTTTAATTCGTATGATACCTCGTGAGGGACATTTAGTTTGCTGGGGCGAGGATTCGAATATTAAAGATTTACTTGAACAAAGTAATACAAAAAATGTTTTTACTTATGGTTTTAAAAACTCTCATTTTATTATTGAGAAATTAAATAACCCAGGTGCGGCCATTGAAACTCATTTTCAAATCAAAAAGGGAACTGAAGTTTTGGGGCCTTTTGTGACGACGATGTCTGGTGATTACAATTTGCTGAACGCAGCTTCAGTCATTATTTTATGTTATCTTTTAAAAGTGGATATCGAGTCCGTTAAAAAATCTATGCAAAGCTTTGAAGGGGTTAAGCGCCGGCAAGAAATTCTTGGCGAGCCAGGCGGAGTTCTTGTCATTGAAGATTTTGCTCATCACCCAACGGCAGTCCGAGAAACTCTGAAGGGGATAGCTAAGCAGTACCAAGGGCGAAAAATATTTGCCGTATTCGAACCTCGCTCGGCCACCTCTCGAAGAAAAATTTTTCAAAAAGATTATGCAGAAGCTTTTCAATCAGCTCAGGAAATTTTATTGGCCAAAGCTTTTGATCAAACAAAAATTGACGAGGAAGATCGTTTTTCTACGGAAGAATTGGTGAATGATTTGAAGAAGAAAAATAAATCTGCGGCCTGTTTTGATAATGCGGATCAGATTGTGACAAATTTGAAATCCCGAGCAAAAAGTGGGGATTTGATTCTGATTATGAGCAATGGAGGTTTTGATGGGATCTATCAGAAAATAATTAAAAGTTTTTCTTAAGAGTAGCACCTGAGCTAACGCACATTACATACATAGATATTTTTGCTATAGGCTGCTGGTCATCACTGCAAGAATTCGTCTTTGATTCAAGACTAACAAGAAAATTTTGTTTAAATTCCTGTTTGTCAAAATTTGCATTCTTCGGAATAAGATCAGGGCGTCCAGAGGCAAGTAAAAAATCAATGAGTTTTTCTGGAGAGTAGGATTTAAAAGTTTCTATGGTTTGATTTTTGAATCCAGGTAATTGAGAGCATTTCCATTTTATACAAACCAAACCGGCGCGAGCTTGAGCTTCTTCAGGAGTTTTGCCATAACCAAAAAGTGATGTTGCGGTTTCTGCCTCGGGACCCATCGCAATAGCAAGAGATTGCGCGCTCCAAGAATCAGTTTCATTGCCTCTCAGCGCTTCATAAGTGCTATTCATTACATTCTGCACTGTTTGAAGAATATTCACGAGATCAGCGGTAGAGTAAGGCTTTTTTGAAGGCATCTGGCCAAGACTCAATGATGAGAATAGAAACAACGGGGTGAGAATAAGATATTTTAGATTCATTGATTGTTCCAATCTTCATCTAAATTTAGAACCCCATTGTGAAAACTGGGGATACAATATTTTTCGATTAAATTTTCATATGTTCCAAATAAGGCAATGGCGGGTGCAGTGTTTTGACGTCCAAGAAATAAATAGTTAAGATATTGACTCAACATGGGGCGGGGCTTGCACAAAAGTATAATCGCTGTTGCTGTTTGTAATGCAGATTCATCCAAAAGAACTTCGACTTGACCATTTTCCATATTTAAAAATTGGTGATGGCGGATTCCTTCGTGAAGAATCGTTCCCGCTTGGCTCAGAACCGAGAGCTGATTCCATTCTGGGGCATTAATTAGAATTTTGTATTCTGATTTGCTGTGATCTTCGGCGTGAAAATCACGCTTATAATAGGCGACAAGGCGGGGATTTGAAATCCCTTTTCGTTGAAAATCTTGCAAGGCAGCTGTTGAGCCTTTAAGATTTTGTGAAGAAATTTGCCAAGTTACCGGAGCAAATAAATTAAAAATTTGACTATCGACGGCAAAGCCCAAAGGATTATTATCTGTCCAAGTTGAAAGCACATGTAAAACCAGCTGCATTGGATCTGAAAAAAACAAGTCACTGGGTTGATTAATTTCAGTTATTTTTTTAGGTGAATTAAGTATCAGCGACAACTCTTTGCTGCTGATCGAGATCGATGACTCATTTTTTTTAATAAAAAATTTGTCAGAAATAGAAGATTTATGAAACGTCTGGGCTTTATTATTAATGACTAATTGAAGTGAATCATTATCGTTAAAGCTTTTATAAGTTCCCTTTTCAATTCGAAGAAAATCCAGAAGAATACGACTTCCATTGTAATCGACAGATGTGCCACCACCACCGCTTTCTGTGCCACAATAAGATAAGCGTGGTAAGAAGCTGATCGCTAAGCAAAAAATAATCTGACTAAATTTTGAACATAAGCCCATTTTAAGCCATCCTTATCAATCATAATAGAGAGTAAAATCAATATAAAGGGAAAGAACTCTCATCTTAGGGTCATACGCTAAAAGAGCAATTTCTATACCCATAAGCGAAAGGCATCAAGAGTGAGAGCATAGAGCGCTTCTTCCTTCGAAGGGCCAATGACTTTTCTGGACTCTTCTATTGCTGATGCAAAAATCTCTTTGATTTTATGAAAATCCGATTTTGAAATAGCAACCACATTTGAATAATGTAAATCTTCTGCTAAATTTTTTTCTACAGATTGCAGAGCCTGACTCCGCCAATTGATATGATGTCTTTGAATGAACTCAGACTCTCGGCCTAAAAAGAAGCTTTTTTTAGTCAGAACGTAAGTTCCTTTGTTGAAACTAATCAAACCAATTTCCTCTAAAAATTGAATCACTCCGCTGACGATATTCATTGGCAAATGAAGACTAGTTGCAATTTTAGAAACATCTTGAAATTCAGGGATAGATAGCATCACATGAATGGCCGCGTAATACCAAGTGCTATAGTAAGTATGCTGAACCTCTCGCGGTAGATCCCCAGTGCCATGCAGTCGCTTCTTGAGATTAAGACGATCCTGTCGAATTTCCAGCAGCTGCTCATTGAAAAAATTTTGAAGTTCTTTGGTGCCGGCACGATCAGCTTCAAGCATAAATAAAAAATACTTAGATTCATCTTTTGTATGGCCAAAAAACCCATTGAGTCGCGTGCATTGTTCCAAAGTAAAATGGGGTTTGCCATTTAACACCTGCGATAAATAAGAGGGTTGGCAACCAATATGAACACAGAGTTTGCTCTTGAGCCCCTTAGTTTCAAGGTTATCAATTCGCAGGCGATCGCGCAGGTAATTCTTGTAGTCAGAGTATTCAAACAGATCTAGCTTCATAGATTATAGAGTTTATTATAAAATAAACTTTTTATAAATAAATTAATAAATTTAATATTGCGCATAAGAATGCAGTGCGTTAAATTGCTCCAGAACGAAATAGATATTTAAAACAATACAAAGGAGCCCCTCATGTCCAGAATAAATTTGAATTTAAGCAGATCGCTACGACCGCTGATTTTCGGTACATTATTAACCTTCGCTATTTCCCAACCAAGCCAAGCCTGTTGGATTTTTTGCGACAACGACCAAAATCCTGCTCAAACTCTGCATATCAATGCAGAGGAAACAGCCGAGCAGGCGGCGCAAACAAGACAATTGCTGCAAAATTTAGAAAAGCAAATGATCGAAAAATTTAATATCATTGAAGATCTTCTGGCTGCGAATAGAACAGAGGAAGCCTTGACCCAAGCCAAGGGAGTGCTCGACACGGTTCGAATTAAGACGGGCATTGATCCAAAGATTCGCATTCAAGAAAGTTTTTTAGTGCCCATAACTTTTCCGGAAAATGCCAGATCTATGAATGATCTTAATGCAACTGAAAAAGACCAAGTGATACGAACAATCAGTGACTTCAGAGGGGGGCTTTACATGGACCTCATGAATTTATCTAAACGAACGGCCTTGCTCTACATTCGTGCTTTTAAAGCACAAGTTCAGAAACGAGGCGGTTTAACAGGAGATGATCGAGCTAAAATAGTGAATGATCTTATCAGCGCCGCCTTGGTGCCAATGCCAGTGGAAGACAAAGCTGGAAAAAAAATTATCGCTTTCGATCAAGACGTAGCCAATGAAGATCATACATATATGTTTAACCGCGAACTTAAAATGTATCTGATACAAGATGCAGATTTAAAAATTTCTGAAGCTCAGTTTGACAGTCTGCTTGGAAAGAAAAAAATCACCATTGTTGGAGTTAAAGTGAATAAGCCGGACTCAAATGAAATTGCAATCTTGCTGGGGCAAAAATGTTTTGGTGATGCCGATTCAATCAGTCATTACGTTACCCGAGTCGAAGCGCAAGAACAGTGTTTTAAAAATATTTTTCGCAAACTTACAAGCTCTAGAAGCTGTTATGGGTTTGCCGATTCAATCAGTCATTACGTTACCCGAGTCGAAGCGCAAGAACAGTGTTTT
>ERZ1292625.555-Hain-H41-01um-R1-555-length-54918-cov-8_pt1 | contig 54918 bp, 44 predicted proteins | sample MGYA00564400_ERZ1292625 | MGnify/ENA primary metagenome ERZ1292625 (study PRJEB36523, sample SAMEA6512639) | groundwater metagenome | collected 2019-01-08 | study: AquaDiva: Metagenomics assemblies of 32 groundwater samples | reverse complement strand
GCTGGTTTTTGCGCGTTCACCGAAACATATTCGAGTTTTTAGAGGTGCCCTAAACTCTTAATAACTAAGCAATTTACGGTTGATTGGCAGTTCCGGCACGCCCACTGAGCAGCAACAACCGAGATCATTCACCAGTTCATCTCATACTCGACGGCCTAACCACGATGATTGCCTATGCATTACAGTATAGAAGTATGAGCCTCAACGGACAATACCAATCATGTACGGATAACTCCCCCACAAGTATAATTTGACTACCTCGAAAGTATTATGTAGCATTACTAGTAACAGACACATGCTTTAGGTTATCAGAAATAGCCTGATTGTCTAGAGAGATTACTGACCATACGGAGTATCGCCGTGGCTCAAAACGCTGTTCACTCTCAGGAACCAGCAGATAACCTGGCCGACCAACGCGCAGGTGCCGGAATCGTGGTTTTATCCTCCTCCATGCAACTGCTGCATATGAACCGACAAGCCGCTGAGCTGTCCAAGCTCATCAATATGGCTGAAAACGGCGGCGCACCTGCAAAGTCCGCCCAGGGGGTGCTTCCCTCTGCCTTGACCGAACTCTGCACCGAAGTTCTGAATGCACTCCAAGTTCGCACCGAGGCAAAGGACTGGGAACAATTTGAGGTCAAACGAATCGCAGGAAACCCAAATCAGCCCGTCCTCCTTCGAGGATTTGGCTTACCCGATCGAGGTGGCATCCAGTATGCCCGCCTTGTCGTAACACTAGAAGAGCTTGGCCGCCGGCAGCAACTTAATACCGATCAAGCCAAGGAACGGTTTCAGCTCACAAACAGAGAACAATCAGTGGTCGAAAATCTGGCAAAGGGATGGACCAATAAGGAAATCGCCAACGCGCTGAAGATCACCGAGCAGACAGTGAAGGAACACATCAAACACATTATGCGAAAGACAAATTCAACAACTCGGACTGGAGTTTTAGTCCAAGTGTTCCGATCTTAGCATGCCAATTTTCATCCTGCGACAATAAGACTTGGGTTTCAATCTGAGCCAGCCCAGACTTAACTCTCACCTGCTGCACACAGCGGCGTTTAAACGGCCGTCACACACAAAACGGCTCGAGCGAACTACCTCACGCCGCCATTCTCGACAAAATCCATGAACGCATCCTTGTTCTGACTTGGAGTTGTTACTGGGCGCCCGATATCCTTCCTGGCTCCACAGCGTACTCGGACCTCCAACAAGCTCGGACCACTTGAACGCTGTAACTCTGCCAGACAGGACTGAAGTTCCTGGTTCGTTTGGGCACAGAATACGGATTCGTAACCGCAAGCATGAGCAATGCCCGGAACATCGACATCAAAGGCCACAGTCGGCTGCCCGCCTACCGAATCGTGAGCCCCATTGTTCACAATGATATGCTTGAAATTGCGGGGTTTGAGAGCGCCATTGATAGCAAGAGCCCCCATGTGCATGAGCAGAGCGCCATCTCCATCAAGACAATAGACGGAACGTCCCGATTTTTGGAGCGCAATTCCTAGGGCAATTTGGGAAGCGTGCCCCATCCCTCCCACTGTTAAGAAATCCCGCTGATGGCCTTCCCCCCGCTTGCTCCTATACTCATATACTTCACGAGATGGCATGCCGGTCGTAGAAATGAGCACATCGCGTTCGCCCAACGATTCGATCACCTGCTGAATCGCCTCTTCCCGGGAGAGAGGAAAATCTCTTTTCTCAACCTTGGGTACAGCAAACGATTTAAAAGTCCCTTTCTTGATGACGAGCGCATACGGTGCGCTCGTCTCTCGAACATGAGCCAGGGCATCCGCCAGCGCTGCCTGCGGATCAACTAACTCAGGCCCCAAAATGGAATGGGGAATTTCCATCGCTTCGAGCATGGAGAGCATCACCCGCCCCTGCTTCTTGTGTTGCGGTTCATCATGGACACCTGGCTCTCCTCGCCACCCGATCACAAGCAACAGAGGAACCGAATACACTTCGGGGTCGGCCAACGACAAAAGAGGATTGATGATGTTTCCCAACCCGGAATTCTGCAGATAGACCAGCGGAACCTTCCGTGTTGCGAGATGGTACCCGAGTGCCAGCGCCACAGCCCCCCCTTCGTTAGCACTGATGATGTGGTGACCGGCACGAGGCACATGTTCAAGGCAGGCACAGAACTCCTTCAACAGAGAATCAGGTACCCCAGTAAAAAACTCCACCCCGTTGGCCTGAAGGTGCTGAATAAAATCCTGTGGATCAATCATGCCGTCGTATCTCCTGAGGCGTACGCCTCGTGCAGATGGACCTCATCTGTGTTTCTACTGCGGACAGGGTTTTCATCCGGCCATAACCACCCAACTGAATCTATTTGGGCGGAAACTTAGAAATTCCCAGCCTGGACCACATCCTCCAGACTGTTGACATCCAACCAGTGACCGACCGTGTACAACACCCGAACCGGGACGTCCCGTTTCAGGAGTTCCTGCAGCAATTGCGGAATTCCGGCGCTTCGATTCGCCGGATCGGCAAGCATTTCTATCAGAAGATCATTGACCTGGCTGGCCGCACTGGAAGAGAGCTTTAGAAACCCCATCCAGACTCCATGGATCGAGTCCTCGGGAACGGTCCTCCCCAATTGCTTGAGATGGATTTTGGCATTGAAGGCTTTCCGCGAATTCGGAACGGAGCATTCGGCAAAACCGCCCAAGCGGGCATAACTGCTCTGATCTCTCCAGTTGCTGTCGACGAAAATCACGCAGTCATCCTGCTCCTGGCACAACGCCTGCGGAATATATTTATTGAACAATACATCTCCATAGGAAACGATCGTCGGCTGGAAACGACCCCTTCTGGATTGCAATGCCTGGGACAAGGAGGCCAACTCGCCGGTCTCAGCAAATTCGAGATTGTCGATATACGTCAAGTTGGGGAGGTTCACCGCCTCCTTCTTATAGCCACGGACGACTAAAATATCTTTAATCCCGACGGCATTATACGCATCGACGATATGGCTCAGGATGGGAACGCCCTGCACTTTCACCATGGTCTTGGGTTGGTCCTCGGTCAGCTCCCCCAATTCCTCTCCCCGGGAAGCGGCCAATACCACCGCTGAGGTGCCCTCGGCACCTCGGGGCAGATAACGTTCTTCCGCCTCCAGCAACTCCGCGGCATTCTGCAGCCGAAATATTTCGGAGACCGGCGCGACCTTATCCTCAATGGAGAGGAGATGCTCGCTCTCCTTCAACGCGCGCGCGGTTTTCTGCATGCTGGCCACGGCCGCACGCAGCATATGATTTGCCCAGATCACCATCGAAAAACCATGCTGCCGAAACACATCCGTCGGCGTCGCATAGTATTTCGTGGGCACAATCACCACCGGACAACGATTGCCCCATTCCCGCTTGAACGCGAGGATCTCATCCGGCACCGAGAGCGCGCTATGAATGAGAATGCCGTCCGCGCCCGCCTGATGATAGGCCTCCGCACGCCGCAGCGCCTCCGCCAGCCCCCACCCGCAGATAAAGGCCTCAACCCTGGCAATCAGGCAAAAATCAGGGTCGGTCTGCGCATCTTTCCCAGCTTTAATTTTGCCGCAAAATTCCTGCATATCGGCGAGCGGCTGCGCATCGCCCTTGAGAAAACTGTTGGTCTTGGGGAACAGCTTATCTTCGATGCACACCGCGGCGATGTTGCGCTGTTCGAGTTTGCGAATGAGCCGCTGCATGTTGTTGAAATTGCCGTACCCCGTGTCACCGTCAAGGAGGATCGGAATGCGGGTGGCATCGGACATGAATTCCAAGTCTTCAAGCACCTGGGTCCAGCTGGCCTCATTGTTGTCACGTACGCCGAACTGAGCCGAAATAGAGAGCCCGCTGGCCCAAATACCGGGGAACCCGGCCTCTTGGACGATTTTCGCGCTGAGTCCGTTGTGGGCTTCGCAGATGAACTGCAGTTGTTCAGAGAGGAGCAGGTTTCTGAATTGACGTGTCTTGGTCAACGCTTGGCTCGCATTCATGAGCGGAGGAACCTTTCACCAAAAGGATGGCACTCGATACGGTTTGACTGCTGGGATGATGTATCAAAACACTCCGGCGATTGGGTAGCACCAGTCACACTACCGTCGGAACAAGCCGGCGTGAAGCAGTGCATACCGCTGACTTTCATGACCAGGCTAACAACAATTGGCCGCAGACCTTTCGCTGGCTGACCCTGTCCACCGACCCATGCACACAGCGAGTCTCCGACAATATCAGCCACGCACAAAATTCGCTAGCGTCACAACCGTCGGCATCGATCTGGACCAAATTATCGGATATCCCAGGCCCTGCACATCGCGCCGCTGGAGGCCCCAGCTGGATAGCCGAATTGGCCTCCAGGGAAGGCACACTGCACCCGCAGATGGACCAGGCCAAAGTGCTCACACATCTCTAATCTTCCGTGTTCTATTCAACACAGTGACATATTATTGAGACAGGAGCGACCTCAAAATACGAATCTAAGGTCAATTATTTCAATTTGTTACGATTGCAAACCGTGGCCCGACACTTGCTCAATATCTTGCTGTCTCGACAATGAGACACGGATTAGAGGAGGCGACACATGAGCGATAGACGAGACAGCAGAGTCGGCATCCTCGCCATTCTGGTCGCTGCCCTGTCGGTCGTTGGTTGCCAATCCAGCCCTGCGACCACCTCGGCTCGATACGATAATGTTCGGTTCATGGACGTATGGAGCACCTACACCCATTGCCTGTCTTCGGACGACATCCAGCCTGCCCTGCTGGACTCGCACAAGTTGCGCGAAGTCAGCCAGGCGCAAGCTCTCCGCTCATCACTCGAAAACTTCCTCCCGACCAAGCTGAAGAGCATGGTGACCCAGCCGGCCTCGAGACTGGCGGTGGACGTTCATGCCATGGCCGCTGCCTGCAGCCTGCATGCGGGGAATCTGGCCGTGTCGGTCGGAGAACATGATCTGGCAAGAAATGAGTTCAGGCAGGTGCTAGAAAACCAGACACAATCCGACTATTTTTACTACGCCTCGCAAGCTCGGGAACGGCTGTCGTACCTCGACCTCACACTCCAAGCCGCTCTTCGGTAGTCTCTACGCTTCGCGCAGGTGAGCCCTACTTCCGCTGCGGCGCTTTCCCTTCAAGTAGCTCCTGGAATAACCGCAGATAGATCTCGGCTGATCGAGCCCACGACAAATCCTGCTCCATGCCCGCCCTGACGATGCGGTGCCAATCCGCCTTTTTCCGGTAGATCGACAATGCAAGCAAGAGACAGGTCAAAAGCGAGGCCGCGCTGGTATCCGTAAAGCTGAAACCGGTGACACGCGATCCCTTGAAAGCGCTCGGCGTATAGTTGACCACGGTGTCGGCCAACCCTCCGGTCTTCCTCACGATAGGAACAGTACCATAGCGAAGGCTGTATAACTGACTGAGGCCGCACGGCTCATAACGGGACGGCATGAGAAACATATCCGCGCCGGCTTCAATCCGATGGGCCAGCCCTTCGTCAAAGACGTTGCGCACCGCGAGTCGCCCGGGATACCGTTCCGCCAACTCACGCACCAGCTGCTCGTACTTCACATCTCCGGTCCCGAGAATCACGACCTGCACATCGAGTTCCATCAGTTCCGGAATAATATCGATCACGAGATCGATACCCTTCTGACCGGTCAGTCTCGCAATCACCCCGACAAGCGGCCCCTTGTCGGTACGAAGCTTCAGTTCACGCTGAAGCCCTTTCTTGGATCGCGCCTTTCCGGACATATCGGACAGAGAATACTGGGTCGGCAGGTGGGGATCCTTGGCGGGATTCCAGATCTCAGCATCAATCCCATTCACGATTCCGTGCAGCACGTCCTTCCGCCCGCTGATCACCCCCTCCAGCCCACAACCATATTCTGGCGTCTGAATCTCTTCACTATACGTGGGACTTACCGTGGTGAGCAGATCGGCGAAGACAAGCCCTCCTTTTAAGAGATTCAGTTTCCCGTAAAACTCAAGCGCAGCGGGGGTAAACAGCTGGGCAGGCAGGCCGGTGAGGGAAAAATGTTCAGCCGGAAATAGGCCCTGATATCCAAGATTATGGATAGTCAGCACGCTGCGGATCTTGCTGAGGGCGGACTTCGCTTGATAACGCGTCCGCAAGTAGACAGCACACAGGGCGGCTTGCCAATCATGCACATGCAGCAGATCCGCCTGCCATCCGTCCTTTTCGCCGACGTGCACCAACAATTCCATGACGGCCCGACAAAAAAATGCGAACCGCTCGAGATTGTCGGGATAGTCGTGACCGGCCTCCTGGTAGAGACCTGAACGGGAAAAGAACGGATCATGCCGGACAGTCAACACTCGCAGGCGTCCGGAACCTGTCACATGCGAATGCGGGCCGGCGAGCTCTTGGATACGTGCCTCAACCAGCCCCTGCGCGGTCGGCACCGCCAACCGGGCATAGTCGACCATCTGATAGCCCAGCGCATCGACCTGTCGATAGGCCGGTAGCAACACGCAGACATCGTGCCCCAACCTGGCAAACTCAGTCGCGAGAGATCCGACCACATCGGCGAGTCCGCCCGTCTTCGCAAAGGGCACGACCTCGGAGGACACCATACAGATCTTCAGGGGACGATGATTGGAAGGAGCCATCATAGGAAAAGCGGCCACCACTTACTTCATGGCCGGAGACAATTCGAGTCGCGTCTTGAACTGAGATTCGTACTTCCAGGTCTTGCCGACAGCATGGACCTTCTCGGGCGTCATCGCCTCATGGTACACGAGCGCCTCATCGAGAAACACCAGATACTGGCCACGATCGGCATAGGCCAGGAATAACGCATCGCCCGCGGCAAGCCCAGTCTCCCACCCCTGCGGAGATTCTCCAAGCGCCATGCGCGACTGAGGAATCAGTTGCCCGTCCTGCATCCCGAAGAAATGCGTGAACTGCTGATGGGTATAGGTCGGTTCCCCCCAGGTTTCAACGAAGGCTCTCGGGGTCAACTGATGGATTCGATAGTCACCCTGCTGAACCAGCTGTTTTTGTTGATCCAACGACGGAAGACTCGAACAGCCCGCCGAGAGGACAGCGACAAGCCACCACCATCCCACAGCAATGATTCGCGCCTGTGTCATCTGAGTAGACCTCCCGTTCCGTTTACCCGATACACCTGCGTCCGACCGATCAGAGCAACCGTCTGGACCGCGGCTCCACAGGTTTCACCGGCTGGCACACATCGCACTGGCACATCCGCCGAAGAAACGTATAGGAATAGATCCCCGTATCGTGCCCGTCACTCCATGTAAATTGGAACGCATACCGTCCGACCGGCTGCACATCCTGCAACATGATCACCATCGGCACGTCATCCGGTTTCAGCCTTAGCTCTCCCGTCCACTCATCCGTACAGGCGGCGCACGGGCAATGCTGCCGGAGATAACGGACAGGATAGAGCGCCTTGTGCCCATCACTCCAGGTGATGCTCAAGACACCCTTTGCCACCCATTCCATGTCGGTCGGTTCAAGCACCGTCTCACTCATAACAGGCAACGCTCCCTTACTCGGCTTCCGAAAGCACCTACAACACACACACCGGATGCCCTTTTATGCAGGGCTTCCGCTGGTCAAAAAATCGACCGGCGGAAGCCGTCGCCCCGCCACCACCGTGACATAACTTTCTATGGCCGACTCGACTTCAGTCCGCACCTGGCCGGCCGCATGCAATCGATTCAAGAGCGCCGGCTGCATATGCAACGCTTGATGGAGAAATGCGACACTTCCGCGAGACAACGCCGTGCAACGAAACGGCTGACGGCTCGCGCACCGCTCGCACACGATCCCCCCGGCCATGGGGGAGAATTGCGGGAGGGGACCTCGATGCACTTGGCCGCAGGTCGCGCACTGCTCGGTTTGGGGCCGGAACCCCGTCATCCCCAACAGACGAATCTGGAACAACAGCGTCGTCCATGCCGCGTCCCGACTCTCCAACAACGTACGCAACCCCGACTCCAGCATCTCAAACACACGAGGTTCAGGATCGCCTTCCGCCATGACCGCACTCACAAGGTTGACCATGCGCCCCGCGGCGGTCATGAGGGTCAGATCGTCTCGAAATTTGGCAAACGGCTCATCCAGCGCAACCTGTGAAATCCGGTAGAGTGAATCGCCGGGCTTCTCGAATAGATCCAACTGGCAGAGGGTAAAGGGCTCGATCATACCGCCGAGACGGCTCTTCAACCGACGCGCGCCGCGCGCGATCCCGCGCAACTTGCCGATACGCATCGTATAGAACGTGACGATCCGGTCGGCGTCACCCCACTTTCGGCTGTGCAGCACGATGGCAGCAGTCTTCACCAACGGCATCTCACCACCCAGCGTGAAAGATGACAGGGAAACGAGGAGACCCACCGCGCATCATTATCGAATTTGCTCGAGGAAGATCGTCGCCAGCGTGAGGTAAATGGCAATGCCGGTGATGTCATTGGCCGTCGTCACGAACGGACCGGCGGCAACGGCAGGATCCACGCCCATCCGCTTCAAGACGATCGGCATCACCGTCGCCATACTCGTCGAGACCAGGAACGCCGTAATGAGCGACACACCGACCACCATGCCCAAAAAGACCTGATGCCACAGCCAGCCCACCACCGTCAGCATCAGACTACAGGCAATGCCCATCAGGAAGGCAATCTTCGCTTCGCGAAAGAAAATCTTCCACACGTCGGTGAGTTCCACCAAACCGGTGGCGAGCCCTCGAATGATCAGCGTGGAGGACTGCAACCCGACATTGCCCCCCATGGCCGCGATGACGGGGATAAAACTGACGATGGCCACCACTTCCTGAATGGTATACCGGAACATCCATAACAGCATGCCGGACAGGAGGCTCCCGACGAGATTGGTAAAGAGCCAGGGCAGGCGCACACGGGCGGCGGCCATGCTTGAGGACTTGAACATTGCATCCTCTTCGATGGCGCCGGCCATTTTCAACATGTCTTCGGTCGCTTCTTCCCGGATGACATCGACGACGTCGTCGACGGTGATGATGCCGACCAATTTGCCGTCTTTCTCCACCACCGGAATGGCCAGCAGGTTGTAGCTCGCCACCTGGCGCGAGACCTCTTCCTGATCCATGTCCACGGCCACGCTGATCAGATCCCGGGTCATGATGTTCTTCAATGGAGTCGCCGGAGGGACGGTCAGTAATTGGCGGAGCGATAACACACCGACAAGTCGGTCTTCCTTGTCCGTCACATAGATGTAAAACACCATTTCCGCGTCGGTGGCCTGCTGCAAGCGACGAATGGCTTCCTGCGCCGTGGCATCCTCGAAGAGCGCGAAAAACTCGGTGGTCATGATGCCGCCGGCCGTGCCTTTGGGATACTTCAACAGGTCGGCGATTTCAGTGGAGTCCTCCGTCCGCATCAGCGCCAGGATCTCCTTGGCGCGATCATTCGGAATCACACTCAAAATGTAGGCGATATCGTCGGAACCGAGGTCTTTCAACAACCAGGCGGCATCGGAAGGCAGCAGATCGGACAACACCAGCGTGATGCTCTCGCCGTCCAATTCGCTGAGCACCTGTCCGCGTTTGACGTCTCCGCGCACCAGTTCGAAGATTTCGCGTTTTTCTTTCAGTGAGGACAGATGGTCGATGACGTTGGCGATATCCGCCGGATGCATGCGCGCCAACATCTTGGCCAGATTGGTGATGGCGCCACGGCGCAGCAGCCGCTGGATGGAGACCAGCCGCACGTCGGGCTTAGCCTGTCCGCCGCCGGCGTCACGGGACGCATCTTTCCCCAGCGGCTCCCGATCAGGAAGTCGTGCCGGCTCGGGCGGTTGGATGGTGAGGTCGTTAATAACCTAACTCCGCAAGCGTTTGTTCGTCTTCCCGCCAGGATTCGCGCACTTTGACCCAGACTTTCAAAAAGACCTTCATCCCGAACAGGCGTTCCATATCTTCCCGGGCCGCCGTCCCCACCAGCTTGAGACGTTCGCCGTGTTTGCCGATCAGAATGCCTTTTTGCGACTCTTTCTCGACCAGCACCACGGCGCCGATCTTGGTCAATTTCTTGGTCTCGATAAACTCCTCGATCTCGACCGCCACCGAGTGAGGCACCTCTTCGTAGGTCTGCTGCAGAATTTTCTCCCGGATCAGTTCCGCCGCGAGGGTGCGCATCGATTGATCCGTGACCACATCGTCGCCGAACGTCGCCTCACCTTCCGCCAGGAGGGACACCGTCACCGACAACAGGCGATCCACATTGTCCGCGGTTTCCGCCGAGACCGGAACGATTTCCGTCCAGGGAAAAATCCGCAGATACTGCTCCATCAATGGCAACAATCGCGACTTGTTCACTAGATCGACTTTATTGATCACTAGCACCACAGGCCGCGCCTGCTTAGCAACCGCTTGCTTCACATGTTCGATGACAGCGAGATCACCAGGGCCTGGCTGAGCGGTGGCTTCGACCACCACATACAGCACATCGGCATCGTCGAAGGTGTCCAGTGTCGTGCGCACCATGCGGCGGTTCAACAAGTGATGTGGCTCGTGAAACCCGGGCGTATCGAGAAACACAATTTGAGCGCCCTCAACATGCGCCACACCCAGAATCCGCGTCCTGGTGGTCTGCGGCTTGTCGGAGACAATGGCGATTTTTTCTTTCAGCAGACGATTGAGGAGCGTCGATTTCCCGACATTCGACCGTCCGATGATGGCCACACTTCCAAATTTCATGGTGTCCTCACCGTGGGAAACCGTTCTTTCTCTCCAATCGGAGCCAATTGATACACCGTTTCTCCTTTCCGCACATACCCTAACCGTTCCCGGGCCAGTTCTTCGATGCGAGTCGGATCGTATTGCACGCGATCCAGATCCGTGCGCAGTTCACCGTTCAACCGCTGAAGCTCGGCCAGCTCCTGATCAAGTTGCTCCGCATGGTCACGCAAATGCAAGTATCGCGAAATCCCCATCTCGCCGAACAGCAGGGTTCCCATCATGAGGAACAGCGCGCCGAGCCCCACCCACTTTCCAACAGAGCAGAGCTTCCGCTGCCAATCCAACCAGTCGCGACCCCGGTTCGGCTTAATGATCATGCGATTAGGACCTCGATGGGACCGCTGCACGGCCTCGATAGACGGCCGCCGCGCCCAATTCATCCTCAATGCGAAGCAGTTGATTGTATTTTGCGACTCGATCCGTCCGGGACAACGAGCCGGTCTTGATCAATCCGCTGTTCGTCGCCACCGCGACATCCGCGATCGTCGTATCTTCCGTTTCCCCCGAGCGATGGGAGATGATGGCCGTATACCCGGACCGCTTGGCGAGTTCGATGGCATCCAGCGTCTCCGTCAACGTACCGATCTGGTTGAGCTTGATCAGGATCGAATTGCCGATACCCTCTGCAATCCCCTTGGCAAAGATCTCGACGTTGGTGACGAAAATGTCATCGCCCACGAGTTGCACTCGCTTGCCGAGCTTTTCCGTCAGGACCTTCCACCCCTTCCAATCCAGTTCGCTCAAGCCGTCTTCGATCGAAAGGATCGGATAACGATCCAACAACTTGCCGTAATAGGCCACCATTTCTTCAGACGAGCGCTCAGGATTCTTTTCAGCCTCCAGCCGATACCGCCCCTTTTCATACAATTCGCTGGCCGCGCAGTCTAACGCCAACGCGATATCCTGACCGGGGCGGTACCCGGCGGCTTCAATCGCTTCCATAATGAGCGCGAGGGCCTCTTCGTTCGATTGCAAATCAGGCGCGAATCCCCCTTCGTCGCCGACGGCCGTGTTGAGCCCTTTTTTCTTCAGGAGCGACTTCAGCGTATGAAACACTTCCGTGGCCATCCGCAACGCATCACTGAAGCGGGGCGCACCCACCGGCATGATCATAAATTCCTGCAGATCGAGCCGGTTATCCGCATGAGCGCCGCCGTTGATGATGTTCATGAGCGGCACCGGCAGGACTCGCGCGTTCGTTCCGCCGAGATAGCGATACAACGGTTGACCGGTCTCGTTCGCCGCAGCCTTCGCGACCGCCAGAGAGACACCAAGGATGGCATTGGCGCCCAACTTTCCTTTGGTTTTCGTTCCATCCAGCGCGATCATTTCGTGATCGACGGCCGCCTGATCCAACGCTTCCATTCCCATGAGGCGCGGAGCAATGGCCTTGCTTACATTCGCAACCGCCTTGGAGACACCCTTCCCCATCCAGCGCTTCTTGTCGCCGTCACGCAATTCGATGGCTTCCTTTTCACCGGTCGACGCCCCGGACGGCACCGCCGCGCGACCGTGCGCACCGCTCTCCAGGAGCACTTCGACTTCCACCGTGGGATTGCCCCGTGAATCAATGATCTGCCGTGCCTTCACGTTTCTGATTCCGCTCATGCTCGTGTTCTCCTCCGCAACCGAGTACTGTTAGAAAACCATGACATGATCAACTAAGTATCGTGAGTTCTGTTCGACCAATACCATTTCAGCTACGAATTCACCTTGCGGCTTCGTGAACCATTGCTTCCAGACTATTGCTACTGATGTTGGCCGTCTGAAGATGCCAATGAATTCCCGCTTTGAGAAATACCCCTTCTCGGCTTGGTATTGCCTGCACACCTTCTCTAAATAGTCCTTGGTGACAAGAGATTTCAGTCTCTCCGTAAAGTCTCTCACATGCCGCTCATGGTCTATCTCAGTCGAGGCCTGCATGAGGTTGTCCATGATCGGATCAGCGATTTTCAGGATTTCCTCATCAGATTTCTGTGCGAGTTCCATGGGACACGGGTGCATGTATACCTCCTTGGATGAGGCGTGGTTGCTTTCCACTGCGCGCGTCCAACAAGGGACTTCTGGGGCCGCGCGTTGCGCGAGTAAAGAAGGTACCCCAGTCTCATCCCAATGTCTTCTTCAACAGATCATTCACCTTTCCGGGATTCGCCTTCCCCCCGGAGGCCTTCATCACCTGCCCGACGAGGAACCCCAGCACTTGCTGCTTGCCTTCCTTATATTGCGCCACTTGAGCGGGATTCTTCTTCAAGACTTCCTCAATGATTGTGACCAGAGCCCCCTCATCCGAGACCTGCGTGAGCCCCCTTTCCTGAACGATCCGGGCCGGCGCTTTTCCCGATGCATAGACGTCAGGGAACATCTCTCGCGCCACCTTGAGACTGATCACCCCTTGATCCACCAGGGTCAGCAACTCGACCAACCGTTCAGGCGTCACGGGAGAAGCGTCCGCTTCAGTCCCGGAGTTGTTCAATTCACGCAGCAATTCGCCCATCACCCAATTGCTCACCGTTTTGGGCTGCGGGTACAGTTTCACGCAGGCTTCGAAATATATCGCCAGCGCTTTGCTGGAAGTCAGAATCCCCGCATCATACTCGGGCACGCCGTACTCCGTGATAAACCGCTGTTGCTTGGTCGAGGCCAGTTCCGGCAGTCCCTCGCGCAGTTGCTCGATCCATTCGGACGAAATCTCCATCGGGACCAAGTCAGGGTCCTGAAAATACCGATAATCATGCGCCTCTTCCTTGCTGCGCATCACGGCGGTTTCACCGCGCTCGTGATTCCAGAGCCTGGTTTCCTGATAAATCTTCCCGCCCTCGTTGAGCACCTTGGTTTGACGCTTAATTTCGTAGTCAACCGCGTCCTTCACGAACTTGAACGAATTGATGTTCTTCAGCTCGACCTTCGTCCCGAACGTCTTCTGACCCACCGGACGCAGCGACAGATTCGGCTCGCAGCGAAAACTGCCCTCTTCCATGTTCCCGTCACAGACATCGAGGTACATCAAGAGGTCACGCAGCGCCTTGAGATAGGCCACCACCTCTTCAGAGGAGCTCAAGTCCGGTTCGGTCACAATTTCCAACAGGGGCGTCCCGGCGCGATTCAGATCTACGAGGCTCATCCCGCTGCCGGCCTCGTGCACATTCTTTCCCGCGTCTTCTTCCAAATGCGCGCGCCGGATGCGCACGCGCTTTTGATTCGCGCCGACCGAAATTTCAATCCAGCCGTGTTCACAGATCGGCGCTTCGTATTGCGAAATCTGGTAGCCCTTGGGCAGGTCGGGATAAAAATAGTTCTTGCGCGCGAAGCGATTCCGCACCCTGATCGTGCCGTTCATCGCCAACCCGGCGCGCACCGCCATCTCCACGGCCTTCTCGTTGATGACCGGCAAGGTCCCGGGCAACCCCAAACAGACCGGACAGGTCTGCGAATTCGCCGTGAGGCCGAAGGTCGTGCCGCAGGCACAAAACAATTTCGACTGCGTGCGCAGCTGCGCATGCACTTCCACGCCGATGACGACTTCGTATGCCACGCTCAGCTCTGCTCTCCCTTCGTGAAATGCTCACGTTCCCGGCGCATCGCCTCCCGACCGGCATCGAATGCATCCCGCAACACGGTTTTCTTCGACTCAATGAAGTCGCGACCTTCTTCGACCGCCCCTTCAAACCGCTCGCCCGCTTCGCCGACCAAATCCCGCAGTCCGTCCTCCGCGCGCCGGGCATAGCCGCGCAGCATCTCGCGTGATTCCTGTCCGGTTCGCGGCGCCAACAAGATGGCTGTCACCGCACCCAATGCCGCTCCGCTCAGGAAGCCCAACAATACCGCTGCCGACGATGGACCTTGATTATCCGCCATTGTGATGCCCTCCCTCTTTGAAACGTTCCGTCACCACTTGCTTTGCCGCGCGAAACCCCGCCACCACACTGGCCACATTGGCCAACAACGAACCGCCGGAGCCCCGCACCAAACCATGTACCTGATTGACCGATTCGCCGATCTCTCCTACGGCATGCAGCAGGACAGCCGCATGCTCAACCCCGCCACGCGCCTGCTCGGTCACATCGTTCAGATTCTGACTCATCGTGCGCAATTCGGTAATCAGCGTCGGCAACTCGACGTTCAGCTTCGTCACCAACTGCTCCGATTCGGCCACCATCTTGCGTATTTGAATCAAGAGCGGGACGAGGTAGCCCACGAGCACCGCAAAGGCAATGGCGACCAGAATCGCGGCGACATCAACAATCATAGGGCCTCCTTGTCAGGCTCACCGAATCGCCGGCCGTTTTGCCCGCCAGTTCGTTGCCTGCTCGTAGGCATGCGCCCCACGCAACAGGGTCTCTTCTTCAAACGGCCGACCGATCAACTGAAAGCCGATCGGCAATCCCGCCTTGCTGAATCCACAAGGCAGCGCAATCGCAGGTAACCCGGCCAGATTCGCCGAGATCGTGTAGATGTCGGACAAATACATCTGCAACGGATCCTGAGCCTTCTCTCCAAACTTGAACGCGGTGGTCGGAGTCACGGGGGTGACGATCAGATCGACCGTCTGAAACGCCGCCTCGAATTCCTGCCGGATCAACGTCCTGACCGCCTGCGCCTTCCCGTAGTACGCGTCATAGTATCCCGCGCTCAGCACATACGTCCCCAGCATAATCCGTCGTTTGACTTCCGGTCCGAATCCTTCCGCTCTGGTCTTGAGATACATATCCAGAAGATCTTTGCTTTCCGCTGCCCGCAAACCGAACTTCACGCCGTCGTATCGGGCCAGGTTTGAGCTGGCCTCGGCGGTGGCAATGACATAGTAGGTCGCGACGGCCGCATCGGTGGTCGGCAACTTGATCTCGCGGATGTCCGCCCCGAGTTCCCGCAGGCCCTCGATGGCCGTGCGCACCGCCTGGTCCACTTCCGGATCGAGCCCGTCGGCAAAATACTCGGCGGGCACACCCACCTTCAGCCGTTTGAGATCTTTCCGTTTGAGCGCCTTGAGGTAGTCGGGAACCGGCACGTTCGCGGACGTCGAATCGCGCGGATCGTGGCCCGCAATGGCGCCCAATAAGATGGCCGCATCTGTCACATCCTTGGTGATCGGACCGATTTGATCCAGCGAGGAGGCAAATGCCACCAATCCATATCGGGACACACGGCCATAGGTCGGTTTCAACCCGACCACGCCGCAGAACGCCGCAGGCTGGCGAATGGAACCGCCGGTGTCGGACCCCAGCGCCGCGACACATTCATCAGCCGCCACAGCCACCGCCGACCCGCCGCTCGATCCACCGGGAACCGTCTGAATGTTCCAGGGATTGCGGCTGGCGCCGAAGGCCGAATTCTCGGTGGACGACCCCATCGCAAATTCATCCAAATTGGTCTTGCCGAGCAGGAGATAGTTTTGCGCCCGCAACTTGGCGACCACAGTCGCGTCATAGGGCGGCACGAAGGTGTCGAGCATCCGGGAGGCACAGGTCGTCCGCACGCCTTCCGTGCAGATATTGTCCTTCACCGCCAGGGGCATGGCCATCATCGGCGTGGTTTTCCGCCACCCCTTCAAGGCCTGGTCGAGACGCTCCGCCTGCACGAGGGCTGCTTCTTTGCACTGCGTCAGATAGGCATTCACCTTCGGCTCGACCTGCGTCACCCGCAGGAAGTAGGCGCGGACGATCTCCGTCGCCGTGACATCCCCGGCCGTGAACTTCCGCTGCAATTCCGACAGCGTGAGTTTGTGGAGCAACGTCAGCGACATCAGCGTTTCACAGCCTTACGAGTGATACGGTTTTTGCCATCGACCTGGATGATCTTCGGCTTATGCCGCTTGATCTCTTCATCGCTGTAGTACTCGTAGCAGAAAATAATAATCTGATCGCCCACCGCCGCCTTGCGGGCGGTCGGCCCGTTCAGCACGATTTCTCCCCGTCCCCGCTTCCCCTTCATGGCGTAGGTCATGAACCGTTCGCCGTTGTTGAGATTGGAACAGACGATCGCTTCGTAGGGCAGAATACCCGCCGCGTCCAACAGATCTTCGTCCACCGTGAGGCTGCCCTCATAGTCCAGACAGGCCTCGGTCACCGTCGCTCGATGTATCTTTGCCCGCAACATTTGTCGAAACATAGTCGGCTGATGCTCCTTCGATCGCTTAGGATTCTTGGATGATTTTCGGAACCCGGAAACACTGCGCCTCCGCATCGGGAGCATTGCTCAACGCTTGCTCGGTGGACAGCGACGCCTGCACCTGGTCCGGACGAAAGACATTACTCTGCCCCGGTACGGTCGACGTCGGCTCCACGCCCTCCGTGGAAAACGATTTCAACTTCTGCACATACGCCACGATCTGATTCAGCTGCTGCGAAAAGGCCGTGGTCTCGGCCTCGGTCAACGCCAACCGCGCCAACTTGGCCACCTTCTCGACTTCCTGCTTCGTGATCTCCACTTTACACTCCTTATTCATACCGGAATGGTGCGAAGGAGGGGACTCCTACTGCGCGCGTCCAACGAGGGCCTTCTGAGGCCGCGCGTTGCGCGAGCACGGGAGCCCCCCTCCTTTGCACCTCATTCTACCGTCACACTCTTTGCCAGGTTCCGCGGCTGATCCACATCTTCTCCACGCAAGACCGCAATGTGATAGGCCAGCAATTGCAGCGGGATCGTAAAGAGAATGGGCGACAGCAACGGATGCACGTCGGGAATCGTAAACACCGCGTCGGCGATCTTGCCCAACTCGCGTTCGCCTTCCGCCACGAACGCAATCACAGGGGCCCGGCGCGCCTTCACCTCCATGAGATTGCTGACGGTCTTCTCATAGAGCCGGTCCCGAGGCGCCAACACCACCACCGGCATATCCTTGTCGATGAGCGCGATCGGCCCGTGCTTCATTTCTCCCGCGGCATAACCTTCCGCATGGATATACGAAATCTCCTTGAGCTTGAGCGCCCCCTCCAGCGCGATCGGGTAGTTGATCCCGCGCGCCAGATACAAGAAGTCCGATTTCTTGTAATAACGTTTCGCGATCGCCAGAATCTCCGCCTCCCGGCCGAGCACATGTTTCACCAACGCCGGCAACGTGACCAGGCGATCGAGCCAGGCCTTTCCGTCCGCCACACTCAGTACACCCCGCACCCGGCCCAGATGCAAGGCCAGCATGTAGAGCGCCGCCAACTGGCTGGTGAACGCCTTCGTCGAAGCGACGCCGATTTCAGGGCCGCAATGGGTGTACAGCACGCCGTCGGACTCGCGGGCCAAGGTGCTGCCGACCACATTGACAATCGAAACGACACGCGCACCTTTTTGTTTCGCTTCCCGCGCGGCAGCCAGGGTATCGGCCGTTTCACCCGACTGCGAAATCGTGATGAACAGGTCGTTCTTTTCAATCAGCGGGTCGCGATACCGGAACTCGCTCCCGATATCGACCTGCACGGGCGTCCGGACCATCTCTTCGAGCAGATACTTCCCGACGAGGCCGGCATGCCAACTGGTGCCGCAGGCCACGATCCAAATGCGGCCGACTTCGGCGAACTGTTTCGGCGTCAATCCGATATCCGGAAGATCCGCCTCGCCGCTCTCATAGGAATAGCGGCCCCGGATGGTATCCAGAATCGTCTGCGGCTGTTCGTGAATTTCCTTCAGCATGAAGTGGGGATACCCGCTCTTCTCAGCGGCAGAGGCATCCCACGTGACCTTCGTCTTCTTGCGCGTGACCGACCGGCCGTCGAGATCCGTAAACGTCACCGCTCCGGCCGTGACTTCGACCACGTCGCCTTCTTCGAGAAACGTCACGTCTCTGGTATGGGACAACATCGCCATCACATCCGAACCGACGAACGACGCCTCCGCAGTGCGACCGATGACCAGCGGACAACCGGATCGGGCCGCGACCAGCGAGCCGGGCTCCTGCTCCGCAATCACCGCGATCGCATAACTCCCGCGAATCTCCTTGGCTGCCGCACGGACCGCATCCGCCAGGTGCAGCTTTCCTTTCTTCATGTGTGCATCGATTAAATGCGCGACGACTTCCGTATCCGTCTCGGACTGAAATTTATAGCCATCCTTCACCAGACGCTGCTTGAGCTCCACGTAATTTTCGATAATCCCGTTGTGTACGAGCACACAGCTCTCGGAACGGTGTGGATGCGCGTTCTGCTCAGAAGGCTTACCGTGCGTCGCCCAGCGTGTATGCCCGATTCCGCACATGCCGGTAATGGCTTTTTGCTCCAACGACTTTTGCAGATTGACCAGCTTGCCGACGCTGCGGCGAATCTCGATCTTCTCCCCGCGCTGAATCGCCACACCGGCCGAGTCGTACCCGCGATATTCCAGCTTCGACAACCCGTTCAACAAAATTGGTACTGCGTCCTGATTTCCCACGTAGCCAACGATGCCACACATAGGTCGCCGTTACCTCCGTTTCGAACGTTGAGCTGCCGGTTGCTTCTTCTTGATGGAACGCTTCGAGGATTTCGAGCCCGTTGCCACCTTTGCGGCCTTCGTGGCTGTCCCGGCCGTGGCACGCTTCGCAGAGGAAGCCGGGGGCGACACTTGCCCGCTCTGTAACGCGCGCCGCCTGGCTGCCCAGCCCTCGCGGGTCACCTGGGGAACCCGGGCAATCACCAGCGCATCCGCCGGCACATCCTGCGTCACGGTGGCGCCGGCGGCGATGATGGAACCTTGCCCGACCGTCACCGGCGCAACGAGCTGGACGTCACTGCCGATGAACACGCCGTCCCCGACCACCGTATGAAATTTCTTATAGCCGTCGTAATTGCAGGTGATGGTTCCGGCCCCGATATTCACTCCCGATCCGATCGTGGCGTCGCCGAGATAGCTCAGATGGTTGGCCTTCGATCCTTCTCCGAGTTCCGTCTTTTTCATCTCGACGAAATTGCCGACCTTCGCCTTCCGCCGTGCGATCACACCCGGTCGCAGGTGCACGAACGGTCCGAGATGGCACTCCTCCTCCACCTGCGACTCACGCAGAATGCAGTGATCCAGAATTTCCACCCTGTTGCCGATGGCGCAAGCCGTAATCCTGGTGCCGGAATGCACGACCACCGACTCCCCGATCACGGTCCGGCCTTCGAGCGTCACATTCGGATACAGCACCGTGTCGCGGCCGATGGTTACCTCCGCATCGATCCAGGTCGAGGCAGGATCGCGCATCGTGACACCGGCTTCCAGCCATCGCTCCCTGATCCGCTGCCGAATCACCTGCTCAGCCTCCGCCAATTGCACGCGGCTATTGATCCCAAGGCCCTCGTCGATCGCACGCAGCCGCAAGGCCGACACCGTGCGTCCCTGCTGAACCGCCATCTGCACAATATCGGTGAGGTAATACTCGCCCTGCGCATTCCGTGGATCCAGCTTGTCGAGCGCCGGAAAGAGAAACTCGCCGTCGACGACGTAGGTCCCGACGTTGATCTCGCGCACGGCCCGTTCGGCCTCCGATGCGTCCTTGTCTTCCACAATGCTCTGCACCGCGTTATCCGCCGCGCCTTGCAGCCATTCATCGCGACGCCGGCGAATGACCCGTCCGTAGCCGGACGCGTCGTCGAGCACGGCGGTCAACAGCGTCACCGCAGCACCCTGCGCATCGTGCATCGCCAGCAATTCCCGCACCGTCGCTTCCGTCAAGAGCGGCGTGTCGCCGTTGAGGATCAAGTAGCGCGACGGCTTCCGATGCGAGCCACCGCTGAACACCGGACGCGCCTGCAATACCGCGTGACCTGTCCCCAATTGCCTGGTTTGCTCAGCGACGGCAACCTGCCCGCCGACCGCTTCAACAACCTTTCTGACTTCAGTTCCCTGATGGCCAACGACGACCGCCACACCCTGTTCCGCCAAGCCGCAGGCGATATCGAGTACGTACAGCACCATCGGCCGGCCCGCGACCGGGTGCAGCACCTTGGCGAGCGCCGACTGCATGCGCTTGCCAAGTCCCGCCGCCATGATGATGACACCGAGCCCGGGAATGGAGGATGGCACGGCCTTGTCCTGCGATGAATGAGTCATTGAGTCTTCACCATAAGAAATCGACGCAGGGTCTGTCGAGTGCGCGCGGGATCAGCCGACCTGCACACCTGCATCAGGTTGCTTAATAGGCGCCCACGTCTTCCCGCCGGACTGCGACGCGCCGCCCGAGGGAGGCGTGGGCGTGTAGAGCCCTCCCGAGACGATCAATTTCATGGCCTCTTCCACCGTGATATCCACGGCGATCACTTCACGCTCAGGCACCAGCAGGAAATATCCGGACGTGGGATTGGGCGAGGTCGGTACGTAGACGTGCACCAGCGGATCCGGCGAGAGCTGCTGCATTTCGCCTTTCGTCACACCGGTCACGAACGCAAAACAATAGTGGCCGTTCTTGGGGAACTGGATCAGCACCACGCGGCGATAACTCTCCCGTTCCGCAAATGAGAGGATGTCCATCATCGACTTGATCGTGGAGTAGATGCCGCGCACGACCGGCACGCGATTGAGCAATCCCTCCCACTGTCGCACCACGTGGCGACCGATAAAATTCGCGGCAAACAGCCCGGTGACAAAAATGAGCAGGATGAGCGCGACGATCCCCAACCCCGGCACATAATAGCCTGGCGTCACCAATCGGGCGGTGGCATCGCCGAGAATGCCGTCCAGACTGACGAACAGGGTCTTCAAAATCAGGATGGTCCCCCAGAAGGGGATCATGATCAGCAAACCGGTGAGAAAATAACGTTTGAGTGAAGCTTGCAACATGTGTGGCTGAAGGGCCCTTGGTAGAGCGTCATGATACTGGTCTTTCACCAATCGTCGCAAGCCTTTTCTTGCTATTTTCAATCACTTGGAATAGGATCCGGCCCTCTTGCTTCGTAGTTTTTCAGACCCGAATGATGACACCGCGTAGCCGACTACCCCGGGGCCTGTTCATTACCCTCGAGGGAACCGAGGGGTGCGGAAAATCGACCCAGGCCAAACTCCTGGGCGAGCACCTCCGGATCCAGGGATATGACACGGTGGAAACCCGGGAGCCGGGCGGCACTCCGCTCGCCGAAAAAATCCGTTCGCTGCTGCTGGATCGCGCCGACGAACCGGTCGCGCCGGAAACCGAAGCCTTTCTCGTCCTCGCCGCGCGCCGGCAACATGTGGCCCAGGTGATCGAACCGGCCCTCGCGCGTGGCAGCATCGTGCTCTGCGACCGATTCATCGACTCCACGTTGGCCTATCAGGGCTATGCGCGAGGACTAGACATCGCCACGCTCGAACGACTCAACCGCCTCGCCACCCATGCGCTCATGCCGGACCTGACGCTGGTGTTCGACCTCCCCGTTTCGACGGGACTGGCGCGACGGCGTTCCGCCGCCGAACTGAACCGGCTGGATCGCGAGTCCCTCCGGTTCCATCAGAAAGTTCGCGCCGGATTTCTCGATTTGGCGAAACGTCATTCGAAGCGAATCAAGGTGCTGTCCGCGCGGGCATCGAAAGAGGCGGTCGCCCGCGCAGTCGCCCGGGCCGTCACCCCGATGCTCGGTCACATCCGCCGGAGCGTAGACCACAACAGGCCGGCAGCAAGCCGGCCGTCACCTCAGAAGTCTCAGGCTCGCCATGCCATTCGCTGATATCATCGGCCACGACAGCGCTAAAACCCTGCTCCGGTCTGCAATCCTGCAGAATCGGCTTGCGCACGCCTACCTCTTCCATGGCGACGATCGCATCGGCAAACGCCTCCTCGCCCTTCGCCTGGCGCAAGCGCTCCTCTGCGAAACCGTCCCGGACGATCAGACTCCGGATGCCTGCGGCACGTGCCGGGCCTGCCGCCAAGTGGATGCGCGCACCCATCCCGATTTCATGGTGATCGAGCCGGATCAAGAACTCGCGAATCCCCAAATCAAGATCGAACTCATTCGCGACATCGAACACCAGATAATCTATCGCCCGCTGATCGGTGATCGGAAGATCTGCCTGATCGACGACGCGGATCGCATGACGATCGGCGCCGCCAATGCGTTGTTGAAAACACTGGAAGAGCCGCCCGACCACAGCCTGTTCATTCTGGTGTCGAGCCGACCCTATGCCCTGCCGGCCACGATCCGCTCCCGCTGCCAGGCCCTGCGCCTGACGGCACCCGCGCAAACCCAGGTGGAAGCCGCCGTCATTCTGAAGCGCGAACTGCCTCCCGCCGACGCGCACTTCCTGGCCGTGCTCAGCGACGGACAATTGGGGCGGGCTCTGGAATGCGATCTCGCACAGGCGCGGAACAGCCAGAAAGAATTCGCCGCCATCTTTTCATCCAAGGGCCTCCAGTCATATGCCAACGTCCTCGCCGCCGCCGAAGCCCTGTCGAAAGAAGAGCGCGGACCGGAAGCCTTCGACTGGCTGCTGCGCTGGCTGCGCGATGTGCTCCTGGTTGCCGTCGGCGCCGGCTCCGATCATGCGCTCAATCTGGATCAAAAAGCCGGCATGCAGGCGCTGGCTGAACGCATCGACATCGACGAACTGCTGGACCTGATCAACGATCTCGAAAAGTTGGAGCGGCAGGCCCATCGGAACCTGAACGTGCAGATGGCGCTCGAAACCATCTTGCTGCGGGTCCGTCACTTGCTGACGCCTCAGGACACCGCCGACAGGCCGCGATAAGCTAGCTTTCACCGCAGGCATCTTGCTATCTTCATTCGAAAATATATGAACAAGCGTGACACCTTCTACATTACGACGCCGATCTACTACGTCAACGACGTCCCGCACATCGGCCACGCCTATACGACCATCGCCGCCGACGTGCTCGCCCGCTACTGGCGATTACGTGGACGCGACGTGTTTTTCCTGACCGGTCTGGATGAACACGGGCAGAAGGTCCAGCAGGCCGCGGCTAAAGCCGGCATCGACCCGCAAGCCCATTGCGACCGCCTCGCGCCGCAGTTCACAAACCTCTGGCAACGGTTGAACATTTCCAATGACGCCTTCATCCGGACCACTGACAAGCAACATCAATCCGTGGTTCAACGATACCTTCAACAGCTATACGATAAGCAGCTGATTTACAAGGCAGACTACACAGGATGGTACTGCACGCACGACGAGCGCTTCTGGACGGAAAAAGATGTCGTCGATGGCCTGTGCCCGGATTGCAAACGTCCCATCGAACGATTGAGCGAGCACAATTATTTTTTCAAGATGGGCCAGTATCAGGAGCGATTGATCGAGCACATCAAAACTCACGACGACTTCATCCGCCCCGTCTCCCGGCGCAATGAGGTCATGGGATTTCTGCAGACTCAAAAGTTGGGCGACCTGTCGATCTCACGTCCGAAATCCCGCCTCTCCTGGGGGATCGAACTTCCGTTCGACAAAGAGTACGTCACCTACGTCTGGTTCGATGCGCTGGTCAATTACGTGTCCGCCCTGGAATACAAACCGGGACTCGAGCGATTCTGGCCGGCCGATGCCCATCTCGTGGGCAAGGACATCCTCACCACCCACGCGGTCTACTGGTCCACGATGTTGATGGCGCTGGAACGCCCGCTGCCTCACTCGATTTTTGCGCACGGCTGGTGGACGGTCGATGGCGAGAAGATGTCCAAGAGTCGCGGCAATGTCGTCGATCCCAACGCGATGATCGATCAGTTCGGCGCGGATACATTCCGCTACTTCCTCCTACGCGAAGTGCCGTTCGGGCAAGACGGGGACTTTTCGCGTACCACCATGGTCACAACCATCAATAGTGCCCTGGCCAACGGCATCGGCAACCTCCTGAGCCGGACGCTCACCATGATCGAGCGTTCCTGCGCGGGCACCATTCCCGATCGTGGCCCTGCCGTCCTGCCGGAGCTCGAACAACGAATCGAAGACTTGGCCCGACAACTGCCCGGCAGGATCGAAGCCGGCCACAATGCCCTGCTCTTCCGGGACGTGCTGCTCATGATCGAGGAATTGAACAGCGCCTGCGATGAATACATCGACAAGAGCGCCCCCTGGAAACTCGCGAAACAGCCGGAGGCACAACCGCAACTCCACACCGTACTGAATACGTCCGCGCGCGCACTTCGCCTGCTGGCCATCCTTCTTTACCCGTTCATGCCCACAGCGGCGCAGCAGATGATCCACCAGCTCGGATTATCACTGGATCTGTCAGAACCAGTTTCGGACGAGAACAGCAGCTGGGACAACACTCTAGCCGGCAGCCGGATCCAGAAAGGCGCCTCGCTGTTCCCTCGCATCGAAACCAAACCACAAGGAGCCAAACCCGTGAGCGAGACACCTGCATCTCCGCAGCCGAGCCCTGTCACTCCCAGCCCCGCCGCAGCCCAAAGCCCGGCCCCTCCGGTCGCCGCCCCCGCTGCCGCGCAACCGGCGCAGATCGGCATCGACGACTTCATGAAAATCCAACTGAAGGCGGCGAAAGTCTTGTCGGCGGAGCGGGTTCCGAAATCCGAGAAGCTGCTCAAGCTTCAAGTGAGCCTCGGCAGCGAGCAGCGCCAGATCGTCGCGGGCATCGGCAAGAAATATGAACCGGAAACCCTGGTTGGAAAAACCATCGTCATCGTGGCCAACTTGAACCCAGCCAAACTGATGGGCATCGAATCGCAGGGCATGGTGCTCGCGGCCGGGGACAGTGAAGTGCGCGGCCTTGCCACCTTCATCGAAGATGTGGAGCCCGGCACCAAAGTGAAATGAGTCGCCCCCTCTTCATCCGACTGATCGGCACCTGCCTCCTCGTGCTGCTGAGCAGTGCCGGCGCGGCGTTTACGCCGGATCCCTCCGAATCCGAACTCGACAGCAAAACTCGCTACAACGATCCCCTCCCCACCAGCGTCCTCGTGCGCGTCGTCGCGCACCGCTCATTGGTCCTGGGCCATGACGTCGGCGGCGCGCGCGTGACGATCACCGATGTGGCGAGCGGGCAACTTTTGGCCTCCGGCCTTCAACAGGGGGAGCCGGGCGACCAGACGCAAATCATGCGCACGCCTCACCTGATGGACGAACCAGTCTACAGCGGACGGCCGGCGGCGGCCTTCGCGACTACACTCGAACTCACGCGCCCGACGCTCGTGGAAATTACCGCGGAAGGCCCGCTGGCCTACCCCAATGCCTTGCAACGGGCGAGCACGACCGTCCTCCTGATTCCCGGCCACGATCTGACAAGCGACGGCATCGTGCTGCACCTGTATGGGTACCTGCTGCAGATCGAACATCCGAAACCGGGCGAGCCATTGATTGCCAAGGAAGATGTCATGCTGCGCGCCTCGGTGCGCACGCTTTCAGGAGCGCTCGTGCGTCCGCACAGCGACTGGGACTCGCGGAAGATCCATATATACGCGGAACTTCTGATCGGCGACCGCATCGTGGAGCGCTTGCAAATGTTTTATGCGGGAGAGAAGAGCCGCTTCGAAGCGCCTTTTTTCGTCCCGATATCAAAGGACGCGCCCGACGGCATCACCCTGCGCGTCATCGCAGCGGACACGGCGACCGGCAACTTCGGAATGGGAACCGCGCAATATCCGGTGCTCTCCGAGCGGCTCCGCCCCAGGAAGAATTGACCCATTGGATGATCTATTACATGATATGGTGATGTCGTGATGGATGAGATCTCGAAGATCGAGCACCGTCAACAGAGACCCCAATTCACCGATTCGACAATTTTTCTATGGATCCTAAACAACGGCAATTCTCCATCTGGTACATGTTCATCGCCCTCTGGGTGCTGATCCTGCTTCAGACGTTTCTCCCCGCGTTCTTCAACCCGACTGAAATCCCTTACAGTGAGTTCAAAGAATCCGTGGCGGCAGGGAAGGTCACCGAAGTCGCGGTCTCGCCGCAGATCATTCACGGGAAACTCAAAGAGGACAAGGTCTTTCACACGATTCGTATCGAAGACCCGGATCTGCTCAGGAACCTTGCGGAACATCAGGTGAAGGTCACCGGCGTCATCGAGAGCACGCTGTTTCGCGACGTGTTGTCCTGGATCGTGCCGATCGTGCTCTTCTTCGGCGTCTGGTGGTTCCTGCTGCGCCGCATGGGGCAGAGCCAGGGCTTCATGACGGTCGGCCAGAGCAAAGCCAAAATCTATGTGGAAAAGGAAGTGAAGGTCACATTTGCCGACGTGGCTGGGGTGGACGAGGCCAAGCAGGAACTGGAAGAGATCATCGAATTTCTCAAAACACCGGAAAAATTCCGCCGGCTGGGCGGCAAAATTCCCAAAGGCATTCTGCTGGTCGGCCCGCCGGGAACCGGGAAAACCCTTCTGGCGAAGGCCGTGGCGGGCGAAGCCGGCGTGCCGTTTTTCTCCATCAGCGGCTCGGAGTTCGTGGAGATGTTCGTCGGCGTCGGCGCGGCCCGCGTTCGCGACCTGTTCGAGCAAGCCAAAGGCAAGGCGCCCTGCATCATCTTCCTCGACGAGCTCGACGCGCTGGGCAAGGCCCGCGGGGTCGGTCCGATGGCCCATGAAGAACGGGAACAGACGCTGAATCAATTGCTGGTCGAAATGGACGGCTTCGATTCGCGCGTCGGGGTCATTCTCGTGGCCGCCACCAACCGCCCCGAAATTCTGGATCCCGCGCTGCTGCGGGCCGGGCGATTCGATCGGCAAGTGCTCGTAGACCGGCCGGATAAGATCGGACGACTCGCGATTCTGAAAGTCCACGCCCGCACCATCACGATCGCCAATCAGGCGGATCTGGAAACGATCGCCGCCATGACGCCAGGCTTTGTCGGCGCCGATCTGGCCAATCTGCTGAATGAAGCGGCGTTGCTCGCAGTCCGGCGAGGCAAAGACACCGTCAGTCTCTCCGAGTTGCAAGAAGCCGTGGAGCGCGTCATCGGCGGACTCGAAAAGAAAAACCGCGTCCTGAATAAGATGGAGCGAGCCCGGGTCGCCCATCACGAGGTCGGCCATGCGTTGGTGGCCATGTCCATCCCGGGCGGCGATGCCGTGCACAAAATCTCGATTATTCCTCGAGGTATTGCCGCGCTTGGCTACACCATGCAGCTCCCGACCGAAGACCGGTTCCTCATGACCGTGTCGGAACTCAAGAACCGGATCGCGATCCTCTTGGGTGGACGGGCGGCGGAGGAAGTCATCTACGGCGAAGTCTCGACCGGCGCGCAGGACGATTTACGAAAGGCCACCGATATCGCCAAGAGCATGGTGAAAGCCTACGGTATGAGCGAGAAACTCGGCCAGGTGAGCCTGGAACGGGATCGGCAATCCATCTTCCTGCAGACCGGTCCTTCACAGACACCGGGAGACTACAGCGAACAGACCTCCCGTGAAATCGATTGTGAAGTCCGACTGTTGATCGACGAACAGTACGAACACGCGCGCAATCTCATCACATCCCAGGAGGCCATCCTGCGTAAAGCGGCACAGGTCTTACTTGAAAAAGAAACGATCAGCGGAGAAGAACTCAAAACACTCGCCGCATCGCACTGACGCCGGTCTGAACTGAGACGCGACCGCCCTTTCCGACAGCACGATCCAACCGTCAACGCAACGCATCCCTCCCGCTCCCACAACAGGACCGTGACAACGTCTTGCCCCCGTCGGTCTCTCATGAGACACTGACTACGATGGTTCCTCACACCTACCATGAACTCCGCTCCCGATTGAGGATTGCGCTCGCACTCAACGCCGTCATCATCGTCGCGGAGTTTGTCGGCGGCTTCCTCACGAACAGCATCGGCCTGATCGGAGATGCAGGCCACAACCTCGTCGATCAGGGCTCCCTGTTCCTGGCGTTGTACGCGCACATCCTGACGGCGCGTCCCGCCACCGACAGCCGGACCTTCGGTTATCACCGGGCGGGTATCGTCGCCGCATTCTTGAACTCCTTTATCCTGCTGCTCACCGCCGTCGGCATCACGATCATGAGCGCCCAGCGCATCCTGACTCCCGTGCCCATTCCTGGCGGCTGGGTCATGCTCATCGCCCTCATCAGCTTTGTCGCCAATCTGTCGATCGCACTCCTGCTCCAGCACGGGGCGAAAGACGACCTCAATATCCGCAGCGCCTTCTGGCATATGCTCGGCGATGCCTGGGTCTCATTGGGGGTCGTGGTGAGCGGAGGGGCCATCATGCTGACCGGCTGGTCGGTCCTCGACCCCCTGGTCAGCCTCTTCGTCGTCGTGGCGATTATCAGAGGAGCTTGGCCGCTCTTTAAAGAATCACTTGAGGTCCTGCTGGAGTCCACCCCGCCCGGCGTCAGCCCCGCGCAGGTCGCCGCCACCATCGAATCCATCCCCGGCGTGAAGAATGTCCATGACCTGCACATCTGGGCGGTCGAACCGCGCCTCATCATGATGACCACACACGTGCAGGTCGACGGAGACGACGAGGCGCTGACCAGCGAGCTGCTCCACACCATTCGGGAGCGCATCGCCACCGACTTCGGCATCAACCACCTGACCATCCAGCTGGAAACCGTCTGCTGTCATCCGGAAGCCGTGCACTGCGATCTCAACAAGCTAGCCGGGCAGCGGTCCCATCCGGAATTTCTGCACAGCCACCATTAGACGCTCGCAAACCGACACATTGGCAACGGCGGAAGAACCCCCAATCACCCAGCTCAGTCCATCAGGAGATTGCTTCCATCTTCCCCAGCGCCCGAGCCAGGTTAATCCGTGCCGCATTCAAGCGGTACAAAGCATCAATGGCATTGTCTCTGGAGCGTGCGAGTGAAAAAAGCGCGTTCGTAAGTTCGAGGTTACTGGAAGAACTAAGTACGCTGAACCGTTCGCGAGCGAGTTCCTGCTCCGAAGCTGCCGCCTCCAACCCCCGCTTGGCAATCTCAACCTGCTCCGCTGCCGATTCCAATGTCATCAACGCTTCACGCACTTCGAGTGAGACACGATTTTGTACGACTGCCAGCTTGAATAACTCTTGCTGAGCCAGGCTGCGCGACTCGCTGATACGACCTTCACGTTGCCCCCCATCAAAAATGGGCACCGCTAACAACACCGCCACATTGTAGGTATCCGCAGTATTATGCATACGATTACCAATCAAACCGTAGTCGCCTTGAGCAACAAGAGACGGCAGGCGTTCGTCGGTGGTGGACCGCAGGGCCAGGTCTGCGGCTTTGATCCGCTGCTTAGCGGCTTTGACCTCTGTCCGATCCTGCATGGCGAGGGCCAACGCATCCTGGAGTGCCGGTGCTTGTTGCACCGTCGTCTTTAATTCATCCGTTAGTGTCAAGCGGACATCGAACTGAATCCCGAGTGCATTGATTAATCCGAGCTTAAATCGCTGAACCTCGCTCCGAGCAAGGGCCAGGTGCTGTCGCTCATTTTCAAGCTGAGCTTCGGCACGTGCCGTATCCAACCCTGTCCCCATTCCACCCCCCCGGCGACTACGCACAAACGTGGTCAACTCCTGAAGAAGCTTTACATTCGCCTCACGCGCATCGACCGTCGCCTGAGCACGGAGCACTTCCATGTATAAAAGTCCAACCTCCCCCATCGTATCGTTCTTGGCCGTGTCGGATTCCAATTCAGCCACCTTCAGGGCCTCGCGCGAAGCCCGCCATCGATCGATCAAGCTAAGGCTGAAAAGGCTTTGTGTCGCACTGACACGCGCGTCGAAAATAGAGAACGGACTCGTAACAAGCGGCGCCAACCCCACGGTGCCGAGGAAAAACGTCTGACGGGATTGTCGGACGTTGCTCGATAAGTTCGGCAATAGGGCCCCGAGTTGGGTAAACGCTGCCGCCTGCGCCTGCGCGACCCGTTCCTTGAACAATTTGACTGTCGGGCTGTTTCCCATTGATGCTTCCATCGCGTCTTTCAAACTCAAACGCAACTCTGGCAGAGGGGGCACACCAGCGCCCCCAGCATCCTGGGCACCAGCCTGGGCTGCGTCACAGAAGCCGTTCGCCAGCAGCATTGTCATAGTCAAAGCCATATAAGAGAGGCGATAAATCATGTCGGTCACCTATCCTTTCGTCTGCGGCACAGTCAGCTAGAGAGCACGGTCTGTCTCGAACGAGAGGTTTCTACGACCGCACCATTTGAAAAAGAAAACCGTGAGGACAGGGGAGAGGCAGGCACCCGCTACGGCGTGTGAAACCGCACCGTGCAAGGCAACCCGGCGGGAATTCGATGATCGGGGTTAGGCAGGTGAAGGCGAACGCCGAACGTCCCGTTGGCCGTATCGATCACTCGATTGACCGTCTCGACCGTAGCCACAAAGAGAGTGGGCGGTGCAGTATCGGGTATCACATCTGCGACCATCCCCGGAACGATCTTATCGAGCCAAGCCAGCGGCGCAAACACTTCGACACGCAACGGATCGACTTGCGCCACTTTGAGAATGGGAGACTGCCGAATCAACTCGCCCGGCGCGAGATACCGCTCCACGACCAGCCCGGCAATAGGACTTCGTATCGTCCGTAGCGCTAACTCGGCCGCAGCACGCTGGTATTCAAGTTGCGCCAGTTCATGCTCCTCTTTCGCCTCCAGTGCGGCCGCTTCAGCAACCCGGAGTTCGGTTTCGGCTTCATCCAGTTCATTATGTGCAATCGCTGAAGTTTTCCGAAGATCCCGGGCCCGTTCGACCTTGCGTGCCCCGTACTCCAGCCGCACTTGAGTCGTCTTCAACGCCGCTTCGAGTTCAGACTTCGCCTTCGCGACCGCCACCGCAGCTCGCTCCCGACTCGATTCCAGCACGGCCACCACCTGACCCGCTGTGAGCGGATCTCCCTGATCCACTGTAATGGACTCGATCAGCCCTTCGACGGGGGTACCCACAGCGACCACCTGAGAAGGCTTGATCAGACAACGCAGGTCGCTTGGAGCACCCGTGTCGGCCATCGTAGGCAATGCTGCCGAGACAACCAGCACCAGGACACTCGATAAGAGCATGCGTGAGGACAGCATCGGGCGCCTATTTAGTGAACCGTACGGTGCACTTGAGCCCCGCCGGCAATTTCATGTCGGGGTTGGGCACTTCCATACGCACCCCAAAAGTACCACTCGCCGCATCGACGACTTTATCGACAACCGTCACTTTCCCCTGATACTCCCCCTTCACCGGGTCTTCTGGCTTGACCGATCCCGTCATGCCGACGGTAATTTTTCCCAGCAACGCCACCGGCGCATAGGCTTCCACGCGCAAGGGATCGATTTGTGCCAGCTTCAGCACGCGCTCCTGCTTCGGGAATTCACCCGGGTGCATGTAGCGCTCGACGACCACTCCATTAATGGGGCTCTTCAGCGTGCGCAAGGCCACCTCTGCCGTCGTCCGATTCAATTCCAAATCGGCTAACCGCCGATTGGATAACTCGGCCTGCGCATGTGCGACGGCGCCAGTCGCCCGTTCGAGACTCGTCTCCAGCGTCGCGAGCACCTGCCCCTCCTTGACCACGTCACCACGGTCTACCGCGATGGTTTCGAGCACACCCGCAACAGGAGAAGTGATCGTGATCGTCTGGTAGGGATGAATGAGACAGGTCAAGTCTCCCGCCCAACCGGCCGACTGTGAGATCACCGCCGTCACTCCCAATAGACAGATCGTTAATCGCAGCAATGGCATCGCATACTCCCCTCCCAGGCTTAGCGCCTGTGCCTCTATTCCGGCCGCCCCGAAAAAGCCAAGGTCGCATCTAATTGATCATCGCTCTTGAGCACCGCGGACCGCATGCGTGCATGAAGTTGTTCGGCGGCCCGTTGAGCTCCACGAGTCAGCCATAGCGCCGGCCACACCCATCCCACACGAAGAGCTTGCCGGGCGATCCAACGACCCGGGCGGCTCGCATGTGCCGTCACGAGATCGTCTTCCAGCGACGCCAATGCCTCGCAGAATCCCGGATCTCCCTGACGGCCACAGCGTCCAAACAGCTGGCGGTCGATCCGGCCCGCGTCGTGGCGTTCGGTGGCAATGACGTGCAAGCCACCCCCATCGGCCACACCGGGGCCCAAGTGAATATCCGTACCACGTCCCGCCATGTTGGTTGCGACGGTAATCCGCCCGGGTTCTCCCGCTTGGGCGATGATATCCGCTTCCTCCCGATCCTGGCGGGCGTTCAACACACGATGCGGCAATTGAGCATCAAGAAGCAGGCGGCTGAGCCGTTCCGAAGCAGCGACAGATCGTGTGCCGATCAGCACAGGGCGCGCTTCTCCATGAAGCTGGGCCACCGTCCGCACCACTGCATGCCAGCGCTCATCAGCCGTGGTAAAAATGCGCTCCGCCGCGCGGGTGCGCCGCAACGGCCGGTTGGTGGGAATGGTGGCGACTCCGAGCCGGTACACGGCCCACAATTCGCCCGCCACCTCACATGCCGTGCCGGTCATGCCGGACAGCCGGAGATAGCGACGGAAAAATCGTTGGTAGCTGATACGAGCTAGCGTTTCCTGACGGTCGCTCAGCGGGCACCCCTCCTTGATCTCAATCATCTGATGCAGGCCGCGCTCCCAAGACCGATCGGCCATGACCCGTCCCGTGTACTCATCGACGATCTGCACCTTCGCATCATGGACGACATAATGCTTGTCCGGTTCGAACAGGTGCAGCGCCGAGAGCGCCTGCTCGATGAGATGCTCGCGCCTGCCTCGCCCCCGCCAGACCCCGCCCAACGCCTGAGTCAGTTCCCCTGCACGAGTCGACCCGGCCTCGGTCAACTTGACGTGCCGCGCGCGGACATCGATACGCGCCTCCCGACCAGGACGCAGCTGCCGAGCCACCGCCAGCGCCTGTTCATACACCAGCCGCTCATCCGTATCGTTCCCGCGTCCGGCGATGATAAGCGGCGTCCGTGCTTCGTCCACCAGCACACTGTCCGCTTCATCGACAATGGCATAGTAGAGGCCGCGTAGCAGCAAGCCGTCGCCCTGATGAGGAGACGACACCTTCCGAAGGCGCCGTTGAATGCCGTTGGACTGGCGACCGACGGCCAGGCGATCTTTGAGATAGTCGAACACCAATTCCTTGTTCGTGCAGTAGGTCACATCGCAAGCATAGGCTTGGCGCCGGGCTTCAGGCGTCAGCCCATGTACGATCACGCCCACAGACAGGCCCAGCGCACGATACACCGGGACCATCAAATCCGCATCTCGGGTCGCCAGGTAGTCGTTGACGGTCACAATGTGCACCGGCAAGCCAGCCAAGGCGGCGGTGCAGGCCGGAAGCGTGGCCGTGAGCGTCTTTCCCTCACCGGTGTGCATCTCGGCCACCAGGCCGTGAAGCAGCGCATACCCGCCCGCAACCTGAACATCGAAATGCCGCTGGTGAAGCAGTCGGGCGGACACTTCTCGCACCAGCGCAAACGACTCGGCGACCAGTGCATCGGTCAACCCCTGCCTGACCAGCGCCGCGCGCAGACTCTCCGCGGCCGGTTGAAAGTCGGTCTCCTTCAGGCGTTCATACTGAATCGCGAGCCCGGACACACGCTCCACAAATTCATGACTCGACCAGAGGCGGCTGCGCCATCGCCGCGCGATCGGCCCGGCCGTGCGCTGAGCAAAGGTATCGAGCCAGGACAACGTCGGCGTCGCCCGTTCGGGATATATCGAACCTTGCACCGCATCTGACAGCACCGTGTTAGACATTGAAGCGTGAAAGGAATAATTGACGAATCTGCCGATACCACTGGTCCGAGAGCGGCGCCCACCCATGCGAAAATCGGACATGCACACGTTCGCCCGCGTGGATGAGCCCAACCTCTTCGGGAACCGAAAGATCCACTTGAAATACCCGCTGCATCGTCCGGACACCCTGCGCATCTGTCGGATCGACCGGCACCGCACCTCCCCCTTCGGTACCGAGCGCTGCATGCGGCAATTCAGTCACCGCGGAGGGAACCAGTCGTGCGACGCCCGCCCGGTAGCGCGCTTGCACGCGTTCCGCCAGCCGCACTTCCACGCCGGGGGCTTGAGTGCGCACGAGATCGATATCCGCCTGCGGGACGACTGTACGCACGGTCAGCCTGCGGCGATCCACGACGTGGGCGAGCACTTCGCCCTGCTTCACGAATCGGCCTGGAAGGTCCTGCGGCGTCGGCAGCACGAACTGCCCCGCAGCACGACTCCGGACGACTAAGTCATCCAGCCGACGTTGCGTTCGAGCCAGTTGATCCCGCGCATAGGCCAACTCTTCTTCGATGATGGCGGCCTTGACGAGATCGATCGGACGTTGCTCGGTATAGCGCGCATGCAGTTCTTTTACCCGCGCAGCCAGCACGCGCGCCTCCGCCTGAAACCGTGGATGCTCGGCAATGAACAGCACCTCGCCCGGCTGTACCAGACTATCCGGCTTGGCCACGACCTGCCGGACGAAGCCATCGGTCCCGGCGCGCACCACCGATTCATCGGGAACCCACACCACGCCCTCCGCCATCGTATGAAACGGAGCCGGTGTCAGGCACAGGCCGCCTGCCAGCAAGACGAAGAGCACGACGGTGACCGCCAGGGCACGACCGCGGACCAGACGGATCAAGGGACTCGTGAATAGATATGACAGTCCCTTGACCAGCGGCACCATCAGCATCCCGACCGCGGTCATCGCCGCGAACAGAATTCCCAGCAGGGGAGAGAGTTCACCGAGAAAGAGCAGGATCGCCCCCGTCACCAACAATCGGTAGATGATCGACGCTACCCCGTACCCCACGAACCAGGCCCGCTCGCCGGCCGTGGCATCGGGCCGGCTTACCTCACGAGCCCCGAACAGGTACCGCTCACATAGGTACCGGAGATACGCCGTGGCGCGTGCGCGAAGATTCGGGATCTCCAGCCAGTCCATTAGCATGTAGTACCCGTCGAAGCGGAGCAACGGGTTGAGATTGAACAGCACCGTACTTACCCCCGCGAGAAAGATCGTGTTGTACGCCAGCAAGCGAACCAGCCCAGGTTCGGCATTGATCCAGACCACCAGAGCCAGGGACGCCAACGCCACCTCGACCATCATCCCCGCCGCTCCGACCAGAACTCGCTGCCACTTGTCCCGGAAAGCCCAGGCGGCGGAGGCCTCACAATAGGGCACAGGAGTAAGGACGAGCAGCATCACGCCTAATTCATGCACCTCGCCTCCGAAGGCTTTCGTCATGAATCCATGTCCCAATTCGTGGAACAGCTTGATGAGGGGAAAGAGCAGCCAGAGCACCACCAGCGAATGCGGCGTGGTCAACTGTCCGAGCAGATCGTGGGTGAGATCAGGCCAATGCAACCCGCCGAGGATAAGGCCCAGACCAGCCAGGCAGCACCAAAGCAAGAAGCCTGGCCAAGTGACAAGCGGTCGGACCACAGGTAGCAACGCGGTGAGAAAGCGGTCGGGGTCGCAAAGGGGCCAGCGCCAGGCAAACAGATTCGACAGTCGGCTCGCCCACTGTCGCTGCGCAATCCGGTCGGCCCGCTCGGTCAATTCCCCGGTATTAGGCAAGACGTCGCAGACGATGAGGTCTGAGCCGTGCAACTGGGCCAGCAGCCGAATTACGTCGTCCTGACTCGGTGCCTCATCACCCAACGTCGCCGTCGCGGACTCCCAGATGCTCCGCACCGTGTGCCGGCCGTCCATGAGGCCGATCAGATGGTAGGCCGCAGGGGCGAACCGGTGAAACCGTTCGGAGGCACGATCGCGCAGGACGTACCAGGTCTGCCCACGATACTGATGCCGCGTCAGTTCCACATGACTGCGCAACCGCAGCTTCAGCCGTTCGACCCGATACCAAGAGGCGCTGAAGAATTCACCCGCCATCCATCACCCGAATCATACTGAGGACTGACATCCCAGTAGAGAGACAAAACCATGAAATTGCGCAGCCGCACACCTTGTGCTAGGCTCCTCCCACCCAAGATCAATGCGGAGCACCACTTCACCGTAAACCCGAGGACCCCATCCTCGAAGAAATATTGCGTCGCCTAACCGGCGCCTTTCAGCCGGAGCGGGTCTATTTATTCGGTTCGCGTGCACGAGGAGAAGCCGGTCCTGACAGCGATTACGACCTCTTGATGGTGGTGAAAGAATCTGGGTTACCACGGTATCGACGCGAACAGGAGGCATTCCGCACATTGATCGGTGTCGGAGTTGCGAAGGATATTCTCGTGTTGACGCGTGAGGAGTTCGACCGGAAGCGCACGGTGGTGTCATCCCTCCCCGCTGCCGTCGAGCGGGAAGGCATTCTCCTCTATGCAGCCTGAAACCGCCGCTTCGGCGAAGTTGGCGAAAGTCGTAGGGCGCCACAGTCCGCTCATTCCCGACGGCGACCCGTTTGACCTGTAGAATCACCGGTGATACCATTTTCATCATCATCTCGTGGGAGATTCAATGAGCAGCAGACGACAGAGCAAATCACCCGCCGCAATAATCGATCCCCCTCGATACGTCCAGAACGAGCGCGGCGAAACAGTCGAAGTCATTGTGTCCATTGAAGATTACGAACGCTATCTCCGCACCTTGGCGAAGCATGCTGATTGGGAAACGCTGCCCACCTATCTCCAGGATGCCATTGATAATCTCTTGGCACAGGAGGCCAGAACGGAATCCGGTCCTTCACTCCCCTTGCAAGCCTTGCTGAAGAAAAACGGAAAAGGCCGATAGTGGCATATACCGTTCTCCTACGGCCCGCAGCGGAACGCGATCTCAACAGACTCCCCTCCGAACTCCGGACTCGTACCACCAGGACCTTGCTCGATCTTGAACTCCACCCCCGGCCGCACGGCATCGCTAAATTAGCCGGCACATCCAACACCTAGCGAGTGAGAATCGGCGAATACCGAGTCCTGCTGGACATCGACGATACCGCCAAGACTATACTCGTCCTTCGAATCGCCCATCGTCGCGAAGCCTACCGGTGATCGAGCCCGGTCCCTCACGCAATGCTTACCGCTAGATCGACACCAGCAGTCAGCGGCTAGCTTTCAGCAATCAGCTCTGAACACCCGTCATGCGTGACGCGTCGTTGGCCACTCACTGCCATGCTATCAGCTGTCAGTACTCAGCGAAGTCGCCTGTGAAGCCAACGACTGAAAACTGGGAGCTGATCGCTACGTCGCCTCACGGTTGACCATTGACGGTTGACGCCTGCTTCATGGCAACCAGGCCCAGAGCTTGAGGCTTGCCCAATCGACGATGTCGTGAGTCCAAATCCAGACTAACGACCGTTCGTCCACCGCGATCTTACCCACTCCTTCCATGGCCGGACGGAGTCGGTCCGATGGCGCAGTCGTCAGTTTGGCTTCGACCCGGAAATAATTACGGCCATCCTTGGCCGTCGACACCGGCGTGAGTTGGGTGACGGTAAACGGAAGCTCGTCGTGCGGCAATGACGACAGCAGCAGGGTCCCGGTCTGCCCGACGCGCAGCCCCGCCATATTCCAGTCATCCACTTGCAACACCACTCGATAGTCGTTCAACGGCGCGACCTCGAAGAGGACCTGCCCTTCTTCCACCGGAGATCCCAGCCGCTGACTCCAGTCTCCGCTCACAACGATGCCGGCGAACGGCGCGGTCATCCGGATCCGCGCAAGCTTCTCGTCCGCTAAGGCCAATTGCGCCCCGGCTTGCGCCAACTCCGCCGCCTTGATCTCCACCTTGGCCGCATCCCGGTCGGCCAGGACCTGCCGATACTCCTTGGCCAGTTGATCCCGCTGGCTCTGCCATCGCAACCGCTCGAGTTTCAAATCGTGATCCTGCAGCGTGGCGAGGACTTGTCCCGCCTGCACGATGTCGCCGGCCCGGACCGGCGCCGTCTCCAAGTAGCCTTGGAAGGGAGCCGACGCAGCCTGCTGGACCGATCCCTCCAACACCGTTTTCGCCGTCACGCGATACTCGCCTGTTGCGAGAAACAAGAACGCTACCAGAGCGGCCGCACCGAGCGTCGCCAACTTGAGTCCCACATGGCGAGGCCCGGTCAACTTGGCAAGTTGTGATCGAACCGATTCCCAAACCTTGCCGCCGAGCCATCGCGCGTCGCGCCGTTTCATCACAAAAAGTGGACCAGTCACTGCGCTCAAGGCTTCAAGCACGTCGAGCGTAGTGCGATCGAAGGGCTGCTCCGCTCCCCGCTCCAAGGTCAGCAGCCCCGTTACATGCCCATCGCACGACAGCGGCACCGAGCAGAGCGCGGCGCTGTGGAATTCGCGCACCAACTCATCGTGCGCGCGCCGGATCTGAGTCGGGGTAGTCGGCAGGGGCGGCACAACGATGGTCTGCCGCTGGTCGAGCGCTTCCTCCATCGCCGCCGTGATGGCCCGGACCAGCGTTGTCTTGGGGCTGAATGTGCTGCTGTGGGAAAGGGCTGTAAGCCTGACACGGCCGTGCAACACCGTCCCAAGAGTCACCCGATCGCAATGCAACCGGGTCGCAAGCTCAGTCACAAACGCCCTGGCGGAGGCCTCATAGCCGGTCTGCCCGAGCGCCGGGGCGAGCAGATCGAACAAGAGCTGAAGCCGCTCCGCGCTCTGGGCCTTCGCCGTCAACGCCGCCAGCCCATCCGCCGGCAATAGTGATTCCAACTGAATAGGCGCCCCCGGTTCCATCATGTTGCAAAGTCTCCGCCGTTGGCCGACAGGCGTTCACTCCCCTTCTCGACAGAAGGGGGCGAACCGGCCGCAGGTCCGCCCTGATCCAGCGCGCCGAACTGCCGTTCATACTGCTGCACCACCGCCCCCAGGAGCAGGGCCAACCGCTTGGCGGCGAAGGGGCTGAGGATGATGCGATTCGTCACCTGCACACGCAGGTCCGCCTGATTCTGATCCCAAGCTTGATTCAATCCAAAATTGAGGACGATCTCTTCCTTCGTGCTCGCCACGTGGCAGCTATTGGAATAGTTTGTCGCCGCGCCGGCTGCATCCACCAGAATCCGCCGTTGGTCGGTTTTCGCCTGCGCCTGGTCGCTGCCACCCGTCTGTGAGTTCGTCATCAGCACCTCCACTTATTCTGCAAGGTCTTCTCAAGTGCGGTCCAGTCGACCGCTCCCCTAACACAGCGAATCGGCTCGTCCACCCCGCTTGACATCAATCTCACATTGAGATATTCTCGGCTTGTGCACATCATCACGCGAAGGAGACTGGTCGAATTCGCGCGGACACATCCGGATGCGCGGACTCCCCTGCGCCACTGGTTTACGATCGTTCGAAAGACCACCTATGGTTCCTTCGCCGGTCTGCGGGTCACGTTCCCCTCGGCCGATCAGGTGGGCCGATTCACCGTCTTTAATATCGGAGGCAATAAGTTCCGGCTCATCGTGGCCATCCATTACAACCGGCAGAAAGTGTACATCCGGCACGTGCTGACACACGCCGAGTACGACCGAGGCGCCTGGAGGACCTGATTCATGCTCGCCAAATACATCCATGACGTGAATGCCGACTACTGCCGCATTCGGCAAAGAATTCCCTTGGGCCGGTTGCATACCAAGGCGGAATACGACCGAGCTGTGGCCGTCCTCGATGCCATTCTGGACGAAATCGGTCAACAGGAAACCCATCCCCTCGCCGACTTGGCTGAAACCTTGGCCCTCTCTATCGAGGCCTATGAGGACACCCATGTCGCCATGCCTGATGCCTCTGGGCCGGACATTCTCCGCAGCCTGATGGAGGAGCACGAGCTCGCACAAACGGACATGCCTGAGATCGGCAGCCAGGGCGTCGTGTCGGAGATCCTGTCGGGCAAGCGCGACTTGAACGTCCGCCAAATTACCCGGCTCGCCGCACGATTTGGAGTTTCTCCTGCTTTGTTCATACCCGTCTCCACCAGCACTCCCACACACCGCAGGACCAAAAAGCAAAACACGCGCAACAGTTAGCCCCACGCTTCTCTCAATGCTCGCAAACTGCTGGCCCGACAGACACGTGCCGCCTCACGCGTCCCGTCTTCCGATTCCCATCCTCCATCTCACGATAGGCGCTTCACGTCTTTCATTCACGGCGAGGATTACTTCACCGCATGCGGTTTTGGCGCGCCGGCAGCCGACGGCGCCGGTTCCGATCGCGCCACGGTCAAATGGATCGGACCATACCGCGCTTCGTATTGCTGCATCACCGCCGGCAGCAGCATGGAAAGGCGCTTGGCGGCGAACGGACTCAGAATGATGCGGTTCGTCAACTGCACCTGCACGTCGCGCGATTCCCGCTCCCAGGCCTGGTTTAGGCCGAAGTTCAGCACGACTTCCTCCTGCGTGCTCGACACATTGCACACGTTGGCGTAGGAGTTTTTGATCGTGCTCGCGTCCCATCGAATGGTGGGAGGCTGCACCTCCGTTTGCGGCTTGGCCTGTCCGTTCGTGGATGGCTCTGACATCTCACACCTCCTTGTCGTGCGGCGCTACGCCGTCACGGTCACGTCGATTTGAAACTCGCTGAACCGGCTCGGCACGCCGTTGTCGTAGAGGCGCACCGTCAACTGATGGACCCCGATGTCGCTCGTGGTCGGCGTCCAGGAAAAGAATCCGAATGGGTCGAGCGTCGCGCCCGCCGGAACGTTCCCGATGAGTCGAACCTGGAACTGCTGTGTCGCACTGTCCTGATCGCTGACGTCCGGTGCGAAGAGATTGAGACGGAAGGTCAACGGATTGTCCGCCTGCCCACTGAAACTCGTGGACCCCGCGTACTGCGGCGCGAACAGATTCTCCGGCAACACCGCGCGCCAGGCCTCTTGATCACCCAGCGGGTTCGTGCCGGTCCCGACGATCGTCCGGCCGTCGCCGGTCATGACCAGGCCCATCAACCCGCTCCAACCAGCCAAGTCCGGCACGCCCAACTGGCTCATCACGGACTCGAGGTTTCGAGCCCCGTTGTTTTCATCCCAGATGTCTTGTCCGGCCAGCACAGTCGAACCATCCGCACTCACCGAGACAGCATCGGCTTGGATGCCAAGCCCCTGCATCCCTCCAGTGACGGTCCAACGGAACACTTCCATCCCGAGATCCGATTCGCTGACGCCCACGATCACCGATCCATCCGACGACACAGCCAGCGCACGGCTGAAGACGTTGCCGCCCGGGAGATCGCCCAACCCCTCGACCGTAAATCCACCGAGCCCATCCGCGACCCATCGCACGGCCTGGGCTTCTTGGCTGCCGAAAAATGGGTAGTTTGCCCCCACAATGACGTTGCCACCCGCGGAAATGCCGAAGGCTTCGCCATCGGCGTACCCAGCCAGGCTATCCAGCCGTACTGCACCGGTCGCTGCGGTCCAGCGGAAGGCGCCTTGAGGCGTGAAGATATTCACTTGGCCTTTGCCGACCACCACCAATCCGTCAGACGACACGGCATTGCCGGAGTATGCGCTCGTATTACCGACAATGGTCTGAATCCCGCCCGTTTGGCTCCAACGGAACACGCCGACTGAACTGTCTCCGACGATCACCGAGCCATCGAGCGAGGCCGCTCGCGCAGTCACAGGAACTCCCACCACCGTCGAGAAATTTTCGATCCCGCCGCCGACCGTCCAGCGGAAGGATTCAGGGCCTGACGCTCCCTCGCTTTCTCCGACGACCACGGCGCCATTCCCTGAGACACCGAACGGCCGGCTCGAGAAGATCCCGCCTGGAAGATCGCCCAGGCCTTGGAAGGAAGCCGCATTGGACAACACCGTCACATTGACGGCCTGCTCGCTGAAGAGCGCCGGAGCACCATTATCCGTCACACGGATCGTGAGCGAGTAGCCACCGGCTTGACCGGCTGACGTGATCCAGGCGAATTGACCCGTCTGCGGATCGATGCTTGCCCCAGAAGGCAAGGTGCCCTGCAGACTGAATGTCAGTGTCTGCGCCGGCACGTCGGCATCCGTCGCGCTCGCGAAGAACGTGACGAGTTGTCCTTCCGTTACGGCCTGATCGCCGATGAGAGTGAGCACGGGGGCGACATTGCTTGCGGCCACGGTAATTGTGACAACCTGTTCTGCGAACAGGTTCGGCGTCCCATCGTCCATGACTCGTACGGTGACGTTGTGCGAGCCGACTTGGCCGAAGGTCGGCGTCCACGATACCTCACCCGTTGTCGGATTAATCGCGGCCCCCACAGGGACGGTTCCTTCAAGGCTGTACGTCAGCGTGTTGGCAGGCAGATCCGCATCGCCACCGGCAGCCGTGAAGATGAGCAGCTGCCCCGCCGTGACAATTTGATTCGGGATCGTTGCCAAGGTCGGCGCCTGATTGATCTCATTCACCGTGACCGTGATCGTTTCACTGTCGCTGAGCGAGTTCGCACTATTGTCTCGGACAGCCACATCGAACGTGTACGTCCCAGGTCCCTGCGCTTCCGTCGGCATCCAAGTAAAGACACCGGTGGTGGGATTGATGGCCGCCCCAGCCGGGATGGTCCCCTGCAGGATGAAGGTCAAACTCTGGTACGGACTCGAATCCGTGGCCGAGGCCGTGAAGGTCAGCGTCGCGCCTTCGTTCACGTTCTGGTTGCCGATCGGACTCAATAGGGGCGCTTCATTCACCGGCAACACCGCCGGTAAAACCGCACGCCAGGCCTCTCGCTGCCCGGTCGGGTTCGTGCCATTACCAACAATCACACGCCCATCCACCGATACACCCGTGACATTGTTGAGCGCCCAGCCTGCCAATGACGTTCCCAATCCAACATCAGCGGCAAGCAAACTCGTCAGGCTTCTCATGCCATTGACAGCATCCCAGATAAAGGGTTGGCTCGTCGCTGTCGTTCCACCGATAAACCCGCTGACTCCCAAGACGAGAGAACCATCGCCACTGACTTCAAACGCAACGCTAATGTTATCTCCGGGAAGCATGCCGAGTCCGACCATCCCGCCGCTGGCCGTCCATCGGAAGGCCTCATCCTGCCCATTCGTGTTAAGTGCCAGTCCGACCACCACGGTACTATCAGCCGACACCGCGAGGGCCTCGCTATCAACAATAGCCCCCAGCAAACCACCGAGCCCCACCATGCCGGTGGCGTTCGTCCATCTGAAGGCTTCCGTTCCCACGCCCGAACTGTTGGAACTCCTCCCTACGATCACCGTCCCATCGGCAGAAACGTCAAAGGCTTCGTTCCCTTGGCTACCGCCGCTCGGAAGCGCTCCCAACGCGACAAGTCCTGTGGCACTGGTCCACCGAAACGCCTGCGCATTGAGGGGACCTGGGCCCGGGTCTCCAGTCCCAACGACAACAGATCCGTCAGCGGATACTGCGGTCGCTTGACTTGAGAATGATCCAGTTGCGAAATCACCAAGTCCGACCATGCCTTCACTGGCTGTCCAGCGAAACGCTTCTTGTCCCGCTGCCGATTGACTCGAGCCCACCACCACCGCGCCATCCGCTGACACATCATTTGCGAAACTGCTCACGATACTACCAGGAAGATCTCCCAGACCCACAATTCCTGCTGCGCTTGTCCAACGAAACGCTTCCTCGCCTGCGAAGCCATTGTTGTAATTCCCAACACCCACGACCACGTTTCCATCCGCTGAGATCCCAGCGGCAAAGCTAGCGGTGGTTCCGCCTGGCAGATCTCCCAGACCTTGGAACGAGACCGCCAACTCCGCCGCCACCGTGATCGTGATCGTTTCCTCGTCGAAGAGCGCCGGAGCGCCATTATCCGTCACACGGATCGTCACGCTATGCGCGCCCACTTGCCCGGCCGCCGGAGTCCACGTAAAGACTCCGCCGGTGGTGATACTCGCTCCAGAGGGAGGTGTGCCTTGCAGACTGAATGTCAGTGACTGCGCCGGCACATCCGCATCCGTCGCCGTCGCCGTGAAGGTCAGTTGTTGCCCCACCGTCACCGTCCGGTTGCCGACGGATGAGAGAACAGGCGCTTGATTGCCTATCGCCACGGTCACTTGGACTGGTTGTTCCGCAAACAGCGCACCGGTCCCGTTGTCTGTCACCCGTACCGTAATCTGATGTGTCCCCACCTGCCCTTCGGCCGGCGTCCAATTGAAAACTCCAGACGTTGGATCGATGGTGGGCGTATTCAACGTGCCGAAACCGGGCGGGAGCAGCGACAGATCGAGGCTGTACGTCAGACCATTGGCCGGGATATCAGGATCGGCCCCCACCGCCCCGAAGGTGAGGAGTTGTCCTGCTGTCACGGTCTGATTCGGAATGGCTTGCAGCGTTGGAGCTTGATTCACTTCGCCGACCGTGACCACGATCGTTTCGCGATCATTCAACGCCGGGGTCCCATTGTCCGTGACGACCACATCGAACGTGTAGGTACCGGGGCCTTGCGCTTCCGTGGGCGTCCAGGTGAGTTGCCCCGTCCCTGCAGCGATCGAGGCGCCGAGAGGCACCTGCCCGCTGACGCCGTTTTCGAGAGTGAAGGTGAACGTCGTCAAGCCTGGACCATCGGGATCTTGGGCCGTGACGTTCATGGTCAACTGCTGCCCTTCATCCACCGCCTGATTCCCGATGGGATTCAGCACCGGCGCTTGATTGACTTCGCCGACCGTCACCGTGATGGTCTCGCGGTCGGACAGAATCGGCGTGCCATTGTCCGTCACGACGACATCGAAGGTGAAGCTGCCTGGGCCCTGCGCTTCGGTCGGGGTCCAGGTGAAGACGCCGGTCGTCGGATCGATGGTTGCGCCGGTTGGGACCGTGCCTTCCAGGCTAAACGTCAACCCTTGGGCCGGTATATCCGCATCCGTGGCGGTGGCCGTAAAGGTCAACGGCTCGCCCTCATTCACGCTCTGGTTGCCGATCGTGTTCAACACTGGCGCCTGGTTCGGCTGCGCGTTCACCGTGATCGAGACGACCTGTTCAGCAAACAGCGCGAGCACGTCGTTGTCCGTGACGCGCACCGTCACGCTCTGAGGGCCGACCTGCGCATTGGTCGGCGTCCAGGTGAAGTTCCCGGTGGTCGGATCGATAGTTGCGCCCGCAGGAACCACCCCCTGCAAGCTGTAGGTCAACCCGTTGGCCGGGATGTCCGCATCTGACCCGACCGCGGTGAAGCTCAAGAGTTGGCCTGCGGTCACCGTCTGATTCGGAATCGCCTGCAGGGTCGGCGCTTGGTTGACTTCGTTCACAGTCACTGTAATCGTCTCTCGATCACTCAATGCCGGCGTACCGTTGTCAGTCACCACCACATCGAACGTGTAGGTACCGGAGCCTTGCGCTTCCGTGGGCGTCCAGGTGAGTTGCCCCGTCCCCCCAGCGATCGAGGCGCCGAGAGGGACCTGACCGCTCAAGCCATTGTCCAGCGAGAAGGTAAACGTCGCTAGACCATCAGGGTCCGTCGCGTTGGCGACGAAGGTCAATTGCTGACCTTCGTCAATGGTTTGGTTGCCGATTGGATTCAGCACCGGGGATTGATTCGGTGTCGGCTCGACCGTCACTTGGACGATCTGTTCCGCGAACAGATTTGGCGTGCCGTTGTCGGTCACACGCACGGTGAAACCGTGCGGTCCCCCAACTTGCGCAGCCGTGGGCGTCCAGGTAAAGACTCCTGTGGCGGGATCGATCGTGGCTCCGGCGGAGAACAGGCCTTCCAAACTGTAGGTCAGCGCATTGCTCGGCAGATCGGCGTCGGTCCCGACCGCCGTGAAGGTGATTGTCTGACCGACTGTGACCGTCTGATTCGGAATCGCGGAGAGTGTCGGCGCCTGGTTCACTTCGCCGACAGTGACCGTGATGGGCTCGCTGTCACTCAGCGTTCCGTCGCTCACCACGACATCGAACGTGTAGGTGCCAGGCCCTTGCGCTTCCGTCGGCGTCCAGGTGAAGACACCGGTGGTCGGGTCGATGCTCGCGCCCGCTGGTATCGATCCACCAGCCCCATTCTCCAGCGTGAAGGTCAGCGTATTCGCCGGACTGTCGGCGTCCGTCGCCGTCGCCGTGAAGGTGAGCGGCTGGCCTTCGTCGATCGTCTGGTTGCCGATGAGGTTCAACGCCGGTGGCTGGTTCACGGCATCGTCGTTGGTGATCGTGCCGAGGCCCTGACTGTCGACGATCGTCGCATTGGTGGCGTTGCTCAGCTGCACCACAAACTGCTCGTCGCCCTCCACCAGGTCATCCTGCCGCACCTGCACAGTCACGGTCTGCTCCGTCTGGTTGGGCCCGAACGTCAGCGTGGTCAGCGGCACCGGCGTATAGTCCCCCGAGGCCGCGGTGGCCCCGTTGTCCACCGTCGCCACACGCACCGTCACCGTCTCATTGATGGCCTCGGACAGCGCCACCGTGAAATTGAATGCCGTCGTCCCTGAGAGGGACGTGCCTTCCACGAGCGTGACGTCATTGATAGACAGAGTTGGAATGTTCTCGGTCACATTCGTGACCGTGACATTCACGGTCTGCGTCGCGATCCCACCGGCTCCGTCGCTCACCTGCACTGTGACCTCGTAGACATTGTCGAGATTCGCATCAGATGGCGCTTCGAAGTTCGGCGCCGTCACAAAGCTCAGCAGGCCTCCGCTCGTGATGGCGAACAGGGCAGCGTCCGCGCCGCCGGCCGGACTATAGATAAGGGGTTGAACGGGCACATCGGCATCAGAGGCCGTCACGGTTATGACCTGCATCTGATTTTCCTGCACGCTCACTGTTGGGGAGCTGGTGAATGTCGGGGTTTGATTGACATCTCCAATGGTCAACTGCACCGTCTGCTCGCTGAACAGGCTGGGACTCCCGTCATCGGTCACCCGCACGGTGATGTTATAGATCCCCGGGCCCTGCGCTTCGGTCGGCGTCCAGGTAAAGACGCCGGTGACCGGATCGATACTCGCCCCGGCCGGCACCGTGCCCTGCAGACTGAACGTGAGTGAATTGGTCGGCAGATCGGCATCCGTCGCCGTCGCCGTGAAGGTCAGCAGACTCTGTTCATCTCCGCTCACCGCCGCAGGCACTGTCAACGTCGGCGCTTGGTTGACTTCCGCTACCGTCACCGTGATGGTCTCGCGGTCGGACAGATTCGGCGTACCGTTGTCCATCACGACGACATCGAAGGTGTAGCTGCCAGGCCCCTGCGCTTCCGTCGGGGTCCAGCTAAAGGCGCCCGTGGTCGGATTGATGGTGGCCCCCACCGGCACGGCCCCGCCGACGCCGTTTTCTAGCGAGAACGTCAGCGGCTGTGTCGGCACATCCGCATCCGTGGCGATTGCGGTAAACGTCAGGGGCTGCCCTTCGTTCGCGTTCTGGTTCCCGATTGGGTTCAGCACCGGGGCTTGGTTCACTTCCGTGACGGTAATGGTGATCAGCTCGCTTGTTGTCACCACACCATCGGTGACGGAGAAGATCACATCATAGGTGTTCGGGCCTTGCGTATCGGTGGGAGTCCAGACGAATTCACGGGTCGCTGGATCGAACGTCGCACCCGCCGGCAGGCCGGTCGCGCTGTAGACCAAGGTCTGAGCCGGGACATCGACATCGCTGCCGCCAATGGTGAACCGTAACTCGGTTTCTTCGATCACGCTCTTATTCCCGATCGGTTCGAGGACCGGCGCGACATTCACCTCGTTGACTGTGATGGTGATGGTTTCGCTGGCCGTCGCAAAGCTGTCTGTCACGGAGAAGGTGATGTCGTAGGTGCCGGGGCCTTGGCCTTCGCTCGGTGTCCACGCAAATTCGCGGGTCGCGGTGTTGAAGGTCGCCCCAGTGGGCAGGCCCGATGCGCCATAGATCAAGGCCTGAATCGGCAGATCCGTGTCTGAGGCCGAGAGGGTGAACCGCAGTTCCGTCCCCTCGTCGATCGTCCGATTCCCGATGGGATCCAAAGTGGGAGCGCTATTCACTTCATTCACGGTAATTGTGACCGTCTCAGTCGTGGTTACGATCCCGTCCGTAACAGAGAAGGTCACGTCATACGTACCGTGACCTTGCGCTTCAGTGGGCGTCCACGCAAACTCACGAGTCGCTGAATCGAATGATGCACCTATTGGAAGCCCTGTCGCGCTAAAGACGAGAGTCTGGGCGGGTACATCGACATCCGAGCCGGAGATGGTGAACCGGAGTTCCGTCAACTCGTCGACCGTCTGGTTCCCGATCGGGTTCAACACCGGCGCTTGGTTCGGTTGCGCCTCGACCATGATGGCCACGGCCTGTTCGGCGAACAGACCAGGTGTGCCGTTATCGGTCACGCGCACGATGAGACTGTGTGCGCCGACTTGGCCGGCAGTCGGGATCCAGGTGAACACGCCGGTGGACGGATCAATGCTCGCGCCAGTCGGGATCGTGCCTTGCAGACCATAGGTCAGCGTGTTGGCCGGCAGATCCGCATCGCTGCTGACCGCGGTGAACGTGAGCAGCTGGCCCGCCGTCACGGTCTGGGTTGGAATCGCCGCGAGCGTCGGCGCGAGGTTCACTTCATTGACAGTCAGCTGCACCGCCTGCTCGCTGAACAGGCTGGGACTCCCGTTGTCGGTCACTCGGACCGTGACGTTGTAGGTCCCCGGCCCTTGCGTCTCCGTCGGGGTCCAGGTGAACGCGCCGGTGGTCGGGTCGATGCTGGCCCCGGCCGGCACTGTCCCCTGCAAGCTGAACGTCAGCTGATTGGCCAGCAGGTCGGCATCCGTCGCCGTCGCCGCGAACGTCAGCAGAGTCTGTTCATCCCCGCTCACCGCCACCGGCACCGTTAGCACCGGCACCAGATTGACTTCGTTGACCGTCACCGTAAAGGTCGTCTCGCCAAACAATATCGGGCTCCCGTTGTCTGTCGCCCGCGCCGTGATGCTGTAGCTGCCGGGGCCTTGGGCCTCGGTCGGGGTCCAGGTCAAGACGCCGGTGACCAGATCGATACTCGCCCCGGCTGGCGCGGTCGTGAGGCTCCACGTGAGTTGGTTTGCTGGCAAATCAGTATCCGTCGCTGTCAGGGTCAGTGCTAACGTTGTGCCTTCGTCGAGCGTCTGATCCGCCACCGCCGTCACCACCGGCGCAAGGTTCACCTCATTCACTGTGACCGTGATGGTTTCGCGGTCGGTTAGATTCGGGCTGCCGGTGTCGGTTACTACCACATCGAAGGTGAAGGTGCCCGGCCCTTGCGCCTCCGTCGGCGTCCAGGTGAAGGCCCCGGTCACAGGATCGATGCTCGCCCCGACTGGGACTTGGCCCGTCGCGCCATTCTCCAGGCTGAATGTCACTGTCTGCCCGGCATTAGGATCGCTCGCCGTCGCCGTGAAAGTTAGGGTTGCCCCTTCGTTCACGGTCTGCGGGCCGATCGCGTTCAGCACCGGCGCGTTGTTGCCGGCCGCTACCCGCGTGATTGTCCGCGATTCCGTCCGCTGGTTGCCCGCGGCATCGGTCGCGCGGACGGTGAAGGTGTTGGCACCCAGATTGAGCGCGACGTTCGTGAAGCTGAAATTGCCGCTCGCATCGGCCTGCGTGGTCGCGCCGGTTTCAAGCAAGTGTACCGTCGCGAGCGCTTCGGTCTGCCCAATCAACGTGACGACATCATTCGTCGTCTGTTGATCGCCGAGCGGCGCCGTATCGGATGCGGCGGCCAGATCGAACGTGAGCACAGACACCTGAGTATCCAGCGTGAAGGGCACGCTGATTTGTGTGCTGTTGCCCGCGGTATCCGTTGCCTGGAGTTTTAAGACATAGGTGCCGTCGGTCAGCGGCGCTCCGTTTATTTGTTCGAGTCGGACTTGTGTGAAGCTAAAGGAGCCGTCGGGCTGCCGGTCGCTGAGCACATTGACGGTGGGCGTCGCGCCGAAGCCGGCCAGGAACGTCGCGATCCCTTGCGGATCGGTCAGGCTGCCGGTGATGGCCGGATTGCTCGTGAGCTGATCGCTGGCGGAACTCCCCGTGTCTTGCTGCAAGCTCGCGGTCAAGGCCGGGCCACTGAAGTTGCTGACGAAGTGGACGTCCCCCGCGGTGGGCTTCAGAGTCAAGCCATTGAGGTACTGTGTCGGAAAACGACCGGCGTAGAAGCGGGTGTCGGCGCTGAGCGCGCCGCCGATGACGATGCCGCCGATCGAGCTGCTGGTACCCCCGATCAGGGTGTCGTTGCCGTTGCTGTAGGCGCCGTCGACCGGGTCAATCCCCACGCGAACCGATGTCCCGCTCATCGCCCCGGTGACGGTGAAGAGGCCGATGCTTCCAGCTCCATACATGTCGGCGTTGGCGCCGGTGCCCCCCGGTTGGCCGTCTTGGCCCAGCGTGGCGCCGACATAGATCTTCGCGTTGGTCGTCGAGCCCAGGATCGTGAGGGCTTCAACCGAGGGCACCGCAATGGTGCCGCCCTGAATGCTCCCCAGAGTGATCGTGCCAGGCAGCAGGCCGGGAATATTCACCGGTCCATCGATGGCGAGTGTGCCGGTGAGATCCGTCGTCGCAGCCAAGAAGGTCGAGAGCGGGCCAAACACATGCACGTCGTTGAGGGTCACGCGGCCGTTGCCGCCGCTATTCGTCAGGATGGTCACGACGGAACTCGCGGTCGTGCCGGTGATCTTCACATCCCATGTGCTGCCATCCTTGATCACTTCGCCGGTGCCGGGTCCGCTGAGGCTGAACGTGACGCGCGTGCCATCGGCGTCGCTCAGGGTGAGCGTGGTATTGCCGGCTCGGCCCGGGACTGCGCCGAATTTCCACGTCCCGTTGATCGTGCCGCCGATCGCAACGTTGTTGCTCTCGCTGCTCTCGGTAATCGCATTGGCATTGTCGAACTTCGACAGCAATGTGTACGGCACGGGGTTGAGGGTACTCGACAGCGTCAGGTTCACCGTGACATTCTTGGAAGCGCCGGCATTGACTCGGTCGGTGTTCGCGGTGCCGAGCAGGAGGTCGGAACTATCGAGCACGCTGTCGAGGGAGGCGTAGACGCCGACCTGCGATTGATTGACGCGCTGATTGCCGATGTTCTGCACTTGCACGACGGCGCTCGCGCTGTTGGTCGGCACGGCGGGATCGATCAAGGCCGCGGACTGCACCACACCGGTGAGATCGGCCGCGAGCAGGAGGCGCGCTTCCAGCGGCTCCAACAGAAATGGTGACGACCGAGGCGGTGCCGTCTTCAGCGTGATTGTGCGCGATGACTGTTGCAGGCGATGACGCAGGTGTCGAAGACGCGCCTTCAGCCACGAGGCCCGGCGGTGATGTTTCCATCTCCATCCACACAGCAGCACTCGCAGCTTGCTGAAAAACAGCGCGTCACGCATTTGTCGATCTCCTTGGTTGATGAATCGACGGAACTAGGACTGGGCGTCCTCTGTAGCACGACAGGGGGGGACAGGCCGGGGGACAGATTCGCCTAAATACCAGCATAATCGTAAAATTTCTCAGCTGAGTACATTCTTGTACAGATGCTGGACGGCCTGGGGGATCGGGCGTCCCAATTCCTTCACGAACACACGAGCGCATTGGTGATAGACGACGGCGGCCTCTGTTTTTCGGCCCGTCGCCGAAAGCAGTGTGATGAGCGGTCCATAAAGCGGCGCAGCATGAGGGTCCACCTGGAGGCCCCGATTCAACCATTGAATCGCCTGCTCAAGCCGACCCAGCCTCTGCCAGTGATCGCTGAGTCTCGCCACGCCCTTGACGAAACATTCGCGGAGCCGTTCCCGGATCGCAACCGCCCAAGGTTTCAACCGTTGATCGAGTAGGAAGGGACCGTGATAGAGCGCCAACGCCTGCTGAAGCTCCTGCATCCATCCCTTCAGAGGCACACTAGAGATCAAATGCTCCGATCGAGCGACGCCTTGTTCAAAGGCGCACACATCAACCCAACAGCGCGTCGAATCCAACGTCACCGGGCCATGTTCGAGATGAATAACCCGCTCAACCGCGAGATATTTGCGCAGGCGCTTGAGTGTCTTCGAAAACGTCGCCACGGCTCGATCGCCATCGCTCTCCGGCCAGAGCTGATCGATAAGGTACGACACCGGTACAGCCGCGCCCCCCGATGCGACAATGACCTGCAGGAGTTCAAGCAGCCGGTGCGGCGTCTTTCGTCGCTTGAGAAGAGCCACCCCTTCGACTCGTATTTCACAATGTCCGAGCATATAGATTTCGAGAGGCCAGGATTTGCGTTGGGGCAAGGTCTCCTTCATCGCTTTTCGTCGAGTCCCTCGCGATTCCTCAGGGTCGTTGGTAATCATTCGATACTCTGCCTGGATCAGACACCCCATCATGGGTCGCTGCAGCTACGGAGGAGTAAACTCCCCGATCATCGTCTCTTCCTTCAGGAGCAGAAACAGTTGCTGCAAGTCTTGTTGTAGGTTCACCTTCACGATCGTTTCGCATGTCGTGAATTGATCGGCCGCACAGAGCAAGAGGATTACGGCAAGGACACAGGCTTCAACGGCCATCAACAACCGTCTGCTCGTGCGACTCATGCCGCACCTCCGGAGACAACTCGACGCATCCGATGTCGAGTAAGCCACAGAGGCAGGGGACAACTTGGGGGACAAATTCAGGATCAGACGATAATCGAAGAAGACATTTCTGATTCAAGGAAGCAGGGTAGTCACCATGGCAGGGGCATCGGCTTTCGGCGTGTCATAGAAAAGGAATGGTTTCTCACTTGCAGTGACGGTGTTCAGGGTCAGCTCAGGATACCCTGGCGCTAAGGCCTTCTTGGAGGTTTGCGGCATGCGCAACGAGCAACAACCGTTTTGATTCGGGGAATGTCAGCTGTTGGAGCGCCTGATCAAGGGGCAACCACTGGAGCGTACGGTGTTCGCGTGTGATCGCAGTCGGCACATCGAACAACCAGCGCATCAAATAAAACTTCGCACGCTGAAGGCCCTCCCTCCCCTTACCTTCAGCAGGAAAAGTGATCTCTCCGAGAGGAAAAAGAACCTGGGCTGCCACACCCGTCTCCTCGGCTACTTCACGCAGTGCAGCCGCTGATTCGCCTTCGCCTTCCTCGATATGCCCTTTCGGAAACACCCAGATGTTCCCCTTGGCATCTTTGGCAGAAATAATGAGATAGTGCAGTTCTCCGTTTTCATGCTTACACACAACACCGCCGGTGTGAGTCGGCATCAACAGGCGCCATTCACGCTTGCGCGATCGTTCTCTACGCCCCACGTAGGCGCTCTGCAGCAAAAATGCAACGATAGCGACTGTGATGGCGCCAATAGACGGACGCAGCAGTTCACTCGAAGCAATCTCAGCTTTCCCCGAAGGTCCTACGGGCAAGGAGACAAGAAGTATTACCACGCCCACCAGTAGACTATTCAGTCCAGCCATCAGATGCGCGAGCCCGCCGAACCTACGGCTGCTCACGTTTGAAGACTGCTTCAGTGCTCCTACCGGAAAGTAATCGACTAAGCGCCCATCCCGATCGAATTGCTCCTTAAACACCTGACGAATGCGATCTAAATCTCGCTTGCATTCGTCGGTGTGATCGTTACGGATGAGCAGCCGCATGAGCGTCAGCCAGCCCACCACAGTGAGCAAGATCGTCACACATTCGATGATTAATCGAAGAGAGCTTGGATCAGGACCATGCTGCGCATTGCTGAGCGCAACCAACGATGCTGCCACCACGCTAACGAGTCCCATGAAAATATTGACCCGCGTTTCCCCAGCCTGTTCACTCCTGCGCAATGCCTCGGCACGGTAGCGGTAATCTTCAAGAAGGAGGTCTTTCAGAAAGTCCCGGTAGTCTGACACAGCTTTATCCTTCCGTTTGGAAAGAGTATCCAAGAGGTCTATTCATCGCGACTTCCATTCAGCCAAGCACCAACGTTTTTCACTGAAACGATCGACGGTAGAGCCATTGTCGAACCTACTTCCGAGTTCGCGCACACAAAGTGTTGGCGAGGCGCGACAAAAGCAGTTGCATTGCGCGTACCTCGCTGCACGGAAAGTCAGGATACCAGGCAGCCATGTGCTGCTTGGTATCCTGCAATTTGGTATTGCAAGGCACCCTTTAGCTGATGGGCGCCCCGTTCGGTATCATCGCCAGCGAGTTGTCCGGCACCACACGCACCATATTCCATCCACCGTACCGGGCTAGCACAGTCGGCGTTGCAATGTGGCGCTTGTGAGCACCTTCGATTCGCCACACATAGGGTGCATGCTCCTCCCTGAGAATCGTCCCCTCTTTGGGAAGCTGAGAAACGTTCGTCAGCGTACCATCACGAGCAATCCTCACTGCCGCCCACCCACCGTAGAGTCTAAATAGCGTGGGTGGGTCAGGAATCCAGAATTTCGCGTCTCCCACGATGACGTAGACTTCAGGTCGAGAGTTCTCCCGAACTACGGAAAGTTCTGGAAGGAGAAGATTATCAGGCTCCGCATGTTCAACTTGAAGATAGAGACTATAGTCTCCCCACAGATGCGGGTCATCAATGTACCGAAAGCTGAGTACCCAGAAGTGGCCCCGAGAATTTGAACAAGCCGTTAAGTGGAGAATCTGCTACCGTTG